>Ga0190265_10000029_pt1 | contig 178277 bp, 168 predicted proteins | sample Popmic124T_FD_133135 | JGI IMG/M metagenome (GOLD analysis project Ga0190265, IMG submission 133135) | Populus adjacent soil microbial communities from riparian zone of Indian Creek, Utah, USA - 124 T | ecosystem: Environmental > Terrestrial > Soil > Riparian zone | place: USA: Utah...
AAGGTCAAGGTGCTGGAGATCGACTCCGAGCGCCGTCGGTTGTCGCTGAGCATCAAGCGCGTCGCCGGCAACGAGCCGCCGCCGGACGTCGGCGGCAGCACCGGCGGCAGCACGCTCGGTCGGGTGCCCGATCTCGGGCTGTCCGACGAGATGTTCGCCGGCCCGTCGGTGACCGGCGCAGAGGATCTGCGCGCGGTCGTCGTCGCGACGTCGGAGGCGACCCCGGACGAGGGTGGCGAGGCGCCGTCCGAGCCCGAGGACGCGGCGCCAGTCGACGAGGCGTCTGCCGAGGACGCCCCTGCCGACGCCGAGGCCGCGGCCGACGCGGCTGCCGCGGATGCGCCCGCCGATGCCGAGGCCGCGGCCGACGCCGCTGCCGCGGATGCGCCCGCCGATGCCGAGGATGCAGCCGAGGCCGCCGCGGATGCGCCTGCGGAGGCTGAGGTCGCCGCCGACGATGCGCCCGCGCAGGCTGAGGACGCAGCTCCCGCGGACACCGCCGGCGACGCCGGCGACGCCGCTCCCGAGACCGACGAGGGCTAGGGCCCGGACATGTCCGGCGCCGGGCAGGTCCCGTTCGTCGGGCTGACCGGGGGGATCGGGTCGGGCAAGTCGACCGCGCTCGACGAGCTCGCCGAGCTGAGCGCGGCGACGTTGTCGGCGGATGCGATCGTGCATGAGCTGCTCGGTGACGACGAGGTGCGCGAGGCGCTGGTCGGGCGGCTGGGACCGGAGGTCGTCGACACGACGGGCGCCGTCGACCGCGCCGCGGTCGCGGCACGCGTGTTCGAGCGCGGGGAGGATCGGGCGTGGCTCGAGCAGACCCTGTGGCCGCGCGTCGGGACGCGGATGGCCGAATGGCGGTCGGACGTCGGCGCGCGCGCCCCGCGCCCGCCGGCCGCGGTCGTCGAGGTGCCGCTGCTGTTCGAGTCGGGGATGGAGGAAGCCTTCGACACGACGATCGCGGTCGTCGCCACCGAGCCGCTGCGCGCCGAGCGAGCCGGCGCACGCGGGCACGCCGCCGTCGCCGAGCGCGCCGCGCGCCAGCTCTCGCAGGACCAGAAGGCCGCCCGGGCCGATCACGTGGTTCGCAACGACGGGACTCGAGAGGAGCTGAAGGCGGAGCTGTCCCGCGTTCTTGCCACGATCACTCACTGAGACCATTGCCTTACGCCTCAGCAACCCGCACGCGATCGCGCCGAGCGTCCGCCCGGCGGTCGACCCGAGCGCGAACGGCGAGGTCGCGGCGGATCGCGGCGGTCGTCCTCGCCGCGATCGCCGGAGCGGCGGTGGCGGCGGCGATCGGCGGCCTCGGGCCGATCGGCGACGCGGTGCGCGAGATCACGCTGCCGCTCAAGCACGAGGACATCATTCGGCAGCAGTCGGCGGAGAAGGGGCTCGACCCGGCGCTCGTCGCGGCGGTCATCTACGAGGAGTCCCGCTTCCGCGACCAGACCTCGCACGCCGGCGCCCGCGGGCTGATGCAGATCACCCCGGACACCGCGCGGTTCATCGCCCGGGACTCGGGCGGAACGGCGTTCACCGAGGCCGATCTCGCCACGCCGCAGGTGAACATCTCCTACGGCGCCTACTACCTGCGCTATCTGCTGGCCAAGTACGACGGCGACGAGACGCTCGCGGTCGCCGCGTACAACGCCGGCGAGACGAACGTCAACCGCTGGATCGAGGAGGCCGGCGGCGCCGGCGGCTTCGACGCGTCGGAGGACATCCCGTTCCCCGAGACGCGTCACTACGTCGACAACGTGCGGGAGCGCAGGGACGAGTACCGCGAGCACTACCGCGACGAGCTGGGGCTGTAAGCCGGCCGGGCCGCTGAGCCGGCTGCTAGCTTCGATCGCCGTGCCGAAGTTCGAGCTGAACTCCACCTATACGCCGATCGCCCAGCAGCCGGCGGCGCGCGATGCCCTGGCGGCGGGCGTCGAGGACGGCGATCGGTTCCAGGCGCTGCTCGGCGTGACGGGCTCGGGCAAGACCGCGACGATGGCGTTCACGATCGAGAAGCTGCAGCGGCCGGCCCTGGTGATCGCGCACAACAAGACCCTGGCGGCGCAGCTCTGCAACGAGTTCCGCGAGCTGTTCCCGAGCAACGCCGTCGAGTACTTCGTCTCGTACTACGACTACTACCAGCCCGAGGCCTACGTCCCGTCGTCGGACCTCTACATCGAGAAGGACTCCTCGATCAACCAGGAGATCGAGCGGCTGCGCCACGCCGCGACCGCCTCGCTGCTCGGTCGCCGCGACACGATCGTCGTCGCGAGCGTGTCGTGCATCTTCGGCCTCGGCTCGCCGGAGAAGTACGACCGGATGATGCAGCTGTTCAAGCTCGGCGGGACGGTCGACCGCGACGAGGTGCTGCGCAAGCTGGTCGACATCCGCTACACGCGCAACGACACGGCGCTCAGTCGCGGCAGCTTCCGCGTTCGCGGCGACACGCTCGAGGTCTTCCCGGCCTATGCCGAGACGGCCTACCGGGTCGATCTCTTCGGCGACGAGGTCGAGGCGCTGCACGAGTTCGACCCGCTCACGGGCGAGCGGCTCGCCGAGCTCCAGCACGCGGCGGTCTGGCCGGCGACCCACTACGCGACCGATCAGGACACGATCGAGCGCGCGGTCGGCGAGATCCGCGACGAGCTCGAGGCGCAGTGCAAGCTGCTCGAGGAGCAGGGCAAGCCGCTGGAGTCGCACCGGCTGCGCCAGCGGACGCAGTTCGACATGGAGATGCTGCGCGAGCTCGGCTTCTGCAACGGGATCGAGAACTACTCGCGGATCCTCGACGGCCGCAAGCCCGGGGAGCGCCCGTACTGCCTGATCGACTTCTTCCCCGACGACTTCGTCTGCTTCATCGACGAGTCGCACCAGACGGTGCCGCAGATCGGCGGGATGTACGAGGGCGACCGCTCGCGCAAGCAGACGCTGGTCGACTACGGCTTCCGGCTGCCCAGCGCGCTCGACAACCGGCCGCAGAAGTTCGACGAGTTCCTCTCGATCACGCCGCAGATCGTCTTCGTCTCGGCGACTCCGGGCGACTTCGAGCGGACGCGCTCGGCGCGGCTGGTCGAGCAGATCGTGCGGCCGACTGGGATCGTCGATCCCGAGGTCGAGGTCCGCGAGACCAAGAACCAGATCGACGACCTGATGAACGAGATCCGCGCGCGCGCCGACGCCGGCGAGCGGACGCTGGTCACCACGCTGACCAAGAAGATGTCCGAGGACCTGACCGACTACCTGATGGAGTACGGCGTACGGGTCCGCTACCTGCACTCCGAGGTCGACACGCTCGACCGGATCCAGATCATCCGCGAGCTGCGGCTCGGCGAGTTCGACGTGCTGGTGGGGGTCAACCTGCTGCGCGAGGGACTCGACCTGCCCGAGGTGTCGCTGGTCGCGATCCTCGACGCCGACAAGGAGGGCTTCCTGCGCGGCGAGACCTCGCTGATCCAGACGATCGGCCGCGCGGCGCGCAACATCAACGGCAAGGTGATCATGTACGCCGACCGCGAGTCGGCGGCGATGCGCACCGCGCTCGGCGAGACCAACCGTCGTCGCGCGATCCAGGTCGCCTACAACGAGCAGCACGGCATCACCCCGGCGACGATCAGCAAGGGGATCTCCGACATCAGCGAGTTCCTCACCGGCGCCGAGTCGAAGGTTCCCCAAGGTCGCCGGCGCAAGCGCAAGCCGGAGGAGGAGGGCATGTCTGCCGAGCAGATTGCCCGCACCCTGATCGAGATCGAGGAGGAGATGCTCGTCGCCGCCGAGGAGCTGCGCTTCGAGTACGCGGCCAAGCTGCGCGACGAGATCAAGGGTCTCAGGCGCGAGCTGGACGCACTGATCGATAGCTCCGGTGCTCAGCAGATCGGGCCCAGCGAGAAATAGCCCGTCCTATGGCTCCCGATCTGCTTGCGCTCCTCCGCGTGGGCCGGCGCCTGAGCCTGTTCCGCTGGCTAGGATCCGCCGCGTGAGCGAGGAGCTGAGCCGCCTGGCGGAGATGGCCGAGGCAATCGAGGCGCAGGCGCGCGAGCTGCGCGAGCAGATCGGGCGGCTCGTCGAGGCACCGTCGGCGGCGACGGTAGCGGAGGTCGAGGACCCCGTCGACGATTCCGAGGCACGGATCGTCGCCTACAGCATGGTGCTCGACGGCAAGGCGCGCGAGGAGGTCGCCCAGCACCTGGCGGAGCAGTTCGGGCTGACCGACAACGACGCGCTGCTCGACGACCTCTACGCGCGCCGCTAGCCGGGCGAGGCGGTCGCTTCGCGGCTCGCCTACCTACCCGAGCCCACAGCCGGCGTAGGCGTCGAGCGTGTCGCGCGGGTCGGCCAGCAGGACGACGCCGATCCAGGCGAGCAGGAGCACAACGGTGCCGGCGAGGGCGAGGCGTCCGTAGCCGGTGAGGCGTCGCCGCGCCTGCCAGAACGACGTCAAGCCGCTGACGCCGAGTGCGAATCCGGCCAGGCCGATCACGGCCTGGACGCCTGCCCAGGTCTTCGCGTTGGAGAGGCAGACGCTGTGGTCCCAGCTCTGCGAGACCAGCTGACCGGAGCCGAGCACGTGGTGAGCGATCAGCAGCCAGCCGACGAGGGCGGCGAGGAGGCAGGCGCTCGCCAGCAGCCAGGTCGCTCTCCCCGCTGTCGCCGCGCTGCTCCCGCGGTGCGCCGTCGCCATGGAGCCCCACTGTAGGGGCCGGGTCGCCCTGCGGGGGCAGCCGGCGGCCTCGCGCGGCGACCGACCGAACGTCTGTTCGCCCGGCTAGACTCCTTGAGGTGACGCCTCCGAAGACGGGCGGGGCGGCTGACGAGATCGTCGTCGCCGGCGCCCGCGAGCACAACCTCAAGGACCTCCACATCACGTTGCCGCGCAACGCGCTGGTGGTGATCACCGGCCTGTCCGGCTCGGGGAAGTCGAGCCTCGCCTTCGACACGATCTACGCCGAGGGCCAGCGCCGCTACGTCGAGTCGCTGTCGGCCTACGCGCGGCAGTTCCTCGGCCAGATGGACAAGCCCGACGTCGACTCGATCGAGGGGCTGTCTCCGGCGATCTCGATCGATCAGAAGACGACGTCGCGCAACCCACGCTCGACGGTCGGCACCGTCACCGAGATCTACGACTACCTGCGCCTGCTGTGGGCGCGGATCGGCCAGCCGCACTGCTTCAACTGCGGCGAGCCGATCGCCGCGCAGTCGGCCGAGCAGATCGTCGACCAGGTGATGACGTTCGAGGAGGGCACTCGCTTCATGGTCGAGGCGCCGGTGATCCGGGGGCGCAAGGGCGAGTACGGAAAGCTGTTCGAGGAGCTGCGCGGCGAGGGGTTCACGCGCGTCAAGGTCGACGGCAAGCTGCGCCGGCTCGAGGAGTCGATCGTGCTCGACAAGCGCTACAAGCACGACATCTCGATCGTCGTCGACCGGCTGGTGATGCGTCACGACCTGCGCAAGCGGCTCGCCGACTCGATCGAGACCGCGGTCGCGCACGCCGACGGGATGGTCGACATCGAGGAGATCGCCCCCTCCGGGGACACAGGCGGCGAGGAGGGGAGGGTCACGACCTACTCCGAGCGCTTCGCCTGCCTGAACTGCGGCACCTCGATGCCCGAGCTCGAGCCGCGGATGTTCTCGTTCAACTCGCCGCACGGCGCCTGCCCGCGCTGCACCGGCCTGGGCTCGCAGATGGAGATCGACCCGGAGCTGATCGTTCCCGATCCGTCGCTTTCGCTGGCCGAGGGGGCGATCCTGCCGTGGTCGACGAGCGCCTCGAACTACTACGACCAGATGACCCAGGCGATCGCCGAGAAGTGGGAGGTCGATCTCGACACCCCCTGGGAGGAGCTCGACGAGGAGGTCCGCGAGACGTTCCTCTTCGGCACCGACGGCGAGAAGATCTACGTCTCGTACAAGAATCGCTACGGCCGCAGGCGCTCGTACATGACGCGCTTCGAGGGAATCGTCAACAACCTCGAACGGCGCTACAAGGAGACCGACTCCGAGTACTCGCGCGAGAAGATCGAGGAGTACATGTCGGTGCGGCCGTGCCCGGAGTGCCAAGGCGCGCGGCTGCGGCCGGAGAGCCTCGCGGTCAAGGTAGGCGGCCTCGGCATCCACGAGCTGACGCGGATGTCGGCGCGGCGGTCGATCGAGTGGTTCGACGGGCTCGCCCTGACCGAGACCGAGCGTCAGATCGCGCGGCTGATCCTGCGCGAGATCGAGGAGCGGCTGCGCTTCCTCGACAACGTCGGCGTCGGCTACCTGTCGCTCGAGCGCGCGGCGGCGACGCTGTCCGGCGGCGAGGCGCAGCGGATCCGGCTCGCCACGCAGATCGGATCGAGCCTCGTCGGCGTGCTCTACATCCTCGACGAGCCGTCGATCGGCCTGCATCAGCGCGACAACGAGCGGCTGATCGCGACGCTCGAACGGCTGCGCGATCTCGGCAACACGGTCATCGTCGTCGAGCACGACGAGGGCACGATGTTGGCGGCAGACCATCTGATCGACCTCGGCCCGGGCGCCGGCGAGCACGGCGGCGAGCTCGTAGCCCAGGGAACGCCGAAGCAGGTGATGCGCGTCAAGAAGTCGGCGACCGGGCAGTTCCTATCGGGCGCGCGGACGATTCCCCTGCCCGAGAAGCGCCGCGCTCCGACGGGCGAGATCGCGATCGAAGGGGCGTCGCAGCACAATTTGCGCGACATCGACGTCGCGATCCCGCTCGGCGTCTTCTGCTGCGTGACCGGGGTGTCGGGCTCGGGCAAGTCGACGCTCGTCAACGAGGTGCTGCACAAGGCGGTATCGAACCGGCTGCATCGCACCAAGCAGCGGCCGGGCGCGCATCGCGGCATCGCCGGGCTCGGCGCCGTCGACAAGATCATCAACATCGACCAGTCGCCGATCGGTCGCACGCCGCGCTCGAACCCGGCGACCTACACCGGCCTGTTCGACTCGATCCGCGACCTCTTCTCGAAGACCCAGGAGGCGCGCGCCCGAGGCTACAAGCCGGGTCGCTTCTCGTTCAACGTCAAGGGCGGGCGCTGCGAGGTCTGCCGCGGCGACGGCCAGATCAAGATCGAGATGCACTTCCTGCCCGACGTCTACGTGCCGTGCGAGCAGTGCGACGGGCGCCGCTACAACCGCGAGACGCTCGAGGTCCGCTTCAAGGGCAAGACGATCGCCGACGTGCTCGGCATGCCGGTCGAGGAGGCGCTCGACTTCTTCCAGCACATCCCGAAGATCAAGCGGCGGCTGCAGGCGCTGCACGACGTCGGGCTCGACTACATCCGCCTCGGCCAGCCGGCGACGACGCTGTCGGGCGGCGAGGCGCAGCGCGTCAAGCTGGCGACCGAGCTGGCGAAGGTCGCGACCGGCCGGACGCTCTACATCCTCGACGAGCCGACGACCGGCCTGCACTTCGCCGACGTCGAGCGGCTGCTCGAGATGCTCCAGCGGCTGGTCGACAACGGCAACACCGTCGTCGTGATCGAGCACAACCTCGACGTGATCAAGAGCGCCGATCGGCTGATCGACATGGGTCCGGAAGGCGGCGAGGAGGGCGGCCTGGTCGTCGCGACCGGCACCCCCGAGCAGGTCGCGCTCACGCCCGCCTCCTACACCGGCCGCTTCCTCGCCGAGGTCGTCGGGCCGGCGCCGGCAGCCGAGCGCAACGGCGGCCGCAGGCGCAAGGCGCGGGTCGCGGCAGCGGCCTGAGTGGCGCCTGGGTCCAACCGGCGCGAGGTTGCCGTTGGACTCTGCGAAGCTGCCGTCGTGGGGCTCGACGAGGCGCGATCTTGGTGGCGGAAGTGGCGCTGGTACGAGCGCGACGCGCTGCCGTGGCGACGGCTGGCGATCCACCGCGAGCTGGCGCGGCGGGGCGCGTTCGCGCGTTGGCCGATCCAGGGCGGGGTGCTCGAGCTGCTGCGGACGGGACGGTTGGAGGTCGGGGAGGGGACGCTGTTCGAGCCGAACGTCTGGCTGACGGCGCCCGATCCGGCGCGGATCAGGATCGGGTCCGGGTGCTTCCTCAACCTCGGCGTGATGGTCGCCGCGGCCGAGCTGGTCGAGATCGGCGACCACTGCATGTTCGCCAACGGATGCTTCGTGACCGACGCCGCTCACCGCTTCGACGACTCCGACACGCCGGTGCCGTGGCAGGGATTCACGAGCAAGGGGCCGACGCGGATCGGCGACAACGTCTGGTGCGGGGCGAACGTCGTGGTCACCAGCGGCGTGACGATCGGCGAGCGCGCCGTGATCGGCGCGAACAGCGTGGTGACCGGAGACATCCCGGCCCGGACGATCGCCGCCGGCTCGCCCGCCAGGGCGATCCGCCCGGTCGAGTACGACGACGGGCCGGAGCAGAGCCCCGGCCCGTCGGACGTCGGCGGTTCGTCGCCCCGCTAGTTGGTCAGGCAGAGCGCCCGCGCGGTGAGCGTGACCGGCGCGCCGGTGCCGTTGTAGCCGCGAACGCCCCAGCTGCCCGAGGTCGACGGGTAGCTGTGGACGGTGTGCAGCTGCGACGAGTTGTCGGCGTCGCTGACGCCGGCCCAGATCGCGCCGCCGGACAGCATCACCTCGCCGGGCTCGCAGCTGGCGTCGACGCGGCGCGAGGCGTTGTTGGGCACCGAGACGGACTCGCCGACCCGGAAGGCCACGTTGCCGAGCTTGGACCCGGTGACGGCGTCGTCCTGGAGCGCCGCCGTGCCGACGCCGTTGGGGCCGACGGTCTCGGCGCTCGCGGCGCTGGCCGCGCTCTGGGCGGTGACTGCGCTTTGTGCGCTCTGTGCGCTTGTGGCGCTGGTGGCGCTGTCCGCGGTCGTCGCCTTCGCCGCGCTCGGCACCTGTCCGAGCGTCGACTCCTTGATCTTCGGTCCGCCGATCGAGTCGGCCTTGACCTTGGCGCCGGTGATCGTGCCCTTCTTCAGCTTCTTGCCGGTGACGGTGCCGTTCTCGATGTTCTTGCCGTCGATCGTCGCGGCGGCATAGGAGATGCCGCCGAGCGCGACGAACAGCGCGACCATCGCGAGCAGCGAGGCCGGGTTGAGGTGAGTGCGAATGCTGCGGAACATGTCGACCTCCTGGTCGGATGGGGTGATTGACACCCGTCCAACCGGCGAGGTCGCGGCGAATTACGCCGATCAGGAGAAAAGCGTCGGCTGCGTGTCCTCGTCCGGCGTGAGGAGGTCCTGGACCGTCGGCTCGCCGGCCTGCGGCGGCGGGCCGGCGGCGAGCAGCTCGGGAAGCTTGCGGAAGTCCTCGCGCAGCTGCTCCTTGACGCTCGGCGTGCGCAGGCCCGCGGCGGGATGGTAGATCGGGAAGATCTGCACGGTTCGCTGGCCGAGCTGGTGGATCTGGGGCACCCCGTGGACACGGCTGATGCCGGTCGGCGAGCCGGTCAGCAGCTTGGTCGAGAAGTTGCCGAGCGTGCAGATCACGGTCGGCTCGATCAGCTCGACCTGGCGGAGCAGGTAGGGCTCGCAGGCGGCGATCTCGTCGGGTTGGGGGTCGCGGTTGCCGGGCGGCCTGCTCTTGAGCACGTTGGCGATGAAGACGTCGTCGCGCGCGAGGCCGTTCTCGGCCAACAGCTCGTCGAGCAGCTTGCCGGCGCGGCCGACGAACGGAATCCCCTGCAGATCCTCCTGCGCGCCGGGCGCCTCGCCGACGAACATCAGGTCGGCGTTCGCGTTGCCGGCGCCGAAGACCGCCTGCGTACGGGTCTTGTGGAGCGGGCAGCGCTCGCACTTGCGCACCTCGCGGAAGAGCTCGACCAGCTCCTCGCGCCGTTGCTCGGCCGTCGCCATCGACGCCTAGCCTAGTTCCGCGAGCGGATCGCGGCCGCCCGCCGAGTTTTGCCGGATGTCCGTGGAAGGACTATCCTGCTGTGAGACGGCCGCTACCCGCTTCGGGAGTGGACCGTGGTGAAGACCGACCGGTACCCGCAGGGACTGGAACGGAAATGTCACAGGCCATCAAACCCCCCGGCCACGCGTCCCCCGGCGTGGCGATCGTCGGCGCCGGCCGGCTCGGCTCGGCGTTGGCGCGCGCGCTGCGTGACGCCGGCGTCTCCGTCGAAGGCCCGCTTGGCCGCGATACGGAGCCACAGGCCGAGATCGTGCTGCTCTGCGTCCCGGACGGTGAGATCGCGCGAGCGGCGAGCCGGATCGGCGGCGCGAGCTTCGTCGGCCATGTCAGCGGCGCCACCCCGTTGATCGCGCTCGAGCACGCGGGAAGCCAGTCCTTCGGCCTGCACCCGCTGCAGACCTTCGCCGGCGGCGAGAAATCGGAGGCCTTCGAGGGCGCGGGCGCGGCTGTCGCCGGCACGACGCCGGAGGCGCTCGCCGTCGCGCGTGACCTCGCCGAGCGGCTCGGCATGACCCCGATCGAGATCTCCGATAGCGAGCGGGCGGCCTACCACGCCGCGGCGTCGATCGCCTCGAACTTCCTCGTCACCCTCCAGGCGGCCGCCGAGCGGCTCGCGGCCGCGGCCGGGATCGCGCCCGGCGATGCTCGGGCGCTGCTCGCGCCGCTCGTGCGCGGCACGGTCGAGAACTGGGCCGAGCGCGGTCCCCGGGACGCCCTCACGGGCCCCGTCGCGCGCGGCGATCGAGCGACGGTGGAGCGCCAGCGCGCTGCCGTCGAGCGCCATGCGCCCGAGCTGCTGGCGCTGTTCGACGAGCTGGTCGCCTGTACGGCCGCCCTTGCGTCGGGCTCGAGCCCGAGCGGTCGGGGCACGGCGGGGGACATGGACGACGCGAGCCCCCAGAACGGCTACCGGACGGTGGCGGCGTGAGGACGGTCCGCACCGTCGCCGAGCTGCGTGCGGCGCTCGCCTCCCGGCGCGCCGCCGGCCAGACCGTCGGCCTGGTGCCGACGATGGGCTACTTCCACGCGGGGCATTTGGCTCTGATGCGCGCGGCGCGAGAAACCTGCGACTGCGTGGTCGTCTCGCTGTTCGTCAACCCGACGCAGTTCGGCGCGGGCGAGGATCTCGACGCCTACCCGCGCGACGAGGCCCGCGACGTCGGCCTTGCGGCAGCCGCGGACGTCGACCTGCTGTTCGCCCCGCCCGTCGCCGAGGTCTATCCGGACGGGTTCGCCACCACCGTCAGCGTCGGAGGCGTCAGCGAGGTGCTCTGCGGCGATCCCCAGCGGCGCGGACGCGGCCACTTCGACGGCGTCACGACGGTCGTCGCGAAGCTCCTGAACATGGTCGGGCCCGACGCCGCCTTCTTCGGGCAGAAGGACGCCCAGCAGATCGCGGTGATCGAGCGGATGGTCCGCGACCTCGACATCCCGGTGCGGATCGAGACCGTGCCGACGGTGCGCGAGCCCGACGGTCTCGCGCTCAGCTCTCGCAACGCCTACCTCGACCCGGCCGAGCGCGAGCGCGCCGTCGCGCTGAGCCGCGCGCTGGCCGCCGCCGAGGGCGCCGTCGCTCGCGGCGACGTCGAGGCCGCCGCGGTGATCGCCGCCGCTCGCGGCGAGCTCGACGCCGCCGGCATCGAGCCGGAGTACCTCGAGCTGCGCTCGACCACGGACCTCTCACCCGTCGAGCGCGTCAACGGCTCGACGCTGCTTGCCGTGGCGGCCCGTGTCGGGCGCGCCCGCCTGATCGACAACACAGTCCTCACGTCGGATGCGACGGTCTCGCGCGCCGACGACCCGCGACAAGGAGCCGCCAGATGAGACGGACGATGCTCAAGTCCAAGATCCACCGTGCCACCCTGACCGGCAGCGACCTCAACTACGTCGGCTCGATCACGGTCGACGCGGACCTGCTCGAGGCCGCCGACATCCGCGAGCACGAGCTCGTCCACGTGCTCGACATCGACAACGGCGCGCGCTTCGAGACCTACACGATCGCCGGCCGCCGCGGCTCCGGCGACATGCAGGTCAACGGCGCCGCCGCGCGCCTCGTGCACAGCGGCGACAAGGTGATCGTCGTCTCCTACGCCGAGTACGACGAGGCCGAGCTCGAGAGCTACGAGCCGCGCGTCGTCCACGTGAACGGCGCCAATGAGATCGTCACCGTCGACGACGCCGTGGCGGAGCTGCTGTCGTGAGCGCGCGGCCGAAGATCGCCACCGCCCCGCCGGCGAAGGGCAAGCCGGTCACGCTGTCGTCGCTGGTCGAGCGCAAGGCGCTCGGCGAGCCGATCGCGATGGTCACCGCCTACGACTATCCCGGCGCCCAGGTCGCCGAGGAGGCCGGTGTCGACATCGTCCTGGTCGGGGACTCGGCGGCGATGACCGTCCTCGGCTACCCGAGCACGGTCCCCGTCTCGGTCGACGAGATGCTGATGCTGACCGCCGCGGTGCGTCGCGGCCTGCGCACGCCGATCCTCGTCGGCGACCTGCCCTTCGGCTCCTACGAGCGCTCCGACGAGCAGGCGATCGAGACGGCGCAGCGGTTCGTCAAGGAGGCGGGCTGCGACGCCGTCAAGCTCGAGCGCGGCGGAACATCCGTCGACCGCGCGCGGGCGATCGTCGGCGCCGGCATCCCCGTCATGGGTCATGTCGGCTTGACGCCGCAGACCGCGACCGCGCTCGGCGGCTACCGCTCGCAGGGCCGCACGGCAGAGCGGGCGCTCGAGGTCGCGCGCGACGCGCTCGCGCTCCAGGACGCCGGCTGCTTCGCGATCGTCTTCGAGGCGATCCCGTCGGACCTCACCGACGAGCTGATGCCGCGGCTGGAGATCCCGGTGATCGGCATCGGCGCCGGGCCCTCGACCGACGGCCAGGTGCTCGTGATGCACGACCTGCTCGGCATCTACGACGGCCACGCGGCGCGCTTCGTCAAGCGCTACGCGGCGGTGCGGGACGAGATGATCGCGGGGGTCCAGGCCTACGCCGACGACGTGCGGGCGCGGCGCTACCCGGCGCCGGAGCACGGGTACACGATGGCGCCGGACGAGCTGGCGCGGTTGCGGGAGCTGCTGGGGGAGTAACCGCGTGGGCCTGTGGGTCGATCGTCGGCTGGGATGGTTTGGCGGTACTTCGGGGTATTGGGCGGGTTGAAGCGGGAGAGGATTCCGAAGTCGACCGGAGGAGTGCCTGATGTCCAGCAAGCGGAGGTTCCTGCCGTCGCCGGCGATGGCGGTGGCGCTGATCGCGTTGTTCGTCGCTCTGGGGGGCGCGTCGTATGCGGCGATCGTCGTCACCGGGAAGAACGTCAGGAACGCGAGCCTGACCGGCGTCGACTTCAAGAAGCGGTCGCTGCACGGCTCGAAGCTGCGCGCCGACTCGATCGGCGGTGGCTCGATCAAGGAGTCGTCGCTTGGGCCGGTGCAGGCGCTGGCCCATCAGGCCGCCGTGACGGGGGCCGGCGTGCTGGCGCGCGGGCGCGGCGTCACGAGCGCCATCCGCACCGCCGCCGGGCGCTACCAGGTGATCTTCGATCGCGACGTGCGCGGCTGCGTCTATGTCGCGACGGTCGGCGACGTGAGCGCCGCCGGGCCCGGGAATGGCACGGTGACGGTGGCCAGCGACGCGGCGAACGCGAATGCGGTCGACGTGCGGACGTTCACCTACAACGCGGCCGGCAATCCGGTCGACGAGAACCGGTCGTTTCATCTGGTCGTGAGCTGCTGAGGCGGGTTTGGCCGGGGTTGGGGATGCTCCCGCGGCCTTGGGAACCGGCCGCGAGAGCATCCCCAACCCCGGCTCGATCGTCGTCTGAGGGCTGGGGTGGTTCACACTTGAGTGTGTGGCTTTGGAGACGGATAGCGCGGCTGAGACGGAGGCGGTGGGCGCGGATCTTGCGCGTGGGCTTGCGCCGGGGGATGTGGTGCTGGTGTCTGGCGAGCTGGGCAGCGGGAAGACGACTCTGGTGCGTGGCGCCTGCCGGGCGCTTGGCGTCGAGGGGCGGGTGACGAGCCCGACGTTCACGATCGGTCAGGTCTATGCGGGGCGGGTCGAGGTGGCACATCTCGATCTCTACCGGTTGGAGTCGCTCGGGGGCGAGGACCCGTCGTTGCTCGACGACTACTTGACGCCGGAGCGGATCGGCTTCGTGGAGTGGCCGGCGATCGGCGAGCCGGAGATCGGGCGGGTGGCGGCGCGGGTGACGCTCGAGCATGCGGGAGGGGATCGGCGCAGGGTCGAGATCGTGGCTGCTCGTCCGGCCGCCGGGGCGCGGGAGAGCGAGGGGTGAATCTGCTCGGGATCGACACGTCGACCGCGGCCAGCGGGGTATGCGTGCTACGCGGCGACGGCACGGTCTGCGAGGTCGAGCCCGGGCCGGAACGGCTGACCCAGCGGCCGGCGCACGCGTCGGAGCTGATGCCGGCCGTCGTGCGCTGTCTCGACGATGCGGCGCTCGATTGGGCCGACGTCGACGCGATCGCCGTCGGCGTCGGTCCGGGCATGTTCACCGGGTTGCGGATCGGCGTGGCGACCGCGCGCGGGCTCGCCGCCGCGACCGGCGTCGAGCTGCGGCCGGTGTCGTCGCTCGCGGCGCTTGCGGCCGGCCCCGACGCCGGCGCCGCGCTGGCGCTGATCGACGCCCGCCGCGGCGAGGTGTTCGCGGGCCTGTATGCGGGCGGGCGCACGATCTGGGAGCCGTTCGTCGCCGCGCCGGAGGCGGTGGCCGAGCGCATCGGCGAGCTGGATGTCGCGCCGCTGGCGGTCGGTGACGGGGCGGTACGCTTTCGAGACGTCTTCGAGGCGGCGGGCGCCGCGATTCCGGGGGACGGCTCGCGCTCCCATGTGGTGCGCGGGCTGTCGATCTGCCGGTTGGCGGCGACCGTGGAGGCGGTGCCCGTCGAGGCGGTGCTGCCCGAGTACCTCCGCCTTCCGGACGCGAAGCCGAGGATTGTGTGAACCGACCGCTCGAGATCAGGCCGCTCGCCTACGCAGACCTGCCGCAGGTGATCGCGATCGAGCGGCGCGCCTTCTCGACGCCGTGGTCGTTGGCGATGTTCGTGCTGGAGCTGTCGAAGCCGTCCGGGATCTGCCTGGCGGCGACGAGCGGCGGGCGGATCGTCGGCTACCTCGTCTGCTCGCGCTACGACACGGTCTGGCACGTGATGAACGTCGCCGTCGACCCGCGGCTGCTGCGCCAGGGGATCGCGAGCACGCTGCTCGAGCGCCTCTTCGTGCAGGCCGGGGCGCCCGGCGAGCAGTTCACGCTCGAGGTGCGACCCTCGAACGAGCCGGCGATCGGCCTCTACGAGCGCTTCGGCTTTCGCGCCGCCGGCAAGCGACGCGGCTACTACCACGACAACCGCGAGGACGCCCTGATCATGTGGCGCGGGAGCAGCGCCGACAGCGAGGCCGCGGCAGACGAGCCGCGGACGGGCGCGGCCGGCGGATGATCCTGGCGATCGAGACGAGCTGCGACGACACCTGTGCGGCGGTCGTGAGCCACGAGGGCGAGATCCACTCGAACGCGATCGCCTCGCAGGGCCTGCTGCACGAACGCTACGGCGGTGTGGTGCCGGAGATCGCCTCGCGCCACCACCTCGAGCTGATCGACGCGATCGTCGCCGACGCGCTCGAGGGGGCGGACACCGGCCTGGAAGACATCGACAGCGTGGCCGTGACGCGCGGCCCCGGGCTGATCGGCGCGCTGCTGGTCGGGCTGTCGTCGGCGAAGGCGATCGCGGCCGCGCGACACCTGCCGCTGACGCCGGTCGACCACCTGCACGGCCACGTCGTGGCCTCGACCCTGGCGCCCGACCCGATCGAGGCGCCCTACCTCTGCCTGGTCGCCAGCGGCGGCCACACCTTCGTCGCACGCGTCGACGAGCCGAGCTACTACTCGATCCTCGGCCAGACGCTCGACGACGCCGCTGGCGAGGCGTTCGACAAGGGAGCGCGGATCCTCGGCCTCGGCTATCCCGGCGGTCCGGCGATCGACAGGCTGGCGCGCGAAGGCGACCCCGCGGCGTTCGAGTTCCCGCGCTCCCTGCCTCCCGGCGGCGACGGCTCCGCGGGCCTCGACTTCAGCTTCTCCGGGCTGAAGACCTCGCTGCTCTACCGCGTCCGGGATCTCGGTGAGCCCGAGGCGCAGCGTCGCCAGGCCGACCTGGCGGCGTCCTACCAGGCGGCGATCGTCGGCTCGTTGACCGCCCGGCTCGGACAGGCGATCGACCGCGAGGGCGTTCGCAACGTCGCGCTCGGCGGCGGCGTCGCGGCCAACTCCGCGCTGCGCGACGCCTGCGAGCAGCTCTGCGACCGGCGCGGCGTACGGCTGTGGACCCCCGCTCGCGAGCTCTGCACCGACAACGCGGCGATGATCGGCGCCGCGGCCCGCTTCAGCCCGCGGGTCGCCTATCCGGGCTATCTGACGCTCGACGCCGCGGCGAGGCTCGGATAGACGTGAGCGCGATGGCGACCGTCACGCTCTACGGAAAGCCGGGCTGCTGCCTGTGCGACGACGCGCGCGTCGAGCTCGAGCGGTTGCGCGCGCGGCACGAATTCCATCTCGAGGAGGTCGATGTGTCGCTCGACCCGGGGCTGTACCGCGACTACGGCGAGCGCATCCCCGTCGTGGCGGTCGACGGGCGGGAGGCGTGCGAGCTGGGGCTGGACAGCGCCGAGATAGAGCGCTTGCTCGCTAGAGTGGCCGGACCTTGAGCGTTCAGCCGACCATCCGCACGGGAGCCGCCGAGGAGGGTGACGGCTCCGATCGGCTTTCGCTCGGCGTGGCCGCGCGCCTGTCGCGTTACCTGCAGGTCCTTACGCAGGCCCGCAAGATGGGCAAGGAGACGATCTCCTCGCAGGAGCTGGCCGACTACACGCACGTCAACTCGACGCAGATACGCCGCGACCTGTCCGGCTTCGGCAAGTTCGGCAAGCGCGGCGTCGGCTACAACGTCGACTCGCTCGTCGCGCAGATCCGCAAGATCCTGCGCACCAGCGGCCAGCACAACATCGCGCTCGTCGGGGCGGGCCACCTCGGCCAGGCGATCGCCGGCTCGGACATCTTCGCGGACCATGGCTTCCGCGTCGTCGCGGTCTTCGACACCGACCCCGGCAAGGCCGGCAAGGCGATCAGCGATCAACTGAAGATCCGGCCGATCGAAGAGCTCGACGACGTCGTGCGCGAGGAGAAGATCGTCGTCGGCGTGATCGCCGTGCCGACGGCCGCCGCCCAGGGCGTCGCCGATCGCCTCGTCGCCGCCGACGTGAAGATCCTCTTCAACTACTCGGAGGCGCTGCTCCAGGTGCCGCCCGAGGTCACCGTGCACACGTCCAGCCCCGCGGTCGACCTGCTCTACGCGCTCTACTTCTACCTGACCTGACCATGCTGGACATGGCCCGCGCGCGCGAGGTCTTCGAGGCCTCCGACGACTTCACGGTGGGACTCGAGGAGGAGTTCCAGATCCTCGATCCGGGCACGCTCTCGCTCGCCCAGCGCTACGGCGAGCTCGCCGCCGCGGCGCAGTCGGATCCGGTGCTCGCCGAGGCCGTCGCGGGCGAGCTGATCGAGTCCGAGATCGAGATCCGCTCCGGGCGCGGAGCGAGCTTCGCCGACGCCGTCGCCGCCCAGCGCGCCGCCCGGGCCCGGCTCTTCGGCCTCGCGGCCGAGCACGAGGCGCTGCTCGCCGCGACCGGCACGCACCCGTGGAGCCCCTGGCAGGAGCAGCGGATCATCGACACCGAGCACTACCACCGCGTCGAGGAGGGGCTGAAGTACGTCGCCTGGCGCAACAACACCTTCAGCCTCCATGTCCACGTGGGCGTGCGCGGCGCGGACCGTGCGATCGCCGTCTGCGACCGGATTCGCGCGCTGCTGCCCGAGCTGCTCGCGATCTCTGCCAACTCGCCGTTCCTCGACGGCCGGGACTCCGGGTTGCACACGGCGCGCACCCAGATCTTCACCAAGAGCTTCCCGCGCTGCGGGGTTCCCGACCCGTTCGGGGACTGGCAGGCCTATGGGGACTTCGTCGACATGCTGGTCCGCACGCGGTCGATCGTCGAGCACACCCAGCTCTGGTGGAGCGTTCGGCCGCACCACGCCTACGGCACCGTCGAGGTTCGCGTCTGCGACGCGCAGTCCGACGCCGCGGCGTCGACCGGACTCGCCGGGCTGATCGTGTCCTGCGTCGCACAGGCGGCGCTCGACCACGACGCCGGGGTCCCGTTCGACGACCCGCCGCCGCGGCTCGTCGAGGAGAACCTGTGGCGCGCGATCCGCTACGGCCTCGACGGCCGCATGCTCGATCTCGCGCGGATCGAGGAGTACCCGTCGGCGGCGATCGGCGAGCGGCTGCTCGCCTGGACGGCGCCGGCGCGCGCCGCGCTCGGCATCGAGCCGGGACTGCCGGAGCGCAACGGCGCACAGCGCCAGCGACGCCTGCTCGCCGACGGTGCCACGATGCAGGAGGTCTTCGCCGCCGAGGTCGAGACGGCGGGCCGTACATACGCGAATCCGGAGGTCAGGGCATGAACGAGCAGAGCGGACAGCCGCCGGCCGGCGCCGGTCCCGGCGCCGGAGCGCCGCAGGGACAGCCGAGCGAGGCCGAGATGCAGGCTGCGCTCGAGGAGCAGATGCGCAACATCCGGGTCGAGGACGTCGTCGTGCAGACGACGGTGACGCTCGTCAACCTCGGCGCGCGTCGGCTCGGGCTTGCCGCCGCGCCAGGCGAGGATCCGGGCGCCGAGCGCGACCTCGGCCAGGCGCAGATCGCGATCGAGGCGGTCAGGGCGCTGCTGCCGCTGCTGCCGGCCGAGGTCAACGAGCAGATCGCGCCGGCGCTTTCGCAGCTTCAGATGGCCTTCGCGCGTGAGGCGCAGGCGGGAGGCGAGGCGCCGGCGTCCGGTGGTCAGGCCGGCTCGCAGGCCGGGGGCGGCGACCCCGCCGATGCCGAGGCGGCGGCCGCCGAGGCGGAGCGCGCGAAGGCGCGCGCCAAGATCTGGACCCCCGGCAGCTGACCCGGCCGGCATTCGGCCGGAGCGGCCGATAGACTGCCCGCCGCTTTCGACCGGGCGGCTGCTGCATCTGTGGCAAACACGCGCGCGCACTCCGCGCGCGGCCCCCGAGCCCGCCCGCTACCGAAGATCCAGACGGAGGAACTCCCTTGACCGACTTTCTCACCGACTACGGCGTAATCGTCGCGCTCGCCTGTGCCGGCGCCGCCGTCGTGTACGGCCTATTGACCACGCGCTGGCTGCTTGCCAAGTCGCCCGGCAACGACCGCATGCAGGAGATCTCGTTCGCGGTGCAGGAGGGCGCCAAGGCCTATCTGACGCGCCAGTACCAGATCATCGCCGTAGTCGCGGTGATCCTCGCGATCATCCTCGCGATCGCTCTGGACATCGAGACGGCGATCGGCTTCGTCATCGGCGGCGCCTTCTCGGGAGCCGCTGGCTTCATCGGCATGAACGTGTCGGTGCGCGCCAACTCGCGCGTCGCCGAGGCGGCCCGCGGCGGCATCGGCAACGCGCTCAACGTCGCGTTCAAGGGCGGCGCGGTAACGGGCATGCTGGTCGCCGGCCTGGCGCTGCTCGGCGTCGCCGGCTACTACGGCATCCTGCGCCTCTTCGACGTCGATCAGAAGGATGCGATCGACGCGCTGATCGGCCTTGGCTTCGGTGGCTCGCTGATCTCCGTCTTCGCTCGCCTGGGCGGCGGCATCTTCACCAAGGCCGCCGACGTCGGCGCCGACATCGTCGGCAAGATCGAGGCCGGCATCCCCGAGGACGACCCGCGCAACCCGGCGGTCATCGCCGACAACGTCGGCGACAACGTCGGCGACTGCGCCGGCATGGCGGCCGACCTGTTCGAGACCTACGCGGTCACGGCCGTCGCGGTCATGCTGCTCGGCGTCCTGACCTTCGAGCAGATCGACGCCGCGGCCGTCTTCCCGCTCGTCATCGGCGGCGTCTCGATCATCGCCTCGATCATCGGCACGTTCGCGGTGCGCAGCGCTGCCGGCAACGTCGAGCGGGCGCTCTACCAGGGCCTGATCGTCTCCGGCGTCGTCGCGGCCGCCGCATTCCTGCCGGTGTCGCTGTGGCTGATGGACGACCTCAGCTTCATCCCCGACGCGTCCGACCTGCTGACCGGCGGCCTCGAGAGCGCTCCGTCCGGCATGGACATCTGGTTCTGCACGCTGATCGGCATCGGCATCACCGCGCTGCTGTTCGTGATCACCGACTACTACACCTCGACGCGCTTCCGGCCGGTCAAGAGCACCTCCAAGGCGTCCGAGACCGGTCACGCGACCAACATCATCCAGGGCCTCGCCCAGGGCTTCCAGGCGACCGCCGCGCCGGCGATCGTGATCGCGATCGGCATCCTCGTCGCCAACGAGCTCGGCGGCATCTACGGCATCGGCGTCGCCGTGATGGCGCAGCTGTCGCTGACCGGCCTGATCGTCGCGCTCGACGCCTTCGGCCCGATCACCGACAACGCCGGCGGCATCGCCGAGATGGCCGAGCTGCCGCAGGAGATCCGCGACATCACCGATCCGCTCGACGCGGTCGGCAACACGACCAAGGCGGTCACGAAGGGCTACGCGATCGGCTCCGCCGTGCTCGCCGCGCTCGTGCTGTTCGCCGCCTTCGTCGAGGAGCTGACCGAGGAGGCCGACAAGAAGCTCGAGGTCCTCAACGGCTTCGACATCTCGCAGCCCGAGGTGCTCGTCGGCCTGCTGATCGGCGGCATGATGGTCTACCTGTTCTCCGCCCTCTCGATCGAGTCCGTCGGCCGTGCCGGCGGCGGCGTCGTCGAGGAGGTCCGGCGCCAGTTCCGGGAGAAGCCGGGCATCATGGACGGCTCGCAGAAGCCGGACTATGCGCAGTGCGTCCGGATCGTCACCCAGGCCGCGCAGCGCGAGATGATCCTGCCGGCCCTGATCCCGATCGTCATCCCGGTCGTCGTCGGCCTGCTCAGCTACCAGGCGCTCGGCGGCCTGCTGATCGGCGTCATCGTGGTCGGCTTCTTCGCCGCGGTCTCGATGACCTCCGGCGGCGGCGCCTGGGACAACGCCAAGAAGCTGATCGAGGACGGCGAGCACGGCGGCAAGGGCTCGCCCGCCCACGAGGCCTCGGTCACCGGCGACACCGTCGGCGACCCCTACAAGGACACCGCCGGACCCGCCATCAACCCGATGATCAAGGTCGCCAACATCGTGGCCATCCTGATCATCCCGTTCCTGATCTAGCCGACCGGGACGCCCGCTTCACCGACGGGCCGCCCGCGGGCGGCCCGTCGTCGTTCTACTGCGTGGAATCCGCCGCCGGTCGAGTCGCGCCGCTCTAGCCGCAACAGTCGCCATCTCGAGCTAGGGACTGACCGCGCGGCCGCGGGGCCCGTCTCCGGTGGCGTTTTCCGTGCTCGTCTCCGCTGCGACTCCGCCCCGTCCCTGGTGCGCATTCTCGGCTGAAGGCGCGATCGGTGGTCGACGGGAGGGGCTTCGCTCCGCTGCGACTGCGCGCGCAAAAGCGCCACCGTCGCCACCCGCGGAAGGAACGTCTACCGCTCAGGGATCGGCGGCTATGCGCGCAGCTCGTCGACGAGCAGGTCCATCAAGAGCGAGTCGCGCCAGTGGCCGTTTGGGGCGCGCTCGGCTTTGCGGAGGATGCCGACGGGCTTGAAGCCGACGCTGGCGTAGGCCTTGATCGCGCGGTGGTTCTCGGCTGAGGGATCGATGGTGAAGCGGTGGTGGCCATGGGCTTCGACGAACCAGCGGATCAGGAGGCGGAGGGCGTCGGCGCCGAGGCCGCGATGCTGAAAGGCCGAGCGGAGGAGGATGTCGAAGGCGACCTGACGGTAGTCGGGCTCGGTCTCCTCATGGAAGCAGAGCCAGCCGGCCGTCTCGTCGTCGACCACGATGGCGAACGCCTTGCCCTCGTTGCGGAGGCCCTCGCGCTGGTAGTCGGGGTCGCTGGTGTCGCCCCACCACTCGGCTATCCCGGGTTCGTAGATCGCGGGAAGGAGGATTTCGACGTCCTCGTCCGTCAACGGACGCAACGCCAGTCGCTCGCCTTCGATCGTCGGTAACTCCACCGACGCAATCTTCTCAGCAGCCCACGCTCTCAGCAGTAGCTGGTCCGTAGACGTTCCTTCCGCGGGTGGTGACGGGGGCGGCTTTGCGCGCGCAGTCGCAGGTCCAGGCGCAGCCCCTCCCGTCTGACCACGATGGAGCCCTACACGGCAAGCGCGCCAGGGACGGGGCGGAGTCCTGGCCGGAGACGAGCACGGAAAACGCCACCGGAGGCAGGACCCGCGGCCACAACCGCCGATCCCTAGCCAGGACCCTCAGCCACCCCCAGGAGTAGCTTTCCCGCGTCATGGCCGAGTGGAGACCGAAGGCGGCGGGGCTCGAGCGGGTGCTCGGCGCGGGCGCGCTGTTCAGCACGGCGTACGGCAACGTCGGCAGCTCGATCTACTACGCGCTGGGCCTGGTGGCGGTGTTCGCGCTCGGGCTGACGCCGGTGGTGTTCGCGATCGCCGGGTTGATCTTCGTGGCGACGGCTGCGACGTATACCGAGGCGACGACGATGTATCCGGAGGCGGGCGGGTCGTCGTCGTTCGCGCGGCGGGCATTCAACGAGTTCTGGTCGTCGCTGACGGCCTGGGGCCAGATGCTGAACTACATCATCACGGTCGCGATCTCGGCGTACTTCCTGCCGCACTACCTGGGCATCGTCTGGGAGCCGCTGATGTCGTCGCCGGCGGACATCGTCGTCGCGGTCGGCCTGGTGGCCTTCCTGGCGATGGTCAACGTCGTGGGGGTCAAGGAGGCGGCGGGGCTGAACATCTTCCTGGCGATCGCCGACTTCGTCACCCAGGTGGCGCTGGTCGTGCTCGGCGTGGTGCTGGTGCTCTCGCCGGAGATCCTGGTCGAGAACGTCGACTTCGGCACGTCGCCGACCGTGACGGACTTCCTGATCGCGATACCGGTCGGGATGGTCGCGTTCACCGGCATCGACACGATCTCGAACATGGCCGAGGAGGCCAAGGACTACGGCAAGACGATCCCGCAGTCGATGCGCGCGGTGGTCGTGGCCGTCATGACGATCTCGCTGACATTGCCGATGGTGGCGCTGTCGGCGATGCCGGTGCAGGACGGGACCACGGTGCTGGCGCAGCCGGAGAGCGAGGGCGGCTATGCGGACAACCCGATACTCGGCGTCGTCGAGAACATCGAGCTGGGGCCGCTGCAGGGCGCGGCCGAGGTCTATGTGGGGCTGCTCGCGGCGACGATCCTGCTCGTCGCGACCAACGCCGGGCTGATCGGCTTGTCGCGCCTCAGCTACTCGATGGGCCAATACCGGCAGCTGCCGTCGGTGCTGCGCAAGCTGCATCCGCGTTTCCGCACTCCGTACATGGCGATCCTCGTGTTCGGGACGATCGCCTGCCTGGCGATCCTGCCGGGCGAGGCGACGTTCCTCGGGACGATCTACGCGTTCGGGGCGATGCTCTCGTTCACGATGGCGCACGCGTCGGTGATCGCGCTGCGGATCAAGGAGCCCGACCGCGAGCGGCCGTACAGGGGGCGGGGGAACATCCGGATCCGGGGAGTCGAGTTGCCGCTCTACGCCGTCTTCGGGGGGTTCGGGACGGGGGCGGCGTTCGTCGCTGTCAGCCTGCTGAATCTCGAGACTCTGATCGCGGGCGTGATCTGGTTGACGCTCGGCATGACGCTCTACGTCCTCTATCGGCGCAACCAGGGCCTGACGCTGACCGAGACGCGCAAGATCGTGATGCCGAAGCCGGCGGTCGAGCATGAGGTCGAGTACGAGTCGGTGGTTGTCGCGTTCGAGGACTCGCAGTACTCGGAGGAGGCGATCGCCACGGCCGCCAAGCTGGCGGCGCGCCGACGGCGCGGGATCCACGTGCTGGTCACGATCACGGTGCCCGCCAACCTGCCGATCGACGCGGCGATGCCGGTTCAGGAGCGCGCCGCGCAACAGGCGATCGACGCGGCACGGGTGCGCGGCGGACGGCGGGTGACCGGTCACTGGGAGAAGGTGCGCGCGGGCGAGGCGGGGCGGCGGATCGTCCTCGAGGCGCGCGACATCCGCGCGCGGGCGATCGTGATGGCGCTGCCGCCGAAGCGGACCGGGACGTCGGTCTTCGGGCGGACGCTGGAGACGGTGCTGGCCGAGCGGCCGTGCCGGGTGATCATCGACTCGTCGCGCGGCCCGCAGGCGCGGGCGGCGGCGTAGCATCGGCGCCGTGAAGGTCTATGCCGTGTCGCAGCTCCTGCTCGGCGGCCTGCTCTGCGCGGTCGGCCTGGCGGTCGTCGCGACTACGCTGGCGGCCGGTGGCGGTCCGCTGGCGCTAGGAATGCTCGTCGGCGCCGGGTTCGCGGTGCTCGGCGCCGCCAGGGTCTGGATCGCGACGCGCGGCCCCGGAGCGGGAGGCGATCGGTGAGCCCGCAGCGCGGCGACGGGGCACGGCCGGGCGAGGGGCCGGAGCGGGCGCGCGCGCGGATGCGCGCCCGGCTGCGCAGCGGCTCGGAGGGGGCGGAGGCGCGGATCGGGCGGGGCCTCGGCGCGCCGGCGCTGTTCGCGATCGCGGCCGGCGCGGTCGGCTCGTCGCTCTACTTCGCGCTGGGGATCGTGGCGCAGGACGCGCTGGCGCTGACGCCGGTCGCGTTCGCGGCCGCGGGCCTCTTCTTCCTCCTGACGATGCTCAGCTACCTCGAGGGCAGCTCGCTGCACACCGAGCGCGGCGGAGCGTCGATGTTCGCGCGCTACGCGTTCAACGAGCTGTGGAGCTTCATCGCGGGCTGGGCGATCCTGCTCGACTTCCTGATCGTGATGGCGCTCGGGTCGCTGGCGGTCTCGGGCTATCTGGGCGTCTTCTGGAGCGTGCCGTCGGAGACCGGCTTCGAGCTCGTGGTCGCGGCGGGGGTCCTGGCCTGGGTGGCGTGGTCGAACATCCGCGGACAGACCGTCGAGCGGTACCGGCGGGTGCTCTGGGTGGTGCTCGTGACGGCGCTGCTGTCGGCCGGGATCATCGTCGTCGGGCTGTTCCAGTTCAGCGACTACGGCGCGCTGGTGGACTCGGTCGACCTCGGGGCGACGCCGAGCTGGGGCGAGCTGGCGCTGGGCGCGATCGTCGCCGGGGTCGCGCTGACCGGGATCGAGTCCGCGTCGGGGCTGGCCGGCGAGCTGCGCGTCGGCCGGCGGGGCCTGCGGCGGGTCGGCGCGGTAGCCGGAGTCGGCGTGCTCGCGCTGTACGTGGGCATGGCGCTCGTGGCGGTGCTGGCGCTGCCGGTCGAGCACGGTGCGTCGGCGCTCAGCGGCGAGTTCGTCGAGGCGCCGATCGTCGGGGTCGTGGGCGAGCTCGACCCGGAGTGGGCGAGCGACCTCATGCGCTACGCGATCGGCGCCGTCGGCGTGGTCGTGCTGCTGCAGGCCGTCAACGGGCAGATGCTCGGCATCGGCCGGCTCGCCTACTCGCTCGGGACCAACCGCCAGATCCCGAGCCTGGCGGCGCGGCTCGACGCGACGCGCGGCACGCCGTACGTGGCGATCGCGATCGCCACGGCGATCGCGTTCGCGCTCAGCTGCTCGGCCGACGCCGAGTGGCTGGCGGGGATCTTCGCCTTCGGCGCCGCGTTGGCGTTCACGCTCGCGCACCTGTCGGTGGTCGTGCTGCGCTACCGCGAGCCGGAGCGCAAGCGGGCGTTTCGCGTCCCGCTCAACGTGCGGGTCGGCGGTGGCGACCTGCCCTTGCCGAGCGCGTTGGGGGCGATCGTCGGCGCGGCGTCGTGGGTGACGGTCGTCGTGCTCCACGACGGGGCGCGCTACGTCGGCGGCGGCTGGCTGCTCGCCGGGCTGGCGATGTACGCGATCTACCGCAGGGCGCAGGGCAAGTCGCTGACCCAGCGCTTCACGATCCCCGAGGCGGCGCTGCGCGAGGTGCGCGCCATCGAGTTCGGCAGCATCCTGGTGCCGGTGTTCGGCGAGCGGCTCGACGACGACATCGTCGGCACCGCGGGGAGGCTGGCCGCCGAGCAGGCCGACGAGGGCGAGGGTTCGATGCTGGAGGTGGTCTGGGTCTTCCAGATCCCGATGTCGCTGCCGATCGACGCCCGCGTGCCCGAGGAGCGGGTCGCCGAGGCGCGGCGGGCGCTGCTGCGCGCGAAGGAGGTCGGCGAGGAGTACGAGGACGTCGAGGTCGCGACCGCGATGGTCCGCGGTCGGTCGGTCGGGGCGGCGATCGTCGCGGAGGCGAAGCGGCGCGGCGTGGAGGCGATCGTGCTGGCCGCGGAGGCGCCGACGCGGATCCGCGGCGGCGCGATTCTCGGCGGGCGTGGGATCGGCAGCGACCGCTTCGCGGGCGACTTCACGCGCTACGTGATCGAGAAGGCGCCGTGCAAGGTGATCCTGACCGCGTCGCCGGCCGACGACGCGGTCAAGACGGACGAGGCCCCGGTCGTCTCCGAGCCGGGCTGAGGAAGGGCGCGCAGCGCTATTGTGCGCCAAATGTTCGTTTTGATCGTCGGTTGTGGGCGAGTTGGCTCCTCGATCGCCAAATCGATGCTCGCGGATGGCCATGAGGTCTCCGTCCTCGACGAGAACCCCGAGGCGATCGCGTTGCTCAACCGCGGGCAGGACCGCAGCTGGGAGGACCTCGGCGGGTCGTTCACGGTCGGCACCGCGCTCGAGATCGACGCCCTGCTGCAGGCCGGCGTCGAGCGAGCGGACGCCTTCGTGGCGTCGACCGACGGCGACAACACCAATCTCGTGATCGCCCAGATCGCCCAACGGCGGTTCGAGGTCGACCGGGTCGTGGTCCGCGTGCTCGACCCCGGTCGCGCCAGGTGGTACGCCGAGCAGGGCCTGCAGACCATCTGCCCGACCCAGACGGCGATCGAGCTGCTCGAGGCCGCCGTGCGCGGCCAGATCCGCTTCGAGGGCGTAGCGGGCTGATGTACGCGCTGATCGTCGGGGCCGGCAAGGTCGGCTGGAACCTCGCGCGCGAGCTGCTCGACAAGGGCCACGAGGTGACCGTCGTCGAGGCGAACCGCCGCCGCTACGAGACCGTCGAGGAGGAGCTCGAGCACGCGATCCAGTACGGCGACGGCACCGAGCTGTGGGTGCTCGAGCGGGCGGGGATCGAGCGTGCCGACCTCGTCGTCGCGGTCACCGGCGACGACGAGGACAACATCCTGATCTGCCAGGTCGCGACGGAGAAGTACGGCGTCGACCGCGTCGTGGCGCGCTGCAACAACCCGCGCAACCTGCAGCACTTCGAGCTGCTCGGCATCAAGCCGGCGGTGTCGGCGACCGACCTGATCCTGCGGCTGATCGAGCACGAGGTGCCGAAGTACGGCCTCGTCCACCTGCTCGACCTCAAGGAGGAGCGGCTCGAGATCATCGAGATGGAGGTCGGCGAGAACTCTCCGGCCGACGGCGTCAAAGTGGCCGACCTCGGTCTGCCCGACGGCTCGCTGGTGATCTCGATCCTGCGCGACGGCGGCGGCTTCGTGCCGGCGGGCGACTCCGAGGTGCGAGCCGGCGACGAGGTCCTGCTGGTGCTCGACATCGGGCTCGAGGAGGCCGTGACGCAGCGCTTCCTCGGTCGCTCCGAGGCAGCCTGACCGATGGCCGAGCGCGAGGTCGACCACCTGCTGATCGGCGGTGGCCTGGCCGCCGCGAACTGCGCCCGCTGGCTGCGCGAGGAGGGCGGCATGGACAGCCGGGTGATGCTCGTCGGCCGCGAGCCCGACCCGCCCTACAACCGGCCGCCGCTGTCCAAGGGCTACCTGCGCGGCAGCGAGTCGCGCGAGGACGCGCTGTTCCGCCCTGACGAGTGGTGGGCGCGGCAGCGGATCGAGCTGCTGACGCGGACGAGCGTGATGAAGCTCGACGCCGAGGCGCGCGTGGCGACGCTCTCGAACAAGGACACCGTGCGCTTCGACAAGGCGCTGCTGGCGACCGGCGCGAACGTGCGCCGGCTGCGCGTCGACGGCGCCGAGCTCGACGGCATCCACTACCTGCGCGCGTTCGCCAACTCCGACTCGATCCGCGACGACGTGCGCGACGCCGAGCGGGTCGTGCTGGTCGGCGGCAGCTTCATCGGCTGCGAGTGCGCGGCCTCGATCACGGCGGCGTTCGGGGCCAAGTGCATCGTCGTGATGCAGGAGCGCGAGACCTTCGAGCACCAGTTCGGCGGCGAGGTCGGGCGCTTCTTCCACAAGGTGCTGGAGGAGCATGGCGTCGAGATCCACGGCGGCGACGAGCTCGACCGCTTCGAGGGCGCCGACGGCAAGGTCACCCACGTCCACACCAAGGGCGGTCTGGAGCTCGACTGCGACGCCGTGATCATCGGCGCCGGCGTGATGCCGGACGTGACGCTCGCGCGCGCAGCCGGCCTCGAGCTGGGCGAGAGCGGGGGAGTGCGCTGCTCCTCGAAGCTCGAGACCTCGGTCCCCGGCATCTTCGCCGCCGGCGACATCTGCGAGTACGACAGCGTCGTCCACGGCCGTCCGCTGCGCGTCGAGCACTGGGACGTCGCCTTCAACCAGGGCAAGACCGCCGCGCTGAACATGCTCGGCCGCGACGTCGACCACGACGTCATCCCCTACTTCTTCTCCGATCTCGCCGACTGGAGCTCGATGGAGTACGTCGGGCCCGGCCGCGGCAACCCCGTCATCCGCGGCTCGCTCGACGCCGGCGACTTCACCGCCTTCTACGTCGGCGACGACGGCGCGGTCACGGCGGCCCTGACCGTCGGCCGCTCCGACGACCTCGAGCAGGCTCGTCGGTTCATCCGCGACCGGAGCATGCCGGACCGCTCGGCGCTGGCGGACGAGTCGACCGACCTCTCCGCGCTCTAGTAGGCGAGCGGCCGGCTTTCGAACCAGCAAGCTGGGGAGCCTGGACTCGAACCGGGACTACCTGGACCAGAACCAGGCGGGCTGCCAATTACCCCACTCCCCAGTGGGGCCGTTCGGCCAATGCCGAAGGCGGCAGGAAGTGTAGCCGCTCTCGCTGGCGTACCTGGCGCTTCCATCCGTCGGGATCGTCAGCATATATGCACGATGCCGCCGATTCGCTACGGCTGGAACTCCATCCGCGCCTTCTATGAGGAGGGCAACTCCGTGAGGGCGTGTCGGGAGGGACTGTCGCAGGCGGCGATCGCGCGCAAACTCGGCCTCACGCCGCCAGCAGTGTCGCACCACGCGCGTGCGCTCGGGGCATCGGCCAACCCCGCCTTCACGCGTCGATACGACTGGAGCGAGATCCAGCGCTTCCACGACATGGGACACACCGCCCGCGAGTGCATCACACGCTTCGGGTTCAGCTCGCAGACGTGGCATGCGGCGTGTCGTCGCGGCGACATCGAGAGTCGTCCGCCGGCAGCGCCGATCTCGGCCTACCTCGTGATGGGGCGACGGGTCGCTAGAGGCCATCTCAAGAGACGGCTGTTGTCGGAGGGGTTCAAGGACAACCGCTGCGAGGAATGTGGGTTGTCGGAGTGGTGGGGCAAGCCCCTGCCGCTGGCGTTGCATCACGTGAACGGCGATGGGGACGACAACCGGCTGGAGAACCTGCAGCTGCTGTGCGGGAACTGCCATAGCCAGACGCCGAACTTCTCCGGGAGGAACAAAGGGCGGCGACGGCTTCCGCAGGGCGCGATCTGGCTGAAGAACGTCCCGCACCACCGCCTGCCGGTACGCGGCACGGCGAGCTGAGGAGAACCGAGACGCTAGGCCGCGGCCTGCTCGGCCCAGTCGCGGTAGAGGCGCGCGTAGGAACCGTTGGCGGCGAGGAGGTCGGCGTGGGTGCCCTGCTCGGCGATGCGGCCGTGGTCGAGGACGACGATGCGGCCGGCGTCGCGGATGGTGGAGAGGCGGTGGGCGATGACGATGGCGGTGCGGCCGGCGAGCAGGCGGCGGAGGCCGCGCTCGATGCCGGCCTCGGTGTGGACGTCGACGTTCGAGGTGGCCTCGTCGAGGATCAGGATGCGCGGGTCGGCGGCGGCGGCGCGAGCGAAGGCGACGAGCTGGCGCTGGCCGGCGGAGAGCTGGGCGCCGCGCTCGCCGACCTCGGTGTCGTAGCCGTCGGGCAGCCGCTCGATGAAGTCGTGGGCGCCGACGGCGCGGGCGGCCTGCTCGACGGTCTCCGCCGGGGCGTCGTCGTCGGCGCCGAAGGCGATGTTGTCGCGGATCGTGCCGGAGAAGAGGAAGCTCTCCTGCGGGACGATTCCGAGCTGGGAGCGCAGCGAGCGCTCGCGGACGTCGCGGAGGTCGTGGCCGTCGATCAGGACGCGGCCGTCGTCGGGGTCGTAGAAGCGGGCGACCAGCTTGGCGAGCGTCGACTTGCCGGCGCCGGTCGAGCCGACGAGGGCGACGGTTTGGCCGGGGGGAATGGTGAGCGAGACATCGTCGAGCGCGAGCGTGGTGGGGGGCCGAGGCGGACCATCCCCCGTCCGCTTGGGAATCGCTGCCGGGGAATGGCCCGCCTCGGCTCGATCGTCGGGGGCGGGCTCGCCTGGGCTCGGGGCGGTGGGCGGTACTGCCGCGTAGGCGAAGGAGACGTTGTCGAAGAGGATCTCGCCGCGGATCTCGGGGAGGTCGATGGCGTGGTCGGCGTCGCGAACGTCGGGCTCCTCGTCGAGGAGGTCGAAGATCTTGTCGAGCGCGGCCATGCCGGACTGGTAGGTGGTGTAGAGCTGGGAGAGCTGCTGGATCGGGTCGAAGAAGCTCTGGAGGTAGAAGACGAAGGAGGCGAGGACGCCGATCTCGACGGCGTTGTCGAGGACCTGGTTGCCGCCGTAGAGGAGGATCGCGGCCGTCGCGACCGCGGACAGGAGCTCTACCGAGGGGAAGTAGGCGGCGTTGAGGTAGACGGTCTTCATGTTGGCGTCGCGGTTCTCGTCGTTGAGGCCGGCGAACTGACGCTCGTGGCGGGGCTCCTGACCGAAGGCGCGGACGATGCGGACGCCGGAGAGGGTCTCCTGGAGGTAGGCGGTGACCAGGGCGATCTTCTCGCGCGTCAGCCGGTAGGCGCCCGCGGAGGCGATCCGGAAGGCGATGCTGCCGGCGAAGAGGACGGGGAAGACGAGGAAGGTGACGAGCGCCAGGCCGGGATCGAGCCAGACGAGGATCGCGGCGGTGCCGAACAGCGTCAGCGAGGAGGCGAACAGCGTGACGATCCCGTCGGTGACGAGCGAGTCGAGCGCCTGGACGTCGTTGGTCAGGCGCGAGATCAGCACGCCGGAGCGGTTGCGCGAGTAGAAGCCGATCGACAGCGTCTGGAGGTGGGCGAAGATCCGCCGCCGCAGGTCGGCGAGTGCGCGCTGGCCGACCCAGCCGGTGAGGTAGGTCTGCGCGTAGGTGGCGGCGAAGTTGATCGCGGCGGCGGCGAGGAACGCGACGGTGATCCGGGTCAGCGCGGTCGCGTCGCCGGCTCGGATGCCGTCGTCGATGGCGAGGCCGAGCAGATAGGGCGGGGCGAGTGCCGCGCCGGTCGCGAGGAACAGTGCGACGAACATCAGGATCACACGGCCGCGGTAGGGGCGGAGGAGGGCTAGGAGCTTGCGCAGCTTGCGGGTGCGGCCGCGCTCGCCGCGGATGGTTGCCCAGGTGGAGCGTCGGTGGGGGGCCGGGGCGGGAACCTCCCCGCTTGCCTTGGGAACCGGCCGCGGGGAGGTTCCCGCCCCGGCGCGAGCGTCGGTCTCGGGATCTCTTGCGTTGGCGCGACCATTGGTCGTGGGATCGCTCATATGCCGGCGACCTCGCGCTCCTCGTCGGGGCGGGTGAGGAAGACCTGGTCGGGCAGGCCGCGCTCGGCGATCTCGCGGTAGAGGTCGGAGGCGTCGATCAGGTCGGCGTGGCTGCCCTGGGCGGCGATGCGGCCGCCCTCGAGCACGACGATCTCGTCGGCGAGCGCGAGCGTCGAGAGGCGGTGGGCGATGACGAAGGTGGTGCGGCCGTCCATGACCTCGCTCAGCGCGGCCTTGATCTTGGCCTCGGTGGTCGCGTCGACGCTCGAGGTGGCGTCGTCGAGGATCAGGATGCGCGGTTGGGCCAGCAGGGCGCGGGCGATCGCTACGCGCTGGCGCTGACCGCCGGAGAGGGTCAGGCCGCGCTCGCCGACGAGCGTGTCGTAGCCGTCGGGCAGCTCGGCGACGACCTCGGCGAGGCCGGCGCGGCGGGCGGCGTCCGCCACCTCGTCGTCGGTCGCGTCGGGCCGCGCGTAGGCGACGTTCTCGCGCAGTGGCGCCGAGAAGAGGAAGGCGTCGTCGGAGACGAGCGCGATCTCGCGGCGCAGCGACGGAAGGTCGACCTCGCGCAGGTCGGCGCCGTCGACCAGCACCGCACCGGCGGTCGGGTCGTAGAGGCGTGGGATCAGGTTGACGAGCGTCGTCTTGCCGGCGCCGGTCGCGCCGACGATCGCGACGGTCCGGCCGGCCGGCACGTCGAGGTCGATGTCGCGCAGCACCGGCTCGGCGCCCTCGTAGGCGAACGAGACGCCGCGCAGCTCGACGTGGCCCAAGCCGCTGGCGCCCGGCTCTGTCGAATGCGCGTGGATGCCACCCGGCGCGGGCAGCGGCGGGGCATCCGGCGGCGAGGTCAGCAGCGGCTCGCGGTCGAGGATCTCGAAGATCCGGTTGCCGGAGGCGACGGCGCGCTGGGCCATGCCGAGGGCGATCCCGAGCATCCGCATCGGCCCGGTCAGCATCAGCACGTAGCCGTAGAAGGCGACGAAGTCGCCGAGACTGATCGTTCCGTCGATCGCCTGGCGGCCGCCGACGATCACCAGCGCCGCGAGCCCGATCTGCGGCAGGTAGCCGATGAACGGGTTGTAGAAGGCGCGCAGCCGGGTCGAGACCATCGACTGGTCGAAGACGCGCCGCACCGAGTGATGGAAGCGGCGCAGCTGGCGGTGCTCCTGGGCGAAGCCCTTGACCACGCGGACGCCCGAGACGCTCTCCTCGGCGGCCGCGGTGAGCTCGGCGATCCGCTGCTGGACCTCCTGCGACGCCGGCCGGTTCAAGCGCCCGTAGCGCATGGCGACCCAGATCACCAACGGCGTCGGCGCGAGTGCGACGAGCGCCAGGAGCGGGTTGACGGCGATCATCACCGTCGCCGCGATGACGATCGTCAGCGCCGCCTGCGCCATGAAGATCAGGCCGTAGCCGAGGAAGAAGCGGACGGCCTGCAGATCGACGGTCGCGCGCGACATCAGCTGCCCCGTCTGCTGGCCGTCGAAGAAGCCGAGCTCGAGCGACTGGAGATGATGGTAGAGCAGGTTGCGCAGGTCGAACTCGACGCCCAGCGAGACGCGCCCGGCGACCAGCCGGCGAACGACGCTGAACGCCAGCCGCAGCAGGCCGGCCGCCGCGATCGCGCCGGCCAGCAGCCACAGCGAGTCGCCGCCGCCCTCGACGTCGTCGATCGTGCGGCCGACAAGCGCGGGGATCAAGATCCCGGCGCCCATCGCCAGCGCCGCTAGCACGAACGACGCGATCACGCCGGAGCGGTAGGGGCGGAGGAAGCCGAGCAGGCGGCGGAAGACGCGCATCAGCCCCCACTTTACTTAATGAAGGATTAGGGTTGCTAGCGGCCGAATGCGGGTCAGCCAGTCGAGCGAGCGCCCACGCAGGTGCAGCCGGTACTGCAGCAGCGTCCCGGCGCGCATCTCGATCGTCTCGGGCGTGCGTGGATCCTCATCCGATGTACTCGTCTGCGTGCGGCGGCTTCCGGCGGTTCAGCACGAGCAGCTGGAGCGGGACGCCGCCGAACCATAGGAGCACGGCGAGCGAGGTGTCGTAGAAGGCGATCGGGATCGAGCCGAGGAAGAAGAGCACCGGCGTCGTCGAGGCCAGGACGCCCCAGCGGTAGACGTCCTCGGGCAGCTCGCGCCCGAGCAGGCGGTGGCGGTGGGCGTGGCGCAGCAGCACGACCTCGAGGCCGCTGACGAGCGCGATCGAGACCGCGTAGACGACGATCGAGACCGGGTTCTCGAAGTAGTTGCCGAGCAGCGCCGTCGGGAACGGCAGGAAGGCGACGAAAGCCAGGTAGATCGTGTTCCACCAGATCAGCCCGTAGTCGAGCTTGTCGAGCAGGCGGAAGAACTGGTGGTGGGCGACCCAGTAGCGCCCGATCACGACGAAGCTGATGAAGAAGCTGACGTAGGCGGGCTGGAGGTCGGTGACGGCGTCCCAGAGCTGGCCCTCGCTCGGATCGCTCAGTCGCGGCACCTCGATCCCGACGACCAGCAGCGTCATCGCGATCGCGAACAGCCCGTCGCTGAACGCCAATACCCGGCCGAACTCCTCGTCGCCGCGCTGGATGAGACGACGGCTCCGGGCCTGTCGCGGCTGCTCGGCGCTCACGACCACGATCCTCGCACGCCCGTCGCGTCGCGGCGCCAGACGTCGGGCAGGTCGTGCCACCACCCGTTGGCAAGCGATAGCTCGGGGCGGACTCGAACCGCCGACCTCACGATTATGAGTCGTGCGCTCTAACCAGCTGAGCTACCGAGCCGTGAGCGGACGATTCTAGGGATGATGGGCACGTGAGCGAGATCGTGGCGCCAGAGCTGCTGATGGCGGTGCCGAACGTCAGCGACGGGCGCCACCGGCCGCTGCTGGAGGGGATCGAGCGAGCGTTCGCCCCTGCGCGCTTCCTCGACCTCCATGCCGATCCCGACCACAACCGCTCCGTGTTCACGCTCGCCGCGCCGCAGGGCGAGCTGGCGGCGGGCCTCGTCGCAGGCGCGCGGGCGGTCGTCGACGGAGTCGACGTCTCGCTTGGCGGCGGCGTCCATCCCTACGTCGGCGCGCTGGACGTGATGCCGGTCGTCTACCGCTCCGACGGTCAGCGCGGGCCGGCGTGCGCCGAGGTCCTGACGGCGGCCGCGCGGATCGGCGGCGAGCTGGAGCTGCCGGTCGTCCTCTATGGCGAGCTGGCGACACGGCCCGAGCATCGCGAGCGCGCCTGGCTGCGCGAGGGCGGCCCGCCGGCGCTGGCGCGGCGGATCGAGACCGGCGAGGTCGTGCCGGACTTCGGCCCCGCGCGCGCTCACCCGACCGCCGGGGCGGTGCTCGCCGCCGCGCGCCCGCCGCTGTTGGCGTTCAACGTCGACCTGGCGACGCCGGACCTCGACGGCGCACGGCGGATCGCGGCGTCGATCCGCGAGGCGAACGGCGGCCTGCCTGGCGTGCGCGCGATCGGGCTATGGCTCGAGCAGCGCGGCTGCGCCCAGGTGTCGACCAACGTCCACGACCATCTCGCCACGCCCTTGCGCGAAATCGTCGAGGCGGTGCGCGCCGAGGCGCCGGTGGCCGAGGCAGAGCTGGTCGGCCTCGCACCGTGGGCGGCGTTCGAGGGCTTCCCGGCCGACGTGCCGCTGCGCGGCTTCACGCCTGGCCGGCACGTGCTCGAGAACGCGCTTCGGGCGCTCGACTGAGCGGGCGCTCGGATACGCTGGTTGGAATGGCCCAGACCAAGAAGAAGCGCCGCAGCAAGCACCGCGGCACCGCCGCCGGGACGATCGAGCGCGCCGGCCGCACCGGCAAGCCGCAGACCCGCGAGGACGCCAAGCAGATCGCTCGCCAGCGGCGCGCCGAGCGGCTCGACAAGCCGCCGGAGTGGAAGAGCACGATCAACCGCGCGGGCATCGCGGCGATCGTCTTCGCGGTGCTCGTCGTGGCGCTGTTCGGCCGCCCGATCGCGTCGGGCCTGCTGCTCGGCGTCGTGATGTTCGCGATCTACGTTCCGCTCGGCTACGCGACGGACTCGGCGATCTACCGCTTCCGCCAGAAGCGGAGATCCGCGGGGGGCTCGCGGCCCCCGCAGGCGCCTGGCCGGTAGGCGGAGCCCGCGCGTTCCGGCTGGCGCGCTGCCGGTAGGCTCCGGCTCCTATGGACGTGCGCATGTTCAGCGTCGGGCCGATCCAGGAGAACTGCTTCCTGTTCCGCCGCGACGGCTCGGATCGTGCGCTGATCGTCGATCCCGGCGAGGAGGCGGGGCGGCTGCTCGCCGCGATCGACGAGCTCGGAGTGAAGCTCGACGGCATCCTGCTGACCCACACGCACTTCGACCACGTCGGCGCCGTCGCGCCGATCGCGCGCGCCACCGGGGCCGAGGTCTGGGTGCCGGAGATCGAGAAGCCGGTGCTGGCCGACATCGACAGCTACGTCCCGTGGCCGGAGTTCGGGCCGTTCGAGAGCTGGGACGCCGAGCACACGCTGACCGGCGGCGAGCGGCTCGAGCTGGCCGGCTTCGAGATCGACGTCCTGTTCACTCCCGGCCATAGCCCCGGTCACATGACCTTCCACGTCCCCGACGAGCAGGCGGTCTTCTCCGGCGACGTGCTGTTCCAGGGCTCGGTCGGCCGGACCGATCTGCCCGGCGGCGACCCGCAGGTCCTGATGGAGACGCTGAAGACGCTCGCCGCGACGCTGCCCGACGAGACGACCGTCCATCCCGGCCACATGGGGATCACGACGATCGGCGCCGAGCGCGCGACGAACCCGTTCCTCGGCCAGTTCGCGCGCTGACGATGAACGCCGGGAAGATGCAGGCCCCACGGGGCACCTTCGACGTGCTGCCCGACGACGGCCAGCGGCGGCGCGAGCTCTATCGCCGCGCGGGCTCGGTGCTCGGCCGCTACGGCTACCGGCCGTGCGAGACGCCGGTCTTCGAGGACACCGACCTGTTCGCGCGCGGGGTGGGGGAGTCGACCGACATCGTGCGCAAGGAGATGTTCACCTTCGAGGACCGCGCCGGCCGCTCGCTGACGCTGCGCCCGGAGGGCACCGCGGGAGTCTGCCGCGCCTACGTCGAGCACGGCATGCACAAGCTGCCGCAGCCGGTGAAGCTCTGGTACTGGGGGCCGTTCTTCCGTCACGAGCGCGCGCAGGCCGGCCGCTACCGCCAGTTCGCGCAGGTCGGCACCGAGGCGCTGGGATCGGACGATCCCTCGCTCGACGCCGAGTCGATCCTGCTGCTCGCCGAGCTGCTCGAGGCAGCCGGCGTCCACGAGGTGCGGCTGCGGCTGGCCAGCCTCGGCTCGCTCGACGCGCGCGCCGTCTATCTCGACAAGCTGCGCGCCTACCTGCGCGAGCACGAGGGCGATCTGTCCGACGACGTCCGCGGCCGGATCGACGCGAACCCGCTGCGCGCCTTCGACGCCGACCACCCGGGCACCCGGGCAGCGCTGGCGAACGCGCCGCGGCTGCTCGACAACCTCTCTCGCGACGACGCCGAGCACTTCGCCGAGGTGCGCGCGCTGCTCGACGGCGCGGGCGTCTCATACGACGTCGATCCGACGCTGGTGCGCGGACTCGACTACTACACGCGCACCGTGTTCGAGTTCGAGAGCGCGAAGCTCGGGGCGCAGAGCGGCGTCGGCGGCGGCGGTCGCTACGACGGCCTGGTCGAGCAGCTCGGCGGGCCGGCGACGCCCGGCGTCGGCTGGGCGGCAGGGATCGAGCGGATCCTGCTCGCCTCGGACAGCGAGCTCGGCGGCTTTCCGCGGCCGGTCTACGTCGCGGTCGCCGACGGCGGCGACCGGCGGGCGGCGTTCGGGTTGACGACGGCGCTGCGCGAGGCCGGCATCCGCACCGAGCTCGAGCAGGCCGGCCGCTCGCTGAAGGGCCAGCTCAAGCACGCCGACCGGCTCGGGGCGAAGGCGGTCGCGATCGTCGGCGACGGCATCGAGTGGAAGGACATGGGAACGGGGGAGCAGCGGCCGGTGACGAACACGCAGGAGGCGGTGCGGATCGCGGTGGGGCTCGACCTATGAGCATCGAGGCCGGCCACGGAGCCGCGGGGGGCGCGGGCCCTCCGACCGCGGCGACCTTCGACAACGCCTATCGCAACGCCTGGTGCGGGCTCGCGCGGCGCGAGCAGGTGGGTCGCGAGCTGCGCGTCGCGGGCTGGGTCCACCGCCGCCGCGACCACGGCGGCCTGATCTTCGTCGACCTGCGCGATCGCGAGGGGCTGCTGCAGCTGGTCTTCCATCCCGACACGGCGCCCGAGGCCCATGCAGCAGCCCATCGGCTGCGCTCCGAGGACGTGCTGACGGCGATCGGCGAACTGGTGCCGCGCACGCCCGAGACGGTCAACCCCGACCTGCCGACCGGCGCGGTCGAGCTCGAGGTGAGGTCGTTCGAGCTGCTCGCCGACGCCGAGACGCCGCCGTTCCAGATCGACGAGGACGACAAGGTAGGCGAGGAGCTGCGGCTGCGCTACCGCTACCTCGATCTGCGCCGCGAGCGGATGGCCGCGGCGATCCGGCTGCGTCACGACGTGACAGCCGCGATCCGCCGCCATCTCGACGCGCGCGGCTTCCTCGACATCGAGACGCCGATCCTGACCCGGTCGACGCCCGAGGGCGCGCGCGACCATCTCGTCCCGAGCCGCAACCAGCCGGGGTCGTTCTTCGCCCTGCCGCAGTCGCCGCAGCTGTTCAAGCAGCTGCTGATGGTCTCGGGCTTCGAGCGCTACTACCAGGTGGCGCGCTGCTTTCGTGACGAGGACACCCGCGCCGACCGCCAGCCGGAGTTCACCCAGCTCGACATCGAGCTGTCGTTCGTCGAGGAGGACGACGTGATCGCGCTCGTCGACGAGCTGATCCCGGAGCTGCTGAAGCTCGGAGGGATCGACGTGGACGCGCCGATCGAGCGGCTCGGCTACGACGAGGCGCTGCTGCGCTACGGGACCGACCGGCCCGATCGCCGCATCCCGATCGAGATCGCCGACCTCGGCGACGTCTTCGCCGGCTCGGAGTTCAAGGTCTTCAGCGGGGCGCTGGCGTCGGGCGGGACGATTCGCGGCTTCAGCGCCAGCGGCGAGTTCCCGCGCAGCCGCTTCGACGCCCTGACCGAGCAGGCGCAGGCGCTCGGCGCCAAGGGCCTGGTCTGGGGCCTCGTCGAGGCCGACGGCGGCTGGCGCTCGCCGATCGCGAAATTCCTCACCGGGGATGAGATCGAGGGCCTCATCTCGGCCACGGGCGCCAGTCCGGGCGACGCGATCCTCGCCGTCGCCGACGAGCCGGCGGTCGCCGCACGGGTGCTCGGCGAGCTGCGACTCGCCGTCGGCGTCCCCGAGGACCGCCACGACCTCGTCTGGATCGTCGACTTCCCGATGTTCGGCTGGAATGCGGACGAGCGGCGCTGGGACGCGCTGCACCACCCGTTCACCGCTCCCAGCGGCGACCTCGACGGCGACCCTGGCACCTGGCGCAGCCGCGCCTACGACCTCGTCTGGAACGGGACCGAGATCGGCGGCGGCTCGATCCGCATCAACACCCCGGTGGTCCAGTCGCGCGTCTTCGAGGCGCTCGGGCTCGGCGCCGACGAGGCCAGGGAGCGGTTCGGCTTCCTGCTCGACGCGCTCGCCTACGGCGCCCCGCCACACGGCGGGATCGCCTTCGGCATCGACCGCATCGTCGCGCTGCTCGCCGGTCGCGACTCGATCCGCGACGTCATCGCCTTCCCCAAGACGGCAACCGGCGCCGATCCGCTCACCGGCGCCCCGGCGCCGGTCGACAGCAGACAGCTCGGGGAGCTGGGATTGCGGCTAAAGTAGAGGCAGCCCTAGCTTGTGCGCCAGCCGGCCCACATGTTGAGCCAACACCAACGGGATGGGTGTCCGGCTCGGGGCGTGACAGGCGCTCTGCCGCAAGTCACGGCCCGGAGGACGCCCACGGTGCCAGAATCCGGCCCAACCCGGTCACCGGCAGCGGCAAGCTGGGGTTAAGCCTGCGCGCATCTCGTAGAGTGGGCTCGATGCGTAGCTCGGAGCTCATCGAGCAGCACCTCAGCCAGCCCTACGGGCTCGGTGCGCTCGCGGACGCGCCGCATACCGGCGCCGCAGGCGGCGCCGCCTGCGGCGACCTCGTCCGGATGTCGGTTCGCGTCGAGGGCGACAGCGTCGCCGAGGTCGGCTTCGAGGCGTCCGGCTGCGCGGCGGTCCGCGCCGCGGGGAGCGCCTGCGCCGAGCTGGTCGAGGGAATGCCCGTGCTCACCGCCGCGATGGTCTCTCCGGCGGTCGTCGCCGAGGAACTCGACGGCCTCGCGCCGAGCCACATGCACGCCGCCGAGCTGACCTGCGACGCGCTGCACCGCGCGCTGGGCTCCGCGGCCCGTGGCGGCGACATCCGGATCGCGCCGTCGGCGACGCGCACGCTGGTGGCGATGAGCGGCGGAGTCGACAGCGCCGCCGCCGCGCAGCTGGCGCTCGACGCCGGCGACGAGGTGCTGGCGGTGACGCTCGAGCTGTGGTCGGACCCCGCGGGCGACGGCGAGCAGAGCTGCTGCTCGCCGCAGGCGGTGCGCGGGGCGCGCGGCCTCGCGCAGCGGATGGGGATACCGCACCTCACGCTCGATCTGCGCGACCGCTTCCGCGGTGACGTGGTCGACGACTTCCTCGCCGGCTATGCCGGTGGCGCGACGCCGAACCCGTGCGTGCGCTGCAACGGACTGGTCCGCTTCGACGCGATGGTGGAGCTGGCCGACCGGCTCGGCGCCGCTCGGCTGACCACCGGCCACTACGCGCGGATCGAGCAGGACGACGCGGGACCGGTGATCCGGGCGGCGGTCGATCCGCGCAAGGACCAGAGCTACGCGTTGGCGCGCGTGCCCACCGACACGCTGCGGCGGATCGGCTTCCCGCTCGGCGGCTACGCCAAGCCGGAGGTGCGCGAGCTGGCGCGCCGTGCCGCCCTGCCGGTCGCCGACAAGCCGGAGAGCCAGGACCTCTGCTTTCTCGCCGGCACCGGTCAGCAGGCGTTCGTGGAGCGCCACGGCAGCGACTCGATGCAGGGCGCCGTCGGCGAGATAGTCGACAGCGAGGGCAACGTGCTCGGCAGCCATGACGGCCACCATCGCTTCACCGTCGGCCAGCGCCGCGGCATCCGCGTCGCGGCCGACCAGCCGCTCTACGTGCTGGCCAAGGACGCGCGCCGCAACCGGATCGTCGTCGGGCCGCGCGAGCAGCTCGCGACGACGACGGTCAAGCTCGGTCCCGGCCGGCTGCACCGCCCGTCGAGCGAGGTCGACGCCGTTCGGCTGCGCTACCAGGGCGCCGTGCTCGGCTGCTCGGTCGACAGCGACCTGCAGGCCGGGGACCATCGGGGACTCACGCTCGAGCTCGAGCGCGCGGTCGCGGCGCCGGCGCCGGGACAGGTGGCGTGCCTGATGCGCGGCGAGCACGTGATCGGCTGGGCGCTGATCGAGGAGGGGGAGGCAGCGGATGACGGCTGAGCTGGACGAAGGGCTGGAGCGCGTCGAGGTCGACGCTCCGCTCGATCTCGCCTTCCAGGGTGTCGTGCGGCTGATCGTCGGGGGCATCGCCGAGCAGGCGGACTTCGGCTTCGAGGCGATGGATGACCTCCAGCTGGCGATCGAGCGGCTGCTCGCCGAGACCGGCGGCGACGGCCGCGTCAAGATCTCGTTCGAGCTCGGGGACGGCGTCGTGCGCACGCGGATCGGTCCGCTGCGCGAAGGCCGGCTCGCGGCGGCGTTGCAGGAGTCCAACGGCGAGCCCGGCACGCTGTCGCTGGCGCGGATCCTCTCGGCGGTCGTCGACTCGTTCGGCGTCGAGCCGGCCCTCGACGGCCAGATCGTGGTCAGGTTGGAGAAGCTGGGAACCCCCCGGCCGTGAGCGGATCCGGCAATGGGGCCCGCGCCGCGCGGCAGCGCGAGGACCGTGAGCTGCTGCGTCGCTACCACGAGCAGGGGGATACCGCCGCGCGCGAGCAGCTGATCGCCCGCCACCTGCCGCTGGTCCGCTCGCTGGCGCGTCGCTACGCCGGCCGCGGGGAGCCGCTCGAGGACATCGAGCAGGTCGGGGCGATCGGCCTGATCAAGGCGATCGACCGCTTCGACGTCGAGCGCCAGGTCTCGCTGGCGACCTACGCGACGCCGAACGTCGTCGGCGAGATCAAGCGCCACTTCCGCGACAAGGGCTGGGCGATCCGCGTGCCGCGGTCGCTGCAGGAGCTCAACGCCCGGATGTCCAGCGCGATCGACGACCTGACCGGGCGGCTCGGCCACTCGCCGAGCGTCGGCGAGATCGCCGAGTCGCTCGGGACGACCAAGGAGGAGGTGCTCGAGGCGCTCGAGGTCGGATCCGCCTACACGGCGCTGTCGCTCGACGCCGGCCCGGCCGGCAGCGACGACGACGGCGACCCGATGGAGACGATCGGCGGCGAGGACGCGGAGTTCGATCGCAGCGAGGACCGCGCGACGATCGGCCCGGCGCTCGAGCGCCTGCCCGACCGCGAGCGCGAGATCCTGCGGATGCGCTTCGAGGAGGGCCTGCCGCAGACGCAGATCGCCGAGCGGGTCGGGCTTTCGCAGATGCACGTCTCGCGCCTGATCCGCCGCTCGCTCGCGGCGATGCGCGAAGAGCTGGAATGAGCGAGGCGCGAGCGGCGTGGGTCGTCGCCGCGGTCGGCCTGGCGGTCGCGGCCGGCGGTTGCAGCGACGACGCCGAGCCGCGCGGCGAGGCGCATGCCGGCGGGTCGCTGGTCGTCGCGGAGGCGACCGCTCCCGGATCGCTCGACCCGGCGCTGGTCACCACTGCCGTCGGGCGGCGGGCGGCCTGGCTGGCCTACACCCCGCCGCTGACCTACCGCCGCGTCGAGGGCGAGGACGGGACAGACCTCGTTCCCGCGCTGAGCGAGGAGCTGCCCGAGAGCTCCGACGACGGCCGCAGCTACAGCGTTCGGCTGCGGCCCGGCCTGCGCTACGCGAACGGCATGCTGCTGCGCGCGAGCGACTTCGAGCGTGCGGTGGCGCGCTCGCTGCGACTGTCGCCGCACGGTCTCGCGTTGTGGGGCGACATCGTCGGCGCGCGCGCCTACGCTCGCGGCGAGGGGACCTCGACCGACGTCCGCGGCATCGCCGCCAATGACCGCAGCGGCCGTGTGCGGATCGAGCTCGAGAACCCCGACCGGCTGTTCTCCTACGCGCTCGCCTCGCTCGCCGCCGCGCCGGTGCCGCGCGGCACGCCGCTGCGCGACCTGTCCGCCGACCCGCCGCCGGGGATCGGCCCCTATCGCGTCGCTCAGGTGCGGCGCGGGGGGGACGTCGTGCTCGAGCGCCGGCGCGACTGGAGCCTGCCCGGGATCCCGGCCGGCAACGCCCAGCAGATCGTCACGCGGACGATGCCCGACCGCGCGGCGCGCGTCGACGCCGCGATCGACGGGCGTGCCGACCTCGTCGAGGGCGAGTCCCCGTCGCGGCTGCTGGCCGACATCCGGTCGAGCTACAAGGGTCGCTACAGCGAGTATCCGACCCTGCGCACGCTCTACGTAGCGATCGACGCGAGCCGGTCGCCGTTCCGCGACGCCGACGTGCGACGGGCGCTCGCGTTCGCGCTCGACGCGCGCGTGCTGGCGCAGCTGCACGACGGCTTCATGCAGCCGGCGTGCAACATGCTGCCGCCCGAAGTCGCCGGCCATCGTGCGCTGGATCCGTGCCCGTACGGAGCGCGCGACGGCGACGCCGACCTCGTGGAGGCGAGCCGGCTGGTCCAGGAGGCCGGCGCCGGGGGGGCGGTCGTGCGCGTCGCCGCCGGCGGCGACGCTCGTGGCCGGCGCCTCGCGCGGTACCTGGCGACGACCTTGCGCAAGGTCGGGCTGTCGGCGCGAGTCGTGCCGGGCGGCGAGGCGCAGGTCGCCTTCGCGGCCGCGGAGCCGTCGCTGCCGCATCCGACCGGCTATCTCGGCGAGATCGACGATCCGGTCCTGGCGGCGCGCGTCGACCTGCTGGAGCAGCAGGCCGACGCCGACGACGCGGAGCAGGAGTGGGCGGCCGTCGACGAGGACGTCGTCGATCGCGCCTACCGGGCGCCCTACGGGGTGGCGACGGCGGGCGTCCTGGCGTCGAAGCGGCTCGACATGGCGCGCTGCGCGCGCTTCCACCCGGTTGTCGGAATGGACTACTCGAGCCTCTGCCTACGCTGACTGCTTGTACTAAACGGACAAATTCGGCGCATTTGAATGGCCAATTTGGTTGCGAGGCTAAAGGAGTGGCCCCCTCGCGGCCGAAGATAGGGCTGGGGACGCCCCTCGGGGCGTGATGTCGGAGGGTTCCGCATCAGCCCACCGGCTGACTGATTGCGGACCCGCATGCCGGCATTCACATGGAGGACGTCTGATGACAGCAACCAGGAGCTCTCTGACCGCGCTGGCGCTCGCCGTCGCGGCTATCGTCGCCGCCGGTTGCGGCGGCTCGGATGGCGAAGACGCGTCCGGCGGCAAGGCCGGGGGATCGATCGCGATCGCCCAGAGCTCGCAGCCGGATGCGCTCGATCCGGCGATCGCGTACACGTCCAACTCCTGGGAGCCGCTCTGGCTGGTCTACACCGCCCCGCTGACCTATCGCCACGCCGAGGGCGCCGAGGGCGCGGAGCTGATCCCGGGCGCGGCAGAGGCGCTGCCGACGATCTCCGAGGACGGCAGGACCTACAGCTTCAAGCTGCGTGACGGCCTCGAGTACTCGAACGGGAAGCCCGTCAAGGCGAGCGACTTCGAGCACTCGATCAAGCGGGTGCTCAACATGGAGTCCGGCGGGACCTACCTGTTCGAGGGAATCGTCGGCGCGACGGACTACATCGAGGGTGGCAAGGCCGACGCGGACATCGCCGGCATCGAGACCGACGACGCCACCGGGGAGGTGACGATCCGCCTCGACGAGCCCGACGGCAGCTTCAGCAACGTCCTCGCGACCACCTTCGCGGGCCTCGTGCCCTCCACGACGCCGTTCGAGAACCAGACCGAGAACCCGCCTCCCGGCGTCGGCGCGTACGAGATCACGGAGTCGGTGCCCAACCGCCAGTTCGTGATGAAGCGCGTTCCCGGCTTCGACATCCCGGACGTCCCCAAGGGGAAGATCGACACGATCACCACGAAGATCGTCAAGTCGAACGCCCGTCAGGCCCAGGACGTCATCGACGGAAAGCTCGATTACATGCAGGACGCGCCGCCGACCGACCTGACCGCGCAGATCAAGGCCAGCCACGGCGACCGCTACAAGCAGTGGCCCACGCTGTCGGTGAGCTACTTCTTCCTCAACCACGACCTGCCGCCGTTCGACGACCGGAAGGTCCGAGAGGCGGTCAACGTCGCGATCGACTCCCGCGCGATCGCGCGGCTGTTCGGCGGCCGGCTGGAGCCCACGTGCAACCTCGTCCCGCAGGGGATCCCGGGACATGCGCAACTCGACCCCTGCCCGTACGGGGACCCCAACGGCCCGGGCGACGTCGCGAAGGCCAAGCGGATGGTCGAGGAGGCCGGCGCGACCGGCGAGAAGGTCACCGTGTTCACCAACACCGACACCAACCGTCCGCAGATCGGCGAGCACTACACCGCGCTGCTCGACGACATCGGACTCGACGCGGACCTGCGCGTCGTCGACGGGGCGGTCTACTTCGACACGATCGGCAACCAGAAGACCATGGCCCAGACCGGGCTCGTCAACTGGTACGCCGACTTCCCACACCCCGCGACCTTCGTGCAGCAGATCGACGGCAGCACGATCGCCGACACGAGCAACCCCAACCAGGGCAACGTCCGGGACTCCGAGATCAGCGACGAGGTGGCGGCGCTGCTGCCCGAGGCCGACCTGGCATCGGTCGCCGATCGCTGGGCCGCGCTCGACGAGCGCGCGGTCGAGCAGGCGCACATCGCCCCGTTTGGGTCCGAGGAGCTGACTACCTTCCTGTCTGAGCGGATGGACTTCGAGAACTGCTCGCTCGTCCACCCGCTGTACGGAAACGACTACTCGAGCTTCTGCCTCAAATAGCCGACAGCGCGCGCGCAGGGCAGAGTCCGTGGCGACTCGCCCTGCGCCGCCTGCGGCGCGATCGGGTCGCGCTCGCCTTCGGGGCGCTGTTCGTCGCTCTCGTGATCGCGGCGCTCGCCGCGCCGCTGTGGGCGAGCGCGGTAGCCGACCGGGCGCCTGACCGGACCAACGAGACGGGCACGATCGAAGTCGACGGCCGCCAGGTCGACGTCGTCTCGCTCGACGGGGTGCCGATCGGGCCGCAATGGGGCGGCGAGTACCTCCTCGGCGCCGACGCGAACGGCCGCGACGTGATGGTGCGGCTGCTCTACGGTGCCCGCAACTCGCTGCTGATCGGGATCGCGGCGGCCCTGCTGACGACGATCCTCGCGACGATCGTCGGCCTCGTCGCCGGCTACTTCGGCCGCTGGGTCGACGCCGTCGCACGCTCGACGCTCGACGTGATCTGGGCGTTTCCGGTGATCCTGCTCGGCGTCGCGCTCGGCACGACGCTGGCGGTCGGGGGGTTGAAGGTCGGGCCGCTGGAGCTGGAGGCCGGCTCGATGGCGATATCGATCCTGGTGATCGCCGTCGTCTACGTGCCGTACATGGCGCGGCCGATCCGCGGCGAGGTGCTGGCGCTGCGCGAGCGCGAGTTCGTCGAGGCGGCGCACGCGCAGGGCGCCGGCCCGCTGCGCACGATGGCCGGCGAGCTGCTGCCGAACCTCGCCTCGACGATCGTCGTCTTCGCGCCGCTGATGGTCGCCAACGCGATCCTGCTCGAGGCGTCGCTGTCGTTCCTCGGCGTCGGGGTCATGCCGCCCGATCCGTCGTGGGGCAACATGATCGACGCGGGCGTCGATCGGCTCGTGACGGCGCCGCATCTCGCGATCGCGCCCGGACTGATGCTCGTGCTGACGGTCCTGGCGCTCAACGTCTTCGGCGACGGCGTCCGCGACGCCTTCGATCCGCGCTCGAAGGCAGCCTGGGGAGCAAGGCGCCTATGAGCCGCTTCGTCCTGTCGCGGCTCGCGCAGATGGTCGTCGTGCTGTTCGCGGTATCGGTGCTGACGTTCCTGATCTTCAACGTGATCCCCAACGGCGACCCGGCGGCGCGGATGGCCGGCAAGTCGCCGACCGCGACGCAGGTCGAGGCGATCCGCGCCGAGTGGGGCTTCGACGAGTCGCTCCCCGTGCAATACGTGAGGACGATGGAGAAGGTGCTCGGTGGCGGCGCGATCTCGTACTTCACCCAGCTCAACGTGCGCGAGGAGATCGTCAGGGGCCTGCCGGCGACGCTGTCGCTGGCGATCGGCGCGGCGATCCTCTGGATGGTCATGGGCGTCGCGCTCGGCCTGCTCGGCGCGCTGCGCGCCGGGCGGATCTCCGACCGCCTGCTCACGTTCGCCGCGCTCGCCGGCGTCTCGCTGCCCGTCTTCTGGCTCGGCGCGCTGCTGAGCTACTACCTCGGCTTCAAGGCCGGCTGGTTCCCGAACGGCGGCTACGTGCCGCTGACCGAGGACCCGCTCGACTGGGCCTACCACCTGGTGCTGCCGTGCACCGCGCTGGCGGTGCTGTTCGTCGGCTTCTACTCGCGCATCCTGCGCTCGAACGTGCTCGACACGCTCAACGAGGACTTCGTCCGCACGGCGCGCGCCAAGGGCCTCAGCGAGCGCCAGGTCGTCCTGCGCCACGTCCTGCGCAACTCGCTGATCCCGATCGTCACGCTCTGGGGGCTCGACTTCGGCGCGGTCGTGGCCGGCGGAGCGATCCTCACCGAGACGGTCTTCGACCTCCAGGGCGTCGGCCAGTACGCCGCCGAGTCGGTCGGCCAGCTCGACGTTCCGCCGGTGCTGGCCGTGACGCTGTTCGGCGCCTTCTTCATCGTGGTGCTGAACACAGTCGTCGACATCGTCTACGCGCTGCTCGACCCGCGGATCAGGGTGAGCTGAGGTGGGCGAGCCACTGCTGCGGGTGCGGGACCTCACGGTGTCGTTCGAGGGCGAGGACGCGACGACGCGCGCCGTCGACGGCGTCTCGCTCGACCTCGCGCCCGGTGAGATCCTGGCGCTCGTCGGCGAGTCGGGCTGCGGCAAGTCGGTCACCGCGCTGAGCCTGGTCGGTCTGCTCGCGCCGAACGCATCGACGCGCGGCAGCGTCCGCTACGCCGGGCGGGAGCTGATCGGCGCGCCGGAGGACGAGCTGCGCCGGCTGCGCGGCGAGCAGCTGGCGATGATCTTCCAGGACCCGCTGTCGTCGCTGAACCCGGTGCTGCGCGTCGGCGACCAGATCGCCGAGCAGATCCGCGCCCACCGCGCCGTCGGCCGTGCCGAGGCCCGCGAGCGCGCCGTCGAGCTGCTGCGCCGCGTCGAGCTGCCGGAGCCGGAGCGGCGCGTCGACGCCTACCCGCACGAGCTCTCGGGCGGGATGCGCCAGCGCGCGACGATCGCGATGGCGCTGTCCTGCGAGCCGCGGATATTGATCGCCGACGAGCCGACCACGGCGCTCGACGTGACCGTGCAGGCGCAGATCCTCGACCTGATCCGCGAGTTGCGCGCGGAGACCGGGGCGGGCGTCCTGCTGATCACCCACGACTTCGGCGTCGTCGCTCAGCTCGCCGACCGCGTGGCGGTCATGGACGCCGGGCGGATCGTCGAGCAGGGGAGCGCCGAGGAGATCTTCGAGCGGCCGCGCGAGGAGCGCACGCGGCGGCTGCTGGCCGCGGTGCCGCGGATCGACGGGCCGCCGCGCCGGCGACCGCGGACCGCCGGCGACGGCGACGGTCCGGTACTCGCGCTCGAGCAGCTCGAGGTCAGCTTCGCGATTCGCGGGCGGCGGTTGCCGCGGCGCCGCGGAGCGGATCGACTGCGGGCGGTCGACGGCGTCTCGCTGACCGTCGAAGCGGGGGAGACGGTCGGCCTGGTCGGCGAGTCCGGCTCGGGCAAGTCGACGCTGGCGCGCGCGGCGGTCCGCCTGCTCGAGCCGACCGGCGGCACGGTCAGCTTCGCCGGACGCGACATCACGCGGGCCGGGCGGCGCGCGTTGGACCCGCTGCGCTCCGAGCTGCAGATCGTCTTCCAGGACCCCTACGGCTCGCTGAACCCGCGCAAGCGCGTGCGCGACATCGTAGGCCTGCCGTTGCGCCTGCACGGCGTCTCGAGACGGGAGGCCGCGACGCGGGTCGACGGCCTGCTCGAGCGCGTCGGCCTGTCGCCCGAGCACGCCGACCGCTGGCCGCACGAGTTCTCGGGCGGCCAGCGCCAGCGGATCGGGATCGCGCGGGCGCTCGCGCTCGACCCGCGCCTGGTCGTGCTCGACGAGCCGGTCTCGGCGCTCGACGTGACCGTGCAGGCGCAGATCCTCGACCTGCTCGACACCCTCCAGCGCGACCTCGGCCTCGCCTATCTCTTCATCTCGCACGACCTCGGCGTCATCCGCCAGGTCGCCGATCGCGTTGCCGTGATGCGCGCGGGCAAGCTCGTCGAGCTGGCTCCGGCCAGCGAGATCTACGCGCGCCCCGCGCACCCCTACACCGCCCAGTTGCTGAGCGCGGTGCCGCTGCCGGACCCGCGTCGCCGCCGCGTCGCGGTGGCACCCAGCGCCCGCTGACAGATCCGGACCGATACCTCCCGGCGTCGGTTGCGGCCGGCGTCGTCCTCCACTATGCACGGGATCTTGCGCGAAGTTGGCGCATTTCCGACGCATATGCCATGCTGCTGGGGACAGGTTGCACGAACTTGCCTACCCAAGCCAGTGCAAGGACGAGGGATATCCCCACTCGGGAGGTAACGGAATGCCCGGACGTAACTAAGACCTCAAAGCAGTTGAGAGCAGTAGAAGGGCCGCGCTTCGAGCGCGGCCCTTCTCGTTCCGAGGCGCCGATGACCCTCGGTCGTCGCGCTGACTAAGCTGCCGATCTGCCCATGAGAGAGAGCCTCGGACTACTCCGCCATGAGCGCCGCGCCCGACTCTTCTTCCTCGCGCTGGCTCAATCCGCGCTCGGAACCGGTGCGGGCTACATCGCGCTGCTGCTGATCGCGTACGAGCGGTTCGAGTCGCCGTGGGCGATCAGCCTGGTCCTGATCGCCGACTTGATCCCGCCGATGGTGCTCGGCCCGGTCTTCGGGGCCGCTGCCGACCGCTGGTCGCGCAAGCGCTGTGCGGTGGTCGCCGACATCGTCCGCGTGGTCGCGTTCGGCGGGATCGCGCTCGTCGACAGCTACGTCGCAACCATCGCCTTCGCGCTGCTCGCCGGCACCGGCACCGGGCTGTTCAGACCCTCGACGCTCGCGGCGCTGCCGAGCGTCGTCGACGATCCGCACCGCCTCCCGGCCGCGACATCGCTCTACGGCGTGGTCGCCGACCTCGGCTTCATCGCCGGACCGGCGGTTGCCGCCGCGGTGCTCGCCGTCGGCGGCCCGGAGACGCTGATATGGGCGAACGCCGCGACGTTCGCGCTGTCGGCGCTCGTGCTCGCGCCGCTGCGCTTCGGCGAGGCGCCGGGGCGTTCGGCCGGTGCGGCGCGCGCGTCGCTGCTCGGCGAGGCGCGCGACGGCCTGCGGGCGACCGCGGGCATGCGCGCGATCCGAATCGTCGTGCTCGCATCGGCCGCGGCATGGTTCGGCACCGGGCTGTTCAACATCGCCGAGCTGTTCTTCGCCACGGAGGACCTGGGCACGTCCCACACCGGTTTCGGGGTGCTCGTGACCTGCTTCGGGATCGGCTTCATCACGGGGTCGTTCGCCGGCGCGAAGGGCGGTCCCGCGCACGTCCTCAAGCGGCGGTACCTGGGGGGGCTGCTATTCCTCGCGCTGGGGCTGCTCGCGACCGGGCTGACGGGGATCCTCGTGGTGGGCGCACTCCCGGCGGGCGTGGTCTTCGCGATCGCGCTGGCGACGTTCGCCGTCGGCGGCTTCGGCAACGGGCTCGTACTCGTCTACGAGCGGCTGCTGATCCAGGAGGCTGTGCCCGACGGCCTCCGAGCGCGCGTGTTCGGGATCAGCCACTCCATGGGCTCGTGGGCGTTCGCGGTCGCCTTCCTGATCGCCGGCGCGCTGCTCGAGGTCGTCGAGGCGCGCGAGCTGATCGCGATCGCCGGCGGGCTCGGCCTGGTCAGCTTTGCGGTGTCGACTTTCGCGCTGCGCAAGGAGTGGCCGGAGTCGGACGACGGAGCGGCGAGTCCGGAGGTGCGCGGAATGGCCCGCGCCGGCGCCTAGAGCGCCGCGCCGACCTGCTGGCGGACAGCGCCCTCGGCCAGGACCGCGCGGATCTGGTCGGCGTTGTAGGCGACGTCGGGCTCCCAGCGCTCGATCACGCGCTCGATCGCTGCCACGACCGTGGGGTCGAACTGCGTCCCGGCGTTGGTGGTGAGCTCCAGCAGCGCCTCGTCGCGCGCCATCGCCGGGCGGTAGACGCGGTCGGTGGTCATCGCGTTGTAGGCGTCGCAGGTGAAGACGATCCGGGCGGCGAGTGGGATCTCCTCGCCCTGGAGGCCGTCGGGATAGCCCTTTCCGTCCCAGCGCTCGTGGCACGACCGGACGATCTCGCCGACCGAGCCGAGCAGGCCGCCGACTCGATCGAGCATGTACTGGCCCTCGATCGTGTGCTTCTTCATCACCGCGAACTCCTCGTCGGTGAGCTTGGCCGGCTTGTGGAGGATCTCCTTCGGGATCGCGATCTTGCCGACGTCGTGCAGCATCGCCGCGAACTCGAGCGTCTGGAGCTCGCGCGGGTCGACCTTCATCTCCTCCGCCACCGCGTGGGCGAGATCCACCACCGAGCGGCTGTGATCGGCGGTGTACTGGTCGTCGAACTCGACGACGTCGGACAGCAGCATCACGGTGCCTCGGTAGGCGCGTTGGAGCTCCAGGGCCTTGGCGTGGCGCTCGCTGCGCTCGCGCGCGAACGTCTCGAGCACCAGGACGAAGGGCCCGATCGCGAGCAGCACCCACGGCGCGTCGGCGGCGAGGATCGCGACCGCGATCGCGACGGGAGTGAGCATCGCGTCGAACTGCGCGACGCCGGCGTAGTTGCGCCAGATCTCGGGGAAGGGCACGCGGTGGACGGTCGCGAGGCGGCTGAACACCCGCCCGCTGAGCGTCACCCAGCTGCAGTCGAAGACGATCTGCGCGGCGAAGGCGAGGAGATAGACGCCGAACAGCCCGATCTCCGGCGCCCCTGGAGCGAGCGCCGCGACGACCAGCACCGGTCCGACGCAGAACCAGGAGTCGGCGAAGCAGCTGACCCAGCGATCGCGGTGCCAGGTGCGCTCGAAGAAGTCCGGTAGCTGCGACAGCAGCGCCGAGAGGATCACGAGCTCCGGCACGTAGGGGAGCGGCGCGAGCAGCAGCATCGGGACGAACATCAGCTGCTCCGGCGTGACGTACACGCTGCCGAACTCGAAGCGGACGCGCGAGACGATCGCGTAGCCCGCGACCAGCCCGAGGATCAGGCCCGGCTCGACCGAGCGCTCGTTGGGCAGGAACAGCGCCATGGCTGCAGCGACGGCCAGGAAGCACACCATCGACGCAGCGTTGAGCGACCGCTCGCGGCGCGACATCTGGCGCCGGCGACGCTCCCGCGCCTCGCCGACCAGCTGCTCTGCTACCAACATCGTCCGGTCATGTTCAGGCCCTGGGACGTGGTCGTACCAGCGCGACGGGCGATTGCAGAGGTTCCGGGCGACAACCCTGCAGAACCTCTACAACGCCGATGCCGTAGAGGCCCGTATTTGCAGCAGGAATTGTCAAATGCTGAGCTATACGCCCCGCTTGGCGCTGCTCCTGCAATCGCGCTCCCGTGGACCGCCGTCTGCACCTGAGCCTGCAGGGCTTCCTAGACTGCATGCGGTGAAGGCAGCAGAGATACGCGAGCGCTATCTGTCGTTCTTCGAGGCGCGCGGCCACCGGCGGATGCCATCGGCGCCGCTGGTGCCGGCGAGCTTCGACCCGAGCGTGCTGCTCACGACCGCCGGCATGCAGCCGTTCAAGCCGTTCTTCCGCGGCGAGGAGCGGCCGCCGGCGCCGCGACTGACCTCGTGTCAGAAGTGCTTCCGCACGACCGACATCGAGAACGTCGGCTCGACCGCACGCCATCTGACCTTCTTCGAGATGCTCGGCAACTTCTCGATCGGCGACTACTTCAAGCGCGAGGCGATCGAGCTCGCCTGGGCGCTGTCGACCTCGAGCGACGGCTATGGCTTCGATCCCGAGCTGGTCTGGGTGACGGTCTTCGGGGGCGACGCGGAGCTGGGCCTCGGCGAGGACGGCGAGGCGGTCGCGTTCTGGCAGGCGATCGGCGTGGCCGACGAGCGGATCGTGCGGCTCGGCCGCGACGACAACTTCTGGCAATCGGGGCCGACCGGGCCCTGTGGGCCATGCTCGGAGCTCTACCTCGATCGCGGGCTCGGGTTTGGCGCTCCCGACGATCGTCCCGGTGACGACAGCGAGCGCTTCCTCGAGTTCTGGAACCTCGTCTTCATGCAGTACGAGCTCCACGGCGACGGGTCGCTGACCGAGCTGCCGCAGCGCAACATCGACACCGGGATGGGCCTGGACCGGATGGCGGCGATCCTCCAGGACGTCCCATCGGTCTACGAGACCGACCACTTCCGCCCGTTGATCGAGTTCGGCGAGCGGCGCTCGGGCCGCTCCTACGGCGACGACTTCGCGACCACGCGAGCGCTGCGCGTGCTCGCGGACCACGGCCGCGCCGCGGCGTTCCTGATCGCCGACGGCGTAGTTCCGTCGAACGAGGACCGCGGCTACATCCTGCGGCGAATCCTGCGTCGCGCGATCCACCAGGGGCGGGTGCTCGGGATCGAGCAGGGCTTCCTCCCGGGGCTCTGCGACGCGGTCGTCGAGTCGATGGGCGACGTCTACGGCGAGCTGCGCGCCGAGCGCGACGCGATCCGGCGTTGGACCGCCGCCGAGGAGGAGGGCTTCGGCCGCACGCTCGCGAACGGGCAGCGGATGCTCGACGAGCTGATCGCGTCCGCGCGCGAGCAGGGCGTCGACGAGATCGCCGCCGCCGACGCGTTCAAGCTGCACGACACCTTCGGCTTCCCGTTCGAGCTGACCCAGGAGCTGCTCGGCGAGGAGAGCCTCCGCGTCGACGCCGCCGGCTTCGAGGCGCTGATGGACGACGCCCGCGCGACCGCTCGCGCGGGTGCGCGTGAGACCGGGAGCGACGATGCCGACCGGATCGCCGAGCTCGTTCGCGGCGCCGGCTTCGAGACCAACTTCGTCGGCTATGAGCGGACCGATGCCGACACCGTGGCGCGATCGGTGGAGCAGCTCAACGGAACGCTGCTGGTCAAGCTCGAGGACAGCCCCTTCTACCCGCAGGGCGGCGGCCAGGTGTCCGACAGGGGCTTCGTCGAGACCCCGACCGCCCGCGGGCGCGTCGTCGACGTCGTGCGCGTGGGCGGCGACCAGGCGCTCGCCGTCGAGCCGGTCGAAGGCGAGATCGCCGCCGGCGACGCCGTCCGCGCGGTCGTCGAGCGCGACGAGCGGCTGGCGACGATGCGCAACCACACCGCGACCCATCTGCTGCACGCCGCGCTGCGCGAGCGTCTCGGCACCCACGTCCGCCAGGCGGGCTCCTACGTCGGCCCGGACAAGCTGCGCTTCGACTTCACCCACGGCGAGCGGCTGTCGGCCGAGGATCTGCAGGCGGTGGAGCAGCGGGTAAACGGCTGGATAGCCGGCGGGCTGGCGGTGCGCGCGATCGAGACGACGCTCGACGAGGCGCGCTCGCTCGGCGCGATGGCGCTGTTCGGCGAGAAGTACGGCGACTGGGTGCGGATGGTCGAGGTCGCCGACGTCTCGCGCGAGCTGTGCGGCGGGACGCATGTCGCCAGCACCGCCGAGATCGGCCTCTTCCACATCACGACCGAGACCTCGTCGGCGTCGAACGTGCGCCGCATCGAGGCCGTCACCGGGCCGGGCGCCACCGAGCTGTTCGAGGCGCGGACGGCGCGGCTGCGCGAGCTGTCGGCGCTGCTGAAGGCGCCCGAGCAGGATCTCGCCCGCGCGGCGGAGCGGCTGATCGAGCGCTCGAAGCAGGCGCGCAGACGGCCGGCGGGCAGCGATGGCGACGCCGAGTTCGACACGTTGACGGCGGCTGCCGAGGACCTGGGCGGGATCCAGGTCGTCACCGCGATCTCGGCGACGGCCGGCGATCCCCGGTCGCTGCTCGCGCTCTCGGACCGCGTCGCGCAGAAGCTCGGCGACGCCGTCGTCGTGCTCGGCGCCAACTTCGACGGCAAGGTCCACCTGGTCGTCCAGTCGACGCCGACCGCGGTGCGGCGCGGCGTGAAGGCCGGCGAGGTCGTTCGCGCGGCCGCCGAGGTCGTCGGCGGCGGAGGCGGGGGCCGTGACACGATGGCGCAGGCCGGCGGCCGCCACCCCGAGCGCCTCGACGACGCCCTGGCCACCGCCCGCGACCGCATCGCCGCGGGCCTCTCGTGATGAGTCAGGTGAAGGTTCGTGCAGGTCTTTCATGTAGAAGGCTGCATCGACTGAGCGGGCCGGGCGAATGATGCGCGTGCTGGCGCTCGACCACGGCGAGGTGCGCTGCGGCTGCGCGGTGTCCGATCCGTCGGGCACGCTGGCGACCCCGCTGGCGGTCGTCGAGCGACCTAACAGCCGCAGGGGCCTGGCGAGGATCGCCGCGCTGGCCGGCGAGCTCGGCGCCGAGCGGGTCGTCGTCGGACTGCCGTTGACGCTGGCCGGCGAGGAGGGCGAGCAGGCCGGCGAGGCGCGCGCCTTCGCCGACGCTTTGCGTCAGCGGCTCCAGGTCCCGGTCGACCTCTACGACGAGCGCCTGACGACGCGGATGGCCGCCGCCACCGGCGGCCGCGCCGACGAGGACTCCGTCGCCGCCGCCCACCTGCTCGAGAGCTACCTCGCCGCCGAGCGGGCGAGAGCCTGATGGCCGCGGACCGGACACCCGAGGAGCGCGAGCGCGCGCGGCTGGAGCGCGAGGCGCGCCGCGCCGCGAGGCGCGGCGAGGCGCCGCCGCCGATCCCCGCCGAGCCGTCGGCGCCTCGGCCGGATCCGGCCGAGGCGCGGCGCGAGCACGCGCCGTCCACACCGGGGCGCGAGTCCGTGCCCGAGCCTCCGCGTCCGGCATCGGTCGCCGAGCCCGAGGCGCACCCGGATGTGCGGCCAGTCGTGGAAGAGCCCGCGCCCGCCGTCGGCGACGACCTCCCGGCACCCGAGCCGGACGCTCCCTTCGAGCCCGCCGAACGCGTCGATCCGGTCGCGACGGAAGCGCGGCCGCCGCGGCCGCCCGCGCCCTTCGATCCCGAGACGGCGCCGCGACGGGCGCCGGCGGTCCCACGGCGCGGCGGGCGCTCGGCCGCGCAGCGGCGCGCGGCGGCGAAGGAGTACCTGCGCGGCGGTCGTGGAAGCGGAGGCGGCGCCGGGCGAGGCGGGCCACCGGGGGGCGCCGGAGCCGGCGGTCGGCAACCAGGAGGATTGCGCCGCCGGCGGGTTGCGATCGTCGCCGGCGTCGGCGGGCTGATCGCGATCGCGGTCGCGTGGTTCCTGCTGTCGCTGTTCCAGCCGCTGAAGGGCGACGGGTCGGGCGACGTGGCGGTGACGATCCCACGCGGCGCGAGCGTCGGCGAGATCGCGGACATCCTCGAGAGCGAGGGAGTCGTCTCCTCCGCCTTCTTCTTCCGCGCGCGCACGACGCTGGCGGGCAAGAGCGGCGACTTCAAGGCGGGCGAGATCCCGATGCGCGAGGACATGAGCTACGGCGCGGCGATCGACACCCTGGTCGACCCGCCCCAGCCCGACACCGTGACGATCACGATCCCCGAGGGTCTGTCGCGCCCCGAGGCCAAGGAGCTGATCGGCGACTCGCTGCGCGGCGACTACATGGAGGCGACCGTCCGCGCGCCGCGGCTGAGCCCGGCCGAGTACGGCGGCAGGGGCGCGAGGAACCTCGAGGGCTTCCTGTTCCCCGCGACCTACGAGCTCAAGCCCGGCCAGCCGGTCGGCGCGCTGGTCGATCGCCAGCTCGACGCCTTCGAGCGCGAGCTGGCGAAGGTCGACCTCGGCTACGCCAAGAGCAGGAACCTGACCGCCTACGACGTCGTGACGATCGCCTCGATGATCGACCGCGAGGCGCAGCTCCCGAGGGAGCGGCGGCTGGTCGCGTCGGTCATCTACAACCGCCTCAGCCAGGGCATCCCGCTCGGGATCGACGCGACGATCCGCTTCGCGACCGGCAACTGGAGCGAGCCGCTCAGGCAATCCGAGCTGGCGATCGACTCCGGCTACAACACGCGCACCAACCAGGGCCTGCCGCCGGGGCCGATCGGCAACCCCGGGCTCGCGGCGATCCAGGCGGCGGCGCGGCCCGCGAAGACCGACTTCATCTACTACGTCGTCAAGCCGTGCGGCAACGGGGCGCACGCCTTCTCGTCCTCCGACGCCGAGTTCCAGCAGGACGTCGAGCGCTACAACGCCGAGCGCGAGCGCCAGGGCGGACAGTCGCCGACCGAGTGCTGATGGGTCCGGCGGCGCGACCGGCGGGCGCCGCTGGAGGTGGACGCCGATGACCCAGACGATGCTCGGCGTGGCCGGCTGGCCGGTCGCTCACAGCCGCTCGCCGGCGATGTTCGCGCCGGCGCTGACCGCGCTCGGCCTCGACTGGCGCTACGCCCGCCTGCCGCTGCCGCCGGAGCGCTTCGCCGAGACCGCGCGCGTGCTCGACGCGTCGGGCTACCGCGGCATCAACGTCACGCTGCCGCACAAGCGCGCCGCCCACGACCTCGCCGACGATCTGACGGCGGCCGCCGCGGCGATCGGGGCGGTCAACACGCTCACCTACGAGGACGGACGGCTCGAGGGCGACAACACCGACGCCCCCGGCTTCCTCGACGCGCTCGGCGCGGACCCGGCCGGCTGGCGCTGCCTGGTGCTCGGCGCCGGCGGATCGGCGCGCGCGGTCGTCTGGGCGCTGCGCGAGGGCGGCGCCGCCGAGGTCTCGATCTGGAACCGCACCGCGGAGCGGGCGGCCGAGCTGGCGAACGACCTCGGCGCCCGTCACGTCGCCGCGCCGGAGGCCGCCGACCTGATCGTCAACTGCACCTCGATCGGGATCGACCACGGGATGAGCGAGGCCGATGCGGTCGAAGCCGTCGGACTCGCCCGAGTCGACCCGCCGGCGAGCTTCTTCGACCTCACCTACGGTCCCGCGGCGACGCCGCTCGCACGCTGGGCCGCGGCGCGCGGCGCCAGCGTCGGCGACGGCCTCGAGATGCTCGTCCGACAGGGCGCGCGCAGCCTCGAGCGCTGGACCGGACGGCCGGCTCCACTCGAGGCCATGCGCGCCGGCGCCCGCGCCGCCTGAGCCGTCGCTGCACGGGCGCGCCCAGGGAGGTAAGGATCGGCCGCCGGGCTGCCGATACAGGCCTGGATGCCGATCTCGCGACCGCTACTGATAGTCCTCGCGGCTGCCGTGCTGGCCCTGGTGGGCTTCTACGCGACCCAGGGCGGCCGCCAGTCGACCGGCGACGAGGCGGCCGAGGTCGCCCCGCCACCGCTGCCGACGTCGGAGGACGGCCCGACGTCCGTCGCGGTCAAGCCCGACGGTCCGGCGGCCGCCGAGCCGAAGGCGAAGACCGGCAGGTCCGCCGGCGCCGATCGGACCGATGGCGCGAAGGCCGGCGCCGACCGGATCGACGGCACCAAGGCCGGGCGCGCAGAGAGCGCGGCCGCACGCGAGGCGGCGGCCGCCAAGTCGGCCGCGCGGCGGCGTGCGCGCGCGGAGCGGATCGGCATGCCGCTGTCGGTATCCAAGGCGCTCGAGGCCCGCAAGACCGTCGTCCTCTTCTTCCGCGGAAGCCCGTCGGCCGACGACCACGCGACCGCGCGCGCCGTCGCCGGCCTGCGCGGGCGCGGCGTCGCCGTCTTCTCCGACCGCATCGGCAAGCTCGGCCGCTACCGCGCGGTGGTGGGCGATCTGGGCATCTCCCAGGCCCCCGCCGTCGTGATCGTCGATCGCAAGCGCTCCGCGCGAGTCGTGCAGGGCTATGTCGATCCGACGACGCTCGCGCAGGACGTGGCTGACTCGCGATGACCGGCGGCTTCGGAGGCGACGGGGGCTTCGGCGGAGGGGCCGGGGGCTTCGGCGGCGCCGAGGGCGGACCTCCACATCTACGCCCGGTGCCGTCGCCGGGGACTGCCGAGGCCGCGGCTGCCGCCGCCCCGGCGACCGATCCGGACCCCGGCAACGGGCTGACCCCGCCGCGTCAGGGCGGAGCTCGCGGTCGCTTCATCTCCGACGTCGTCGTGGAGCTGGGCTTCGCGCCGCGCGAGCGCGTCGACCAGGCCGTCGACGAGGCGCGCGCATCGGGCCGGACCGCGGAGCAGGTGCTGCTCGACAGCGGCACGCTGACGCCCGAGCAGGTCGCGCGCGCGACCGCGGAGCGCTTCGGCCTCCATCACGTCGACCTCAACGTGTACAAGCCCGATCTCGGCGCGTCCAACCTGATCCCGCCCCAGGCCGCGCGCCGCTTCAGCGCCGTGCCGATCGGCTTCGACGAGGGCAGCCTGCTCGTCGCGATGGTCGACCCGTCGAACGTGCTCGCGCTCGACGACATGAAGCTGCTGACCGGCCACGAGCTGCGCCCGGTGGTCGCCTCTCCGGAGGACATCGCCGCGCTGATCAGCCGGATGTCGCGACTCGACGACGCCGTCGCGGAGGCCGTCCAGGAGGAGGACGAGGAGGTCGAGGCGGCGGTCACCGACATCCGCGAGTCGGCCGAGGACGCGCCGGTCATCAAGCTCGTGAACTCGATCATCGCGCAGGGGGTCGAGGAGGGCGCGTCGGACATCCACTTCGAGCCCGACGGCCGCGACATGCGCGTGCGCTTCCGGATCGACGGCGTGCTCAGCGAGACGACCTCGATCCCGCGGCGGATGGTCGCCGGCGTGATCTCGCGCGTCAAGATCATGGCCGACCTCGACATCTCGGAGCGGCGCGTGCCCCAGGACGGGCGCGTCGGGCTGAAGGTCGAGGACCACGCGGTCGACATCCGCGTCGTGACGATGCCGTCGGTGCACGGCGAGGGCGTGGTGATGCGCCTGCTCGACAAGGACCAGGCGCTGCTGACGCTCGACAAGCTCGGCATGTCCGGCGACCCCCGCGAGCGCTTCGAGTCGGCCTTCCGCCAGTCCTACGGCGCCGTGCTGGTGACCGGACCGACGGGGTCGGGCAAGTCGACGACCCTCTACGCGGCGCTCAACGCGATCAACTCGGTCGACAAGAACATCATCACGATCGAGGACCCGGTCGAGTACCAGCTCGCCGGGATCAACCAGCTCCAGGTCAACCACAAGGCCGGCCTGACATTCGCGCGCGGCCTGCGCTCGATGCTGCGCGCCGATCCCGACGTGATCATGGTCGGTGAGATCCGCGACGCCGAGACGGCGCGGATCGCCGTCGAGTCGGCGCTGACCGGCCACCTCGTGCTCTCGACGCTGCACACCAACGACGCGGCCTCGGCGATCACCCGCCTGACCGAGATGGGCATCGAGCCGTTCCTGACGTCGTCGGCGGTCGACTGCGTGGTCGCCCAGCGGCTCACGCGCCGGCTCTGCAGCTCCTGCAAGCGGCGCACGATCCTCGGCTCGGCCGCCCTGCGCGAGTCGGGCTTCAATGCCGCCTTCGACGTCGAGGCCTACGACCCCGTCGGCTGCAGCCGCTGCGGCGGCAGCGGCTACCGGGGCCGGGTTGGGCTCTACGAGGTGATGGTGATCAGCGACGAGATCCGAGAGCTGGCGATCAAGCGCGCCTCGGCCGACGAGATCGTCAAGGTCGCCGTCCAGCAGGGCATGCGCCCGCTGCGCGACGACGGGCTCGACAAGGTGCGTCAGGGAGTCACGTCGATCGCCGAGGTGACACGTGTGTCCTGAGACTCAGGTCGACCGCCGCCGTTGCCGATAGGGCCACGATGGACTTCGACTTCGCAGACGTCTTGATCGAGGTGATGGAGCGCGACGCCTCCGATCTCCACCTGACCGCCGGCTCGCCGCCGATGGTCCGCCAGCGCGGCAAGCTGACCGCGCTCGACTACGCGCCGCTCGACGCGACGACGGTGCGCGAGGTCGTCTACTCGATCCTCACCAACGACCAGCGCCAGCGGCTCGAGACCGACTGGCAGATCGATCTCGCCTACGCGATCCCGGGCAGGGCCCGCTTCCGCGTCAACGCCTACTTCCAGCGCGCCTCGCTCGGCGCGGCGCTGCGCCTGATCCCGCAGGAGATGCCGCGGCTCGCCGATCTGGGACTGCCGAACACGCTGCGCGAGTTCACCAAGAAGCCGCGCGGCTTCGTGCTGGTCACCGGACCGACCGGCTCCGGCAAGTCGACGACGCTCGCCTCGATGCTCGACCTGATCAACGAGGAGCGCCACGAGCACATCATGACCATCGAGGATCCGATCGAGTTCCTCCACAAGCACAAGCGCTGCATCGTCAACCAGCGCGAGATCGGCGCCGACGCGCAGACGTTCTCGCTCGCCTTGAAGGCCGCGCTGCGCCAGGACCCGGACGTGATCCTCGTCGGCGAGATGCGTGACCTCGACACGATCTCGACCGCGCTGACCGCTGCCGAGACCGGCCACCTCGTCTTCGCGACGCTGCACACCCAGGACACCGCGCAGACGATCGACCGCATCGTCGACGTCTTCCCGCCGGCGCAGCAGCACCAGGTGCGGATGCAGCTCTCGGTCGCGCTGCAGGGCATCGTGACCCAGCAGCTGCTCCCGACGGCCGACGGGACGTCGCGGGTCGCCGCCACCGAGGTGCTCGTGCCGACCAACGCCGTGCGCAACCTGATCCGCGAGGGCAAGACGCACCAGATCCACTCGGCGCTGCAGACCGGCGCCTCGCACGGCATGCAGACGATGGACGCGTCGCTGGTCGACCTCGTCCGCAAGGGCAAGATCACGCGCGAGCTCGCCGAGTCGCGCTCGACGTCGCCCGAGGAGCTGCGGCGCCTGATGGGAACGGCCCAGACAGGCAACGGATATGGAGGGCACCCGGCCCAGCCGGGCGCTTCGCGCTAGGCAGATGGGCACGTTCGCCTTCAAGGCGCTCGACGTCGCGGGCATCCCGACGCGCGGCGAGATCGACGCCGACGACAAGCAGGTCGTCGTCTCGCAGCTGCGCTCGCGCGGGCTGACCGTGCTCGACATCGAGGAGCAGAAGCCGACCGACGTCGGCGATCTCTTCGCGAGGTTCAAGAAGGTCAAGGCGGAGGACCTGACGGTCGCGACGCGGCAGCTCTCGACGATGGTCTCGTCGGGCATGACCCTGTTGCGCGCCTTCCACGTGCTCGAGGAGCAGACCGAGAACGACAAGCTGCGCGACACCTTCACCGCGGTCCGCAAGGACGTCGAGGCCGGTCTGTCGCTGTCGGCCGCGCTCGGGCGCCACCCCGACGTCTTCAACGACCTCTACGTGGCGATGGTCACGGCCGGCGAGAGCGGCGGCATCCTCGAGTCGACGCTGCTGCGCGTCGCCGACCAGCTCGAGAAGGACGACGCGCTGCGGCGCCAGATCAAGGCGGCGATGATCTATCCGGGCCTGATCGCCAGCTTCGCCGGGATCGTGCTGATCGCGCTCGTGAGCTTCCTGGTCCCGGTCTTCGAGAAGATCTTCGAGGACTTCGGCGGCGACCTGCCGCCGATCACCAAGTTCACCGTCTGGCTCTCGCACATGTTCACCCAGCGCTGGTATCTGATGATCCTGATCGCCGTCGCGGTGGTGTGGACGTTCCGCAAGTGGAAGAGCTCGGAGCGCGGGCGGATCCAGTGGGACACGCTCAAGCTCAAGACGCCGATGAAGATCGGCGACATCGTCCAGAAGGTCGCGCTGGCGCGGTTCTCGCGGACCTTCTCCGGCCTCGTGGCGGCCGGCGTGCCGATGCTCGAGGCGATCGACATCACCGGCCGCACGTCGGGCAACAAGGTCGTCGAGATGGCGATGGGAGACGTCGAGAAGTCGGTCAAGCGCGGCGGCACGCTCGCCGCGCCGATGCGCGCCGCGCCGCAGGCGTTCCCCGTCATGGTGGTGCAGATGATCGGCGTCGGCGAGGAGACCGGCGCGCTCGAGCAGATGCTCTCGAAGATCGCCGACTTCTACGAGGACCAGGTCGCGGCCTCGCTGAAGGCGCTGACCTCGATCCTCGAGCCGCTGATGATCATGATGGTCGGCGCGATCGTCGGATTCATCGTGATCTCGATGTACCTGCCGATGTTCCAGGTGTACGACCAGATTCGCTAGAAGTAGCCGCCTTTAAAGGCATCCGGCATCGCAGCCGATATCTCTTGCGATGTCGCGTCTACTCAGAGGACTGCGCGCCGAGAGCGGCTCGGTGATGATCGAGGTCCTGATCGGGACCGTGCTGCTGGCGCTCACGACCGCGGCCGTCCTCGACGGCCTGGACGGCGCCCAGCGGACCGGCCTCGAGAACAGGAACCGCTCGGCGGCGGCGACACTCGCGCAGCAGGACATCGAGCGGATGCGCTCGATGCCCCCGTCGGTCCTCGCCAGCCTCGACCAGACGCGCACCGTGACCGTCGCCAACGTGCCCTACACGGTCGTCTCCCGGGCGAGCTGGGTACGCGACGCGAGCGGGCTGGTGAGCTGCACCACCGACACCACCGAGGCCGAGTACCTCCGCCTCACCGCGACCGTCACGGCGCCAGCGGGCGTCGACGAGCCCGTCACCGTCACGAGCCTGCTGACGCCGCCGCCGGGATCGTTTCACGACGAGTCCGGGACGGCGGCCGTCAAGCTGACCGACCGCGACGGGCAGCCATGGGAGGGCATCGGCGTGGACCTCGACGGACCGTCCTCGCTCTCGGCCACGACCAACGAGGTCGGCTGCGCGATCTTCGCCTTCATCGAGGCCGACGACTGGACCGCCGAGGTCGACGGCGGACTCGTGACCTGGGACGGCGAGACCCCGGCGCGGTCCGCCGTCACGGTTGCCGCCAACAAGACGAGCCTGACGCAGATCCAGCTCGACGATCCAGGCTCGCTGCGCGCGACGTTCGTGACCCCGAGCGGCGTCGCGCTGCCGGAGTGGCAGTGGAGCTCGATCAGCGTCGCCAACGCGAAGCTGCCCAACGGCTACAAGTCGTTCGACACGGGCACGCTGGCGACGAGCCAGGACGCGGGCAACCTGTTCCCGTTCCACGACGGCTACGGCGTCTTCGCCGGCACGTGCGAGGCCAACAACCCCGCGATCCAGGACCCTGTCGTCGACAGCGACTACTTCGAGACGTCGGGCCACGGCTTCGTCGAGCTCGACCCGGGCGACCTGCTGCAGCCGGTGCAGGTCGTCGTGCCGCTGCTTCGCGTGAGCGTCGCCCAGGCCGGGGGACCGGTCGACGCCCAGGTGACGGTGACCCAGCGCGACACCGCCTACGAGTGCGACGCGACGATCGTGAGCACGAGCGCCGGCGGCGACGGGACGATCGACATCCCGGTTCCGTTCGGCCGCTATCGCGTCTGCGCGGCCTTCGGCGGCAAGCGCCAGCGGACAGGCTCCTCCGGCGCGCCCGGCGATCCCCGCCTCACCGGCTCCCAGGCGGAGAAGACCGTCGCCATGACGATTCCGACGTCCGGCGGCAGCGGGTCGTGCCCGTGATCGACTCGCTGCGAGACCAGTCCGGCATGACGCTGATCGAGCTGGTCGTCGGCCTGTCGATCGGCCTGGTGGTGACCTTCGCGAGCCTGGCGGTGCTCGGCCGGGCGACGACCGCGTCGCACGAGATCGCCGACCGCCAGGAGGCGGTCCAGCGCGGCCGGCTCGCGATGGAGCTGATCACGCGGCAGCTGCGCTCGCAGGTCTGCCTCGGCGAGGGCGCCGAGCCGATCACCTACGGGGACGCCGGCAGCGTCAGCTTCTACGCGGACCTCAGCGACGGCAGCCAGAACGTCGCGCGGCGCACGCTGACCTTCGTGGCGCCGGACGGCGAGACTCCGGGGCAAATCGTCGAGGAGGTCCGGTTCGGCGTCGGGGAGTACCCGGACCTCACCTTCCCGGCGGCAGCGGACACCTCGCGGGTGCTGCTCGGGGGAGCGGAGCAGGTCGTCGCCGACGGCCAGCCGGCGCCGGTGTTCAGCTACTACGCCTTCCAGGCCGGCAGCCCGACCGGCGACCTCGAGCAGCTGCCGGTTCCGCTGAGCGCCGTCGACGCGTCGCGGACGATCATGATCCGCGTGGCATTCGTGACGATGCCCGACCGCGGGCGGCCGCGCGACACGGACTCGATGACGCTGCAGGACAACGTCTACGTGCGGATCGCCGACCCGACGCGCCCGCTGGAGGGCCCGCGGTGCATCTGACCGCGATCCGCCGGGTGCGGGCCCTGACCGATCGCCTGCGCCTCCAGCAGGGCTTCACGACGGTCACGCTGATGGGCGCGTTCGCGGTCGGCAGCCTGCTCGTGGCGGGTGGGTTCGCGGCGGTCGAGCCCGACATCCGGATGTCGCGCGAGGACCAGGACTACAAGCAGGCCTACGCCGGCGCCGACGCCGGCGTGCAGTGGTACCTGAGCAGCCTCGCTCGCGACGACACCTACCACACGCAGTGCACCGACGTCCTCGATCCGAGCGCGACCGAGCAGGCGCCGATCAACGCCGAGTGGGACGGCCTCGGCGCCGATCCGCGCGTCTGGCGCCACCTGCCGGACAACGGCGAGTCGCAGTACACCGTCGAGCTGCTGCCCGCGCCGGGCTACGACGAGTGCGACCCCGACGACCAGTACTCGATGATCGACCCGAGCGGCAACATGCGCCTGCGCGTGACGGGGCGCTCGCGCGGCGAGGTGCGCAGCATCGTCGTGACGCTGCGCAGGCGCAACTTCATCGACTTCATCTACTTCACCCACCTCGAGACGCTCGACCCGCTCGCCTACTCCTCGTCGGGCAAGCGCAACTGGGCGTCGAGCCGCTGCAACCAGTTCCGCGAGGAGCGCGAGCAGGAGCACAGCTCGTTCTACGGCAGCTGCACCGAGATCCAGTTCGCGGGCGCGGACGACGTCAAGGGCCCGATGCACACCAACGACAGCATCTGGGTCTGCGGCGGCGCGACCTTCGGGCGCACGCAGAAGGACGCGATCGAGCTCAACGGCGAGGCGCCCGGCTACCTGAAGATCGGCAGCTGCAATCCGACGCCGGACATCAAGGGCGACCTGCACCATCCATCCGGCCAGATGGAGCTGCCGCAGTCCAACCAGGAGCTGCTGGAGCTCGTCGATCCCGCCTACCTCTTCGAGGGCCGCACGCGGTTCGTCTTCGACGACGAGTCGATGACCGTGACGCGCAAGGACAACACCGTCGAGACGCTGCCGCTGCCGCCCAACGGGCTGATCTACGTGCGCAACGACGGCGCCTGCAGTGTCGGCTACGCCTACGCGCAAACCTATAGCTCGCCCTCGGCCTGCGGCGACGCCTGGGTGAAGGGCGACTATTCGTCGGAGGTCACGGTGGCCTCCGACAACGACGTGATCGTCGACGGCAACCTGACGCGCAACGAGGACAACCTGCTGTTCGGGCTGATCGCGAACAACTTCGTGCGCCTCTACCACCCGGTCGACCACGACGAGTGCGACAACTGGCAGGGCAACCAGGAGGGCTCGCTGAGCAATCCGCAGATCGACGCGGCGATCCTCGCGCTGAACCACTCGTTCATCGTCGACAACTGGTACTGCGGCGACGGGCTCGGGACGCTCAACGTCGACGGCGCGATCGCCCAGCGCTACCGCGGTCCGGTCGGCCAGGGCGTGGGCGGCTCGAGCGCCGACCACGGGTACATCAAGAACTACGAGTACAACGATCGGCTGAAGTTCCGCGAGCCGCCGTTCTTCCTCGACCCCGTCCAGTCGGCATGGCGGGTCGCGCGCCAGAACGAGCAGGTGCCGGCCCACGAGTGACCTTCCAACCTTCGGTCGTCCGGCGCGTTGTAAGGGCGATGCGTGCCACCACGATCCGATTCACGCCAGAGCTCTGGGCGCTGCTGCAACGCGAGGCCGAGCGCGAGGGGGTGAGCGTGGCGCAGTACGTGCGCGACGCCGCGCTGTTCCGCGTGGCCTACGGTGCCGGAGTGCGTCGCGAGCAGGAATCGCCCGGCCAGGGCGAGGCCGCACCGGCGCCGTCCTCGCGATAGCGGCGCCGCAGGCGGTCGCGCCGTCGGCGGGTGGATAATGGGCCCATGGCCTTCTCCCGTGACGCGCGGCTGGTCGCCCGGGTCAAGCGCGGCGACGACGCGGCGTTCGCTCAGCTCCACGGTCGTCACCAGCCGGCCGTGCTGGCCTTCTGTCGCCAGCTGACGGGCAGTCGCGAGGACGCCGAGGACGCCGTCCAGCACACCTTCCTGGCGGCGTACCGGCGGATCGTCGAGTCCGACGAGCGGATCGAGCTGCGGCCGTGGCTGTTCGCCGTCGCGCGCAACCGCTGCCTGTCGCTGCTGCGCGCGCGGCGCGATGGCACCCGGGCCGACCCCGAGACTGCCGGGACCATCTTCGACGGCCTGGCCGCCGAGGTGGAGCTGCGTCAGGAGCTGCGCGACCTCGTGCGCGACATGGCGCGCCTGCCCGAGCCCCAGCGCGCGGCGCTCGTGCTGTCGCAGCTCGAAGCGCTCAGCCACCGCGAGATCGCGACGGTGCTCGAGGTGCCGCCCGCGAAGGTCAAGGCGCTCGTCTACCAGGCGCGCAGCTCGCTGGCCTCGACGCGCGAGGCGCGCGAGGCGCCCTGCTTCGAGGTCCGCCAGGAGCTCGCGAGCGCCCGTGGCGCCGCGCTGCGGCGTCGCCTGCTGCGCGGCCACGTCAGGCAGTGCGCCGGCTGCAGGGAGTTCGAGGTCAGCGTCCTGCGGCAACGGCGCGATCTGCAGATCCTGCTGCCGGTCGCGCCGTCGGCCGGGCTGGGACAGGCGATCCTCGGCGCGCTCGATCGCGAGGCGGCCGCGTCGGGCGGCGCCGCCGCGACCGCGGGCGGGGGGGCCACCGCCGGCGCCGGGCTCGGCGGCATGGTGGCGGCGATCGGCGTGCCCGGCGTGGCGAAGCTCGCCGTCGTCGCGGTGGTCGTCGGCGGCGGCGCCGGCGGAGCGCTCGCGGCCGACCTTCCGGCGCGCGTCCAGGACATCGCTCCGTGGCGGGACGCCGACGGCGGCGCCGCGCGAGCCGGTGCTCGCTCCGAGCCCGCCGCGCATGGGATCCCGTTGGCGCCGGCATTCTCGGATGGCCCGGGGGCCGCCCCCGGTCGCCGCGACGACGCGCACGCGAAGGCCGACCGTGGGAAGGGGCTCGAGCCGCCCTCGCTCGTCGCGGCCGGTGGCTATGACGCGCGCGGAGGAGGGGAGGACGGTGGCGGCCGAGAGGGCGGCCCGGCCACCGAGGCGCCGCCGTCGGCGAGCGACGACGGCGACAGCCGGCCGCCTGGGCTCGCGAAGCGCGAGGACCTGCCGCCCGGGCTCGCGAAGCGCGACGATCTCCCGCCCGGATTGGCGAAGCGCGACGATCTCCCGCCCGGGCTCGCCAAGCGCGACGACCATCCCGGCAGCGCGCCGACGGCGCCCGGACAGGCAGGCGGTCAGGGGCACGGAAACGGCGGCGGCAACGGCAACGGCAACACCGGCGGTGGTGGGAACGGCGGCGGCAGCACCGGCGGCAACGGCAACGGCGGTGGCAACGGCAACGGCGGTGGCAACGGCAACGGCGGTGGCAACGGCAACGATGGCGGCGGGAGCGGCAACGGCGCGCCCGCGAACGGAAACGGCGGCGGCGGGGGCGGTCAGGGGAACGGCGCGCAGGGAGGCGGGAGCGGCCAGGGCGCGCCTGGCGGCCACGGCAACGGCGGTCAAGGGCCTGGGGGCGGCGGGGGCGGCGGGAGCAACGGAGGCGGCGGCAAGCCGCACTGAGCCGTCGAGCCGGCGGCGTCTCTAGCGCCGCACGAGACGCGCGACGGCGGCCATCAGCTCGTCGGTGAGCTCGTCCGGGCCGCCGGCGGCGTGGCCGCCGACGACGCAGTGGCGGGCGTGGTCCTCGAGCAGCTTCAGGGCGACCTTGTCGAGCGCGGCCTGAATCGCCGAGATCTGGGTCACCACGTCGATGCAGTAGCGGTCCTCGTCGACCATCCGCTCGATGCCGCGCACCTGTCCCTCGATGCGCCGCAGGCGGTTGACGACCTTCTCCTTCTCGGGGCTGTAACCGTGCTGCGGAGCGATCTCTGGAGCGGCGCCGTCGGGGGTCATGACGAGAAGTCTAGCAATACGGGGGAGGGGTATGCTACCTTTGTTCACGGATACCCCCTGACCGTATAGGAGGCGATCATGTCAGCGCTACCTTCGAAGCACGTCAACTCGGTTCCCGGCGTCAGCCGCGGTCATTGGCGCTCCGCGATCCCGGAGGTTGCCCTATGAGCGCGGCGCTGCGCGCCGGGCTGTTCGTCGCCGGCCTCGCGGTCGCGTTCGGCGCGGCGTTCCTGGCCGGGACGGCGATCGATCCGGACGCCGGCGACGACGCGACCGGCGCCCACGCCGACGCGACCGCGCACGGAGCGGACGCCCAGCGCGCGCACAGCGCCGACTCCGCCGCCCGCCCCGCCCGCCTGGTCCTCGACGATCCGGGCTTCGAGCCGGGCGCCGCCGAGACCCTGAGGTTCCGCGTGGTCGACGCGCAGGGCCGCACGGTCCGCGACTTCGACGTGGCGCACCGGCGTGCGATGCACGCGATCGCGGTCCGGCGCGACCTCACCGGCTACCGGCACGTCCACCCGCGACCCACCCGCGACGGCGGCTGGGCGGTCGAGATCGCCTTCCCCGAGGCGGGGCCGCAGCGCGTCTTCGCGGACTTCGTCTCGCGCGGGGAGCCACACACCTTGAGCGCCGACCTCGACGTGGCGGGCCGCTACGCCCCGCGGCCGCTGCCCGCGCCGGCCACCACCACCGCCGACGCCGGCGACGGCTACGCCGTCGACGTCGCGGCCGTCGGATCGGAGCGCCGCTTCACCGTCACCAGGGACGGCATCCCGGTCGACGACGTCGAGCCCTATCTCGGCGCGCGCGGACACCTGGTCGCGCTCAGGGAGGGCGACCTCGCCTTCCAGCACGTCCACCCGCGCGACCGCGCGACGGAGGGGCGCGAGATCCGCTTCGACGTCGCGCTGCCCGGCTCGCGGCGCCACCGCCTGTTCCTGCAGTTCAAGCACGACGGCAAGGTCCGCACGGCGGCCTTCACCGAGCCGGCCGGCGCCCCGACTCGGTCTCACGGGGAGGATGGCCATGGCCATTGAGCAGATGAGCATGCCGATCGCGGGGATGACCTGCGCGTCGTGCGCGACGCGGATCGAGAAGCGCCTGAACCGCATCGACGGCGTCGAGGCGGCGGTCAACTATGCCACCGAGCGCGCGACCGTCGAGTACGACCCCGGGCAGGCGGCGCCCGCCGACCTGGTCGCCGCGGTCGAGTCCGTCGGCTACCAGGCGGTCGTCCCGACCGACGATGCCGGTCGGGGGGAGGCCGCGGGCGCGCAGGACTCCGACCCGACCGCGCCGCTGCGCCGGCGGCTGGCGATCAGCGCCGCGCTGTCGCTGCCGGTGCTGGTCCTCTCGATGCTGCCGGCGCTGCAGTTCGACTACTGGCAGTGGCTCGTGCTGCAGCTCGCGACACCGGTCGTCGTCTGGGGCGCGTGGCCGTTGCACCGGGCCGCCTGGGAGAGCCTGCGTCACGGCGCCGCGACGATGGACACGCTGATCTCGCTCGGCACGCTCGCCGCCTGGCTGTGGTCGTTGTACGCGCTCTTCCTCGGCGACGCCGGGATGACGGGCATGACGATGACGATCGACTTCGTCCCCGAGGCGGGCGGCGGCGCCGACCACATCTACCTCGAGGTCGCGGCGGTCGTGACGACCTTCGTCCTCGCCGGGCGCTACTTCGAGGCACGGGCGAAGCGCCGCGCCGGCGCGGCGCTGACCGCGCTGCTCGAGCTCGGCGCCAAGGACGTCGCCGTGCTCGGCGACGACGGGACCGAGCGGCGCGTCGCGATCGAGGAGCTGCGGGCCGGCCACCGCTTCGTCGTCCGCCCGGGCGAGAAGGTGGCGACCGACGGCGTCGTCGAGCGGGGCAGCTCGGCGCTCGACATGTCGATGCTGACCGGCGAGTCGGTGCCGGTCGAGGTCGGCCCCGGCAGCGAGGTCGCCGGGGCGACCGTCAACGCCGGCGGCCGGCTGGTCGTGCGGGCGACGAAGGTCGGGAGCGACACCGCCCTCGCGCAGATCGCCGGGCTGGTCACCGAGGCGCAGACCGGCAAGGCGCCGGTCCAGCGGCTCGCCGACCGCGTCGCGGCGGTCTTCGTGCCGGTGGTCGTCGCGCTCGCCGTGGCCACGCTCGGCTTCTGGCTCGGTGCGGGGGAGGGCGCGTCGTTCGCCCTCACCACGGCCGTCGCGGTCCTGATCGTCGCCTGCCCGTGCGCGCTCGGCCTCGCCACGCCGACGGCGCTGATGGTCGGCACCGGCCGCGGGGCGCAGCTCGGGCTGCTGATCGAGGGGCCGCAGGTGCTCGAGCCCACGCGCCGAGTCGACACGATCGTGCTCGACAAGACCGGGACCGTCACGACGGGCGGGCTGCGGCTCGTCGACGTGATCGTCGACGGCGCCGAGCGCGGGCAGGCCCTGCGCCTGGTCGGCGCCCTGGAGGACGCGTCCGAGCACCCGATCGCGCGTGCGATCGCCACCGCCGCGATCGCCGAGATCGGGCGCCTGCCCGCGGTCGACGGCTTCGCCGCGCTGGCGGGGCTCGGCGTGGAGGGCACCGTGGAGAGCCAGACCGACCGTGTCGCGGTCGGCGGCTCGCGGGCCGGCGGCGATCGACAGGACGCCGCCGTGTCGGTCGTCGTGGGCCGCGCGGGGCTGCTCGCGGAGCGCGGCTTCGTCCTGCCCGAGTCGCTGGCCGACGCGCGCGACCGCGCCGAGGTCGCTGGCAGGACGGCCGTGCTCGCTGGCTGGGACGGCCGCGTGCGCGCGCTGCTCGAGCTGGCGGACACGGTCAAGCCATCGAGCGCGGAGGCGGTCGCGCGGCTGAAGCGGCTCGGCCTGCGGCCGGTGCTGCTGACCGGCGACAACCGGGCGACGGCGCAGGCGGTGGCCGCGGAGGTCGGCATCGACGACGTCGTCGCCGAGGTGCTGCCGGCCGACAAGGCCGCGGTCGTCGCGCGGCTGCAGGCCGAAGGCGCGGTCGTAGCGATGGTCGGCGACGGCGTCAACGACGCCCCGGCGCTCGCCCAGGCCGACCTCGGAATCGCGATCGGGACCGGCGCCGACGTGGCGATCGAGGCGTCGGACCTGACGCTGGTCAGCGGCGACCTGCTCGGCGCGGCCGACGCGATCCGGCTGGCGCGGGCCACGCTGCGGACGATCGAGCAGAACCTCGGCTGGGCGTTCGGCTACAACGTCGCCGCGCTGCCGCTGGCGGCCGCTGGCCTGCTCAACCCGCTGCTGGCCGGCGCGACGTTGGCCTTGTCGAGCCTCTCGGTGGTCGCCAACGCGCTACGCCTGAGGCGCTTCCAGGCCGCAAAGGGGGTGCGCGTGTGAGCATGCACGATCGCGACCACGCTCCGCTGCCGACCTCCGGCCGGGCGCTCGACTCCGTCGCCTTCAGCGCGACGCTGCACTGCCTGACCGGCTGCGCGCTCGGCGAGATCGCCGGGATGGCGATCGGCACGGCGCTCGGCTTCTCGGACTGGGGGACGATCGCGCTGGCGGTCGCGCTGGCGTTCCTGTTCGGCTACACGCTGACCAGCCTGCCACTGCTGCGCGCGGGGATGACGCTCGCCGCCGTCGTGCCGATCGCGCTGTCGGTCGACACGGTCAGCATCGCGCTGATGGAGGTCGTCGACAACGCGATCATGCTCGCCGTCCCGGGCGCGATGGAGTCCGGCGTCGGCGACCGCCTGTTCTGGGGGGCCTTGTCGGTCGCCCTGGTGGTGGCGGGCATCGTCGCCTTCCCCGTCAACCGCTGGCTGATCCGGCGCGGGAGGGGTCACGCGGTCCTGCACGAGACCGGGATCCACGGCGGGCCGCCGACGCGGCTGGTCGCGGCGATCGCCGCCGTCGCCGCGATCTTCGGGACGGTCGTGCTCGTCGCCGAGGCCCTGGACGGCGATGGCGACGGCGCTCACGACCAAGGCGGCGATCACGGCGCGCTCCAAGCGCCGCGCGGGGAGGCGTAGCGATGGCGACGCTCGCGCTCGGCGCATGCGCGCTCTACATGGCGCTCGCCTTCGGCCTGCGCACGGTCATCCAGCTGCGGCGGACCGGATCGTCCGGCTTCGAGGGCGTCAGCGGCCGCCCCGGCTCCGCGGAGTGGTGGGCCGGGGTCCTGTTCGCCGTCGCGATCGCCGTCGGGGTCGCGGCGCCCGTGCTCGCGCTCGCCGACGTCGTCGAGCCGATCGCCGCCCTGGACGTCGGAGCGGTTCACGGCGCGGGGATCGCGCTCTTCGCGGCCGGTCTCGCCGGCACGCTCGCGGCCCAGGTCGCTATGGGCGAGTCCTGGCGGATCGGCGTCGACGCGGCGGCGACCACCGAGCTGGTCACCGACGGCCCGTTCGCCCTGGTCCGCAATCCGATCTTCGCGGCGATGCTGCCCGCGTCGGCCGGGCTGGCGGCGATGGTGCCGAGCGTCGTCGCGGGCGTCGGGCTGGTCGCGCTCGTGCTGGCGCTCGAGCTGCAGGTACGGGTCGTCGAGGAGCCGTACCTGCTGCGTGTCCACGGCTCCCGCTACGCCGCCTACGCCCGCCGCGTCGGACGCTTCCTGCCGGGCGTCGGACGGCTGCGCGCCGGGTGACGGGGAGTAGCCTGGAACGCCGAGTGGCGATCGATTCCCGGACCAGCGTGGGACCCGTGTCGCTGACGGTCCGCGACCGCGTCCGGGCGGGCTCCTTCTACCGGTGCGTCGTCGGCCTGAGCGAGATCGCCGCGGACGGCGGGCGGATGCTGCTCGGCGCCGGCGAGCGCGCGCTGGTCGAGCTGGTCGAGGATCGCGACGCGCCGCCGCGTCCGCCGCGCACGACCGGCCTCTTCCATCTCGCGATCCTCCTGCCCGACCGGGTCGCGCTGGCGCGATCGCTGCGCCGGCTCGTCGAAACGGGCTGGCCGCTCCAAGGCGCCTCCGACCACCTGGTGAGCGAGGCGCTCTACGTCGGCGACCCCGAGGGCAACGGGATCGAGATCTATCGCGACCGCCCGCGCGAGGAGTGGCGGCGCGACGGGAGCGAGCTGCGGATGGCGACGCTGCCGCTCGACCTCGACGATCTGCTGCGCGAGGCCGACGGCGGCGCGAGCGCCGATCCCGGCGTGCCGGTCGCGACTCGCATGGGACACGTCCACCTCGAGGTCGCCGACCTGGCGGCCGGTGAGCGCTTCTACGCCGGTTTGCTCGGCCTCGGCGTGACCGCCCGCGCCTACCCGGGCGCGCTCTTCCTCGCGGCCGGCGGCTACCACCACCACGTCGGCCTCAACGTCTGGCGCCGCGCGGGCGCTCCGCCGCCGCCCGGCGCGCTGGGCCTGCGGTCGTTCGAGCTGACGCTGCCGAGCGCCGCCGCGCTCGCGGAGGTCGTCGGACGGCTGAGCGCGGCTGGAGTGGAAGTCGACGCCACCGACGGCCGCGCGACGGTGCGCGATCCGGCGGGCAACCCGCTGCGACTCGCGACAGCTGCCCGATCGGCGCGGAGCGAGAACGCACCCGACGCCGCAGGGGGCCACAGCGCCGGGTGCTAGTTCGAGGTTAGCGACCGTCGCCCGCTGCGCCGAACGTTCGTTCAGGCCGCTTCGGGAGCGGCTTCGCGGCTTGTCGTCAACAGCCTGCGCAGGAGCGGCGGGACCACGCGGGCCGAGCTCAGGACGCGGGCACCACCTTCAGCGTCCCGACCTTCGACGGCGGCCCGTCCGACGCGGCAGGCCGGGCCATGATCGCGTGACTGCCCCTGGTCGTCACCAGCACCTCGAACCTCGCCGGCGTCAGCGGCTCGGCGGGCTCGGTCAGTCCCAGCGACGGGATCTCGATCTGCCCCGCCGTCTTCACGTCGACGAGGACGGTCGCCGGCCGACCGAGCTCGAGCTTGCGCGTCCGCGGCCTGGCGCCGGGGCGGAACTCGATCGTCGTCGGCTCGGGTGTCTCCGTCCTGGGCTCGGCGGCGGGCGCGCCCGGCTTGGCGGCGCGAGGCGCAGTAGCGGTGGAGTCGTCGCCGCCGCGCTCAGGCGGACGTGCGATCGAGCTGACGATCGCCGCCACGCCGAGGACGACCGCGAACAGCAGGATGGCTCGGCGCAGCTCCATGCGGGCGATGGTATTGACGCAGGATGTCGGGCCGGTACAGCGCCGTGGCCAGCAGTAGGGCGAGCGGCACCGCCCAGGCGACGTAGACGGCGAACAGGAGCGGCGCGGCGTCCAGCGAATCGGCGAACACGCGTGTCTGCTCGGGCCAGAAGCTCAGCCCGAGCAGGATCGCGACGATCAGTGAGAGATACGGGACGCCCGGGCGCCGCAGCGTCTCCCAGGCGAGCAGCGAGACGAAGAACGGCGCGTGGTAGTAGTCGTTGTTCCAGTTGTCGAGCAGGCAGCGCAGCAGGAACAGCAGCGCGAGCAGCAGCAGCGCGTCGTCGGGACGGCGATCGCGGCGGCGCCAGAGCAGCGCGGCGAGCGGGATCGGCAGCAGCACGATCAGCGGGTGCGACAGCGTGCCGACCCAGCCGGGAGCCATGTAGCGCTCGCCCAGCGGCGAGTCGCCGATCTCGGCGATCGGCCACCAGAGGCTCCACGGAGTGGTCGAGGCGCCGGCGCCGTCCTGGCCGGCGACGGCCTGGCCGGCCTCGCCGAACCTGGCGCTGTCGGCGACCAGCGCCGGGAGGTAGAAGAGCGCGACCAGGCCGCCGGCGATCGCCAGCAGCGGCAGCCGTCGCGCGGGCGCGGCGAGCAGCACCGGCAGGACCGCGATCAGCGCCCACTGCTTGGTCGCGATCGCCAGCCCGAGCAGCACGCCGGCCAGCAGCTCGCGCTCGCGCAGCGCGGCCAGCACGGCGCCGACGCAGAGCGCGGCGCCGAGCAGCTCCTCGGGGTGGCCCCAATGCAGCGCGCGGAAGGTGATCGGGTTGATCGTCGCGAGGCCGGCGACGAGGCCCTGGACGAGCGCCGGCTGCCCGCGCTCGGCGGCGACCCGCGCCAGCGCCAGGCCGAGGACCACCGTCGCCAGCAGGCAGGGCAGCGCGCCGGCGAAGTAGACCGTCTCGAGGCTCGAGTGAAACACCGCCGCGACGAACGGCGCGCGCAGCAGCAGCGAGAAGCCGCCCATCAGCGGCTGGTTGGCGAAGAAGTCATCGAGGTCGCGGCGGACGATCGCGTCGATCGCGGCGCTCGCGTCGGAGAAGTAGTCCAGGCCGGCCTCCATCGACGCCCCCGCGCGTAGCGAGACGAGCGTCACCGCGACGACGGCGAAGGCGAGGAGCGCACGCTGCATGTCCGAGACATCGGCCGCGCCGGCGGCGCCTTGAGGAGCGCACGCCGCGGTCCGGAGCCCGGAAGCGCCACGGCGCGCGAGTGAGATCCTGGACGGATATCCGAGCGATTCCGCACCCCCGGCGCTAAAGGAACCCGGCCCCGGCACCGATGAGGAGCCCCAGCCGGAGCACCACGGGTCTTCCCGGGTGACTGGCGACCCAGACCCAGACCCAGTCATTCCAACAGGAGGAAGACTCACATGCTGCGGAAGCTCAGCAATCGGATGCACAACGAGGAGAAGGGCTTCACGCTCATCGAGCTCCTCGTCGTGATCCTCATCATCGGAATCCTGGCCGCGATCGCCCTGCCGGCGTTCCTCGGCCAGCGCGCCAAGGGCCAGGACGGCTCGGCGAAGTCGAACGCGCGAAACCTCGTCTCGCAGATCGAGTCCTGCTACGCCCAGAAGCAGGAGTACGACCAGTGCAACACGATCACCTCGCTGGGCAACACCGGTCTCCCGCTCGTCGACGGGGCGCCCACGCAGAACTCCGGCAACGTCGGGGTCTCCGCGGCGGCGGACCAGACCTACACGGTCACCGCCGAGTCCAAGAGCGGTAACACGTTCAACATCGTCAAGGACGCCAACGGCACGAGCGACCGGACGTGCGACACGACCGGTGGAGCGACCAACGGCGGTTGCGACGGCAGCAGCTGGTAGAGGCCTCCGGCCTTTCCGCGATTCGTCGGAGGGGCGGGCTTCGCGCCCGCCCCTCTGCGTTGCGGGACAGCCGGCTCGAAAGGAGCAGAGATGAGGAGACTGACCAGCCGCGTCCACGGCGACCAGAGGGGCTTCACGCTGATCGAGCTGCTCGTCGTGATCCTGATCATCGGAATCCTGGCGGCGATCGCCCTGCCGGCGTTCCTCGCCAGCGCGCCAAGGGCCAGGACGGCTCGGCGAAGTCCGACGCGCGAAACCTCGTGTCGCATGTGGAGTCCTGCTTCGCGCAGAAGCAGAGCTTCTCGGACTGCACCAGCGCGGAGGCGCTGAACCCGACCGGCCTCGCGATCGGCACGGATCCCGGCGAGGTGACGGCCACAGCGACCGACGGGGGCGACGGCTACACGATCGTCGCCTACTCCCGCTCGGGCAACACGTTCACGATCGACAAGGACTCCGACGGGGTCATCACGCGCTCGTGCGAGACCTCCGGCGGGCCCAGCAACGGCGGTTGCAACGGGAGCAGCTGGTAGGTCGAGGCCACACGGCCGGGCGATCGGGGCGGGCCTTCGGGCCCGCCCTTCGTCGTTCGAACTGCAAGAAACTGGCCGTATGAAGGGCGACGATATCGGTACCGATGGCGGTTCCGACATAGCTCGTGGTTACCCATAAAGCGTCGCGCTCGCCTGTCGATGGCGTAGCGATGGCCTCCCCGCGAACAGGCTCCGAGAGCGGCTTCACGCTCGTCGAGGTGATGGTCGCGATCTCGGTCCTGATGATCGGAGTGCTCGGCACCGTCACGATGGTCGACGGCGCGAACAGCCTGACCTCTCGCAACAAGTCGCGCGAGGGGGCCACCGCGCTCGGCCGCTCCGTCCTGGAGATAGCCCGCGGCGTCCCCTACAAGCAGCTGACCGCCGCCAGCCTGCTCGCCGAGGTCGCGAGCCGCGACGGCTTCGAGGACGTCAAGCCCGGCCTCGGCGGCCACCAGATCGCGAGTGGCAAATTCGTCTACACGCTCGCGGCGACCGTCTGCTCGATGGACGACCCGGCGGACAACCTCGGTGCCCATACCGAGAGCGGCGTCACGTTCTGTCCGGACTCCGACGCCACCGCCACGCCCACCGACCGCAACGCCGACGACTACCGGCGCGTGTCGGTGCAGCTGAGCTGGGGCGGTGGGGCCCAGCCGGTCGAGACGACGACCCAGCGCGCGGTCGTCTCGAACCCGGTCGGCGGCCTGGGGCCCTCGATCACGAGCCTGAATCCGGTCAGTCCGGCGTCGCAGGCGATCCTCACCGACGGCACGACCCAGGCCACCTACAGCGTGACCACCTCGACCGTCGCGGACTCGGTCAGCTGGACCGTCAACGGCGCCAAGCGCTCGAACGCCGAGGGCAGCGACCTCTCCTGGAGCTTCTCGTGGGACCTGGGGCCCGCCGACGACCCCAAGGTCTTCGACTGCACGTACGTGCTCCAGACCGAGGCGTCCGACGCCACCGGCCGCACGGGCGCGCCGAAGGCGCTCACGATCACGGTCAATCGCCGCGAGGCCTTCGCGCCGCCGGGATTCGACGCCGGTCGCAACCTCAACGGCAACCTGGTCGACATCTCCTGGGCCAGGAATCGAGAGTGCGACGTCAAGGGCTATCGCGTCTACCGGGGCCCGACCGCCGAGTCGATCGCGACGCTCGTGTGCTCGGTCGACGTCGGCGAGCCCACCGAGTGCATCGACGATCCCGGGCCCGAGACCTTCCCGCTCTTCTACCAGGTGGTCGCAATCGACTCGACCTCCGGCGGAGCGGACCGCGAGGGGGACCGCAGCGATCCCCCGATCGCGGTCACCGAGGCCAACCAGAGCCCCCCTGACACGCCAGCCGACGTCACCGTTTGCAACGGCGGCAATCCTGGCTGCCTCGACAGCGACGGCGAGACGGCCCCGGCCGGGACGGCGGTCCTGTCGTGGTCGCCGTCGACCGACCCCGACGGCGACGACGTCGCCTTCTACCGCGTCTACCGCGACGGGGACACCTACGCGCACCGGCTCGACCTGCTCTTCCCGGTGCTCGGCAAGCCGCTGGTCTTCGTCGACTCGGGCGTCACCGGGTCGCACACCTACCGCGTCAGCGCGGTCGACGAGCACTTCGGCGAGTCCCAGCTGTCGGGAGCGGTGACATGGGAGTGATCCGCGCGCGGCTCGCCGAGGAGCGCGGGATGACGCTCGTCGAGCTGCTGGTCGCGCTGGTCCTCGGCGGGATCGTGATGGGCTCGACGCTCGGCACGTTCACGCAGTTCGAGCGCACGACCGGGACCAATCAGCGCCTCAACGACGCCCAGGACCAGGTGAGGGTGGGGATCACCGGCCTCTCGCGCGAGCTGCGCAACATGGCGAGCCCGACCGACGAGCTCCCGGAGGCGGTCGTGCGCGCCGAGGGCGACGACCTGATCTTCCAGTCGGTCAGCAGCACGCAGATTCGGCGCGTGCGCTACTGCTACGCCGCCGCCGCCCGCCAGCTCTGGCGGCAGGTCCAGTTCGAGCCGTTCACCCTGCCGGCCGACGGAGCGTGTCCGGACCTCGCATGGGGGTCGCAGCGAGCGGCGGTCGAGAACGTCGTCAACGCCGCGCGCCCGGTCTTCGCCTACGACTCCGACGTCCTCACGACGATCACGGAGGTCGCCGCGACGCTCTACGTCGACGTCAACGAGAGCACCGAGCGGCCCGACGAGACGGCGCTGCAGGCCTCGGTCTTCCTGCGCAACCAGAATCGCAGCCCGTTCGCGAGCTTCACCGCGGACCTGAACGGGACGACCGTGATCCTCAACGGGTCCGCCTCCCAGGATCCCGAGGGCAGGGCGCTCGAGTTCTACTGGTACGACTCCGCCGCCACCGGCCAGTGCGGACCGCTGCCCCAGGGCGTCCCGGAGACAGGCTGCGTCGGGCAGGGAGTCGTCTTCGGCTACACGCCGTCGCCCGGAACGCACAGCGTGCACCTGCTGGTCCGGGATCCGGGCACCCTGACCGACCAGGCCGGCGCGCAGTCGGTCTGCGTGCCCGGCGTGGGGGTGACGTGCTGATGCGTAGCCGGCTCCTGCGCGAGGAGGGCGACGTCCTCGTGATCGCGGTCGTGATGGTCACGCTGATGCTGGTGCTCGGCGCCGCCGCGATGTCGACGGTCGACACCCAGTCCGACGTCGTCAAGCGCGACCGCCAGCACGAGTCGACCTTCAACCTCGTCGAGGGCGTGCTCAACGCCCAGACGTTCGTGCTGGGCCGCCTCGGCACCGGGAATGTGACCAGCCAGTTCCCCGAGCAGTGCTCGAGCGCGCTCGCCGTGACCCTCTGCCCGAGTCCGGAGCAGGTCGGCCGCACCTACGCCGGCGCGGTGCAGAACGACTACGACCCCGCGGTGACCTGGTGGACCCAGGTGCGCGACAACCCGAACGGGACGCTCTACTCGCCGACCGCCGTCTCGGCCGCGGAGCGCTACGACGCCAACGACGACAGCCGGCTTTGGGTTACGGCGTCGGCCACCGTCCGCGACCGGACGCGAACCCTGGTCGCCCTGATCGCCGTCGAGAACCGCGCGATCACGTTCCCCAGCTACGCCCTGCTCGGGGCGTACCTCGAATCGTCGAACAACGGCAACAGCACCCTGATCAACGCGGGCGACTCGCTCGGGATCGCGGTGCGCTGCAGCGAGGCCCCGGAGTCCGCCTGCCTCGACTACTCGACCAAGCAGGGAGGCCAGCTCACCCCGGCGAACGCCTACCAGCTCGACTACGGCGACGACCTGGCGATCCAGCCCGACGCGCTGGCCGACCTCGAGGACTTCGCGAAGGCCTCGGGGACCTATTACGCGACGTGTCCCGCGGCGCCGCCGAACGGGGCCGTGGTCGTGATCGAGTCCGGCAACTGCCCCGCGTGGACCGGCAGCGCCGCGAGCTGCTGCAACTCGGCGACCGAGCCGGGGCTGCTGATAATCAAGTGCGGCTCGGTCGAGTTCGGCGGAACCGTCAACTTCCACGGGATCGTCTACGCGCCCAATCGCACCACGACCGAGGCGACCGGCAGCTGGTGCGTGGAGGACGACATCGTCGTCACGACACAGGGCAACGCGGGCATCACGGGCGGGGTGCTAGTCGACGGGCCGGGTGGGATCAAGATCGGATCGAGCGGCAAGAACGGGAAGGTCGGCAACCTCGTCTACTCGCCGGCCGCCTTCAGCAACGTCAAGGTGGCGGGCACGGCCGGCGTCGTGCAGAACACCTGGCGCGAGATCCCCGACGACAACTAGCGGCCGACACGCCGGATAGCTTGTCGCCGCCCATGTCGGACGGACCCGCCATCGCAGCGCTCGCCGTGCTGGGGCTGCTCGTCGGCAGCTTCCTCAACGTCGTCGTCCACCGCCTGCCGCGCGGCGAGTCGCTGCTGCGGCCGCGCTCGCGCTGCGTCGGCTGCGGCACGCAGATCGCCGCCTACGACAACGTGCCGGTCGTCTCCTGGCTCGTCCTGCGCGGCCGCTGCCGGCACTGCGGCGAGCCGATCGCGGCGCGCTATCCCCTGATCGAGGCGCTCACCGGCGCGGCCTTCGCGGCGGTCGCCGCGGTCGCCGGGCTCGATGCCGAGCTGTCGCTGGAGCTGCCGTTCGCCGCGCTGATGATCGCCGTCGCGGCGATCGACCTCGAGCACCGCATCGTCCCGAACAGGCTCCTGGCGCCCGCCGCGCTGTGGGCGGTGGCTGCCTGGGCCGTCGTCGACCCCAGCTTCCTGGCCGAGGCGCTGGCGGCGGGCGCGGGCGCGTTCGCCTTCCTGCTGCTCGCCGCGCTCGCCTACCCGGCGGGGATGGGGATGGGCGACGTCAAGCTCGCCGGCGCGATGGGCCTGTACCTCGGGCTGTCGGTCGTCCCGGCCCTGCTGACCGCCTTCGTCGCGGGCTCGGTCGTCGGGATCGCGATGATCGTCCGCGAGGGCCGCGACGCACGCAAGGCGGGCGTGCCGTTCGCGCCGTTCCTGGCGCTCGGCGGACTCGTCGGGCTGCTCGCCGGCGACGAGCTGATATCGCTCTACGCCGACCGCTTCCTGTAGGGCGCGCGCCACGACTCAAGCAGCCGCGACGGCTGCCGATAGGGGGAGGGACCCGGACTTCTCTTCCTGTGGCGATCTCCCTACGCAAGAACTCAGACGGCGGCACGGTCGGCCTCGACATCGACGGCCGCTTCCTGGCGGCTGCGCAGGTGCGCGACGGCCGGCTGACGTCGGTCGCCAGCACCGAGCTGCCGGAGGGCGTGCTGGCCGACGGCGAGGTCGCGGATCGCGCCGCCCTGACCGCCGCGCTGAAGGACTTCGTCGGCGCGAACAAGCTGCCGCGCCGGGTCCAGCTCGGCGTCGCCAACCAGCAGATCGTCGTGCGCGTGCTCGACTTGCCGCGGATCGACGACGCGGGCGAGCGCGACGCCGCGCTGCGCTTCCAGGCGGCCGACGCGATCGCGATGCCGCTCGACGAGGCGGTGCTCGACCACCAGATCGCCGGCTACACCAACGGCGGCGACGCGGGTGAGCGGATGCAGGTCGTCGTCGTGGCCGCGCGCCGGTCGATGATCGAGGACTATCTCGGGGCGGCCAAGGACGCCGGGCTGAAGGCCGAGGGGATCGACCTCGACGCGTTCGCGCTCGTGCGGATGCTCGCCGGCACGACCCTCGACGGCGATCCGGCCCCGCTCGAGCCGTCCGCCGACGCGCCGGGCGACGATCCGGCCGGCCCGCAGGCCGCGCGCGTCTTCTGCCACCTCGGCGGCGTCTCCAACCTCGCGATCGCGCTCGGGTCCTCCTGCTTCTTCAGCCGCACGCTGTCGACTCCCTACGACGCCGAGGGCGCCGGTCCGCGCCTCGCCGACGAGATCCGGATGTCGATCGACTACTACATGGCCCAGCCGGCCGCGCTCGCCGTCGGCGACGTAGTGATCTCCGGCCAGGGCGCCCGCGACGACGCGCTGGTCGACGCCGTCGCGGCGCAGCTCGGCATCCCCGTCGCGACCGCGAGCCCGCTCGGCGACCTGGACGCCTCGATCGTGTCCGGGGACGACGACCCGAACCGCTACACCGTCGCGGCGGGACTGGCGCTGGGAGCGGCGGCATGAGGCCCGTCAACCTGCTGCCGGAGTCGCAGCGGCGCCGCACGCCGGCCGGCGACGGCAAGAGCGCCTACGTGGTGCTCGGAGTGCTCGCCGTGCTGCTGGCGATGACCGGCCTCTATGTCGTCACGGCCAACCAGGCGACCACGCGCTCGAGCGAGGCCGCCGTCGCGTCGGCCGAGGCCGACAGGCTCGAGGCGCGCGCCGCGAGCCTCGACGCCTTCGGCGACTTCGCCCAGATCAAGGAGACGCGCGTGGCGTCGGTGCGCCAGCTCGCCACCGAGCGGTTCGACTGGGAGCGCCTGATGCGCGAGCTCGCGCGCGTGCTGCCCGCCGACGGCTGGCTGCAGGCCGCGGAGGCTTCGACGACGGGCCAGCTGGACGAGGCGGCCGAGACCGCCACGGGCGGTCCCTCGGCGACGCTCAGCGGCTGCCTGCCGCGTCAGCCCGACGTCGCCGACCTGATGCTGCGGCTGCGCCGGCTGCACCGCGTCGAGGACGTCACGCTCTCGGAGTCCGCGCTCGAGGACGAGCAGGCCGTGCCGTCGGTCGACAGCTGCGGCCGCTACTACCGCTTCGAGATCGGCGTCGTCTTCGCGTCCGCGGCGCCGCCCGAGGCCCCCGATGGACAGCGCCGGGTCCCGGCCGCGCTGGGAGGTGGATCGTGAGCATCACCGATCGCGACCGCAAGATCATCCTGGCGCTCGTGCCGATCATCGTCCTCGGGATCTACTGGTTCCTGCTGCTGACGCCGAAGCGCGAGGAGGCGTCGACGGCCGGCCAGGAGCTCTCCGTCCAGGAGCAGCGGCGCGACGACGCGCAGCTTCGCGCGGCCAGCCTGAGTGGCGCGCGCACCGACTTCGCGGCCGACTACGCCCAGCTCGTGCGGCTCGGGAAGGCCATTCCGACGGGCGTCGACATGCCGACGGTCCTGGTCCAGCTCGAGGACGCGGCGCGCGGCACCAACATCAGGTTCACCCGCATCACCGCGCAGGAGCGCGAGCCGGCGGCCGCCGTCGCCGCGCCGGCGCCGGGCACCGACGGCGGCGACGCCGCCAGCGCCGGCGGCACGCCCGCCCAGAGCGGCCCCGGAACGGCCGGCGAGACGGCGGGCAACGCCGTGTCGGCCGCCAACGACTCCAACGCCGCCTCGGCCGAGCAGTCCGGCGTCGCGCCCGCGGACACCCAGACGTCGCAGGCGGCCAACGACGGCGCGCTGCCGGTCGGCGGCGGGGCCGCCGCGACGACCTCCGCCGACGGCGCGACCACTACCGCGGCCCCGGGACTCGACACGGTCGGCCTCGAGCTCGAGTTCACCGGCGACTTCCTCGACCTCTCCGACTTCTTCCACCGCATCAAGCGCTACGTGGAGGTCGACGGGGAGCGCCTCGACGTGCGCGGACGGCTGCTGACCGTCGACGGCGTGTCGTTCAAGAGCGAGCCCGACATCTTCCCGCGAATCGTCGCGACGCTGAACGTGACCGCCTACCTCGCCCCGCAGGTCGAGGGCGCGACCGCCGGTGCGACGCCGAGCGGACCGGCCGTCACGCCCGCCTCCGACGATTCCGCCGCCGCGCCGATCGCGACCTCGACCCCGACGAACTGACATGAGCGACCAAATCCAAGACGTCTGGCAGAGCCTGCGCGAGAAGCGCCTCTGGCCGATCGCGCTCGTGCTGGTGCTGGCGATCGTGGCCGTCCCGGTGCTGCTGACCAAGTCGGCCGCCCAACCGCCTGCCGGCGACCCGCTGGCCACGGTCCCGGTCAACGAGGATCGGGTCACCGTCGAGCTCGACGACGGCGACGCGGCCTCGACCGGCGCCGGGTCCGCGCTCGACCATTTCGCCGAGGGCGACCCCTTCACTCCGCCGGGGGCGATCGCCAAGGGCGCGACCGCGAGCGCGGACAGCGCCGCGGCCGGCCCGAGCGCCGCCGCCGGCGGTGGCGACGGCCAGCAGGTCGGTGGCGGCTCGCCGCCGTCGTCCACCTCTCCGGGCGCGCCGATCGACGTCGCTCCACCGGTGACGCGCACCGAGACGGCCGAGTACGAGTACGTCGCCGACGTCACGTTCTGGAACGGCGACCGCCGGCGCGAGATCCGCGGGCTGCGCAAGCTCGACATGCTGCCGAGCCAGAGCGCGCCGGTGCTGATCTTCATGGGGACCTCGGCCGAGGGCGGCAACGCCGTCTTCCTGGTCGACTCGACGCTCGACACCGCCGGCGAGGGGCATTGCGTCCCCGGTCCGGAGAACTGCGCCTACGTCCATGTCGGGCCTGGATCCGAGCACACCTTCACGACCGAGGAGGCGGACTCCTACCGGCTGCGCGTCGACGAGATCCGGCGCGTCAAGGTCCGCGCCGGCGCGGCGCGCGCGGCATCGCCCTCCGCTCGCGCCTCGGTCGGCGACGGACCCGCCGTCAGGCGCTTCGAGCTTCCGTCGCTGATCGACCTCGTCGCGGTCACCGAGACCGCTACGACCCCGGCTCCGGCGCCCGATCCGGCGCCCGCCGAGAAGCGCTCAAGTGTCGCGGCGGGCGGTCGATAGAGGTGAGGATGCGCCTTCCGCAGTCAGCCTTCCTCGCCGTCGTCGCCACGCTGCTGGCGGCCGGGCCGGCGACCGCTCCGGCGACGGCGGCCGAGCGCGCGAAGGCCGCCAAGCCGACGATCGCCCGCGTCACGCCCATGCGGCTGGAGGTCGGCGAGACGCTGACCATCCGCGGCAAGAGGTTCAGGGCCAAGCCCCGCCGCAACACCGTCATCTTCAGGGGCGCCGACGGCCGCACCGCGTTCGCCAAGCCGCGCCGCGCGTCGCGTCGCAAGCTGGTCGTCAAGGTGCCCGCCAGCGTCGCGCGGCTGCTGATCGTCCGCGACGGCCGGCAGCGCCCGACACGGCTGACGCTGCGCGTCCTCGCCGGCCGCTTCAGCGCGTTCACCCCGCGTCGCCTGTCGCCGGTGGTCCTCGGGATCGGCGGCGCCGGAGGCCCGGGCGACCCCGGTGGCCCAGGTGGCCCGGGAGATCCCGCGAAGAAGCTCGCGGCCTGCAACAGCGACGCCGACCACGACAACGACCTCCTGCCCAACCTGCGCGAGATCGAGATCGGCACCGACCCGTGCCTGCTCGACACCGACGGCGAGGGAATCGAGGACGGCTACGAGTATCAGTCGGCGCGCGACCTCAACGACGACGAGTACCAGGACCCCAACTCGATCCTGCCGTACCCGGGCAAGCGCCCCTATCCGAACCCGCTCGACCCCTCGGACCGCGACATCGACTTCGACGGCGACTCGCTCACCCTGCGCGAGGAGCAGAAGCTGTGGCGCTACGGCGTCGGCGTCGGCCGCGCCGCGCGGACGCTCGAGCCGCTCTACTACTCCGACGGCAACCAGAGCTCGATCTACCGCCGCGACGGCGCCGGGAAGCGCCGGCCGGACCTGACGGCCGCCGGATACAGCCTCCAGAGCGCCTTCCTCGGCTGGGCCGCGGACAACGGCTACCGGACCGTCTCGCTCGTCGACCACGACCAGCACTGGTCCGACCCCGGCTCGACGGCGACCGGCTACGGCCTGCTCGACATCAATCGCGACGGCGTCGAGAGCGCCACCATCGTCGCGGGCTACGCGCTTCCGGAGCTGACCTACTACGACCTGCTGCCCGACGGCTATCTCTCCGACGACGAGCGTGACGAGGACGCGGACGGGCTGACCAACTTCGACGAGACGCACGGTCGCCTGACCGCCGAGTACTGGGACGGCTGCTACGCGAGCGAGACCCCGTTCGGCCTCACCTACGCCGGCACCGACGTCAGCGACGCCGACAGCGACGGCGACGGCGTGCGCGACGGCGCCGACGACCAGGACCACGACGACATCCCGAACATCATGGAGCTGAGCCGGCTCGCCGCGTCCGGGCTGTGGGACGCCGAGCGCTCGTGCAAGCCGCTCGAGGGGCTGCCGTCGCCGCCCGACACCCATCACCCCGATGCCTACGGCCGGGTCAATCCGTTCAACCCGTGCCTGCCGGCGGACCTCTCGCGGACCTGCACGATCCACCCGAACTTCGCCGGCGACGCCGCTCCGTTCGACGGCTCGCTGGACTGGGCCTCGCTGAACTGAGCGACGGCCGTCGCGGCGGCGCGGCGCTCGCGCCACGGTAGGGTGTCTGGCCGCATGTCGATCCGCTTCACCACCGCCGGCGAGTCCCACGGGCCGGGCCTCACCGCAGTGGTGGAGGGCCTTCCGGCGGGCATCGAGGTCGCGCCCGCCGACATCGACGGCGACCTCGCGCGGCGCCAGCTCGGCCACGGCCGCGGCGGGCGGATGAAGATCGAGCGCGACGCCGCCGAGGTCACCTCCGGCATCCGCCACGGGCGCACGCTCGGCAGCCCGATCGCGCTGCGGATCGCCAACCGCGACTACGCCAACTGGGAAGAGCGGATGAACCCGTGGCCGGTCGACGCCGAGGTCGCCGAGGTCCACCTGCCGCGGCCCGGACACGCCGACCTTGCCGGGGTTCAGAAGTACGGCTTCACCGACGTCCGCAACGTGCTCGAGCGGGCGTCCGCCCGCGAGACGACCGCCCGCGTCGCCGCCGGCGCCCTGGCGAAGGTCTACCTGCGCGCCTTCGGGGTCGAGATCCGCAGCCACGTGATTCAGATCGGCTCGGTCGCCGCCCCGCCGCGCGCCGGCCTGGCGCCGGAGTCGTTCGAGGGCGTCGACGAATCGCCGGTGCGCTGCCTCGACGCCGACGCCGGCGCGGCGATGGTCGAGGAGATCAACTCGGCGCGCAAGGCGAACGAGTCGCTCGGCGGGATCTACGAGACGGTCGCGTTCGGCGTCACGCCGGGGATCGGCTCGCACGTCTCCTGGGACACCCGCCTCGACGGCCGCCTCGCCGCGGCGATCATGTCGATCCAGGCGATGAAGGGCGTCGGCATCGGCGACGGCTTCGACCTCGCCGGCCGCGTCGGCTCGCAGGCCCACGACGAGATCTTCCACTCCGAGCGGCACGGCTTCGAGCGCCAGACCAACCGCGCCGGCGGCATCGAGGGCGGCATGACCAACGGTGACCCGGTCGTCGTGCGCGGCGCGATGAAGCCGCTGCCGACGCTGACCAAGCCGCTGCGCTCGGTCGACATCGAGACCAAGGAGCCGGCCGCCGCGCTGCGCGAGCGCACCGACTCGTGCACGGTTCCGGCCGCCGCGGTGGTCGCCGAGGCCATGGTCGCGCTCGTCCTCGCCGACGCCTACAAGGAGAAGCTCGGCGGCGATCACGTCGACGACGCCGTCGCCGCCCTGCGCGCCTACGAGGAGCGCATCGGGTGGAGGCGCTGACCAAGCGCGGGCAGGGACCGCGGGGATCGCGCGGCGGCGGCGCACTCGTGCTCGTCGGCTTCATGGGCGCCGGCAAGTCGAGCGGCGCTCGCAAGCTCGCCGCGGACCTCTCGAAGCGGCTCGGCCGCGACGTCGAGGCGCTCGACTCCGACAAGCTGCTCGAGGCCGACCTCGGCGAGCCGATCGAGTCCTTCTTCGACCGCGAGGGCGAGGCCGCGTTCCGCGAGCACGAGCAGCAGGCGATCCTCTCGCTGCTCGACCGTCCCGACGCCGACGTCGTCGCCCTCGGCGGCGGCGCCCTCGGCTCCGAGCGCGTCCGCGGCGCCCTGCGCGACCACACCGTCGTCCATCTCGACGTCCGTGTGGAGCACGCCTGGCGCCGCGCCGCCGACAAGGGCCGCCCGCTCGCCCGCGACCGCGCGCGCTTCGAGGCCCTCTACGCCGAGCGCGCGACCCTCTACGAGTCCGTCGCCGACGCCCTCCTCCCACCGAACGGCCGCGACGTCGCCCGCCGCGCCCTGCCGGCGCTGCTGGCCCTTCGGGAGGCGCGCTCCCTGCCCGGCGTCGAGCGCGTCCGCATGGTCTGGGCCGAAGCCGCCTCCGGCAACTACCCGGTCTTCTTCGGCCGCGGGCTGGTAGACAGCGGATTCGCCTACCCGGCCGACGCTCGGCTGTTCGTCGTCGCCGACGGCAACACGGCGCCGCTGTGGGCACGCGCAGGCGACACGATGCTGTCGCCGCTGGAGCCCGGCGAGCCGAGCAAGAACCTGAGGTCGGTCGAGCGGACGCTCGACGAGCTGGCCAGCGCCGGGGCCGAGCGCGGCGACATCGTCCTGGCGTTCGGCGGCGGCGTGGTGGGCGATCTCGGTGGCTTCTGCGCCGCGATCTACCAGCGCGGGGTGCGCCACGTCCAGGTCCCGACGACCCTCGTCGCCCAGGTCGACTCGGCCTACGGCGGCAAGACGGGCGTCGACATCCAGGAGGGCAAGAACTACGCCGGGGCGTACCACCAGCCGTCCGCGGTGATCTGCGACCCGGCGATGCTCGACAGCCTGCCGGAGGAGGAGACGGCCGCCGGCTACGCCGAGGTGGTCAAGACCGCCCTGATCGCCGGCGGTCCGCTCTGGGACCGCGTCCGCCAGGGCGGGGCCGTCGACGACGAGACGATTCTCGGCTGCCTGCGCACCAAGCTCGCCGTCGTCGCCGATGACGAGCGCGACGGCGGCCGCCGCCAGATCCTCAACCTCGGCCACACCGTCGGCCATGCGATCGAGGCCGCCACCGCCTTCGCCCGCTACCGCCACGGCGAGGCGATCGCCCTCGGCCTGCTCGCCGCGCTCCGCCTGTCCGCCGCCGACGCCCTCAGAGAGGAGGTCGCAGGCCTCCTGTCGGACCACGGGCTCCCCGTGACGCTCGACCCCGCCGTCGACGTCGATCGCGTCGTCGCCCTGACGGAGCTCGACAAGAAGCGCGAGGGCGGCCGCGTTCCCTTCGTGCTGATCGAAGCACCCGGCGAGGTCACCCCCGGCCACCACGTGGCGCCAGACGACCTACGCGCCGCCATAGCCGAGCTCCACGCCGAGCCCTAGTAGGTTCACCCCCACCATGAGGAAACACCGCATCGGCGTCCTCCACGGCGTCAACCTCGACCAGCTCGGCAAGCGCGATCCCGAGGTCTACGGCACGTTCACGCTGCCCCAGCTCGAGACCACGATCAAGGGCTTCGCCGACGAGCTCGGCTTCGACGCGACGTTCTGGCAGACCAACCACGAGGGCGAGTACTGCGAGCAGCTCCACCTCGCCCGCGAGCGCGCCGACGGCCTCGTGCTCAACCCCGGCGCCTGGACCCACTACTCCTACGCGATCCGCGACGCCCTCGAGGTCAGCGGCCTGCCGGCGGTCGAGGTCCACATCTCCGAGGTCGACAGCCGCGACGACTGGCGCCGGTTGTCGGTGATCCGCGACGTCTGCGTCGGCCGCGTCCAGGGCATGGGCGCCGACGGCTACCGCGAGGCGCTCGCGATCCTCAGCAAGGAGCTCGGCGACGAATGAGCGCCGGTCGCGCCGACCGTGTCGTCGATCGGCTGCGCGAGCTCGAGCTCGATGTGCTGCTGGTCACGGACCTCGTCGACCTACGCTGGCTGACCGGCTTCACGGGCACCAACGGCGCCGCCGTCGTAGGTCCCGACGAGCGGCTCTTCCTGACTGACTTCCGCTACACCGAGCAGGCGGCCGCTCAGGTCGGCGACGGCTTCGAGATCGTTCGCGCCGGCCGCGACCTGCTCGGCGAGCTGACGGCGCGGCTGCCCTCCGGTCGCGCCGGCTTCGACGACGAGCGCGTGACCGTCAGGGCCCACGCACGGCTGGCCGAGCGGGCCGGCGCCACGGTCGACCTGATCCCCGCGGGCGGCCTGCTGCGCAGGCTGCGCGAGGTCAAGGACGCCGACGAGCTGAAGCGGATCGCCGCCGCCGCCGAACTCGCGACGACCGCCTTCGAGAAGGTGGTCGAGAGCGGCCTGGCCGGTCGCACGGAGCGCGCGCTGGCACTCGAGCTGGAGCACGAGATGCGCCTCGCCGGGGCCGAGGACCCGGCGTTTCCGTCGATCGTCGCCGCCGGCGCGCACGGCGCGTTGCCGCACGCCGAGCCGCGTGACGCCGAGATCCCGGCTGGCGTGCTGGTCACCGTCGACTGGGGCGCGCGGCTCGACGGCTACTGCTCGGACTGCACGCGCACGCTCGCCAGCGGCCCGGTCGACGAGCGTGCGCGCGAGATCTACGAGCTGGTGCTGCGGGCTCAGGAAGCGGCCCTGGCGGCGGTCGAGCCGGGGGCGGCCCTTGCCGCGGTCGACGGCGTGGCGCGCGAGATCGTCGTCGCCGCCGGTCACGGCGAGCGGTTCGGCCACGGCCTCGGCCACGGCGTCGGCCTCGAGGTCCACGAGGGTCCGCGGCTCGCGCACGGCGCCGCCGGCACGCTCGCCGCCGACAGCGTCGTGACGGTCGAGCCGGGCGTCTACCTGCCGGGCGAGCTCGGCGTGCGGATCGAGGACCTCGTGGTCGTCGATGCCGCCGGCCCGCGCGTGCTGACCGGCTTCACGAAAGCGCTGACGGAGGTCTAGGCGGGGGAGGGGCCGCGGCGGCGCGGGCGTCGTCGGGGCTGCGCATCGTCGCCGACTCCGACAGCAGGTCGCCGAGCATCGCGCGCAGCCGGTCCTCGACCGTGTGCTCGTCGCTGCTCAGGACCGCGGCGACGTCGGCGCGCGCGGTGCCGCTCATCAGCATCCCGAAGATCGAGACGTCGTCGGGGTCGAGCCGCGCCGTGCAGCGCGCGACCATCTCCGGCTCGAGGTGCGGCAGCGCCTGCTCGCCGCGTCCGACGGCGCGAATGGCGTCGAAGAGGTCGTCGACCTCGACGCCCTTGTCGACCAGGCCGTCGGCGCCCGCGAGCGTCGCCGCCACCGCGAGCGCCGGTCGCGCGAAGGCCGAGTAGATCACGACTCGCGGCGGCGTGGGCAGCAGCTTCAGCTCGCGACAGAGCGTCAGCCCGTCGCCGTCGGGCAGCTGGAAGTCGATCAGCGCCACCTGCGGCTCCAGGCTGCGCGCCTCGCGCAGCGCCTCGTCGACGCTGCCGACGGCGCCGAGCGGCACCAGTCCCGGCTCGCGTCGCAGCAGGCCGATCAGCCCGGCGCGCACGGCCGCGTGGTCGTCGACCACTAGCAGGCGGATCATCGCTGTCGCCCCGTCGCGGTCATTGCCGCTCCAGCACCGCCCGTTGGGCCGACCGCGCGGTCCACGGTCGCCCGTCGAGGCGCAGGCGGACGACCGTGCCGGCCTCCTCGCCGGAGTCGATCCGGAAGCGCGCGCCGATCAGCATCGCCCGCTCGCGCATCCCCTGGATGCCGGCGCCGGGATCGACGTCGCCGAGGCCGCGGCCGTCGTCGGCGACGGTCAGCAGCACGTCCTCGCCGTCGCGCTCGAGCGTCACCGCCGCCCGCTGCGCGCCGGAGTGGCGCAGCGTGTTGGTCAGCGCCTCCTGGGCGACGCGGTAGGTGACCAGCTCCGCCTCGGGCGCGAGCTGCGGCAGCTGCGGATCGATCTCGCAGCCGATGGCGATTCCGCTCTGCTCCTCGAGCCGCTCGCAGAGCCCCGAGATCGCCTTGCCGAGGCCGAGGTCGTCGAGCACCTCCGGACGCAGCCGGCGGGCGACCCCGCGGACCTGGTCGAGCGTGTCGCGCGTCGACTGGCGCAGCTGGGCGAGCTGCTCGCGCTCGCCGCCGTCGGCCGATCGCTCGAGGCCCTCGATCTGCAGCAGCAGCGCGGTCAGGCTCTGGCCGATCTCGTCGTGCAGCTCCTGCGCGACGCGCTGACGCTCGCGCTCCTGGGCGGCCAGCGAGCGCTGGACGCTCTCGCGCCGCTCGCTCTCGATCCGGTCGAGCATGCCGTTGAACGCCTTGGTCAGCTGGAGGATCTCGCGCTCGTTGCCGTAGACCGGCACGCGGTAGTCGGCGCTAAGCGGGTCGAAGCGCTCCATCGCCTCGATCAGCCGGCTCAGCGGAGCGAAGGTGCGGCCGACGACGAGCAGGTTGAGCAGCACGGTCGCGGTCAGGCCGATCGCCAGCACGAGCGCCTCGCTGAGGTCCTTCGGCACGCTGACCGTCGCCGGCGTAAGCGCGAGCAGCGTGCCGGCGGTGACGAAGACGAAGGCGTTGACGAGGAAGACGCGGGTGCGGAGGGAGGTGCCGGAGCGGGTGCGGGGCGTCATCGGGGATCGATCCTAGGGGTTGGGTGGGGCTGTCGAGGAGGACGATGCCCAGCCGACTTGGGAACCGTCTGCTGGGCATCGTCCTCCTCGACGACAGCAGCCGGCTTGGGATGCCCGAGGACGCTGTCTTGAGCGTATGCGAACATGTGTTCGTATGGTGGTGTGTGTGTCGATTCTTCGCTTCTCGCTGCTGGCGGCGTTGGGGGATCGGCGGGCGCTGGCGGAGGAGGCGATCGCGCTAGGGCCGGAGCCGGGTTGCGAGCAGGTGATCGGAGAGGTGTCGCCACGTGCCGAGACGTTCGGGGTCGTCGCGGGGATGCGGGTCGGGGAGGCGCTGTCGCGCTGTCCGGAGCTGAAGCTCGTTCCGCCGGATCCCGAAGGCGTGCGCGAGCTGTGGAAGGTCGTGCTGGAGCGGATCGAGGCGATCGGCGGCGCGCCCGAGTCGGAGCGGGCCGGGATCGCCTACTTCGCCGCCGACGGCCTGCTCGGCATTCATGGCGGCAATCTCGACGGGGTGCTGGTCGCGGCGCGCGCCAAGCTCGGACGGGCGCGGCTGGGCGTCGCGCCGAGCCGCTTCGCCGCTTGGTGCGCGGCCAGCCAGACGCTGCAGCGACATCCGACGCTGACCGTCGACGGTCGCCGTCTGGCGCGCTTCCTCGAGCCGCTGCCCGTCGACCTGCTGCGCGTGCGGTCAGAGCTCGGCGGGCTGCCCGAGACGCTCGAGCGACTCGGCGTGCGGACGCTCGGCGAGCTGGCGGCGCTGCCGGTCCCGGCGCTGGCGGAGCGCTTCGGCCATCCGGGCCTGGTGGCGCGCGAGCTCGCCCGAGGGCGCGACGCGCCGCTACGCCCACGCCGGCCGTCGGAGCCGGTCACCGAGCGCGTCGAGCTGCCCGAAGGCGTCTCCGGGCAGCAGCTCGAGCGGACGCTGGAGCTGCTGATCGCCCGCATGCTGGCCCGCCGCGAGCGCCGCGGCCGGGCGCTGCGCGCGGTCGCGCTGTCGGCGCGCTTCGTCGCCGGCGGCACCTGGCGGACGGCGGTCACGCTGCGCCACGCCAGCGCCGAGCCGGAGCGCCTGCGGCTCGTGCTGCAGCCGCGGCTCGGCGAGCTGCCGGCGCCGGCCGAGTCGCTCGCGCTCGAGGTCGAGGCCTTCGGCCCGCCCGCACGCGAGCAGACGCGGATGCTCGACGACGGCGCCCGCGAGCGCCGCACGCGCCTCGCCGAGGCGATCCGCCAGGCGCGCCAGGCCGCCGGAGAGGGGGCCGCCCTGCGCGTCCTCGACGTCGACCCCGGATCGCGGATCCCGGAGCGCCGCGCGGTGCTGGCTCCCTTCCCGGACCCGTGAGCCCGGCCGCCGCCGCGAAGGCGCGCCGTATCGGGACGCCACGGCCGACGCGCGTGGAGGTCGGTCCCGACGGTCGCCCGACCGCCGTCGACCGCACCCGCGTCGAGGCGATCCGCGAGGACTGGGTCGTCGAGGATCGCTGGTGGACCGCCGAGCCGCTCCGCCGCCGCTACTTCGAGCTCGTCCTCGACGACGGCCGCAACGCCGTCGTCTTCCACGACCTCTCCAGCGGCGCCTGGCTCAGCCAGCGCGCCTGACCGGCGCGTCCGCCCGCATCGCCATCCGTGCGATGCGCGAGGATGAGGAGATGACCAAGGTCGACGAGAGAGCTTCCGTTCCGCACGTCGGCTCGCGGGAGCGGGGAAAGCTCTCGCGCGTGCTCGACCGCGACCACGTCGTGACGGGAATGCTCTTCGGGTCTCAGGCCAGCGGCGCGGTGAGCCCGCTGTCTGACGTCGACATCGCGGTTTGGCTGGATCCCGATCTGCCACGCGCGCAGCGTTCGGCTCTACGGGCTGAGCTGTCGCTGGCGGCGGTCGAGGCGCTCGGAACCGACGAGATCGACGTAGTCGTCCTCAACGAGGCGCCGCCGCTTCTGCGACACAGGGCTCTGCGAGACGGGACGCGCCTGCTGGACCGCGATCCGCGTGCCCGTGTGCGGTTGGAGACCGCGGCGCTGCTCGACTACCTCGACACGGCTCCGCTGCGCCAGACACTGGCCGCCGGTCGCCGCCGCCGCATCCAGGAGGGCCGCTTTGGTCGACGCTGAGCGGATCGGCAGCCGCCTCGACCGGCTCGAGCACCTGATCGAGTTGTTGGACGAGGTTCGCGCGGGAGGAATCGACGCATACCTCGCCGACGAGCGCCTGCGGGCCATGACCGAGCGCTGGCTTCAGCTCGCGATCCAGGCATGCATCGACATCGGTGCGCAGTTGGTCAGCGAGCTGTCGGTCGATCCACCGGCCGACTACGCCGGCATGTTCAGGAACCTGGCCGCCGCCGGCTGCATCGAACGGGATCTCGGCGAAGTTCTCGCGGCAGCGGCGGGCCAGCGCAACGTGCTCGTCCACATGTATCTCGATATCGACGACCGCGAGGTATTCGCGGCTCTCGACCGGCTCGAGGATCTACGCCGGTTCGCTGCCGCGGCCCAGGCGTTGGCCGATCGCGGCTAGGGCCGCTTGACGAGCACGCGGCGCGAGTGGCTGCGCGACCTGTCGCCGACCTTGCGCGTGCGGGCGACCGCCTTCACGCGCAGGCGGCCGTTTCGCCTCACGGCTCGCTTCGCCGAGCGCGACAGCTTCACGGTGACGGTCCGCTTGCGCCCGACGGGGACGCTGAAGTCGCGCTTGCCGGCGCTCGCGCGCTTGCCGAGCGTCAGCCGGCCGCGGCACGCCTTCGCGCCGCGGGCGTTGCAGCGCAGCGCGATCCGCACCCGGCCGCGCTTCATCTTCGCCTGCTTGGTGACGATCTTGGCGCGCGCGAACGGCGGCTTCGCCGGCGGCGGCGGCGGAGGGGGAGGAGGAGGCGCGGTCAGCGCCGTCAGGCGGTCGAGCGCGGCGCGCGCGTTCAGCCGTCCGCCGGTCGCCACCCTGCCCTGCAGGCTCGCCATCGGCGTCGCGCTGCCGAGCAGCGCGTCGCGCAGCGCCGCGACGGGCGTCCCCGGCCGATGGGCGAGCAGCAGCGCCGCCGCGCCCGCGACGTGCGGCGAGGCCATCGACGTGCCGTCGAGGTGCTGCCACTCGTCGGGACTGCCGTCGAAGCTGTGGACGAGGCAGCGGAACTCGACGTCGTCGATATGGACGCCGTCGCCGGTCGACGCCGGAAACTCGTCGACCAAGGCGAACGCGAACTTGATGCCGTCGAGGCCGTCGACGGCGTTCATCGTGGTCTCGTAGTCCACGAAGCCACTCGTGCCGCCGCCTGCCCAGCTGTCGAACGGCGGGAACTTGTCGACCGTGTCGAGGTAGCCGCTGTAGTCGTTGCCCTGGATCACGTCGACGTAGACGAAGTCGTTGGCGCCGAGCCCGATGTCGAGCTTGGCGGTGAGGCGGCAGCCGGTCTGGGCCCCGAGCGCGAGCTGTCCGGCGTTGGCGAGCGCCTTGTCGACGCCGCTCGAGTAGTTGCCGCCCGCCGAGTCGGTGAGGCTGTTGGGTGCCGACGCCGCGTTCTCGGCGGTGATGAACCACGTGCCGCCGAAGGTGACCCACTTGAGCGCGCTGTCGCCGGCATCGGCGTTGTCGGCGAACAGCGGCGGCCCGACCGCCGGCTTGTCGCTGTAGATGCTCGTTCCCGGCGCCGCGATGTCGACCGAGGCGGCGCCGAAGTTCGAGCTCGGGCTCAGCTGCCCGCGGTTGTCGATGTTCGCGACGCAGATCACGTTCGGCTCGGCGACCTTGCACGGGAACGCCGGCGTGTCTCCGTCGACGTCACCGCCGTCGTTGCCGGCCGCGACGACGTAGAGCGTGTTGGGGTTCGAGCGGATCGCGTCGCCGAGGATCTGCTCGCCGGCCTCTCCGCCGAGGCTGGCGTTGACGATCGGGGCCTGCTGGCCGGCATAGGCGAGGCCGCTGGCGATCCGGTCGAGCGGGCCGGAGTCGGTGGCTCCGCTTGGCTGCATCACGCGCACCGGAACGATCCCGACCTGCCAGTTCATCCCCGCGACGCCGTAGCCGTCGTTGCCGCGCGCGCCGATCGTCCCGGCGACGTGGGTGCCATGGCCGGAGACGCCGAGGTCGAACGGCTCGCTGTCGTCGTCGGTGAAGTCGAAGCCGCCCGGCGCGATGTTCGGCGCCAGGTCGGGATGGTCGTAGGCGACGCCCGAGTCGACGACCGCCACGCGCACCGCGGGGCTGCCGGTGGTGACGTCCCAGGCGGCGATCGCGTTCGAGTCGACTCCCGGCGTCCCGGCGACGCCCTCGATCGCCTGGCCGCCGTTGGCGAGCCCCCAGAGTTGCCCGAACGCGGGGTCGTTGGGGACGGCGAAGGTGGTCAGGATCCAGTTGCGCTCGACGGCGACGACGTCGGGATCGGCGCGCAGCTCGCGCAGCGTCGTCGCCACGCTGTCGCCGTCGCGCACGGCGACGCGCTCCCAGCGCGGCACCTCGAGCCGCCGCTCGAGCGCCACGCCGGCGTCGGTGCGGACGTCGGCTCGCTCGGCGGAGATCGTCCCGCGCGCGTACTTGACCAGCAGCTCGCCGGGGACGTAGTCGCGGGCCCGATCCGGCGCTCCGAGCCTGTGCGGCCCGCCCTCGGGGAGCGGCGTGGGCGCCTCGCCGTCCGCCGCCCACGCGGCCGGGGCGGCCAGCGGCAAGAGGCAAAGCAGTGCGACAAGTCCCTTTTGAATGCGCTGCATTCCGAGCCCCCTGTTTGACGTCGTCGTCGGGACGCCAGCGTACAGCCGCCATGCTCGGAACGCGGAGCGGAGCCGGTCGGCCCTTGCCCCTGATGCGAACATATGTTCGTGTCGACGTATGTGGAGCTGCATTGTCACTCGGCGTACTCGTTCCTCGACGGGGCGTCGCTGCCCGGCGAGCTAGCCGCGGCAGCCGCGCGGTACGGCTACGCGGCGCTCGCACTGACCGACCACGACGGGCTGCACGGCGCGATGGAGCTGGCCGACGCGACGCGCCGCGAAGGGCCGCTCGAGGGGCTGCGGCCGATCGCCGGCGCCGAGCTGACGCTGGAGGATGGCGCGCATCTGACGTTGTTGTGCGCGACGCGCACCGGCTACTCCAACCTCTGCCAGCTGATCACCACGGCCCACTCCGCCACCAGGCCGCGTCCGGGCCGTGAACCATTGCCGCCGTCGACCGCCTACGCCGATCTCGAGCAGCGCGCCGAGGGGCTGATCTGCCTCTCGGGCTGTGCCCGCCATGGCGCCGTCGCGCACGCCGTGGAGGACGGCCGCCATGCCGAGGCCGCCGCCGCCGCACGGCGGCTGCTGGCGATCTTCGGCCACGACAACCTGCGGATCGAGCTGCAGCGGCCGTTCGGGCGTCACGACCGTCGCCGCAACCGGCTGCTCTCGGAGCTCGCGCAGCGGCTCGGCGTGCCATGCGTCGCGACCGGCAACGTCCATGCCCACGACCGCGAGCGGGCGGCGCTCCAGGACGCGCTCGTCGCCGTCCGGCTCGGCCGCGCGCTCGACGAGTGCGAGGCGCAGCGGCGCGGCAACTCCTCGCACGTACTCGCCCCACCGGAGCGGATGGCCGAGCGCTTCGGTGACCATCCCGACGCCGTCGCCGAGACCGTCCGGATCGCCGAGCGGATCCGCTTCGACCTGCGCGACGACCTCGACTACCGCTACCCGCGCGAAGGCGACCCCGCCGCCGACAGCGAGCTCGCCGCGGTCTGCCGCGCGCGGCTCGAGGAGCGCTACGCGGATCTCGGCTGCCATGCGGACGCCGAGGCGCGCCTCGAGCAGGAGCTGCGCGTCATCCGCCACCTCAACCTCTCCGGCTTCTTCCTGCTGCACCGCGACATGCTCGAGCTGGCGCGCGAGGTGGCGATCGAGGTTCGCGGCCCCGACACCGTGCGGTCGCTGCTGCCGCCCGGGCGCGGGCGCGGCTCGAGCGTCTCGTCGCTGGTCTGCCACCTGACCGGCCTCTCGCACGTCGACCCGGTCGAAAAGAAGCTCAACCTCGGCCGCTTCCTCAACGACGACCTGCAGGCGATGCCCGACATCGACCTCGACTTCCCGCGCGACATCCGCGAGAAGCTGATCCCGCGCGTCGTCGAGCGCTACGGCGACGACCGGGCGGCGCTGGTCGCCTCGTTCCCGACCTATCAGGCGCCGTCGGCGGTGCGCGACTTCGCCAAGGTGCTCGGCCTGCCGCCGGCCGAGGTCGAGCGGCTGGCGCGCACCGTCGACCCTTGGGGCTCCGGCAACGACATCTCCTCCGACGTGGCGCAGGCGCGCACGATCGACGCCGCCAACCCGCGCTGGCAGGCGCTGGTCAAGCTCGTCCGCGACGCCCGCCGGCTGCCGCGCCACATGTCCCAGCATCCCGGCGGGATGGTCGTCTCGACGACGCCGCTGACCGACCTCTGCCCGATCCAGCCGGCCGCGATGGAGGGCCGCCAGATGGTCCAGTGGGACAAGGACTCCTGCTCCGACGCCGGCTTCCTGAAGATCGACCTGCTCGGCCTCGGGATGCTCTCCTGCGTCGAGCGCTGCGTCGAGACGATCGCCCGCACCCGCGGCGAGCGGATCGACCTGTCGCGGATCGACCTCGACGACGAGGCCGTCTACGCCGACATCCAGGCGGCCGAGACGATGGGCGTCTTCCAGATCGAGAGCCGTGCCCAGATGCAGATGCTCAAGCGCACCCGGCCCGAGAGCCTCGACGACCTGACCGTCCAGGTCGCGCTCGTGCGGCCGGGCCCGATCCTCGGCGGCGCCGTCCATCCCTACATCGAACGGCGGCGGCTGCTGCGCGAGGACCCCGACTACGAGATCCCCTACGAGCATCCGTCGCTCGAGCCGGTGCTGCGCGACACGCTCGGCGCGATCGTCTTCCAGGACCAGGTGATCGAGGTCGCGATGGAGTTCGCGGGATTCTCGGCGAGTCAGGCCGAGGGGCTGCGGCGGGCGATGAGCCGGAGGAGGTCGGAGGAGGCGATGCGGGCCTACGAGACCAAGTTCGTCGACGGGGCGGTTGCCCGAGGAGTCGAACGCCCCATTGCCGAGCGGGTCTATTCGCAGATCGTCGGCTTCTCCGGCTTCGGCTTTCCGAAGGCTCACTCGGCGGCTTTTGGGTTGCTCGCGTACCAGTCGACGTGGTTGCGGGTGCACTACGGAGCCGAGTTCTTGTGCGCGTTGCTGAACGAGCAGCCGATGGGGTTCTATCCGCCGGACGCGCTGGTGCACGAGGCGCAGCGGCGGGGGCTGGAGATCTTGGGTCCGTGCGTTGGCGCCAGCGATGTGGAGTGCTCTGTGGAGTGGCTGCCCGCGGGTCCTGTCTCCGATTTTGGTTCACGTGCTCGCAAGCTGCGCGCGCGAACGCAAAATCGTCGCCACCCGCGGGGGCCGGCGTCGGAGGCTCACACGCTGGCGGTGCGGATCGGGTTGGGTTACGTGAATGGCGTGCGTGAGGACGAGATTCGGGCGCTGGCGGCTGAGCGGGAGCGGGGTGGGGGGTGGAGTTCGATTAGTGACCTGGCGGCGCGGTCGGGCGCTGGGATGGAGACGTTGGGGCGGTTGGCCTGGGCTGGGGCATGCGACGTGTTGGTCGAGGGGCCGGAGGAGGAGCGGCGGCGGATGGCGCTGTGGAACCTGGGGGTGGCGCCGCCGGCCGTGTCGCTAGGGGAGGCGGGCGATCAGCTTGCGCTGCCGTTGGAGCCGCATGCGGGGCCGGAGCTGCGCGCGCTGACCGCCTGGGAGCGGTTGCTTGCGGACTACGGCTCGACCGGGGTTACGTTGCGCGAGCATCCGATGGAGCTGATGCGGCCGGCGTTGCCGGAGGCGACGATCGACAGCGGGGAGCTGGAGCGGGCCGGGCATGGGGCGCAGGTGCGGGTGGCCGGCCTGGTGGTTGCGCGTCAGCGGCCGGAGACCGCCAAGGGGATCACGTTCATGCTGCTCGAGGACGAGCTCGGAACGATCAACCTGATCATCCCGAAGGCGGTTCACGACGAGTTTCGGCTGGTCGTCCGTGGCGAGCCGCTGGTGGTTGCCGACGGCCGGGTCGAGCATCGCGAGGGCGTGACGAACGTCCTAGTCCACGCCATCCGTCGTCTCGAGCGCGGCGATCTGCCTAAGGCGGAGGTTCATCGCCTCGACGAACGCCGTCCGCGGCCGGTCGAGCAGGATGCCGATGTCGAGAGCCAGCTCCGGGCTGTGGCGCCAGCCGGCCACCGCTGGGGCAAACGCGGATGACGTCAGACCTACGCCGGGCAAATTCGGGCGGGGATGCCGCCGCAATCGGCCCAGCGTGGCGGGGGTAGCCTGCTGGCATGGCCGGTCGCATCCTCGTCGGGACATCGAGCTGGGCCGATCCGGGCTTCATCAAGGAGTGGTATCCGCCGAAGCTGCCGGCCGGGCAGCGGCTGGGTTGGTATGCCGAGCGGTTCGAGGCGGTGGAGCTGAACGCGAGCTTCTACGCGGTGCCGGAGCGCGACACCGTGCGGCGCTGGGTCGAGGTGACGCCGGACGAGTTCACCTTCGACGTCAAGCTGCACCGGCTGCTGTCTCGTCACAGCGCCGGCCCGGACTCGCTGCCGCCGAGCCTGCGCGAGCGCGCCCGCACCACGCCGCGCGGTCGCGTCGTGCTCGACGAGGAGCTCGAGGACGCGCTGATCGGCGAGCTGCTGGACGCGATCGAGCCGCTCGAGAGCGCCGGCAAGCTCGGCGCCCTGCTGCTGCAGACCACGCCGGCATTCAGGCCCCGTCGACCCGGCCACGAGGGCGGTTCGCGCGGCGACGGTCGGGACAGGCCGGACGATCCCCCCGCGGAGGACCAGCCAGCGGCGGACCGCCTCGTCGAGCTCGAGCCGCTCGTCGCGGCCGTCGCGCCGCGCAAGCTGGCGCTCGAGCTGCGCAACCGCCACTGGGTGGAGGGCGAGCAGCTGTCCGAGACGCTCGCCTGGTGCTCCGAGCGCGACGTGGCGTTCGTCTGCGTCGACGCCCCGCCGGGCGACCATTTCTCGATCATGCCCGCCGTCGACGCCGTCACCCGCGACGACCTCGCCTACGTCCGCCTCCACGGCCGCGACACCCACGGCTACCTGACCGGCAAGTCGGTCGCCGAGCGCTTCGGCTGGGTCTACGGCGACGACGAGCTCGAGGAGGTCGCCGGCCGCGTCCGCAACCTCGCCGACCAGGCCGCCGAGGTCCACGTCCTCTTCAACAACAACCGCGACGACGACGCCCCCAGCGCCGCCCGCCGCTTCCGCGCCCTCCTCGGCCAAGACCCCGGCCCACCGTCGGACGACGGTCAGCTACGGCTGTCCTGATCGTCGAGTCTGCGCTGCGGCGATTCGCGTGCCGGGTCGCCGCCGTTGCGTGACTGGTGCTCGGCGTCGGCGATCTGCTCCATGCGCTCGAGGCGGTCGGCGCCGAGGGCGGAGCGGGGGGTGGCGCCGACGCGGGCGAGCGTGAAGCGCCTGACGCCGTCGGGCTTCGCGCCCGCGGGCGTGCGCGGAACGAGCGTGTAGCGCTTGATCCGGTCGGGGTCTCGCACCCTCACGATGGTGTCGCGCGACGGGCCTGAGGCCATTCGCCCGGCGTCCAAAGATCGTCGCGGCCGATTGTCGCCTGGGAGAATGGGCGGATGGGCGCCGAGCGCCATCCCGAGGGGGTCGTGCGCGTCCGCGCGCCGAACCCGTCGCCGATGACGCTCGACGGCACCAACACCTACGTCGCGGCCGGCTGGGCGATCGATCCCGGTCCCGACGACGCGGCGCATCTCGAAGCGGTGCTGGCCGCCGCGGGGGGCGAGCTGGACGGAGTCCTGCTGACCCACACCCATCCCGACCACTCCGACGGCGCCCGGCCGCTCGCGGAGCTCGCCGGCGGTGTGCCGGTGATCCTTCCGGACAGCGCCGGCCCGGTCGGCCCGTTCGAGGCGATCCGCACGCCCGGCCACGCGCCCGATCACGTCTGCCTGCTGCTCGGCGGCACCTGCTTCGCCGGCGACCTGGTCATGGGCCAGGGCAGCGTCTTCGTGATGCCCGGCGAGGGCTCGCTGGCGGCCTATCTCGACTCGCTGCGCCGCGTGCGCGCGCTCGACCTCGAGGTGCTCTGCCCCGGCCACGGCCCCTATGTCTGGAGCCCGGCGGTCAAGCTCGACGAGTACATCGCTCACCGCCTCGAGCGCGAGCGCCTGCTGCTCGAGGCGCTCGACGCGGGCGCCCGCACCGCCGATGCCATGCTCGACCACGCCTGGTCCGACGCCCCGCCGGAGCTGCGGCCGGTCGCCGCGCTGTCGCTGCGCGCTCACCTCGAGAAGCTGCGCGACGAGGGCCGTCTTCCCAACGGCGTCGAAGCGTGAGTCGATATCTTCGCTGGCCGTGATCTCCACGAACCAATTCCGCAACGGCACCCACATCGAGGTCGACGGCGTCGTCTTCAAGGTCGTGGAGTTCCAGCACGTCAAGCCCGGCAAGGGCGGGGCGTTCGTGCGGACGAAGCTCAAGCGCATCAGCGACGGCGCGGCGATCGACCGGACGTTCCGCGCCGGCGAGAAGTTCCGTCCGATCCGGACCGAGACGCGCAGGATGCAGTACCTCTACTCCGACGGGACCGACGCCCACTTCATGGACTCCGAGACCTACGAGCAGCTGCCGATCCCCGAGGACCAGCTCGAGGACTCGCTGAAGTGGGTCGTCGACAACCAGGAGGTCGACGTGCTCTACGTCGACGAGCAGCCCTCCGACGTCCAGGTGCCGAGCGCCGTCGAGCTCGAGGTGACCGACACCGAGCCCGGCCTGAAGGGCGACACCGTCTCCGGCGGCGGCGACAAGCCGGCGACGCTCGAGTCCGGGGTCGTCGTGCGCGTGCCGCTGTTCGTCAACGTCGGCGACCGCGTGCGCGTCGACACCCGCTCCGGCGACTACGTCTCGCGCGCCTAGGCGTCGCCATGAGGCGGACCGATCAGCGTCGCAAAGCGGTCTTCGCCCTCTACCAGGCGGACCTCACCGGCCGTCCGCTCGCCGACCTGCTGGCGCCCGACGCGACCGCGTTCACGCGTGAGCTGGCCGAGGGAGTTGGGACGACGCGCGAGCAGCTCGACGCGCTGATCGAGCGCCACGCGACCGGCTGGACGCTGGACCGGATCGCGCCGCTCGAGCGGTCGATCCTGCGCGTAGCGCTCTACGAGCTGCTGCACCGCTCCGACATCCCGGCCGAGGTGGCGATCGACGAGGCCGTCGAGACCGCCAAGGAGCTCTGCGGCGTCGATGCTCCCGGCTTCGTCAACGGCATCCTCGGCGCCGTCCAGCGCGCGGAGGTGGCGTCGCGATGAGCGCCGAGCTCGAGGCGGCCGTGCGCGAGCTGGAGCAGGCGGCGCGTGAGCTGCGCGCGCCCGACCTCGACGGCGCCCGCGCCGCCGAGCTGGTCGACCGCTGTGCCGAGATCGCGGCCGAGATCGGCAAGGAGCTCGAGCGCGCCGGACGCGAGGCGGAGCGGGATTCCCCCAGCACCGGCCAGGAGCGTCTGCTGTGAGCTGCCGCGCGAGGGCCGCCCGCCGGTGACCGCACCCGCCTCCGACGCCGCCTACCCGACCGACCTGCAGCGCCGCGTCGACGCCTACCTCGAGGGCCTCGACCTCGGCGACGGTCCCGGCGCCGAGCGCCTCGTCGAGGCGATGCGCTACTCGCTGCTCGCCGGCGGCAAGCGGATCCGCCCGGTGCTCGCGCTGGCGACCGCCGAGGCGCTCGGCCGCGATCCCCAGCAGATCCTGCCGCTCGCCGCGGCGCTGGAGATGATCCACACCTACTCGTTGATCCACGACGACCTGCCCGCCATGGACGACGACGACCTGCGCCGCGGCAAGCCCACGTGCCACAAGGCCTTCGGCGAGGACGTCGCGATCCTGGCCGGCGACGGCCTGTTCGCCGAGGCGCTCCAGCTGGCGCTCGCAAGTCAGGCGGGCCCGCCCGCGAACGTGCTCGCGGCGCTGCGCGAGATCACCGGGGCGGCGGGGGTGAACGGCATGGTCGGCGGCCAGTTCCTCGACATCACCGCGCCCGCCGACCTCGACCCGGCCGCGTTGCGCCGCCTGCACGAGCTCAAGACCGGCCGTCTGATCGCGGCGTCGGTGAGCTCGGTCCTGCTGCTGGCCGGAACCGGGGAACCTGCGACAATCCACTACGGCCGTTTCGCCGCGGAGCTCGGCGTCTTGTTCCAGATCGTCGACGACATACTCGACGTGACCGGTGACGAGCAGTCGCTCGGCAAGCCGCAGGGCTCCGACGAGCGCCACGGCAAGCGGACCTACGTGAGCGTGTTCGGCCTAGAGCGCGCCCGCGAGCTGGCAGGCGAGTCGCACGCGGAGGCCCGCGCCGCGCTCGCGCAGGCGGGTGGGGACACGCGCCGGTTGGAGCAGATCGCGGACTACATCCTGACCCGCCAGACTTAGAGCCCTCCGAATGCCCTCCGACCTCGACAAGCGCCTGCTCGACTCGATCGACGGTCCCGCCGACCTGCACGAGCTCGACGACGCGCAGCTGCAGCAGGTCGCACAGGACGTCCGCGAGCGGATCATCGACACGATCGGCGAGATCGGCGGCCACTTCGGCGCCAACCTCGGCGCCTGCGAGCTCGCCGTGGCGATCCACAGCCTGCTCGACTCGCCGCGCGACAAGGTGCTCTGGGACGTCGGCCACCAGGCCTACCCGCACAAGGTCCTGACCGGGCGCCGCGACGAGCTGCACACGATCCGCAAGTACGGCGGCCTAACCCCCTTCTGCTCGATCGAGGAGTCCGAGCACGACATCATGGGCGCCGGCCACGCCTCGACGTCGGTCAGCTACGCGGTCGGGCTCAAGGAGGCGATGCGCGACGGGATCGGGGAGGACGGCAAGGTCGTCGCGGTGATCGGCGACGGAGCGCTCACCGGAGGGGTCTCGTTCGAGGCGCTGCACCACGCCGGCGGCCTGGGGCTGCCGATCGTGATCGTCGTCAACGACAACGGCATGTCGATCGCGCCGAACGTCGGCGCGCTGTCGCGCTACTTCCACCGCATCCGGATGAATCCGCGCCTGCACAAGGCGCGCGAGGACGTCGAGCACAGCCTGACCAAGCTGCCCGCCGGGATCGGCGAGCGCTTCGAGCGGCTCGGCCCGATCGTCAAGGAGTCGCTGAAGGCCTACTGGGCGCCCGGCCTGTTCTGGGAGGAGCTCGACATCGCCTACATCGGCGTCATCGACGGCCACGACGTCGGCGCCCTGCGCGAGGCGATCGGCGAGGCGCTCGCCGCCGAGCGGCCGGTCGTCGTCCACTGCGCGACGGTCAAGGGCAAGGGCTTCGCGCCCGCCGAGGACGGCGGCCTCGAGGGGATGGAGCGCTGGCACGCCGCCAAGCCGGCGTCGATCGTCAACGGCGCCCCGGCGCCGAAGCCGGCGACCGCCCCGAAGCCGGTCGACGGCAAGGCGAAGCCGCCGCAGTACACGAAGGTCTTCGGCGACGCCCTGGTCGCCGAGGCGCGCCGCGACGAGCGCGTGCTGGGCATCACCGCCGCGATGAACAGCGGCACCGGGCTCGACATCCTCCAGCGCGAGCTGCCCGACCGCTACTACGACGTCGGCATCGCCGAGCAGCACGCGGTGCTGTTCGCCGCCGGGCTGGCGCTGCAGGGCGCCAAGCCGGTCGCCGCGATCTACTCGACCTTCCTGCAGCGCGGCTTCGACCAGATCGTCCACGACATCTGCCTGCAGCAGCTCGACGTCGTCTTCGCGATGGACCGCGCCGGCCTGGTCGGCGACGACGGCCCCACCCACCACGGCGCCTTCGACATCTCCTACCTGCGCTGCCTGCCGCACATGACGCTGATGGCGCCCCGCGACGAGGCTCAGCTCGTCCACATGCTGCACACCGCGATCGCCCATCCCGGACCGGTCGGCCTGCGCTACCCGCGCGGCGAGGCCGAGGGCGTCGCGCTGCCCGGCGCGCCGCTGACGCTGGAGATCGGCCGCGGCGAGCTGCTGCGCGAGGGCGAGCGCGTCGCGCTGCTCGGCTACGGCTATGGCGTGCCGGTAGCGCTCGGCGCCGCCGGCGTGCTGGCCGCCGAGCACGGTGTGGAGCCGACCGTGGCCGACGCCCGCTTCGCCAAGCCGCTCGACGAGGAGCTGACCGAGCGGCTCGCCGCCGACCACGACGTGCTCGTGACGGTCGAGGAGAACGTGCTCGCCGGCGGCTTCGGCGCCGCCGTCCTGGAGCACCTCGGCGACCGCGACCTGCTCGGCGACACGCGCATCCTGCGGATCGGCCTGCCCGACCGCTACGTCACCCACGGCAAGCCGGCGCTGCTGCGCGAGGAGGTCGGCTTGACCCCCGACGCCGTCGCATCGAAGGTCGCGGCCGCGATCCTGTCGCCGCGCGGCGCCCTCGCCTGAGCGGCGGGGACTAGCGTCGTTCGTCACTTTCCCCTACCCTTCATCTCCTCGGCCGCGTCCTGGGGAGGAGCGAGCTCCGAGTCGCCCGTCCGGTCCGACCGGGCGGGCGGTTCTCTTTCCGGGGTCGGTCGCGAACGCGTGTTTGTGTGATCACCCTCACAGTGAGCGGCTCCGAGGATCCCTACTGTGGTCATTGCAGACGTGCCGAGCAGCTGACCCGAAGCGCCGCCACGTCGACTGACTTCCCGTTTCAGATCACATACGCATCACTCCTCCCTCGGAAGCGGCCCGCCTCGGCGGGTCGTTTCTTTTCTATGCTCGGGTCGAGCCACCCGCATGGCCCTCGAGCTGATCGCCACATTCCTGCTCGTCTTCGCGAACGGATTCTTCGTCGCGACCGAGTTCGCGATCACCCGCCTGCGGCCGACCCAGATCGCCGACCTCGAGCGTGAGAGCCGGCCGGGGGCCAAGTCGGTCCGCCACGCCGTCGAGCACATCGACGCCTACCTGTCGGCCTGCCAGCTCGGCATCACGCTTGCGAGCATCGGCCTCGGCGTCGTCGGCAAGCCGGTCTTCGAGGAGGCGCTCGAGCCGCTGCTCGGCGAGGACGCCGCGATCGGCGGCGTCGTGCTGGCGGGCGCGCTGGCGTTCGCCCTGGTGACGCTGCTGCACGTGGTCGTCGGCGAGCTGGCGCCGAAGAGCTTCGCGATCGCCCGCACCGCCCGCGCGTCGCTGTTCCTCGCCCCGCCGATGCGCCTCTTCTACTTCGTCACCCGCCCGGTGGTGGACCTCTTCAACGCGATGGGCAACCTGCTGCTGCGACCGTTCGGCATCCCGCCGGCGCGTGACGTCGGCCACTCGCCGCACAGCGAGGACGAGCTGCGCGTGCTGCTGCGCCAGAGCGCGGCGGAGGGCCTGATCGACCGCGAGGAGGGCCGCTTCTCCGAGAACGTCCTGCTGTTCGGCGACCTGCGCGCCCGCGAGGTGATGGTGCCGCGCCCCGATGTCGACTGGGTGACCGCCGAGGAGTCGATCGGCGACGTCGCGCAGCGCTCGATCGAGACCGGCCACACGCGGCTGCCGCTCTGCGAGGCCGACGGCGGGCTCGACGCGCCGCTCGGGGTCATCCACGCCAAGGACCTGCTGCCGGCGCTGGTCGAGCCGGGCGAGCCCGGCCTGCGCGAGCTGGCGCGACCGCTGGTGCGCGTCTCGGAGTCGATCCTGCTCGACGAGCTGTTGCGCGACCTGCGTCGCGAGCACGCGCACATCGCGCTCGTCGTCGACGAGCACGGCACCGCGATCGGCCTCGTCACGCTCGAGGACATCATCGAGGAGATCGTCGGCGAGATCGAGGACGAGTTCGACGCCGACCACGCGGAGCTGATCGAGCAGCGCGCCGACGGCCGCGCGGTCGTCTCCGGGGCGGCGCCGATCCGACTGGTCGCCGAGCGGCTTGGCGTCGAGGTCGTCGACCCGCACGAGGCGACGATCGGCGGCCACGTGGTCGAGCTGCTCGGACGCGTGCCCGAGGTCGGCGAGCTGGTCGACGTCGACGGCCACGCGATGGAGATCACCGCGGTCGACGAGACGCGCGTGGCGCAGCTCGCGCTCGTGGGGCCGTCCGGCGCTGCGCCGCCGGCGCCGGACGACGACGCCTGACCCGGGCGCGTCGCCGGACGAGCCGAGCCGGTCCCCGGATACGCTCTGCGGATGGCCAAGCGGCGGCTCGACACCTTGCTCGCCGAGCGCGGGCTCTACGAGTCGCGCTCGCGCGCCGCCGCGGCCGTCATGGCCGGTGAGGTGGCGATCGGCGGCGACGGCCGCCGCGCCCAGAAGCCCGGACAGCTGGTCGCGGAGGACGCCGAGCTGGTCGTCGCGGAAGCGCCGCGCTACGTCTCGCGCGGCGGCGTCAAGCTCGCCAACGCGCTCGACCGCTTCGCGATCGACGCGACCGGCCGCCGCTGCATGGACGTCGGCGCGTCGACCGGCGGCTTCACCGACTGCCTGCTGCAGCACGGCGCCGCGCGGGTCGTGACCGTCGACGTCGCCTACGGCGAGCTGAGCTGGAAGCTGCGCGAGGATCCGCGCGTGACGGTCGTCGAGCGCGTCAACGCGCGCGGGCTGGAGCCCGACCAGCTGCCGTTCCGGCCCGAGCTGATCGCGATCGACGTCTCCTTCATCTCGCTGCGCAAGGTCCTGCCGGCCGTGCTGCCCTGCGCCGCCGAGCGATTCGACTGCCTCGCGATGGTCAAGCCGCAGTTCGAGGTCGGCCGCGATCGGGTCGGCAGCGGGGGAGTCGTGCACGAGCCCGGCGACCGCCGGGCGGCGCTGGTCGCGATCGGCGAGTGCGCCCGCGACGAGCTCGGCGCGACCGTGCTCGGCTACGCCTCCTCCGGCCTGCCCGGACCGGCCGGCAACCGCGAGACGTTCGCCTGGATCGCCGAGGCCGGACGAGCCGGCGCGGTGGAGGATCTGGACGCCGCGGCCAGAACGGTGGAGCCGTGAGCGCGCCGGCATCGATAACCGTCTTCACGCGCCACAGCCCCGGTGGCGAGACCGGTCACGGCCTGCGCCGGCTGGCCGAGCTGGCGCATCCCGCCGGAGTCACGCTGCGCGTCCCGCCGGCCGAGGTCGCCAAGCACCAGCTCGAGCAGCTGCCCGGAGTGGAGCTCGGCGCCGACCCCGACGGTCCGACCGACCTCGCCGTCGCGCTCGGCGGCGACGGCACGATCCTCGCCGCCCTGCGCCGCTACGCCGGGCGCGAGGTACCGGTGTTCGCGATCAACTTCGGCGAGATCGGGTTCCTCTCGACGGTCGAGCGCGACGGGCTCGACGGGGCGATCGCGCCGGCGCTGCGCGGCGAGTTCGACGTGCTGCCGCTGCCGGCGCTCGAGGTCGGCACGTCGGCGGGGCCGTGGCTGGGCGTCAACGACATCTCGTTTCACCGGCGCGCCGACCTGCGGGTCGCCGAGCTGAGCTACGGGGTGCGCGACGAGCAGGTCGGGCGCGTGCGCTGCGACGGGCTGGTGATCGCGACGCCGGCTGGGTCGACGGGCTACAACCTGGCGAACGGAGGGCCGGTGATGGCCTGGGGGGTCGAGGGCTACGTGGTGTCGTTCATCGCGCCGCACACGCTGTCGGCACGGGCCTTGGTGGTGGCTCCCGACGACGTGCTGCAGGTGACGAACCGATCGGTCGACGAGCCGGTGGACGTGACGACCGATGGGCGGACGGTGTGCGCGCTGGGGCCGCGAGAGCAGGTGGAGGTGCGGTTTCGGCACGACATGGCTCTGTTGGCTCAGGTGGCGGGGGCGAGCTTCTACCACCGGTTGCGGGATAAGTTCGGGCGTCTTACGCGCTAGGGACTGACCGGGCTGCCCGCGGGTCCTGACCCCGGTGGCGGTTTCCGTGCTCGCCTCCGGCCAGGACTTTGCCCCGTGCCTGGCGCGGGGTGCGGGGGTGGGATCTGGGGTGGGTCGACGGCAGGGGCTCCGCCTGGACCTCCGGCTGTGCGCGCAAACGCGCCACCGGCGCCACCCGCGGAGGCCTGCGTGGAGTGCTGTCCGTCCGCGGGCGGCGGTACACCAGGCGGCGTGTTGGTGGAGCTGAGAATCGAGAATCTGCTGTTGATCGAGCGGGCGGAGGTGCGGCCGGGCGCTGGTTTGAACGCGATCACGGGGGAGACGGGCGCGGGGAAGACGGTGCTGGCGCATGCGTTCGATCTGCTGTTGGGTGGGAAGCCGCGGTCGGGGATCGTGCGGCCGGGCGCGGAGGAGGCGTACGTCGAGGGCGTGTTCGAGCTGCCGGAGGGGCTGCTCGACGGCGAGGGGATGGACGAGCTGCGCGAGCGTTTGGACGGCGGGGAGGAGGGCGAGATCGTGCTCGCGCGCCGGGTCTCGGCGGAGGGTCGGACGCGGGCCTACGTGCAGGGCCGGTCGGCGACCGCGGCCGACTTGCGGGAGCTCGGTGGGCGGCTGGTGTCGTTCTTCGGGCAGCACGAGCACCGGAAGCTGACCGTGGCCTCCGCTCAGCTCGATCTGCTCGACGGGTTCTGCGGGGAGGCGCATCTGGCGCTGCGGTCGCAGGTTGGAGAGGCACATGGGCGGGTGCGCAGGTTGCGTGCGGATCTCGAGGAGCTGCGCGGGCGGGCGGGGACGCGGGATCGCGATCTCGATCTGCTGCGCTTCGAGCTCGATGAGATCGAGGAGGTCGGGCCGGCGGTCGAGGAGGAGCAGGCGCTGCGGGCGGAGCGGGCGCGGCTGCGCGAGGTCGACGGCTTGCGGGCGGCTGCGGCCGGCGGGGCGGAGGCGTTGGCGCCGGCGGATGGGGATGGCGGCGCGGCGCAGCTGCTGGCGGGCGCGGAGCGGCTTGCCGATGCGGTCGACGGGGCAGATCCGGCGCTCGACGCGCTGGCGGAGCGGTTGCGTGGACTGCGGCTCGAGGCGGAGGATCTCGGCGGGGAGCTGCGGCGGTACCTGGACACGATCGACGCGGATCCGCAGCGGCTCGAGCAGGTGGAGGCGCGACTGTCGGAGTACGACCGGCTGACGCGCAAGCACGGCGGGACGGTCACGGCGGTGCTGGCGCATGCCGAGAGCTGCCGGGTCGAGCGCGATCGGCTCGAGAACGCGGAGGTCGCGGTCGAGCGGGCGGAGGCCGATCTCGCCGCCGCCGAGCGGACGCGCGCGGATCTTGCGGCCAAGCTGTCCGACGGGCGGCGGAGGGCCGCGCCGAAGCTGGCCGCGGCCGTGGTGGCGGAGCTGGGTGCGCTGGCGATGGACGGCGCATCGTTCGAGGTGGTGCTCGAGCCGCGTGAGGAGATCGGCGCGAGCGGGGCGGAGCGCGTGGAGCTGATGCTGGCGCCGAACCCGGGCGTGCCCGCGGCGCCGGTGCGCGAGAGCGCGTCGGGGGGCGAGCTGTCGCGGGTGATGCTGGCGCTGATGGCGGTCGCGGGCGCGGGCGGGGCGGCGACGCTCGTCTTCGACGAGGTCGACTCGGGCGTCGGGGGGCAGACGGCGCGGGCCGTGGGCGAGCGGCTGCGAGCGCTCGGCGACGGCCGACAGGTGCTCTGCATCACGCATCTGCCGCAGATCGCGGCGATGGCCGACCGGCACTTCCGGATCGAGAAGTCCGCGGAGGCGGATCTGGCGCGGACGAGCGTCGAGCGGCTGGAGGACGCGGCCGTGGTCGAGGAGCTGTGCCGGATGCTCGGCGCCGACGCCTCGGACGCCGGGGCCAGGCGCCATGCGCGGGAACTGCTGGCCGCATGAGCGCCGTCCTCGTCGCGCGCTACATTCCAATGGTGCAGTCGTTTGCCGGTCGCTCCCCCTTCATTCCCAGCGAGCCGACCGCCGACCTCGGAGGGAACATTGGCCGGTAGCTCGTCACGGACGCGTTTCATCTTCGTCACCGGTGGCGTCGTGTCGTCGCTCGGCAAGGGCATCGCCGCCGCCTCGATCGGCCAGCTGCTGGTCGCGCGCGGGCTGTCGGTGTCGCTGCAGAAGTTCGACCCCTACATCAACGTCGACCCGGGGACGATGAGCCCGTTCCAGCACGGCGAGGTGTTCGTGACCGAGGATGGGGCGGAGACGGATCTCGACCTCGGTCATTACGAGCGCTTCACCGACGTCAACACCACGCGCAGCTCGAACGTGACCACGGGCGCGGTCTACGACTCGGTGATCCGGCGCGAGCGGCGCGGCGACTACCTCGGCGGCACGGTCCAGGTGATCCCGCACATCACCGACGAGATCAAGAGCCGCATCCGGCGCGTCGCGGACATGGAGGACGTCGACATCGTCATCACCGAGATCGGCGGCACCGTCGGCGACATCGAGTCGCTGCCGTTCCTCGAGGCGCTGCGCCAGTTCCAGGTCGACGAGGGTCGCGAGCGCTGCATGTTCCTGCACCTCACGCTGGTGCCGTTCCTCGGCCACGCGGGCGAGCTGAAGACCAAGCCGACGCAGCACTCGGTCCAGGAGCTGCGGCGGATCGGCATCCAGCCGGACATGGTGATGTGCCGCTCCGAGGAACCGCTTTCGCGCGACATCCGCGAGAAGATCGCGCTGTTCGTCAACCTGCCGATCGACTCGGTCGTCTCGGCGCGCGACGTCGACTCGATCTACAAGGTGCCGCTCTACTTCCGCGCCGAGGGCGTCGACGACCAGATCCTGGATCGGTTCGGCATCGAGACCGACACGCCGGACCTGTCGGCCTGGGAGTCGATCGTCAAGCGCTACGAGGACGCCACGGACGCCGTCAGGATCGGCCTCGTCGGCAAGTACACCAAGCTCGAGGACGCCTACCTGTCGGTGATCGAGGCGCTCGGCCACGGCGGCGCCCACCACGGCGGCAAGGTCGAGATCGAGTGGATCGACTCCGAGGCGCTCACCGACGACGAGGAGCTGGCGCAGCTCGAGCGGTGCGACGGCATCCTGATCCCCGGCGGCTTCGGCGTCCGCGGAGTCGAGGGCAAGATCCGCGCCGCCCGCTGGGCGCGCGAGAACGGCGTGCCGTACCTCGGCATCTGCCTCGGCATGCAGATCGCCGTCGCCGACTTCGCCCGCCACGTCGTCGGCCTCGAGGGCGCCAACTCGACCGAGTTCGATCCCGAGACGCCGTTCCCCGTCGTCGACCTCCTCCCGGAGCAGAAGGAGGTTCGCGACATGGGCGGGACGATGCGCCTCGGCGCCGACCCGGTGAAGCTGCACGAGGGCACCCGCGCCCGCGAGATCTACGGCGAGGCCGTGATCTACGAGCGCCACCGCCACCGCTACGAGGTCAACAACCACATCCGTCGCCGGCTCGAGGCCGAGGGCCTCGTCTGCTCCGGAACCTCGCCCGACGATCGCCTCGTCGAGATCGTCGAGCTGCCCGACCATCCGTTCTTCGTCGCCTCGCAGTTCCACCCCGAGTTCAAGTCGCGCCCGCTGCGCCCGCAGCCGCTGTTCCGCGAGTTCGTCGGCGCCGCCCTCGAGCGTGCCCGCACGCAGGCCGACGAGGCGGGCGACGTGGGGGAGGGCGAGATCCGCGCCTCCGCCACCGAGCGCGCCGACGCCGGCTCGCGCGTCTAGCCGCTCGGTGGCCGGCGATCCCGAAGGCGTCCCGCGCGCGTCGGACGCCGAGCGTGAGCGCTTGGCAGCCGACTTCGTCCGCCTCTGCGAGACCGAGAGCCCGTCGCGCAGCGAGCGCGCGGTCGCCGACCTCGTCGTCGCCGAGCTGCGCGCCTGCGGCCTGGACGCCGCCGAGGACGACAGCGCCAAGGTCACCGCGTCGGACTGCGGCAACCTGCTCGCCCGCATCGCCGGACCGCCCGGCGCGCCGACCGTCCTGCTCTGCGCGCATCTCGACACCGTTCCGCTCACGGCCCCGGTCGAGGTCCTGCGCGAGAGCGGGCGCTTCACCAATCGCAACGACGGCGTCCTCGGCGCCGACAACAAGGCCGCAGTCGCCGTGCTGCTGGCGATCGCCCGCCGCTACGGACCGCGTGGCGGGACCGACCCCGGCGGGCGGGCGCTCGAGCTGGGCGCGTCGCCCGGGCCGCCCGTCGGGATCGAGCTGCTCTTCACCACCTGCGAGGAGATCGCCCTGCTCGGCGCGAAGGAGCTCACGCACGAGCTGCTGGCCGACTTCGGCTTCGTCTTCGACCACGCGACGCCGCTCGGTGACCTGATCGTCGCCGGCCCGAGCTACTACCGCGTCGACGCCCATGTCCACGGCGCCGCCGCCCACGCCGGCATCCGTCCCGAGGCCGGCCACAACGCGATCGCCGCGGCAGCCGAGGCGATCGCGTCGATGTCGCTCGGCCGCCTCGACGACGAGACCACCGCCAACGTCGGCACGATCGAGGGCGGCACCGCCACCAACGTCGTGGCAGAGCGCTGCGACGTCGCGCTCGAGGTTCGCAGCCTCGACGACGCCAAGGCCGGCGAGGCCGTCAGCGACATCGTCGACGCCTTCACCGAAGCCGCCGCCGACCTCGACTGCGACGTCGAGACGACCGTCGAGCAGCTCTTCCGCGCCTACAGGCTGCCGCCGTCGAGCCCGCCCGTCCGGGCCGCGACTGCCGCCCTCGAGGCGCTCGGCATCCCGCCCAACCCGGTTCCGACCGGCGGCGGCAGCGACGCCAACGTCTTCGTCGCCAACGGCCTCCAGGTCGTCAACGTCGCCGACGGCGGCGAGCGCAACCACCAGCCCGACGAGTCGATCGCCGTCGCGACGCTCGAGACCCTGCTCGACGTCGCCCTCGGCACGGTCGCCGCCGCGGCCGGCACAGCCGGCTGAAGGATCGTTGGGGCCCACGCCCCAACGATCCTTCGACCGACGTCCCCTCTAGGGTCCGCAGGCGACGTGACTCCCTCCTTCGACGCCTACGAGGTCGACCTCCACGGGCACCGCGCCGTCTACCGCGCGGCGGGCAGCGGCCCGACGGTCGTCCTGATCCACGGCATGATCAACTCCTCGCGCCATTGGGAGCGCGTGGCGCTGAAGCTGGCCGAGACGCACCACGTCGTGGCGCCGGACCTGATCGGCCACGGCGATGCCGCGACTCCGCGCGGCGACTACTCGCTCGGCGCCCACGCCGCCAGCATCCGCGACCTGCTCGCCGCGATCGGCGTCGAGCGCGCGACGATCGTCGGCCACTCGCTCGGCGGCGGCGTCGCGATGCAGTTCTTCTACCAGTTCCCCCAGCGCACCGAGCGCCTGGTGCTGATCTCCAGCGGCGGCCTCGGCCAGGAGGTCAGCCCGCTGCTGCGCGGTGCCGCGTTGCCCGGCTCGAGCATGCTGCTTCGGCTCGTGACACGGCGTCCCGTCGTCACCGGAATCGCGGCGGCGGGCAGTCGCCTGAGCGCCGCGGGCCAATCCAAGGGCGCCGCCCTCCAGGCGGTCGCACGCGCGCTGCGCCCGCTGGAGGCCGAGGGCTCCCGCCGTGCCTTCATGCAGACGCTGCGCTCCGTGATCGACGTCAAGGGCCAGCACGTCAGCGCGACCGACCGCCTCTACCTGCTCGGTGACATGCAGACCCTGATCGTCTGGGGCGAGCGCGACCGCACGATCCCGATCGAGCACGGCGTCCGCGCCCACGAGGCGATCCCCAACTGCCGCTTCGAGACGCTCCCCAAGGCCGCGCACTTCCCCAACATCGAGGACCCCGACGGCCTCTCGGCCATCCTCGCCGACTTCCTCGCGACCACCGCGCCCGTCCAGATCCACGACTCCGACTGGGCCTCCGTCCTCGCCCAGCGCTCCCGCCGCCGCCTCCGCCGCGTCGCCTGACCTTCGGCCGCGCCCAGGCTGCCCACCAGCCCCGCCAGGGGCGTCGCTCGCGGCACCGCGACCGCCGTGCCGGGCGAGTCGGATGCCCAGCGGAGCGATTCCCAAGCGGAGATGGGCATCCGACTCGCCCGGCTCCGTCACCCAGGCCGATACCCTTGCCTCAATGCCCTCCAAGCGCCAGATAGACGTCGGCGGCGTCAAGATCGGCGGCGGCGCCCCCGTCGCGATCCAGTCGATGACCAAGACCGAGACCGCCGACTACGACGCCACGATGCGCCAGATCCGCGCGATCGCCGACGCCGGCGGCGACATCGTCCGCTGCGCCGTCCCGCGCGAGAAGGACGTCGACGCGCTGAGGAGGATCGTCGTCGAGTCGCCGATCCCCGTGATCGCCGACATCCACTTCAACCACACGCTGGCGCTCAAGGCGATCGAGGCCGGCGCGCACTGCGTGCGCCTCAACCCGGGCAACATCGGCGGTCCTGACAAGGTCGCCGAGGTGGTCGCCATGGCCAAGCGGCACGGCACGCCGATGCGCATCGGCGTGAACTCCGGGTCGCTGCCCAAGCACCTGCACGAGCTCGAGCGCGAGAACTCGGTCGAGGCGCTGGTCGCCGCGGCCGTCGAGTTCGTCGCCCTGATGGAGCGGCTCGACTTCGAGGACTTCAAGGTCTCGATCAAGTCGACCAGCGTGCCCAACACGATCGCCTCGAACCGCCTGCTGTCAGAGCGGATCGACTACCCGCTGCACCTCGGCATCACCGAGGCCGGCACCAAGTGGTCGGGCTCGCTGAAGTCGGCCGTCGGCCTCGGCACGCTGCTCGCCGATGGGGTCGGGGACACGATCCGAATCTCGCTGTCGACCTTCCACGCCGAGGAGGAGGTCAAGGTCGGCTGGGAGATCCTCAAGGCGCTCAAGCTGCGCGAGCGCGGGCCGGTGCTGATCGCCTGCCCGACCTGCGGCCGGCTGCAGTTCGACATGGACACCGTCGTCGCGGAGATCGAGCAGCGGCTGGAGAGCTACCTCGAGCCGATCGAGGTCGCGGTGCTCGGCTGCGCGGTCAACGGCCTCGGCGAGGCCGCCCACGCCGACTTCGGCATCACCGGCGCCAAGAACGAGGGCCTGATCTTCGCCCACGGCAAGCCGCTGCGGAAGGTCCCGCAGGAGCGCCTCGTCGAGGAGCTGTTCACCGAGATCGACAGGTCGCTGAAGGTCGGTCGCACCGTCTTCGACGACGACGAGGCCGCCGCGGGAGCGCAGTGGCTCGAGCGCATCGAGGAGGAGAACGCCGGCGAGCTGACGCCCGAGCGGCTCGCCGCGCTCGAGGCCAAGGCCGCCAGCGCCGAGGCGCTCGCCGACGGCGCCACCGAGCTTCCGATGGCGTCCTCGTCGAAGGTCGAGCGCAGGGCCGTCGCCCTCGACGAGAATGCCTCTCCGACCGCCGGCCGCCGCTTCACCCGCGCCTGACGTGCGATAGGCGTCGCCTGGCGGCTTCGTTGCCCTCGGGGCACAGGCGGCCCCTCGCGGGGTCGGCGCCCGCCACGGGTCGGCGGGAATAGACTCGCCGCCGATGACGCGCCAGAGCGGCTACCTGCTGCCGACCGAGAAGGAGGCGCCCGCCGACGCCGAGGCGATCTCGCACAAGCTGATGGTCCGCGCCGGCCTGATCCGCCAGCTCGGCGCCGGGATGTGGACCTACCTCCCGGCCGGTTGGCGCGCCCACCGCCGCGTCGAGCAGATCATTCGCGAGGAGCAGGACGCGATCGGCGCCCAGGAGCTTTCGATGCCGGTGCTCCAGCCAGCCGACAACTGGCGCCGGACGGGCCGCTACGACATCGAGGAGCTGTTCAAGCTCCAAGACCGCAGGGGCGCCGACCTCGTCCTCGCGATGACCCACGAGGAGGCGCTGACCTTCCACGTCGCGCGCGAGGTCCGCTCCTACCGCGATCTGCCGCTGATGCTCTACCAGTTCCAGGTCAAGGAGCGCGACGAGCCGCGCCCGCGCGCCGGCGTGCTGCGCACGCGCGAGTTCGTCATGAAGGACGCCTACTCGTTCGACCGCGACGGCGAGGGGCTCGATCGCTCCTACGACCTCCAGGTCGGCGCCTACGACCGCATCTTCGAGCGCGCGGGCCTCGAGTGGTACCGCGTCGAGTCCGACGTCGGGATGATGGGCGGCGTCGGCGCCCACGAGTACATGGCGCCGTGCGCGGCCGGCGAGAACGAGGTCGCGCTCTCCGACGCCGGCTATGCGGCCAACGTCGAGGTCGCGACCGCCGCCGCGCAGCCCGTCGACGGGCTGCCCGAGCCGCTTGCCGCGCCAGCGGCTGTCGACACGCCTGGCGCGTCGTCGATCGACGCCGTCTCGGAGCTGCTCGGCGTCCCCGCCGGAGCGCTGATCAAGGCGCTGCCGATGATCCGAGACGACGGCCGGCCGCTCCTGGTGCTGGTCCGCGGCGACCACCGACTCAACGAGATCAAGCTGCAGAACCGTCTCGGCATGCCAGCCCGCCAGGCGTCCGAGGACGAGATCCGCGCGACGTTCGCGGCGCCCGTCGGCTTCATCGGGCCGGTCGGCGCGCGCGTGCCGGTGCTCGCCGACGAGGCGCTGCGCGGCCTGGCCGGGCTGGTGGCCGGCGCCAACGAGCCCGACCGGCACCTGCGCGGGGTGGAGGGGGGACGCGACTTCGAGGCCGACTGGGGCGACGTGCGCGACGTCGCGGCCGGCGACCGCTGCCCGAACGGCGGCACGATCCGGATCGAGCCCGCGATCGAGGTGGGCAACATCTTCAAGCTCGGTACGCGCTACTCGGAGCCGCTCGGAGCCAGCTTCCTGGACGAGAGCGGCGCCGAGCACGACATCTGGATGGGCTCCTACGGGATCGGGCCCGCGCGCATCGTCGCGGCGGCGGTCGAGCAGTATGCCGACGAGCAGGGAATCTCCTGGCCGCGCTCGCTGGCGCCGTTCGACGTTCACCTGGTGACGCTCGGCAAGGAGGGCGAGGAAGCGCGCAGCGTCGCCGACTCGCTCTACGACGACCTGCGCTCGACCGGCCTCGAGATCCTCTACGACGACCGCGGCGCCAGCGCGGGGGAGAAGTTCGCCGACGCCGAGCTGCTCGGCGCGCCGCTGCGGCTGACGGTCGGTCGCAAGGGGATCGAGGCCGGCGAGATCGAGGCGCAGGTGCGTCGCGGCCAGGAGAAGCGGACGCTGCCGCTCGACGGCGCCGCCGACGCCGCGTTGGAGCTGTGGCGCGCCCTTCCCTGAGGAGAGGGTCGGCGCGGTCGCCGGAGCAGCGGTCCGGCTCGGGTCCGCCCGCGGCGCGCCGGCTGCTCGGGATCGACCGCTCGGGTGGACCGCCGGCCGAGACCCAGAAGGGTCAGCCGCTGCGCCCGTGGACGGTCCCCAACGCGATCTCCTACGTCCGGCTCGCGCTGCTGCCGGTCTTCCTGGTCGTCGCGCTCGGCTCGCCCGACGGTCGCGAGCCGCTCGCCGCGGCGCTCTACTTCGCGATCGCCTGGGGCGACCAGCTGGATGGCCTCGCCGCGCGCCTGACCGGGCAGTACAGCCGCCTCGGCGCGCTGCTCGACCCGCTGACCGATCGCGCGCTGGTGATCGCCGGCGTCGTGGTCTGCTGGCATTTCGAGCTGCTGCCGCGCTGGGCGTTGGCCGTGCTCGTCGCTCGCGAGCTCGTGATGCTGGTGCTGGCCCAGGTCGGGCTGCGCGCCGGCATGGACCTCAGGATCAACATGGTCGGCCGCTGGGCGGTCTGGCCGGTGATGTTCGCGATCTTCCTGACGCTGATCGTCGACAGCTGGGTCGCCGCCGCCTCGCTCTATCTCGGTCTCGCGCTGACGCTGTGGGCGACGGCGATCTACCTCGCCGACGGGTACCGCTTCCTGCAAGCGCGCCACCCACCCTCAAGCTCCACTTGACGGCTGGGTCTATACTCGACTTCCGGCCACGAAAGGAATGGGCGAGCAGATGGACGACACCTTTCCAGATCTCGGCGCGCTGTCGGATCCGGAGCTCAAGGAGCTGATCGACAGCCTCACCGTCGAGGAGCAGGAGGTCTCGTACCGCCGCCGGATCCTGCACGGCAAGATCGACATCCTTCGCGCCGAGCTCGTCAATCGTCTGCGCAAGAAGCACGAGGCCGGCGAGTCCGCGCTCAGCGGCGCCGACGTCCAGCAGTTGACCGACATCCTCGCCGGCAAGGCGATCCCCGACGGCGACGGCTAGCCGGAGGCGGCGATGCACTGCCCCGAGTGCGGCTTCGTCAACCCCGAGGGCGCCAACTACTGCCAGAAGTGCGGCGCGTTCCTGCCCGAGGCCGAGGAGGGCGGCAACACGACGGCGGCGTACCAGCTCGACGACTCCGGCGACCTGCGCCCGGTCGACATCGACGAGGTCGCGGCCGAGGGCGCGACGCTGGCGATCCGCTCCGGCGGCGGGCGTGCCGGGGAGGTGTTCGAGGTCAAGGGCGAGCGGACGCAGATCGGTCGCAGCCCGGACGCCGAGGTCTTCCTCGACGACGTCACGGTGTCGCGCAACCACGCGCTGCTCGTGCGTCGCCGCGACGGGCTCTACGTCGATGACCTGGGCTCGCTCAACGGCACCTACGTGAACCGCCGCCGTATCGAGTCGCACAAGCTTGCCAACGGCGATGAGCTGCAAGTCGGCAAGTACAAGCTCACCTATCTGGAGCGTTGATGACGCAAGCCGAGATCGGCACCACCAACGACGCCGCACCGATCCAGGGCAAGGCCCTGACGATCGGCGCCGTCTGCAAGCAGCTAGAGCGCGAGTTCCCGGACATCTCGATCTCGAAGATCCGCTACCTCGAGGACCAGAAGCTGCTCACCCCACGCCGCACGGCGGGGGGCTACCGCCTGTTCACGGCGGCCGACGTGCTGCGTCTGCGGACGATCCTGCGCCTCCAGCGCGACGAGTTCCTGCCGCTGCGGGTGATCCGTCAGGAGCTGGCCTCGGGGCGCGCGGAGAGCGACGACGTCGCCAAGCCCACCGGCCCCGACCCGAAGTCGCTGCGGCGCGCGACCGTCGCGGGCGCCGCCGAGTCGCTCTACAGGCTCGACGAGGTGCTGGACGAGACCGGCGCCGACCCGGCATTGGTCAAGGAGCTCGAGGAGTACGGCGTGATTCGCGGCGAGCGCCGCGACGGCGAGACGCTCTACGACGAGACCGATCGCGAGATCGTGCGCGCCGTCACCGAGCTCAAGCGCTACGGCGTCGGCGGGCGCAACCTGCGCGTCTTCCGCACGTCCGCCGATCGCGAGGCGGCGCTGCTCGAGCAGATCCTCGCCCCGGCACTGCGCTCGCGCAATCCCGAGCGGCGCAAGGAGGCCGTCGAGACGCTCGAGAACCTCGCCACGATCGCGTCGCACCTCAAGCACCTGCTGCTGATCCGCGACCTGCGCAAGATCGCGAAGTGACGGCAACCAGGGTCTCGCGCCCCCGGACCCCCAGGATGTCCACCGGGGGCTCGCGCCCCCGGACCCCCGAGATGTCCACCGGGGGCTCGCGCCCCCGGACCCCCGCTTCTCCGTGGCCGGTTGCGGGCGACGGTCGAGGGCGATGCCGAAGGTGAGCCGCCGGCGGGTCGTCGCGGCGATACCGGAGCACGTCTGGGACGTCGTCGCGGATCCCGAGCGGCTCGTCGACTGGTGGCCGCACGTCCAGCGGGTCGAGGAGGTCGACGGCAAGGCCTGGACGACCGTGCTCGCGTCGCCGAAGGGCGGCCGTTCGCTGCGCGCCGACTTCACGCTCGTCGCCTCCGAGCACCCGCGCCGGCGCAGCTGGCGTCACGAGGTCGCGGCGTCGCCGTTCGAACGCGTGCTGACCGACTCGGTCACCGACATCAGGATCGAGCCGGCGGAGGGGGGGACCGAGGTGCGAATCAGCGAGGAGATGGGCCTGCGCGGGTTCTCGCGGCTCGGCGGCGGTCAGGTCAAGCGGGCTACCAAGCGCAAGCTCGACGGGGCGCTGGACGGGCTGGAGCAGCTCTTCGCGGAGCGCGACGGCTGATGCGCTGGTGGGGCTGGGGGCGCGACGAGGACGCGATCGAGCTGCCGGAGGCCGCGGCCGGCCTGCTGCGCGGCGAGCTGGGCCTGCGCGGCGACGAGCGCGGCACGCGGGTCGATCTCAGCGAGGTCGCGGTCCCGCCGGCGGGCCTCGGCGACGCCGCACGCGACGCGCTGAGCGCAATCGTCGGCCCCGATGCCGTCGCCGACGACCACGACGTTCGCGTCGCGCACGCCGCGGGCCGCAGCTATCCCGACCTGGTGCGCCTGCGGGCCGGCGACGCCGGCGGGGCGCCCGACGCGGTCGTCTTCCCGTCGACCTCCGCCCAGCTCGCGCCGCTGCTCGCCGCCTGTGCCGAGCACGGCGTCGCCGTGATCCCGTTCGGCGGCGGCACCAGCGTGGTCGGCGGCGTCGAGGCCCTGCCCGGCGGTCACCGGGCGGCGGTCACGCTCGACCTCTCGCGGCTCGATGCCGTGATCGACGTCGACACGACGTCGCTGACGGCGACGGTCGAGGCCGGAATCCTCGGTCCCGAGCTCGAGCGCCGGCTCGGTCGGGCCGGCGTCACGCTCGGCCACTTCCCGCAGTCGTTCGAGTACTCGACCGTCGGCGGCTGGGTCGCCACGCGCTCCGCCGGCCAGGCATCGACCGGCTACGGCCGGATCGACGAGCTCGTCGAGGCCGTCCGCTGCGTGACTCCCGCGGGCGAGCTGACGACGCGCGACGCGCCCGCCAGCGCGGCCGGCCCGTCGCTGCGCGAGCTGCTCGTCGGCTCGGAGGGCGTCCTCGGCGTGATCTCCTCCACGACGCTGCGGGTCAGGCCGAAGCCGGCGGAGCAGCGCTACGAGGCCTGGTCCCTCCCGTCGTTCGAGGCCGGCGCCGAGGCCTTCCGCAGCTTGGAGCAGGCCGACGCGTCGCCCGACGTCGCGCGCCTCTCCGACGAGGACGAGACTCGTCTGACGATGGCGCTCGGGGCCGGCGACGGCATCGCCGCGAAGGTCGGCAAGCTCTACCTGCGCACGTTCGGCCACGAGCACGGTTGCATCGCCTTCACCGGCTTCGACGGCCGCTCCGACGACATCGCCCGCCGCCGCGGTCGCAGCGCCGAGATCCTGCGCGCCCACGGCGGCGTCGCGCTCGGGGCGAGGCCCGGCCGCTCGTGGCTGCGTGGTCGCTTCGCCGCGCCCTATCTGCGGGACGAGCTGATGGACCGCGGGGTCATGGTCGAGACGCTCGAGACCGCCACGACGTGGACGAATCTCCACGGCCTCTACGAGGCCGTCGGCGACGCGCTGCGCAAGTCGCTCGCCGACGGCGGGACCACACCCGCCGTCATGTGCCACATCTCTCACCTCTACCCGTCCGGCGCCTCGCTCTACTTCACCTTCATCGCCCGCCAGCGCCAGGGCGAGGAGATCGCCCAGTGGCGCGCCGCCAAGACCGCCGCCTGCGACGCGATCGTCGCCGCCGGCGGCACGCTCACCCACCACCACGCGGTCGGAATTGACCACCGCGCCTGGATGCCGGCGGAGGTCGGCGATCTCGGCGTCGACGTCCTGCGTGCCGTAAAGGACCGCGTCGATCCGACCGGGATCATGAACCCGGGCAAGCTGATCCCCTGAGCTGCGGTGCTCGCCGGACCTCGCTCCAGCGAGGGCGCCGGGCCTCGCCGTAGGACCGGTCCGGCTGCGCGCCTCCGCCGCTAGGGCGCCGTGTCGGTCCCGCTGCCCTGGGCGTTGCCCTGCGGCTTGCGGATCGCGGCGGTACGGGCGCGGAGGACCGAGGTGCCGGAGTGGGCGGCGTTGCGGTCGACGGTCTCGCGCGAGATGTCGATGTAGCGGTAGCTGCGGTAGTCGGCGGGAAGCCGGGCGCGACCGGCGAAGGCGCCCTGGCCGTCGGTGACCTGGGCGCCGAGCGACCGGGCGTCCTCGGGTGAGTTGTAGAGCCAGACCTCGTAGGCCTGGTTCTGCTCGGTCGGCGTCACGCGCGCCTGCAGGCTTAGGTCGAGCCTGCCGTCGCTGCGGGTCACGAGCGCGATGCCGGCGTCGTCGCGACCCTCGACGGTCGGGCGCAGGATGACCTGGCCGACCAGCTCGGTGCCGGCGCCGGCCTGGTCGTCGCCGTCGCCGGAGTCGTCGCCACCGGTCAGCAGGCCGACGGGCCAGATCAGCAGGATGAGGAGCAGCGCTACGGCGCTCGCGGCGATGCCGGCGATCCTGCGCCGGCGGACGATCGCGGCGGCCTCCGGCGTGAGCGGGGCACGCGGGGGGGAGGGCTTGCGCTCGCGAGGCGCCTTGGCGGGCCTGGGCTCCTTCGGCTCCGGCCCGCCGTTGCCGGACGGGATCGTCGGCAGCTCGCCGTTGGGGTACAGGTGCTCGAGCGAGTCGAGCACCGAGCGCGACCAGGCGCGCGCGGCCTCGGAGCGGCGCAGCTGCCCACGCGTCGATGCGGCCTCGGGCGCCGCCTGCTGGCCGAGCAGGTAGTCCGCGATATCGGCGCGCCGGTCCTCGTCGACCGCGGCGGCGCTGACCGGGGCGAGGCTGGTGAGCGCCTCGCCGGCGAGCTCGCGGACGCGGGCCTCGGGCATCCCGAGCGTGTCGGCGAGCTGCTCGTAGCTCTGACCCCGCTTGAGGATCAGGTCGACGATCGCCCGCTGCTGCGCCGACAGCTGGTCGTAGGAGGCCATGCGGCGTGCAACGATAGCCTGCGCCCGTGACCGAAGACGCACCAGCCGTCCGCGCCGCCGCGCCGCAGAACCTCAACGACGCCCTCGGCATGGAGGTCGGCGAGTTCGACGAGCAGCGCATCACCGGCAGCTTCGAGGTGACCGACCGGGTGCGCCAGCCGTTCGGGATCGTCCACGGTGGCGCCTACGCCTCGCTGGCCGAGACCCTGGCGTCGGTCGCGACCTACTACGCGGTCCACGGCAACGACGAGATCGCGGTCGGCCAGAGCAACGACACGAGCTTCCTACGCCCGGTCTCCTCGGGCATCGTGCATGCCGAGGGCACCCGCCGCCACCGCGGCCGCACGAGCTGGATCTGGGACATCGAGTTCAAGGACGACCACGACCGCGTCTGCGCCCTCTCACGCGTCACGATCGCCGTCCGGCCCGCTCCCTCCGCCTGACCGCCCTACCCAGCCACAGGATCGCGTGGTCCGGCGACGAGCCCTCCGGGGGCCGATCTAGCGCGAACCGGCCACGGGCCCCCGGGGGTCCGGGGGCGCGAGCCCCCGGTGACTCTTCCCGTAGGAGTTGGTGATCGGCAGCCGACGGTCGCGGCCGAAGGCGCGCGTGGAGATGCGAACGCCCGGCGGCGCCTGGCGGCGCTTGTGCTCGGCGGCGTCGACGAGCTCGATCACCCGTCTCACCTCGTCCCCGGGGTAGCCGCGCTCGACCAGCCCCGCGGCGTCGAGGTCCTGCTCGACGTAGCCCTCGAGAATCGCGTCGAGCATGTCGTAGGGGGGCAGCGAGTCCTCGTCGCGCTGGCCGGCGCGCAGCTCGGCCGAGGGGGCGCGGTCGATCACGCTCGCCGGCACGAGCTCGCGGCCCGCGTGCTCGTTGCGCCAGCGCACGAGCCGGTAGACCCAGCCCTTGAAGACGTCCTTGAGCACCGCGAAGCCGCCGGCCATGTCGCCGTAGAGGGTCGAGTAGCCGACCGACAGCTCCGACTTGTTGCCGGTCGTCAGCACCAGCCAGCCGAACTTGTTCGACAGCGCCATCAGCAGGTTGCCGCGGATTCGCGCCTGCAGGTTCTCCTCCGTGAGGTCGCCCTCGCGGCCGGCGAAGGCCTCGCCGAGCAGCTCGTCGTAGATCTCCATCGCCGCGCCGATCGGCAGCTCGTAGAGGCCGGTGCCGAGGTTGGAGGCGATCGTCCGAGCGTCGGCCTGGGTCGCCTCGGAGGAGTGCGGGGACGGCATGACCACAGACGTCACCCGCTCCGGACCCAGTGCGTCGACGGCGACCAGCACGGCGAGCGCCGAGTCGATTCCGCCCGACAGCCCGAGCACCACGCCGCCGAAGCCGTTCTTCTCGACGTAGTCGCGGACGCCGGTGACCAACGCCGTGTAGACCTCTTCCTCCGGCTCCAGCAGCGGCGCCCGCAACGCCGGCAGGGTGTCGGAGCCCGGGATCGTCGCGCGGCTGGAGGCGCGCAGCGAGCCGAGCCGCGCGACGTCCGGGCCGCCCGACGCGCGCATCCGGCGGACCTCGACGCGGTGGCGCGGGTCGCGCAGCCGACCGCCGGCGATCGCGCCGACGTCGAGCGAGCAGACGGTGATCGACTCCTCGAACTGCGGTGCGCGCGCGACGATCGCGCCGGTGTGGTCGATCGCGACGCTGTGGCCGTCGAAGACGAGCTCGTCCTGACCGCCGACGGCGTTGCAGAAGAGGATCGAGACTAGGCTGTCGCGGGCGCGCTGGGTGAGCATCCGCTCGCGCTCGAGGCCCTTGCCGTGGTGGTAGGGCGACGCGGACAGGTTGACGACCACCTGAGCGCCCGCGAGCGCCTCCGCGGTGGCGGGCGGCCCGGGCTCCCAGATGTCCTCGCAGACGGTGATCCCAACCGTCACGCCGTTGACCTCGACGGTGGCCGGCGCCGCGCCGGCCTGGAAGTAGCGCTGCTCGTCGAAGACGCCGTAGTTCGGCAGCCGCAGCTTGCGGTAGACCCCGACGACGCGCCCGTCGGCGAGCACCGCCGCGGAGTTGTAGACGTCGTCGGCGGGCTCCGGGAAGCCGACGATCGCGACGACGTCGATCGTCTGGGCCGCGAGCTCCTGAAGGGCCCGCGCGGCCTCATCGAGGAAGTGCGGCTTGAGCAGCAGATCCTCCGGCGGGTATCCGGTCAGCGCCAGCTCGGGGAAGACGACCAGCGCCGCGCCGCGCTCGCGTGCCTGGACCGTGGCGGCCGCGATCCGGTCGGTGTTGCCGGCGATGTCGCCGACCGTCGAGTTGATCTGCGCCAGCGCGCAGCGCAGCGGCTCGGGACGCGAGGACATGCCTGAAAGTATGGACTAGCGCCGGCGCGCAGCTGGAACTGTCCGGCATCGCCGCGGCACGGCCGGCCGGAGCGACGTTCGGCCGCCGATACGCGAGTTGCTCAGGTCGCTGCCGTGACCGTGGCGACGGTCGCGGCGGTGCAGCTGGCCAGCCGCTCGGGCTCGAGCTCGACGAACGTGTGGCCATCGCCGCCCGCGGCCCAAACGGTCGCGTAGGTCAGTAGCACCGCGTCGACCACGACCGGCAGGCCGTGACCGAAGGGGGGCACCCCGGACGCCGGGAAGCCGGTGGCGGCGCGGATCTCGCCGTCGCTCGCCGGTCGCAGCTCGGCGACGTCGAGCGCGTCGGCCAGCAGCTCGCGGTCGACCGGGCAGTCCGCAGACGTGACGCAGACGACCGGATCGCCGTCGGCTACGTAGACGGCACAGCTGGCGATCCGAGCGGCGCCGCAGCCGACCGCGGCCGCCGTGTCGGCGACCGACGCGCGCGTGCCGGGCATGCGCAGGACGTTGACGTCGAGCCCCAGATCGCGTGCGCTGTCGATGACCTTCGATCGCATTAGTCGGCGCCTCCCGAAGACGCTTGCCTTCAGTGATAGCAGTGCTGGAGCCGGACCGCCATTGTTCGGTCTGACCAAAACCGCGAGCGGCGTTATACCCCGCCGGCGGTATCGGCAGTAGTGCGACTCAAGTCGAGCGGGCGACGGCGTCGGAGGCCAGCAGGTCGGCGGCGGGCGCGTCGGGAGGGGGAGAGGTGAGCTCGCGACCGGCGGCCTCGGCCAGCTCGGCGAGCGACTCGTGGAGGTCGGCGGCGAGATCGTCGAGGTCGTACATGACGTCGTAGTCGCCGACGAGGCCGAAGTCCATCCGGCCGTCGTAGCTCATGATCGCGATGCCAACGCCCTGGTTCTTGGCCAGCGGCACGAGCGGGAAGGGGTCGAGCGCGCGACGACCGAGCAGGTAGAGCGGAATCTGCGGGCCGGGCACGTTGGTGATCACGAGGTTGAAGAAGCGCTGCCTGCTCATCAGGCGCGCCGCCTGCCCCATGATCGTCGGCGGCGCGAAGCCGGTCATCTCGGTCAGCGCCTGCGCCCCGACCGCCTGGCCGCCCTCCTTGAGGTGGGCCATCGACTGCCGCACGATCTGCTGACGCGCGACCGGGTCCTGGCACCACACCGGGAGCGGCGCCATCATCGCGGCGATCTGGTTGCCGAGATCTCCGGCCTGCTCCGGCGTCCGCACGCTGACCGGCACCATCGCCTTCAGCTCGAGCCCGTCCGTCGCGACGCCGCGGCGGCGCAGATGGCGTCCCAGCCCGCCCGCGACGGCGGTCAGCACGACGTCGTTGACGGTACCGCCGAGCTCGTTCTTGATCGCCTTGACGTCGGCGAGGTTGGCACGCACCCACGTGAAGCGCCGATGCGGGCCGATCTGACGGTTGTAGGGGCTCGGCGGAGCCGGGTTGAGACCCGCCCAGGCCATCGCGCCGAGACCGGCGGCGGTCTCGACCGCCTCGCGCGCGATCCGGCGTGGCGCGCGGAACAGGGCGCGCACCGAGCGCGCCGCCTCGGCAGGGATCGTGGCGCGCTCGACGAGCGCCTCCCCGAGCAGCTGCGCCTGGGTCGGCAGCGGGCGCGGCAGCCACTGGGCGCCGACGTCGGCTGGCACCGCCGGCTCGGGCTGGGTGTCGAACAGGACGCTGACGAGGTCGACGCCGGAGATTCCGTCGACCAGCGCGTGATGGGTCTTCGAGAGCAGCGCGAAGCGGTCGCCCTCGAGCCCGTCGACCAGCAACAGCTCCCAGAGCGGCTTGTCGCGATCCAGCGGCTGGGCGAAGACGCGGCCGGCCAGGTCGCGCAGCTGCTGCTCGCTGCCCGGCGCCGGCAGTCCGCTGTGGCGCAGGTGGTAGCGCAGGTTGAGGTGGGGATCGTCGACCCAGCGCGGCCGGCCCTGCCCGAACGGGACGAACGCCAGCCGCTGGCGAAAGCGCGGCACGAGGTGCAGGCGGCGGTCGATGTGCTCGAGCAGCTCGACGTAGCCGGGCGCCCTGCCCTCGAAGACGATCACCGAGGCGACGTGCATGTGCGCCGAGTCGTCCTCGAGGTGGAGGAACGAGGCGTCCAGTCCGCTGAGGCGATCTCCTGACATCGGACTCGACACTCTAGAGCGAAAGCGCGAGCTGTCCGGGGGGCGGGGCGGCGCTGTGCGACTCGCGCCGTTCCTCCATCCCGGCGACGCGGACGCCGAGCAGCCGCACGGGCCGCGTGAGGTCGAGCGCGCGCAGCAGCTCGAGCGCGACGCCGTGGACGACCGCCAGCTCGTTGGTGGCGCCGTCGACGGTCCGCGCGCGGGTCAGCGTCGAGAAGTCGTCGAGGCGGACCTTGATGCCGATCGTGCGGCCGCTGCGGCCGTGCTGGGCGAGCTCCTCGCACAGCTCGCGCGCGAGCCGCTCGAGTGCCGGCTCGAGCTCGGCGAGCCCCTCGAGATCGCGGTCGAACGTCGTCTCGCGCGACTCCGACTTGCGCACGCGCTCGGTCTCCAGCGGCCGGTCGTCCTCGAAGCGCGCCAGCCGCGCGAGCTGGGGGCCGAGCCGGCCGCCGAACCACTCCGCGAGCTGCGCGTCGGGCGTCGCGGCGAGGCGGTCGAGGCGGTCGACGCCCTGCTTGGCGAGCCGCTCGACGGTCTTGGGGCCGATGCCCGGGATCAGCGCGGGGGAGGCTGCGGCAAAACGGGCTCGCGCCTCGTCGAGCGTCAGCGCGAGGAAGCCGTTCGGCTTGTCGGCATCGGAGGCGACCTTCGCGACGAGCTTGCTCGGCCCGATCCCGATCGAGCAGGCCAGGCCGGTCTGCTCGGTGACGGCGCCCTTCAGCCGCCGTGCGGCCGCCCGCCAGCGCTCGATGCCGGTGAGGTCGAGGTAGGCCTCGTCGAGCCCCATCTGCTCGACGCGCTCGACATGGCTGCGCAGGACCTCCATCACGTCGCGCGAGCGCGAGCGGTAGTAGTGGAACTCGGGCGCGACGAAGATCGCCTGCGGGCAGAGCCGGCGCGCCCGCGCGGCCGGGGTCGCCGAGAAGATGCCGAACCTGCGCGCCTCGTAGCTGGCCGTCGTGACCACCGCCCGCGGACCGCTGCCCGCGATCACGACCGGCTTGCCGCGCAGCTCCGGCCGCCGCTGCAGCTCGCACGAGAAGTAGAACGCGTCCATGTCGACGTGTGCGATGCGGCGGGCGTCGGATGGCGACATCGTCGACCCACGATACGCCCGGCCCACGTCGGATCGCGGCCCGTGAACCGGTCCGCCGCTATTGTCCGCGCGGATGGGGGAGCCGCTGCGCAGCGCCGCTCGCTTTCCGGAGCTTCCGCTCGCGGCCGGCCACTACGAGAGCTTCTACCTCAAGGCCAGCCACCCGACCGATCCGGTGGCGGTCTGGATCCGCTACACGATCCACAAGCGGCCGGGCGCGGCGCCGCTCGGGTCGCTGTGGCTCACGCTGTTCGACGGCCGCGAGGACGCGCCGTGGGCGGTCAAGGCGACGACGGCGGACGTCGGCGCGGGCCCCGACCGCTACGTGCACGTCGGCGACGCGCGCTTCGAGGCCGGACGCGTCTTCGGCTCGGCGGTCGCCGACGTCGCGCCGCGGCCGGGGGCGGGTGGCGAGGCGTCGGCGACGGACCGTCGCGAAGCCAGCTGGGACCTCACCTACGACTCCGCCGAGCCGCCGTTGCGCCACCTGCCGCGCGAGCTCATGTACCGCGCGCCGTTGCCGCGCACCAAGCTGCTCAGCCCGTACCCGGACGCGCGCTTCGGCGGCCGCGTCGTCGCGGGCGACCGTTCGGTTGACATAACCGGCTGGCGGGGGATGGTCGGCCACAATTGGGGGACACAGCACGCCGAGCGCTGGATCTGGCTGCACGGCGCCGGCTTCGAGGACCACGAGAGCGCTTGGCTCGACGTCGCGCTGGGCCGGATCCGGATCGGTCCATGGACGACGCCGTGGGTCGCCAACGGCGTGCTGTCGCTCGACGGCGCCCGCCACCGGCTCGGCGGACTCGGAGCCACGCGTCGGACGGAGATCTCCGAGCGCCCCGACGGCGCCAGCTTCACGCTGCCCGGTAAGGAGATCACCGTCCAGGGCCGGGTCGGCGCCGATCGCGACGACTTCGTCGGCTGGATCTACGCCGATCCCGACGGCTCCGAGCACAACACCGTCAACTGCTCGATCGCCGACCTCGTGCTGACCGTCTCGCGGCCCGCCCAGCCGCCGCTGACGCTCGAGCTGGCCGCTGGTGCGGCCTACGAGCTGGGAATGCGCGAGAAGGACCACGGAATGGCGATCCAGCCCTTCCCCGACGGCTGAGATCCCAATGTTCGATAAGAAGCGTTATGTCCCCTTGAGCGGAAAAGCCAGCTCCGGGGCCGGCGGAGCTGCGGCGGGAAGCCGCTCCCCGACCGAATAGCCTCGCTGCGGTGATCGCGGCATCGGCAGCGGAGCACATCGAGCTGGTCGTATTCGGGCTGCTGGTCGCCGTGTCGGCGCTCGCCGTCGTGGCGCGGCTGGTGCGCGTGCCGTATCCGATCCTGCTGACGATCGGCGGCCTGGCGATCGGCTTCGTCCCGGGCATCCCGGAGATCGAGCTCGAGCCGGACATCGTCCTGCTGGTGTTCCTGCCGCCGCTGCTGTACGCCGCGGCGTTCTTCTCGAACCTGCGCGAGCTGCGCGTCAACGCGCGGCCGATCGGCCTGCTGGCGATCGGCCTGGTCGTCGTCACGACGCTCGCGGTCGCGACGGTCGCCCACTTCGCGATCGGCCTCCAGTGGCAGGTGGCGTTCGTGCTCGGCGCGATCGTCTCGCCGACCGACGCTGTCGCGCCGGCGACGATCCTGCGCCGGCTCGGCGTGCCGCGGCGGGTCGTGACGATCGTCGAGGGCGAGAACCTGACCAACGACTGGACCGCGCTGGTCACCTACAAGTTCGCCGTCGCGGCCGTCGTGACGGGCAGCTTCTCGCTGGTCGAGGCCGGTCCGAAGTTCGTCCTGACCGGCGTGGGGGGCGTCGCGATCGGGGTCCTGGGCGGGCTGGCGATCGCGGCCGTGCGCAGGCGGCTCGACGACCCTCCGACGGAGATCACGATCTCGCTGTTGACGCCGTACGCCGTCTACCTGCCGGCCGAGGAGCTGGGCCTCTCCGGCGTGATCGCGGCCGTCACGGTCGGCGTCGTGCTCGGCTGGCGAGCGTCGGAGCTCACCACGCACACGACCAGGTTGCAGACGTTCGCGGTCTGGGAGATCCTGCAGTTCCTGCTCAACGCCGTGCTGTTCGTCCTGATCGGCCTCCAGATGCACGTCGTGCTCGACCAGATATCGGGCTACGCGAGCGGCGAGCTGCTCGGCTACGCGGTGCTCGTCTCGGCTGTCGTGATCGTCGTCCGGATCGGCTGGGTCTTCGGCCTCGGCCTGCTCGACAAGGGCGTCCGCAACCAGATCGCCGGCCCGAGCGACGGCGACGACTGGAAGGAGGTCGCGCTGGTCGCCTGGAGCAGCATGCGCGGCGCCGTCTCGCTCGCCGCCGCGCTCGCGATCCCGCTGACGACCGACGCGGGCGCGGCGTTCCCCGAGCGCGACCTGATCCTCTTCCTCACCTTCTCGACGATCATCGCGACACTGGTCCTCCAGGGCCTGGCCTTTCCGCTCGTGATCCACGCGCTCGACCTCGAGGACGACACCTCCGACGCCGACGAGGAGCTCCAGGCGCGGATCGCGACCGCCTACGCGGCGCTCGACCGGATCGAGCAGCTCGCCGAGGAGGAATGGGTGCCGGAGGACACCATGGAGCGCGTGCGCAACCTCTACGACTACCGTCGCCGCCGCTTCAGCTCGCGGCTCGACGACCGCAGCCCCGAGGGCGCCTTCGACTACGAGCAGCGCGCCGAGATCTACCGGCGCGTGATGAGCGAGGTCATCGAAGCGCAGCGCGGCGCGCTGCGCCAGCTGCGCGACGGCGGCGACATCACCGACGAGGTGCGGCGCACCGTCGAGCACGAGCTCGACCTCGAGCAGGCGCGCCTCGAGCGCGCCGACGCGCCGGTTCAGGCGCCGCGCTCGGCGACCAACAGCGCCTGACTGGCGCGGCCGATCATGCCGCGCTCGTCGTGCAGCGCGCTGTCGGACATCCCGATCCCGCTGGGCTCCGGATAGGTGACGGCGTCGAGGCAGACCCACTCCCCGCCCGGCAGCCTGCGCAGGTTGACCGTCAGGTCGGTGTTGATGAAGATGTAGCGGCGGTAGTCGAGCGGGGCGCTGACGCCGTTGCCGGAGTCGGCGGCCACCAGCACGCGGTCCAGCTGCGCCGGCTCCTCGCCCTCGATCAGCGGGAAGCGCATCCGCATCCAGGCGCGCGCGGGGCCCGGATCGACGAAGCCGCCGTCTACGAACCGCACCTCCATCGCCGTGTGGTACCCGACATCCCATGGCACCGGGAAGAAGCTCTGCGGCCGGGCGGTGTCCGGACCGGGGATCGCCGCCGGCTCGGGCGCGGCACGGTCGATCTCGACGTCGGTCGTGCGGATCCGCCAGGCCCGCGCGCGCATGACCGCCTCACCGTCGTGGCGGAGCTCCCCCTCGATCAGCTCGACGCTGCGGCCCGGGCGTACGACCTCGGCGGTCGTCGTCAGTCGCGCGATCGGAACCGGCCGCAGGATCTCGTAGGTGACGCGTACGATCTGCGCGCGCTCGAGCCCGCCGGCGCCGTCGAGCGCTCGTCCGAGCAGCGCGCAGGGCGGCCCGGCATGCTGGCTCGCCTCGTCCCACGGCCCGCGGGTCAGCTCGGTCGCGACGAAGCCGTCGCCCTCGGGAACGTAGAACGCCGCCGCCACGGCGGGCATCCTAAGCGCGGCCGCAGCGGACCGACTTGGCCGGGCGAATACACTCCTCGGCCGTGGCCAAGCAGAGGCAGCAGAAGATGCAGCAGGTCCAGGTCGGCTCGCTCGCGGCGATCCAGCTGCTCGAGGATCGCACCGACGAGCAGCTCCTCAGCGAGTCCAAGCACCGCGTCGCCGCGAAGGCGCTGCTCGGCGCACGCGCCGCCGAGCGCTACGACGCCGCTGCCGCCCGCAAGTACTTCAACGAGGCGCTGTCCGGCTGCCATCCGCAGGAGCGGCCGGCGCTGCGCCAGATGATGAATGCCTCGATGGCGCTCGCCGAGCGCCGTCCCGACGACCTCAAGGCCGCCGTCGAGAAGCTCGGCCAGGCGCCGCCGTCCGGCCGCCAGCTGCTGATGCTGCGGCTGATGGGCCTGATCGCCCCCACCGCCAGCGCCGGCACGATGGCGCGCGTGCGCGGCATCCTGATCCTCGTCGCGATCGTGATCGCGATCCTCGCGATCGGCTTCGGCCTCGCCAAGCTGATCACGCTGCCGTTCGGCGGCGTCGGCACGCTGGGCGGCCTGCTGCTCGGCCTGGCGATCGTCGCCGCGGTGCTCGGCGCGCTCGCGTTCTTCGGCCGTCGCCGCCAGGCAAGAGCCGCCGCCGAGCGCGCGTCCGGCGGCTGACGCCCGCTCGAGACCGCGATCGACCACCGCATCCGGCGTCGATCGCGACCTCGATCAACTCGCGCCGACCGTCGCCTTCTCGATCACCACAGGCCGCGAGGGCTGCTCGTTCGGCGTGCCGAGCGCCTCGATCCGCTCGACGGCGTCCATCCCGGCCGTAACCTCGCCGACGATCGCGTACTCGGGTGGCAGGCCGGCGTCCGGAGCCGTCACGACGTAGAACTGGCTGCCGGCCGTGCCGGGCTTCTCGGCGGCGGTCTTCGCCATCGAGACGACACCGCGCGTGTAGGTGGCCGTGGCCGGCGGCCTGTCGACCGTCTTGTAGCCCGGCCCGCCGGTCCCCGTTCCGGTCGGGTCGCCGCCCTGGATCACGAAGCCGGGGACGATGCGGTGGAAGACGGTGCCGTCGTAGAAGCCGCTGCGCGCCAGCGAGGCGAACGAGGCGGTCGTGTTCGGCGCGCCCTCGACGTCGAGGGTCACCGTGAAGTCGCCGCAGCTGGTCTCGAACGTCACCTCGTTGGCCTTGGCCGGATCGAGCTTGGCCTTCGGCCTGCTGGCCCCGCCGTCGGGCTTGGGCTCGGGAGCCTCGACCCTGGCGCAGCGCTCGCCGCTCTGGGCCGCCGTCCGGGCCCCGCCGTCCGAGTTCGAGTCGTCGTCGCCGCAACCGGCGACCACGAGGACGGCGAGCAGGGCTATGAGGACCATCGGCGTTCGAATCACGCGGGCAGACTAACCGCCGCCAAGGTGGCGGTGCGCCGTAGAGTGCGCGGGCGAAGGTGACCCTCTCCCCCCTCCTCCAGCGCTACGACCAGGTCATCCTCGACCTCGACGGCTGCGTCTGGGTCGGCGACGAGGCCGTGCCGGGCTCGCCCGAGGCGATCGCCGCGCTGCGCGAGGCCGGCAAGCGGGTCGCCTTCGCGACGAACAACTCCTGGCACCCCGCCGAGGACCATGTCGCACGGCTCTGGGGCCACGGCATCCAGGCCTCGCTCGGCGACGTCGTCACGGTCGCCGGCGCGATGCAGCACCTGCTCAACGAGACGCGCGGCGGGCGCAGCGCATTCGTGATCGGCGCCGCCTCGCTGAAGGCCAGCGTCGCCGACGCCGGCCTCGAGGTCCTCAACGGCAGCGACCGCGCCGAGCACGCCGACGTCGTCGTGATCGGCGGCACCGACGACGTCACCTACGACGACCTGCGCGTCGCCACGCTCGCCGCCCGCCGCAGCGGCGACCTGCTCGCCACCGCCCGCGATCCCACCCTGCCGATGCCCGGCGGCAACTGGCCCGGCACCGGCGCCCTGCTCGCCGCCGTCGAGACGGCCTCCGGCGTCACCGGAGAGATCGTCGGCAAGCCCCGACCGCAGCTCTTCCTCACCGCCCTCGACCGACTCGGCGAGGGCCGCACGCTCGGCGTCGGCGACCGCCTCGACAGCGACGTCGCTGCCGCCACCGCCGCCGGCCTCGACGCCGCCCTGGTCCTGACCGGCGGCACGACCCCGGACGAGGCCGACGCGGCAATCGCCGACGGGGCTCCCGAGCCCGTCGCAATCGCACCGGATCTCCGCACCCTCGTTCTCGGGCCGCCCTAGGCCGGCGGGACTGGCGTGGCCGGTGGGGCGGGAAGAGGAGACATCCGACTCCGCTTGGGAATCGCTCCGCTGGATGTCTCCTCTCCCCGCTCGAGCCGTCCCGCTGGACGCCCGCGACCAAACTCAGGCCGTCCACCCGCACGGCCCCGCTTAGTCGCGTGAGCCGGATACCCCTCGGAGCGGTTCCTAAGCGGAGAGGGGTATCCGGCTCACGCGGCGAACCACCCGCGCCAGGGCCATAGACTGCCCCGCCGTGGGCCCCCGCTACGCGGTCATCTGCAACCCGGCCGCGGCCGGCGGTCGTGGCAGGAAGCGGCTTCCGCTCGCCGTCGCCGAGCTGCGGCGCCTCGGCGTCGAGCATCGCGTCGTGGAGACGCGCGACATCGAGCACGCACGCGAAGAGGCCCGCGCCGCCGTGACGGCCGGCGAGACCGTGGTCGCGATCGGCGGCGACGGCCTGCTGCGCCCGATCGCCGCCGAGCTGCGAAGCACCGACTCCGCCTTGGCGATCGTGCCCGGCGGCCGTGGCAACGACCTCGCGCGCGTGCTCGGGATCCCGACCGACACCGTCGCCGCGACCCGGGTCGCGGTGCGGGGCCGCGAGTGGCTGATGGACATGGCGACCGTCGACGGCGCGCCGTTCCTCGGCATCGCCAGCTTCGGCTTCGACTCCGACGCGAACCGGATCGCCAACGACGTTCGGCTGATCCGCGGCAACGTCGTCTATCTCTACGCCGCGCTGCGAGCGCTGATCGCCTGGCGTGTCGCCCGCTTCACGCTGACGATCGACGGTGAGCATCATGGGGTGTCCGGCTTCTCGGCCGGCGTCGCGAACTCGCGCGCGTACGGCGGCGGCATGTTCGTCGCGCCCCACGCCGAGCTCGACGACGGCGTGCTCGAGGTCATCGCGCTCAGCGAGATCCCGAAGCTGCGGTTCCTGTTCGGGCTGATGCCGAAGATCTTCAAGGGCGGTCACCTCGACGAGCCCTACGTCCACGCCTGGCGCGGCTCCGCGATCGAGGTCGCGGCCGACCGCGCCTTCACGATCTATGCCGACGGCGACCCGATCGGCGAGCTGCCGGCGCGGATCGAGGTCGTCCCGCGCTGCCTGCGCGTGATCGTCCCGGGCTGATGTTCGCGCTCTGGCGCCAGCTCGCCCGCTTCGTCCGCGCGCTGACCCGTCGTCTCGGCCGCGGCGGCGGCACGACCTTGCCGGGCCGGCTGCTGCTGGGTGTCAGCCCCGGGGCGCTGGCGCGGATGAGCGCCGAGCTCGACGACGGCGCGGCGGTCGTGTCGGCGACCAACGGCAAGACGACGACCTCGGCGATGGTCGCGGCGATCCTCGAGCGCACGGGCGAGCGGGTCGTGCACAATCGCGCCGGCTCGAACATGGGCTGGGGCGTCGCGACGGCGCTGCTCGACGCTGGCCGCGGTCGCGGCCAGCTGGGACTGTTCGAGGTCGACGAGGCGTGGCTGCCCCAGGTCGCCGGCGAGTTGCATCCCCGCGCCTACCTGCTCGCCAACCTCTTCCGCGACCAGCTCGACCGCTACGGCGAGCTCGAGACGCTCGCCGACGGCTGGTCCGGCCTCGTCGCCGAGCAGGACGGCGAGGCGCGCTTCGTGCTCAACGCCGACGATCCGCTGATCGCCGATCTCGGTCGCGGGCGCGAGGGGGTCGTCTACTTCGGCGTCGAGGACGACTCGCAGGCGCTGCCCGAGCTGCAGCATGCCGCCGACTCCAAGCACTGCCGCAACTGCGGCACGGCCTACGCCTACGACGCGATCTACCTCGGTCATCTCGGCCGCTACCACTGCCCGGGCTGCGGACGGACGCGACCCGAGCCGGAGGTAGTCGCCACCCGCGTCGTCCTCGACGGGATGGCCGGCGCCGCCGTCGCGCTGCGCACCCCCGCCGGCGCGATCGACTTCCGGCTCCCGCTGCCCGGCCTCTACAACGTCTACAACGCGGTCGCGGCCGCCGCGCTGGCGCTCGAGCTCGGCGCCGCGCTCGACGACGTCGGGGCCGCCCTCGCCGGCTTCGGCGGCGCCTTCGGGCGCGTCGAGACGATTCCCGTCCCCCACCCCGCGGGCGGCGCGCGGCCGGTCTCGATCCTGCTGATCAAGAATCCCGCCGGCGCCAACGAGGTGCTGCGCACGCTGACGCTCGCCGGCGAGCCGATCGAGCTCTGGATCGCGCTCAACGACAACATCGCCGACGGCCGCGACGTCTCGTGGATCTGGGACGCCGACTTCGAGCTGCTCCGCGGGCACGCCGTGCGCGTCACCTGCTCGGGCACCCGCGCCGAGGAGCTCGCGCTGCGGATCAAGTACGCCGGGATCGACGCCGAGACGGTGGTCGACCGCGACCTCGGGGCGTCGCTCGACGCCGCCGTCGCCCACGGTGCGCCGGGTCGTCCTCTTTACGCGCTGCCGACCTACACCGCCCTGCTGGAGCTGCGCGACCTGCTCAGCGGGCGCGGCCTCGCGGATCGATGGGCGGGCTGAGCCGCCCCCGTCGCGGCTCGCCGCCGGAGCCCGACTACGGCGAGCCGGCCGGCGCGCGTGGGCAGGCGCCCGCCGACTACGTCTTCGGCTACGGCTCGCTCGCCCGCGACCTGCTCGCCCAAGTGACCGTCGCACGGTTGCGCGGCTACCGCCGCGTCGTCGGCGTCGCGGCGGACAACTCCCGGCGGATCGCCGGCTACAAGCGCTACCGGCTGCCGACCGACGGATCCTTCCCCGACGTCTACGTCGCCTTCCTCGACATCGTCGAGGACGCGCAGACGGTCGTCAACGGCATCCTCGCGCCCGTGGATCCAACGGCGCTCGCGGACCTCGACCGGCGCGAGCGCAACTACGATCGGATCGACGTGACCGCCGCGATCGACAGTCCGCCCGACGGGTACGTGTGGGCGTACGAGGGGTCGGCCGACGGACGCGCCCGCCTCGCGGCCGGCATCGCCGCCGGGACGGCCGTGATCCAGCGCAGCTACCTCGACCACGTCGACGCCGGCTTCCGGCGCCTCGGCGCCGTCGAGCACGACCGCTTCGTCGCGACCACCGACCTCGGCGGCCTGCCGCTGCTCGACCTCGAGCGAGTCGACATCCCGGCCGAGCGGATCGACCGGTGACCGCCTCGGCCGTCGTCACCGAGGCCGCCTGGCACGACGTCGAGTGCGGCTCCTACACCGCCGACCTGGAGCTCTGGCAGACGCTCGCGCAGGAGCGCGGCGGCCCGATCCTCGACGTCGGCTGCGGCACCGGCCGCGTCGCGCTGGAGTTGGCCGCCGCCGGCCACGCGGTCGTCGGCGTGGACGCCGACCCGGCGTTGGTCGCGGCGCTGAACGAGCGCGCGCGGACCGCCGACCTACCGGCTCAGGCCGTGACCGCCGACGCTCGCAGCTTCACGGTTCCCGGCGCCGGCGGGTTTCCCCTCGCGGTGGTCCCGATGCAGGTCGCGCAGCTCGTCGGCGGGCCCGCCGGTCGCGCCGCGATGCTCGCGACCGTCGCCCGTCACCTCGCTCCGGGCGGCCTCGTGGCGATCGCGCTCGCCGATCCGTTCGAGGCCGTCGAGCCGGGCGAGTCGCGTCCGCCGCTGCCCGACGTGCTCGAGATCGACGGCTGGGTCCTCTCCTCGACTCCGGTCGCCGTCCGCGACGAGGGCGACGCCGTCTCGATCGACCGCGTCCGTCAGGCGGTCTCGCCCGACGGTGACCTCAGCGAGCAGCTCGCCACCGTCAAGCTCGACGACTGCGTCCCGGCGACGCTCGAGGACGAGGGCCGCGCGGCGGGCCTGAACGTCGTCCCCGCCCGCCAGGTGCCGCCCACGACCGACTACGTCGGCAGCACCGTCGTCATGCTGGAGGCTTCGCCATGACCTCGACCCTGCGCGTCTGCGCGCTCTACCCAGAGCTGATGAACATCTACGCCGACCGCGGCAACATCGCGGTCCTGCGCGCGCGCTGCGAGTGGCGCGGCCTCGGCTTCGAGCTGGCGGCCACATCGCTCGGCGACGACCTCGACGCCGACGCCCACGACCTCTTCTACATCGGCGGCGGCCAGGATCGCGACCAGGTCGCCGTCGCCGCCGACATGGCCGCCACCAAGCGCGACGCGCTGCACGCCGCCCGCGACCGCGGCGCGGTCGTGCTCGCGGTCTGCGGCGGCTACCAGCTGCTCGGCCACAGCTACCAGCTCGGCGACGAGGAGCTGCCCGGCATCGGCCTCGTCGATCTGCGCACCGTCCGCGCGAACGGCCCCCGCCTGATCGGCAACTGCGCGATCGAGGCCGACCTCGGCGACGGCCCCCGCACGATCGCCGGCTTCGAGAACCACGGCGGCCGCACCTACCTCGGCCCCGACGAGCGACCGCTCGGCCGCGTCCTATCCGGCCACGGCAACAACGGCAAGGACCGCCACGAGGGAGTTCACTCCCACAACGTCATCGGCACCTACCTCCACGGCCCGCTGCTGCCCAAGAACGTCTGGCTCGCCGACCGCCTGATCGAGCTCGCCCTCGACACCGAGCTCTCCCCCCTCCCAGGAGACGACGTCGAGGCCGCCGCCCACGCCTCCGCCCGCCGCGCGGCCGGCGTCTGACCCGCGAGCACAGCCAGCTCGCGTCAGGAGGTGGTTCCCAAGACCCGCAGCAGCTCCGGCATCGACGTCTTGCCCGCACGGACCTTCGCGAGGCCGTCGTCGCGCAGGCGACGCATGCCCTGTGCGACCGCGACGGAGGCGATCGCCTCGGCGGGGCGCTTGTCGACGATCAGCGCGCGGATCTCGTCGGTGACCTCCATCAGCTCGTAGAGGCCGACGCGGCCGCGATAGCCGGTCTGGGCGCAGCGCACGCAGCCGACGGGCTCGTAGGCCACGATGGGCTCGGCGACGCCGCCGAAGCCGTTGCCGGTCAGCGCCTCGGGACCGATCTCGATCGGCGAGCGGCAGTTCTCGCAGAGCCGGCGCGCCAGCCGCTGGGTGACGACGCAGCTGAGGCCGGCGGCGACGAGGAACGGCTCGATGCCCATCTCCATCAGACGCGCCACGCTCATCGGAGCGTCGGTCGTATGCAGCGTCGAGAGGACGAGGTGACCGGTGAGGGCGGACTGGATCGCGATCTGCGCCGTCTCGCGGTCGCGGATCTCGCCGACCATCATCACGTCGGGATCGGCGCGCATCATCGAGCGCAGGCCCGCCGCGAAGTCCAGCCCGATCTTCGGGTTGACCTGGATCTGCTTGACGCCCTCGAGCTCGTACTCGACCGGGTCCTCGATCGTGATCAGCGTCCGCTCCGGGACGTTGATCTCGCTCAGGGCGGCGTAGAGGGTCGTGGACTTGCCGGAGCCGGTCGGGCCGGTGGCGAGCACGCAGCCGCGCATCTGCGAGATCGCCGTGCGCAGCCGCGCCAGGTCGTCGCTCTCGAAGCCGAGATGGTCGAACTCGAGCATCCCCTTGCCCTTGTCGAGCACGCGCATCACTACCGACTCCCCGTGGACGGTCGGGAGCGTCGCGACGCGGATGTCGACGTAGCGGCCGTCGATCGTCAGGCCGATGCGGCCGTCCTGCGGCAGGCGGCGCTCTGCGATGTCGAGGTCGGCCATGATCTTGATGCGCGAGATCAGCCCCGAGACCATCGCTCGCGGCACGGTCGTCGACTCGCCGACGACGCCGTCGACACGCAGCCGCACCCGCATCGCCGCGACCTCCGGATCGAAGTGGACGTCCGAGGCGCCACGCTCGACGGCCTCGGCGACGATCGAGTGGACGAGCTTGACCACCGGCGCGTCGTCGGCGGACTCGCGCAGCTCGATGACCTGGGCCTCCGGCTCCTCCGCGACCTCCTCGACCGCCGTGTCGAGCCGCGTGAGGCGTCCGAGCAGCAGCTCGACGTCCTCCTCAGTAGCGACCGCTCGTCGGATCTCGTAGCCGGTCATCATCGCCAGGTCGTCGGCGGCGAGCACGTTCGCGGGGTCGGACGTGGCCACGATCAGCGTCCGCTCGTCGGCGAACGCGATCGGCACCGCGCGGTGGCGGCGCAGCACGGCCGGGTCGATGAGCGCGGTGGCGCTCGGATCGACGTTCGCGACGTCGAGGTCGACGTGGTCGACCCCGTAGCGCTCGGCGACCGCGCGGGCCAGCTGGTCGGCTGTCACGACGTCGCCGTCGAGCAGCGTGCGGCCAGTCGTGGAGCCGGTGGCGCGCGCCTCGTCGACCGCGCGCTCGACCGCCTCGCGACTGGCGAAGCCGAGCTCGACGATGATGTCGCCGATTCGCTTGACCGCGCCGCTGCGCTGCGACGGCGGCGTGAACCCGGCTGAGGCCGGGGTGGGTTGATCGGCTGTCGCGCCTGGCACCCTTCGACTATCGGCACCGGGCGCGGATGGTTGAGCGCCTGGGAAGCGGCGCCCGGCGCGAGCCGGTCTCAGCGGCCGGTCGAGCCGAAGCCGCCGGCGCCGCGCGCCGTCTCGTCGAGGCTGGCCACCTCGACCAGCTCCGGCGCCTCGTGGCGGACGACCACCAGCTGCGCGATCCGGTCGCCGGGCGCGACCTCGAAGCTCGCGTCGCGATCGGTGTTGAGCAGCAGCACGCGAACCTCGCCGCGGTAGCCGGCGTCGATCAGCCCGGGGGCGTTGACGAGCGCGATCCCATGGCGGGCGGCGAGCCCCGAGCGGGGCAGCACGAGGCCCGCGTGACCGTCGGGAATCGCGACGGCGACGCCTGTGCCGACGCTGACGCGCCCGCCCGGCGGCAGGGTCGCCGCCTCGGCGGCGCGCAGGTCGTAGCCGGCGTCGTCGTCGTGGGCTCGGGTTGGAGCGGCGGCGGTCTCGGTCAGCCGCGCGAAGCGCAGCCTCATCCGGCCCCGTTCGCGGCCGCGCCATCGCTTTCGAAGCGCTCGAAGCGCGCGGCGGCGCTGACCGGCACGCGGGCGCGCACGCGCACCCCGTCCGCGGTGTCCTCGCGCTCCATCTCGCCGGCGACGTCGTGCAGCTCGGAGAGCCGACCGCCCTCCTCGTAGGGCACGAGCAGCTCCATCGCCCGCAGGCTCGAGAGGAAGCGCGCCTCGACGGCCTCGCGCAGCGCGCCGAGGCCCTCGCCGGTCTCCGCGGAGACCTGGATCGCATCCGGGAAGCGGAAGCCGAGCTCGCGGCGGCGCTCGGCGTCGAGCAGGTCGACCTTGTTCAGGGCGAGCAGCCGCGGCCGCTCGCCGGCGCCGATCTCGCCGAGCACCAGCTCGACCGCCTCGAGCATGTCGGCGAGGTCCTCCTCCGGTGCCGAGGCGTCGGCGACGTGCAGCAGCAGCTCGGCCTCGAGCGCCTCCTGCAGCGTGGCCCCGAAGGCGTCGACCAGCTGGTGCGGCAGCTTGCGGATGAAGCCGACCGTGTCGGTAAGCAGGTAGCTGCGCCCGGAGATCTCGAACGACCGCGTCGTCGGGTCGAGCGTGTGGAAGAGCCGGTCGCGGACGCCCACCTGCGCCCCGGTCAGCGCGTTGAGCAGCGTCGACTTGCCGGCGTTGGTGTAACCCGCCAGGGCGACGGTCGGCAGCGCCGCGCGGTCGCGCTCGCGCCGCATGACCTGACGCGTGCCGTGCTGATCGGCGAGCCGCCGCTTGAGCGCCGCGATCCGATCGCGCGCAAGGCGGCGGTCGGTCTCGATCTGGCTCTCGCCCGGACCCCTGGTTCCGATGCCGGCGCCGAGGCGCTCGAGGTGCGTCCACAGCCCGCGCATCCGCGCGAGGTTGTACTCGAGCTGGGCCAGCTCGACCTGGAGCATGCCCTCGGCGCTGTGCGCGTGGTCGGCGAAGATGTCGAGGATGATCGCCGTGCGGTCGATCACCGGCACGCCGACCGCCTGCTCGAGGTTGCGCTCCTGGCGCGGCAGCAGCTCGTCGTCGCAGGCGACGAGGTTCGCGTCGGCCTCCTTGACCGCCTGCTTGAGCTCGGCCAGCTTGCCCTTGCCGAAGTAGCGGTCGGGGTCGGGCGCCGGCCGCCGCTGGGTCATCTCCCCCACGACCGCCGCGCCGGCCGTGCGCAGCAGCTCGCGCAGCTCCCCCAAGTCCGCCTCGTCGGGCCCCGCGGCTATGCACAGCGCGCGCTGACGCGCACGCGGCGTCCGCTGGCCCGCGCCGTAGCGGCTCTGGCCGGTGCGTCCGTTGCGTCCTCGATCCATCCGCTGACCAGTCTAGGGACGACGAGCGCACGCGCCGGAATCCGTTGCTCGGATTGGCTGGCCGGCCAGTCGCGTTCGGAGAGAGCTAGGATGCGCCGATGAGGGTCTTCGTCACGGGGGCGAGCGGGTTCATCGGCGGCCACGTCGTGCGCCGGCTGCGCCTGCGCGGCGACGACGTCGTGGCGCTCGTGCGGTCGCCGGAGAAGGCCGCGCCGCTGCGCGAGCTCGGTTGCGAGCTCGTCGAGGGAGACCTGTCCGACGGCGCCGCCATCGCACGCGGCGTCGCGGGCGCCGAGGCCGTCATCCATGCAGGCGCCGTCTACAAGGTCGGCATCCCGAAGTCCGAGTACCCGGCGATGTTCGAGGCCAACGTCGCGGGCACCGAGCGCGTGCTCGACGCCGCGGTGTCCGCCGGCGTCGAGCGGATCGTCTACGTCTCGACCTGCGCCGTCTTCGGCGACACCCGCGGCAAGGCCGTCGCCGAGGGCTGCAAGCGCGAAGCTCCCTTCCCGAGCGAGTACGAGCGCACCAAGACGCTCGCGCACGAGCTCGCCGAGGACCGGATCGCCGGCGGCGCGCCGATCGTCATCGTCCAGCCCGGCGGCGTCTACGGCCCCGACGACCACTCCGAGGTCGGCAACATGATCGAGCAGGCCCGCACCGGCAAGCTGCCGGCCAAGATGTTCCCCGACGCCGGCTTCATGTTCTGCCACGTCGAGGACATCGCCGGCGGGATCGTCCTCGCGCTCGACAAGGGCCGGATCGGCGAGGCCTACGTGATCTCCGGCCACCAGGGCACGCTCGGCGACCTGATCGACCGCGTCTCCGCGCTCGCCGGCCGCAAGCCGCCGCGCTTCACGATGCCGAGCTTCCTGCTCAAGGCCTCCGTACCGCTCGGTCCCGTGATCGGACCGCTGATGGGCTTCCCGCCCAACCTGCGCGAGCTGATCGCCAGCAGCGACGGCGTCACATACTGGGCCAGCGACGCCAAGGCCCGTACGGAGCTCGGTTTCGCACCGCGCGACCTCGACAGCGGCCTGCGCGACACGATCTCCGCCGCCGGCTGACGTACGCGCATTGACCCAAAAGGGTCGCCGGTTCGCGACTTTACCGTGACAGGTTTGCGGGGCTTGACAACTTCCCCAAAAGGCGTAGCCTCGGTGTGTCAGCGCACCGGACGGAGGGATCCGGATTGGCCCGAAACCCCAGCCCCGCCCAGGTACGGCGGCACCGCACACAGCGGCACGAGTCCACTCGCCGCGCCCACTGGCTGAGCCCGGCGACAGATCTTCCCGCCTTCCCCCGAAGGGATCGCGGGCCAAAGGAGAATCAGCAATGCGCCTAGCACGAACCTTGCTACTCGCGGTGGCGGCAGCTGTCGCCACCATGGCCTTCATGGCGGGATCCGCCTCCGCCCAGTCGGTCGAAGTCCTCAACGAAGCGAACATGCAGCACTGCCCCGCGATCACCGAATCCGCGTCGGGGCACAACACCAGCGCCGGCTGCGAGATCCAGGCTGTAAGTCAAGTCAACATGTTGCTGGTGACGCACGTCGTCGGCATCGGAGAAGTTCAGACCGCCTCCTGCCAGAGCACGCTGACCGCCAACATCGACGAAGATGGGCAGGGCTTCATCGACGTCGACGCGAGCACGCTCGTCGAAAACGAAGCCACCGGCTGCGCGATCGAGCCCTGCGACGAAGGCGAAGGAGCAGGCGTCACCACGCCGCACGCGGATCTCGAATGGCCGATCTTCGGCATTGGAGAAATCAGCGGAGGCGTGGAAGTGATGGCCGTCACCTTCTGCGCTCGCCCCCACAACACCGGCGAAGGAGTGGGGCCGGTGCCCTGCACGGTCGTTCTCGACATCCTGCACCCCGAGGCTCACGAGCAGGAGATCGGCACGTTCGAGGATCCGTGCCGGGAGAACCCGACGAGAGAACTCACGGGTCAGTGGTTGACCAACGACGCCGGAGGGACAGTCGACATCGAAATAAGGCACGTGCACTATCCAGGCGACAATCCGTAGGGAAGACCGCCTAGGCCATGCGCCGGTCGACGGGACCGGCGCAAGGCCCCCAGCCACCGCGCCGCGTGTCGACGAGCTCGTCGAGGACCGGATCGCCGGCGGCGCGACACTCTCGCCTGACCGCTAGAGCGGCACGAGCCGGCTCGGCGGTCGCGTCAGCCGATCTCGCAAGACGAAGGTTCCCTCGGTGACCGGCACGATCGCAACCGACCCACCTGTGCGGACACGCATTGCTCGCGCTCGATCGGGCGCTACTCCGACTATGAGACGACGCCGTGACCTCGAGGCCGTGTAGAGCGACACGCTGGCGAGTCCCCTGGCGACAGCGCGTCGGTTCCTGGCGCACGTCACGTTGACGATGGAGCCCGGCTCGCGCCCGACGATGCAGAGGTAGCCGTTCGCGGGAACGACCCAAGAGGCCTTGGCTGCTGTCGGCATTCGCTGCGCGAGCGCCGGGTTCATCCCATATGCCGGTTGGGCCAGGATGTCGGTCATTGTCGGGGGAAGTCCCTCTGCCTTCGTGCGCAACAGCGCGAAATGCGAGATCTGCTGTTCGTGGGCGTGGCGAACCATCCGGATCGCGTGCCGCTCGGACCGGCTGTGCTGGTGTCGGTGTCCGGCATGTGAGCCGCCCCGATGTTCCGGCCTGTCTTCGGCCTCGACCGCCAGCCACGTGAAGACGCCGAGACAAGCGGCAAGCAGCAGGCCGGCTCCCAGGTGCCGGCCCGCTGCGCTGGCGATGCGGCTGGACATCGAGCGTCTCCGGCAGTCGTCGGTGGACCGCTCCTAGTGCGCCCCGTAGGCTTGATACCAGCCGTAGACGTGATTCGATCCGCCGGCATTGTTCCGAACGATTCCACGTCGGTAGACCCCGTCGTTGCCGAACAGGTAGTAGGTCAGATCGTTCGGTCCGCTCGTGCACTTCCACGAGGCCGCCAGGCCACCGCCGGAGTTCAAGACGCTCACGCAGCCGCTGTGCGTATAACTTCTGACACCGGCTGCATAGAGGCCTCCACCCCAGTTGGCGGCGCAGCTGTCTCCGGGCTGTCCCCAGGGTGCGAGCCAGGTATTGCAGTACTGGATCTCGTGAAAGGCGTGCGCAGTCGGAACCGGTCCGGCGGACAGCCAAATCGACATCAGCAATGACGTCGCAAGGGCAGCAACGACTCCCCAGCGCCGAGCGCGTTGAGCGGCCGCATGGCCGCCTCGGGTCGCGAGTATGCCTTGTGTTGTCAGGAAGTTGAACATCGAACCCCTCTCTTCTTGGACGTCTTGCTCCATCGGACGGTCAGCTTGATGCCACATGAAGGAAGCCGCTACGGGGGCGTCACCCTGAACCCGACCCTGAAATCGCACGAGCCGAGGGATCGTGGGGCGCGCATGCGCCCAGCTCGAGCGCGAAGCGCTGGCCCTCGGCGTCGCCGGGTTTGGTGGACACCCATACCCGGCGACCCTCGTGGACGGCGACCTGGCAGACGATGTGCGCGGGCGACGTCGAGCACCATCGCTCGCATATCGCCATCTTGGCGCGCCCGACTCCTCCCGGCCAGGTGCCGCGGGGCCCCAGGGCGCGAGCCCCGGTCCGGCTAGCCGCCGAGGCTCGAGCGCAGGCGCTCCATCGCCTCGGCGAGGCGGTCGTCGGGCACGGTGAGCGAGATGCGGAAGAAGCCTTCGCCGTTGGGTCCGTAGGCGCCGCCGGGCGAGACCACGACGGCCGACTCCTCGAGCACCAGCTCGCAGTACGACGCCGAGCTGTGGCCCTCGGGCACGGGCGCCCAGACGTAGATCGTCCCCCGCGGCGAGCGCACGTCGACGCCGATCGCCCGCAGCGCGTCGACGACGAGGTCGCGCCGGCGCGCGTAGACCGCGCTCATGTCGCGCGCGATCTGGTCGCCCCGCTCGGAGAGCGCGGCGACGGCGGCGAGCTGGACCGCCTCGAACATCCCCGAGTCGATGTTCGTCTTCAGCTTCCAGTAGGCCGCGACGGCGTCGGCGTTGCCGACGATCGCCGCCGTCCGCCAGCCGGTCATGTTGTAGCCCTTCGACAGCGAGAAGACCTCTACGCCGACCTCCTTGGCCCCGGGCGTCTCGAGGAAGCTAGGCGCGACGTAGCCGTCGAAGGTCGTCTCGGTGTAGGAGGCGTCGTGGACGACGAGGACGTCGTGCGCGCGGGCGAACTCCACCACCCGCTCGAAGAACCCGTCGGGGACCACGGCGCCGGTCGGGTTGTTGGGGTAGTTGAGGTACATCAGCCGCGCCGCCTCGCGCGCCTCGAGCGGAATCGCCTCGAGGTCGGGCACGAAGCCCAGCTCGGGCACGAGCGGCATCAACGCGCTCTCGGCGCCGGCGATCAGCGGCCCGCCGGTGTAGACCGGGTACCCCGGATCGGCCGCGAGCGCGACGCTGCCGGGGTCGAGGAAGGCCAGGTTGAGGTTGAAGACGCACTCCTTGGCGCCGAGCGCCGGGACGATCTCCGTCTCGGCGTCGAGCGCGACGCCGAAGCGGCGCGCGTAGAAGTCGGCGAACGCCTGGCGCAGCTCGGCCCGGCCGCGGTTGGAGGGGTACCGGTGCGTGCCGCCGTCGGCGGCGGCTGCGCCCAGGGCCTCGACCACCAGCCGTGGAGTGGGCATGTCGGGGTCGCCGATCCCGAGGCTGATCACGTCGATGTCCGCGGCCTTCTTGTCGGCGATCTTGCGCTCGAGCTCGGCGAACAGGTACGGGGGCAGGCGGTCCAGCCGCGCGCTCGTCTTCATGCGTCTCTCAATGCCTCCAGGAGCTCGGGGCTGAGCTCGCCCTCGTACACGGGAACGGCCCAGCCGGTCAGGTCTACGTGCAGGTCCTCGCCGACGTCGACCTCGAGGTCGCCGCCGTCGAGGTGGACGGTCACCGGGCTGTCGAGGCCGCGCAGCACGGCGGCCACGGCAGCTCCGGTCGCGCCGGTTCCCGACGCCAGCGTCTCCCCCGCCCCGCGCTCGAAGATCCGCGCGCGGATCGCGCGCTCGGACTCGCGTCGCCAGAACGACACGTTGGTCCGGTTCGGGAACAGCTCGTGGCGCTCCAGCGCCGGCCCGATCGCCGCCAGGTCGAGCTCCTCCAGCCCGTCCGGAACCTCGATCGAGCACTGCGGGTTGCCGATCGAGACGAACTGGAAGTCGTAGTCGCGCCCGCCGGCGGTCAGACTGCCGCGTCCGTCGGCGGCGCCCGACGGATAGCTGTCGGAGCGCAGCTTCGCCCGGCCCATGTCGACGGTGCAGGTCGTCGGTCCGGTGATCCGCGGGCGGATCTCGCCTGCCGCCGTCTGGATGCCGAAGCTGTCGTGCTCGGTCCAGCCGGAGCGGCGCAGGTACATCACCGCCTCGCGGACGCCGTTGCCCGACAGCTCGGCCTCCGAGCCGTCGGGGTTGAAGATCCGCAGCGAGGCGACGAAGCCCGCCTCGGTCGGCTCGTCGAGCAGCAGCACCCCGTCGGCGCCGACGCCGCTGTGCGGCGCGCACAGCGCGCGAACGCGCGCGGCGGTCAGCTCGAACGCCAGGTTGCGCGCCTCGACGATCACGTAGTCGTTGCCGAGCGCGTTCCACTTCTCGAACCTCACGGGCGCGCCACTCTACGCGACCCGCCGCGACCAAGCCGCAGCGCGGCGTCCGGCAGCTCAGCCGGCGCCGAGCACGCGCACGATCTCCTCGGCCGCGTCGGCCGGCGTCCGCGCGGTCATGTCCACCTGCCGCACGTTGCGCATCTTGCGCATCCAGGTCATCTGCCGCCGCGCATAGTTCCGGGAACGCTGCTTCATCCGGTCCACGTCGCCAACCGACAGCTCCGAGAAGCCCAGCGCCTTGCGCGCGGTGTGCGAAGGCCCGCGCTCCCGCGCCCGCCGCACCTCCTCCTCGCCACCCGCCGCCACGATCGCGTCGACCCGCTCCTCGATCCGCCGGTACAGCCGCTCCCGCTCCATCGTCAGCCCGAAGATCGCCGTCGGATGCCGTGTCTCCGGCGACCACAGCTCCGAGGTCTCCGTGTTCGGCGGCACCTTCTCCAAGGACAGGTCGGCCAGCGCCGCGCGCAGATAGAGACCGGTCCCACCCAAGACGATCGGCCGACGACCGCTGGCCAGGGCCACATCGATCTCCGCGTGCGCCCGCGGCATGTAGTCACCGAGCGAGAACGGCTCGTCGACGGGCACGAAGCCGACCAACCGATGCTCGAGCCGCCGCTGCTCGGCCTCCGTGACAGCTCCAGTGAGCACCGAAAGCCCCTCATAGACCTGCAGCGCATCGCACGACACCGCAACCGGATCCTCGCCCCGCTCCCGCAACCGATCCGCCAGCTCCAACGCCACCGCCGTCTTCCCAACCCCCGTCGGCCCGAACAGCGCGAGAACCCGCACGTGCCTCCCGTCAGCGGATGCAAATAGTTCTCAGAGGAGCTTTCGCTTGCTCCGTTGAGAACCTATTTGCATCCGCTGACGCCCCCACCACCGCCGATCAACCGCCCACCCGCGCCAACAGCGACTCCGACCCCGCCAGCGTCGTACTGGTCGCCGAGACGATCTCCACAGAAGTCATCTCCCCAGCCCGCGCCAGCCCCTCGAAGTTCACCGTCTTCCCATGCCCCGTCCGCCCCCGCAACCTCGACGGATCCGTCCGCGACGGCCCCTCGACCAGCACCTCCACCGTCCGCCCCACGAACCGCTGCGACCGCTCCGTCGCCCGCCGCTGCACCGCCTCGACCAGCCGCTCCATCCGCTCCCGCTTCACCGCATGCGCCAGCTGCCCGTCGAGCTCCGCCGCCGCCGTCCCCCGCCGCGGCGAGAAGACGAACGTGAACGCCGAGTCGTAGCCGACCTCCTCGACCACCTCCAGCGTCTCCTCGAACTCCGCGTCGGTCTCGCCGGGGAACCCCACGATGATGTCTGTCGTGATCGAGCAGTCCGGCACGATCTCGCGGATCAGCGCGACGCGGTCCATGTAGCGCTCGCGGTCGTAGGTGCGCCGCATCGCCTTCAGCACGCGGCTCGATCCGGACTGCAGCGGCAGGTGGATGTGCGGACAGACGCTCGGCAGCTCGGCGTGGGCGCGGATCACGTCCTCGCGCATGTCCTTCGGATGCGGGCTGGTGTAGCGGACGCGGTCGATCCCGACGATCGCGTCGACCATTCCGAGCAGCTCGGCGAACGTCGCCTTCGACCCCACCGGCAGGTCACGCCCGTAGGAGTTGACGTTCTGCCCGAGCAGCGTCACCTCGCGCACGCCGTCGGCGGCGAGCCGCTCGATCTCGGCGACGAGCTCGTCGGCCGGTCGCGACACCTCGCGCCCGCGCGTCGAGGGCACGATGCAGTACGAGCAGACGCAGTTGCAGCCGACCGAGATCTGGACCCAGCCCTGGAAGTCGCGCTCGCGCTTCATCGGCAGATGGCCGGTGAAGCCCTCGAACTCGAAGTAGCCCTGCGCGGTCAGCTGGTCGCTGGTCAGGAACTCGGCGAGCCGGTGGACCTGGCCGGGCCCGAACGCGACGTCGACGAACGGGAACTGCTCGAAGACCTTCTCCTTCAGCGATTGCGACCAGCAGCCGCCGACGCCGACGATCCGCGTCGGGTCCTCGCTCTTGAGCCGCTTCGCCTCCCCGAGATGCCCGATGAAGCGCGTGTCGGCCGACTCGCGGATCGAGCAGGTGTTGAACAGGATCAGGTCGGCCTCGGCGCGCTCGTCGGCCTGCTCGTAGCCGAGCGAGTCGAGCATCCCCTTCATCCGCTCGGAGTCGTGCTCGTTCATCTGGCACCCGAAGGTGGTCAGGTGGTAGTGCTTCATCGTCCAGGGAAAGTACTACCGGCCAGGAGCCGGCGGGGGCTCCGGGGGCGTGAGCCCCCGGTCGATCTCAGCGAGCTATGTCGGTGGAGCGGCTCTCGCGGATCACCGTGACCTTGATCTGGCCCGGATACTCCAGCTCGCGCTCGACCTCGCGCGCGATCTCACGCGACAGGATCGTCGCGCCGTCGTCGTCGATCCGCTCGGGCCTGACGATCACGCGCAGCTCGCGCCCGGCGTGCATCGCGTAGACCTTGTCGATGCCCTCGTGGCGCGCGGCGACCCGCTCGAGATCCTGCAGGCGGGCGACGTAGCGCTCGAGCGACTCCCCGCGCGCGCCGGGACGGGCGCCGGAGAGCGCATCGACGATCTGGACGATCACCGCCTCGACGGTCTGCGGCTCGACCTCGTTGTGGTGGGCCTCGATCGCATGGGCGACGGCGTCGGACTCGCCGCAGCGACGCGCCAGCTCCGCGCCGACGATCGCGTGCGGCCCCTCGACCTCATGCGATGCCGCCTTGCCGATGTCGTGCAGCAAGGCCGCACGGGCGGCGATCTTCGGATTGGCGTCGAGCTCGTTGGCGGTCAGCGTCGCGAGTCGCGCGCACTCGATCGAGTGGTCGAGCACGTTCTGGCCGTAGCTGGTGCGGAAGCGCAGGCGGCCGAGCAGCTTGGTCAACTCGGGATGGACGGTGCCGACGCCGGCCTCGAGCTCGGCCTGCTCGCCGAGCGCGACGATCCGACGGTCGAGCTCCGATTGCGCCTGGCCATGGGCCTCCTCGATCCGCGCCGGGTGGATGCGACCGTCGGCGAGCAGCTTCTCGAGCGTCAGCCGCGCGACCTCGCGCCGGACGCCGTCGAAGCCCGACAGCAGCACGGTCCCCGGCGTGTCGTCGATGATCACGTCGATTCCGGTCAGCGTCTCGAACGCCCGGATGTTGCGTCCCTCGCGACCGATGATCCGGCCCTTCAGCTCGTCGGAGTCGAGATGGATCGAGGTGACGGTGGTCTCCGCCGAGTGGCTGCCGGCTACTCGCTGCATGCATGCCGCGAGGATGCTGCGGGCGCGCCGCTCGGCGTCGTGGCGGGCCTCGTCCTCGACCTGGCGGATCAGCCGTGCCCGCTCGTGGCGCAGCTCGTCCTCGAGCTCGGCGAGCAGCGCCTGGCGCGCCTCCGAGACGCTCAAGCCGCCGGCGCGCTCGAGCTCGCGCAGCTGCTGCTGACGGCGCTGCTCGACGGTCGCATGAGCCGCCTCGAGCTCGCGCTCGCGCTCACGCAGCATCCCCTCGCGCTCGGCGAGGTCGCCGTCGACGGGCAGCGCCGGCTGGGAGGGCTTGGCGTGGCTGGGCCTACGAGCGCTCGGGGAACGAGCCGCCTGGGCGCCGCTGGCGAGCGCGGGACGACGGCGCAGCCTTGGCGCCACCAGCACGACAGCTCCCGAAACAGTTGCCGCGACCAGGGCCGCCAACAGGATTTCCATCTCGCAGTCTCCTTAGCGACGGCCTTCGCTCGGCCGTTCGGAGACAGGGTAGTGACCGGTCACGAGCTCCGCAAACACGGGCTTACGCGATGGACAACGGCTTACTCCCGGCTATGCCGACCTGTCTATCTGCCTATATGAGAACGGACCGCGTCGTAGGCGAGCTCGGGTGAGTAGCCCTTGCGCACGAGCATCCGCCATGCGCGATCGCGGGCCGGATCGTCGGCGGGGGGCTCGACCCTGTCCGCTAGCAGCGCAAGCGCGGCGTCGAGCTCCTCGTCGCGATCACGCGCGGCGACGGCCGTCTCGATGAGGTCCAGTGCGACCCCGCGCCGTGCCAGCTCGCGCTCGATCCGCTCCGCGCCCCAGCGCTCCAGCGTCCGCTTGTCCTCGGCGAAGCGCTGCGCGAAGCGAGCGTCGTCGAGCAGGCCGGCGCGTTCGAGCTCGGCCACGACCGTGTCGATCGCATCCGGCTCGACCAGCTTGCCCTCGAGATGCGCGCGCAACTCGAAGACCGTCCGCTCGCGCCGGTTGAGCGCCTTGTGCGCGAGGTCGAGCGCCCGCTGAGCCTCGCTCATCGCTCAGGCGGCCTCGCGAACCTCGCCGGTCTCTGGATCCACTCCGGCCGGCGGCTCGACGGCGGCGACCGGCGCGTCCTGTCCGATGCCGACGGCGGCATGGATCTTCTGCTCGATCTCGTCCATCAGCTCAGGGTTCTCGCGCAGGTGGCCCTTCGCGTTGTTGCGCCCCTGACCGAGCCGTTGATCGCCGTAGGAGAAGAACGAGCCCGACTTCGAGACGATGTCGTGCTCGATCCCCAGGTCGAGGATGCAGCCGGCGGAGGAGATCCCCTGGCCGTACTCGATGTCGAACTCGGCCTGGCGGAACGGCGCGGCGACCTTGTTCTTGACGACCTTGACGCGAACCCTGTTGCCGACCGCCTCGGTGCCCTCCTTGAGCGTCTCGATGCGGCGGATGTCGAGCCGCTGCGACGAGTAGAACTTCAGCGCGCGGCCGCCCGGCTGGGTCTCCGGCGAGCCGAACATCACGCCGATCTTCTCGCGGATCTGGTTGGTCAGCAGGCAGAGCGTGTTGGCGCGATTCAGGTTGCCGGCGAGCTTGCGCATAGCCTGGCTCATCATCCGCGCCTGCAGGCCGACCGTCTGGTCGCCCATCTGGCCCTCGAGCTCGACCTTCGGCGTCAGCGCCGCTACGGAGTCGATCGCGACGACGTCGATCGTGCCGGAGCGGATCAGCATGTCGGCTATCTCGAGCGCCTGCTCGCCGTAGTCGGGCTGCGAGACCAGCAGCTCGTCGACGTCGACGCCGATCCGCTTCGCGTAGGCGGGGTCCATCGCGTGCTCGGCGTCGATGAACGCGCAGATGCCGCCGCGCTTCTGAGCCTCGGCGAGCACGTGGTAGACGAGCGTCGTCTTGCCCGAGGACTCGGGTCCGAAGACCTCGACGATCCGGCCCTGCGGCAAGCCGCCGACGCCCAGGGCGATGTCGAGCGAGAGCGCGCCGGTCGGGATCGCCTTGACGCGCACGGCGGCGTTCTCGTCGCCCATCTTCATGATCGAGCCCTCGCCGTGATCCTTGCGGATCTGCGCCAGCGCGCTGTTCAGAGCTGCGTCGCGGGCCTTTGCAGCCTTCTCCTGGTCCTTGTCCATGTGGTCGCGATCTCCTCGAGGTCCGTTAGGTGCAAGAGGCTAGGTAGCCAACCGGACGCTCCGAGATATCTGGCCCAGGTTCTGCGACAGCTACGTCACAGCGCCGCGACGGGGCTGTCAGCCGACGAGCAGGCGGCGCAGCAGGTGCAGGGCCACCGTGGTCGAGCGATCGCGGATCTCCGCGCGGTCGCCGGGCAGCCTGACGTTGCGAGCGATCGCCTCGCCGACGGCCGGCTTGACGCACCAGAAGACGGTCCCGACGGGCTTGTCCTCCGTACCGCCGCCGGGACCCGCGATTCCCGTGATCGCGATCGCGACGTCCGCCCCGAAGCGCTCGAGCGCGCCGTCGGCCATCGCCTCGGCGACCTCGCCCGATACCGCGCCATGACGCGCGATCAGCGCGGGCTCGACGCCGAGCAGCTCCGCCTTGGCCTCGTTCGAGTAGGAGACGACTCCGCCGAGGAGGTACCGGGACGAGCCCGGCCGCTCGGTCAGCCGCGCCGCCAGCAGGCCGCCGGTGCAGGACTCCGCCACCGCCAGCTTGCGCTCCCCGAGCAGCGCAGCCACCTGCTCGTCGACCGTCGCGCCGTCGGTCGAGAAGAGCGTGTCGGCGTGGCGCTCGGCGACCAGCTCGGAAAGCTCCTCCCAGGCCGGCGCGGCGTCGGGCTCGTAGCGCGTGACGATCTCGACCTCGCCGCGGCGCAGGCAGGTCGTGATCTCCAATGCCGTGAAGTCGGCGATCCGCTGCTCGGCGACGCGCAGCGTCTCGGCGATCTCGGACTCCGGGATCCCGAACAGCCGCAGCATCGCCTGCTCGTAGTCGGTCGCCTGTGCGAGCACCGCCTGGAACGGCTCGGCGGCGAGCACGGCGGGCCACATCGCGTGCAGCTCGCGCGGCGGGCCGGGCAGCACGACCAGCGCGGGAAGCCCGTCGGCGGCGGGGACGACCATCCCGGGCGCCGTGCCGGCCGGCTCGATCGCCGTCGCGCCGGCGGGAACCAGCGCCTGCTTGCGGTTGGCGGCGCGAATCGCCTCCAGGTCGACGTTCGGCCAGTGCTTCGTCAACGGCCGGACGATGTCGGCGATGCGCTGCTCGAGCGCCGCGTCGAGCGAAAGCTCGCGGCCGGTGAAGCGCGCGACGATCTCGAGCGTGAGGTCGTCGGCGGTCGGTCCGAGCCCGCCGCTGGTGAAGATCACGTCGACGCCCTGGTCGGCGAGGAAGCGCAGCTGCGCCTCCATGTCCTCCGGGCGGTCGCCGCAGATCGTGATGTGGGCGAGGTCGACCCCCAGCTCGCGCAGGCGGTCCGAGAGCCACGGCCCGTTGCGGTCGCGCACACGGCCGGTCAGCACCTCGGTGCCGGTTACGACGACGCCGGCGCGGGCGCTCATGCGCAGGGAGCCTCGACGGCGTCGAGCTCTGTCGATCCGTCCGAGCTCAGGTCGAGGGCGATCGGATCCCCACTCTGCTCGATCGCGACCGGCTCGCCGTTGAGCGTCACCGTCGCCGAGCGCTTGCCGAGGTTGATCCGCACCCGCGCGCCGTTGCGGAACGTCCGCGCGGCGTCGAGCGTGTTCTCGAAGACGACATCGGTGCCCGGCCCGGTGTCGACGCAGACGTAGGTCGGCTCGGCGGGCGCGATGCGCACGTTGACGCCACTGCGGTTCACGGCGGCCCGGCGGCGGCGCTGCCGGGCCCGCTGGCGCTCGCGCCGCTGCGCGGCCGACGGGGTGGTCTCGGTCGTGGTCGTGGCCGCCCGCTCGCCGTCCCCACCGCCCGAGTCGTCGTCGCCACCGAGCAGGCCCAGCACGAGCAGGAAGCCGACCAGCGCGACCACCACGCCCGCGGCGATCGCACCGCCGCGTCGCGGCGGCCGCCGCCCGCCGCGCCTGTCGCGGCGCTCGCGCGCGGGAATCGGCGCCAGCGGCTGGAACTCCGGCGCGTCGTTGCGCTCCTCGCTGAGCCGGTACTCCTCGACGAGCAGATACGGATCGACGCCGACCTCCTCGGCGTAGGTGCGCAGGAAGGTCTTGACGAAGGTCGGCCCGGGCAGCAGGCCCCACTCCTCGTTCTCGAGCGCGCGCAGGTACTTCGCACGGATCTTCGTGCGCTCCTCGACATCCGCGATGTCCAGGCGCTGGCGCATGCGCGCCTCGCGTAGGGTCTCCCCGATTGGAGGCATGGGACGCGCCCTATTCTGGCGGTTCCGTCGCCCTACGACCGGAGCGCAGGCGGATCGGTCCCGTCCGACGGTGTCGAAGCTCGCTGGGCCGATCCGGCGAGCACCGGATCGACGGGGCTCTGGAGCGCGGCCAGGACACGCGGCAGCTCGGCATCGCCGATCAGCACGTTGCGCGCCTTCGAGCCCTCGTAGCCGGATATCACGCCGCGCCGCTCGAGCATGTCGATCAGCCGGCCGGCGCGGGTGTAGCCGACGCGCAGGCGGCGCTGGAGCATCGACGTCGAGGCGGTGTCCATCTGGACCACCGTGCGGATCGCCTCGGCGAGCAGCTCGTCCTGGTCGGGGTCGTAGTCGCCGCGGTCGTCGCCGTCGTCGTCGCTCTCGACCGCCTCGAGCAGCTCCTCGTGCAGCTCGGGCTCGCCCTGACGGCGCCAGTGGGCGGTCAGCTTCTCGATCTCCTCCTCGTCGACGAACGCGCCCTGGATGCGGTTGAGCTTCGATCCGTTGCCGGGCTTGAACAGCATGTCGCCCTTGCCGAGCAGCGACTCGGCGCCGTTCTGGTCGAGGATGACGCGCGAGTCGGTCTGCGAGGAGACCGCGAAGGCGATCCGCGCCGGGACGTTCGCCTTGATCATCCCGGTGATGATGTCGGCGCTCGGGCGCTGGGTCGCGAGCAGCAGGTGGATGCCCACGGCGCGCGACTTCTGCGCCAGGCGGATGATCGCGTCCTCGACCTCGCCGGGGGCGATCATCATCAGGTCCGCGAGCTCGTCGATCACGCACAGCACGTAGGGCAGCGGCCGCTCGCCGTTGCGCACGCGCATCCGATTGAGCTCCTCGAGCTTGCGCGTGCGCGACTTGCTCATCAGCGAGTAGCGCTGCTCCATCTCGCCGATCAGGTTCTGCAGCACGTTGGCGGCCAGCCGCGGGCTGGTGACGACCGGCGTCAGGAGGTGCGGGATCTGCTCGTAGAGGTTGAGCTCGACCTGCTTGGGGTCGACCAGCACGAGCCGGACGTCGTTCGGTGACGAGCGCATCAGGATCGAGGCGAGCATCGCGTTGACGGCGCCGGACTTGCCGGCGCCGGTGGTGCCGGCGACCAGGACGTGCGGTTGCTGGGCGAGGTCGATGCCGATCGCCCGGCCGTCGATGTCCTTGCCGAGCCAGACGGCGAGCGGCGACCAGCCCTCGGGCGGGTTCTGCGACACGTCGCCGAGGTGGACCATGTGGCGGACCGTGTTCGGCACCTCCACCCCGACCGCGCGCTTGCCCGGGATCGGCGCCAGGATCCGCACGTCGTCGGCCGCGAGCGCGTAGGCGAGGTCGTCGCGCATGTTCGAGACCTTCGACATCTTGATCCCGGGCGCCAGCCGCAGCTCGTAGCGGGTGACGTGCGGGCCGCTGACGCTGCCGACGACCTTGGCCTCGACGCCGAAGTGGCCGAGCGCCTCGACCAGCTGCGCGCCGACCTTGTCGATCGCGCCGGTGTCGGCCTTGCGACCGGACGGCGAGCGCTTGAGGAACTTGTCCGACGGCAGCGTGTAGTCGACGTCGTCGGCCTCGGTGACTCCGTCGGTGCGCCGGTTGCCCATCGGGGTGAGCGGCTCCTGGACCGGCTCGACGACGGGGAGGTCGGCGGTCTCACCGTCGGCTACCTCGGCCGCGGCGACCGCCTCGACTCCCTCCGCGGCCTCGAACGGCTCGTCGTCGGCCCACTCGGCGCCGGCGTCCTCGGCGGCATCCGCCCGCTGCTCCTGATCCTCGTCGTCCGCGAACAGGTCTGGGAAGCGGTCCTCGGCGTCGAGTGCGGGTGCCTCCACGTGGGTCGCATGGACGACCGGCTCGACTCCAGGCGGCTCGGGCGGCCCGTCGACCGCGGTCGCGGCCGGTCGTGCGTCCTCCGGCTCGACGCGGCGCGCCGCGTAGCTGAGCGGGCCGCGCTCGCCCGAGAGCACCGCGGTCAGCTCGGAGGTCGAGTTGCGGACGACGCGCGTGGTCGTCGCCACGCCGGCGCCGGTGGTGCGCAGGACGCTCGCCAGCGAGGCGCCGGTCAGCAGCAGCACGCCGCCGGTCATCAGGAAGACGAAGACGATGTGCGCGCCGACGGTCGAGAACAGCGTGCTCGCCGCCCAGAGGAGCAGCTCGCCGAGCACGCCGCCGCGGTCCGAGACATAGGAAGCCTCGAGCAGCGGGTCGTGAGGCGCGGCACCCGGGCCCAGCCCGAGCGAGCCGGCGGCCAGGCCGAGCGCCAGTCCGAGCGTCAGGCAGATCGCGCCGGCGCGGAATGGCCTCAGCGACGGGAGCAGCTCGTCGACGACCATCAGGACGCCGGCGGCGACGAAGCCGACCGGAGCCAGGTAGGCCACGCCGCCCAGCAGGAAGCGCAGCGCGTCCGCCGTCGCCTCCCCCACGCGGCCACCGGTCTCGCCGCCGTAGAGGACGACGGCCAGGAAGCAGCCGAAGGCGATCAGCGCGAGACCGATCAGGTCGCGCTGATGCGGCTCGATCGCGGGCAGGCCGAATCCACCCCCGCCGCGCCGCGCGGGCGGTCGCCTGCGGGCCGGCTTTCGCTTCCCACCCTTGCGTGTGCTGCCAGCGCGTGCCATGACTGAATTCGTTCCTTCGACGGACGCGGCGCTGCCCCTCCCTACCATCAGGCCCATGGAGCGCTCGCCACGGGTCCTCGTAGTCGAGGACGACCGCGATATCGCAGACGTCCTGCGCCGCTCGCTGGACCTCGACGGCTACGAGGTCCGGCTGGCCGGCGACGGCGAGGCTGCCCTGACCCAGGCCGACGTCTTCGAGCCCGACGCGGTGATCCTCGATCTGGGCCTGCCGAAGCTCGACGGCGTCGAGGTCTGCAGGCGGCTGCGCGCCGATGGCGACGTGCCGATCCTGATGCTGACCGCCCGCGACGGCGTCGACGCGCGCGTCGACGGCCTCGACTCGGGCGCCGACGACTACCTCGTCAAGCCGTTCGAGCGGCGCGAGCTGCTGGCGCGGGTGCGCGCGCTGCTGCGGCGCCGCCCGCCGCGCGGCAGCGCCTCGCTCGTCTGCGGCGAGCTGAAGCTCAACCCCGACGCGCGCGAGGCGTCGCGCGGCGAGCGCGAGCTCGACCTGACCAGTCGCGAGTTCGAGCTGCTCGAGCACTTCATGCGCAACGAGCGGCTGGTCGTGTCGCGCCAGCGGCTGCTCGACGAGGTCTGGGGCTACCACCCGTTCGCCGAGACCAACACCGTCGACGTGTTCATCTCGAACCTGCGTCGCAAGCTCGAGGCCGGCGGCGAGGATCGCGTCCTGCACACGGTGCGCGGCGCCGGCTACGTCCTGAAGGCATCGTCATGAGGGGACCGATCGCCGGCGCGCGGCTGCGCCTTCCGATCCGCCTGAAGCTCGCCGCGGTCTCGGGCGGGCTGACCTTCGCGATCCTGCTGGCGTTCGCACTCGTCGTCGGCGGCTTCACCGAGCGCAAGCTGCAGTCGAGCTTCGACAGCGAGCTGCGCGCGACCGCCGCCGATCTCCAGAGCCAGTTCCAGGTCAACGGCTTCGGCTCGCGGATCGATCCGGAGCTCTTCCGGGTGACCGCGGCGGGCGGCGCCGTGCTGCGCGTCTGGGACCGTGTCAACAACGAGGTCTACGAGCTCGACAACAGCCCCGACCTCGGCCAGGTCTACGAGGGCACGCGCGACGTCGGCCGCTACCGCGTCGTCGGGCGGCCGCTGTTCAGGCGCTCGCTGGACCTCGGCGACAGCTTCGACTCGACCCCGCAGGCGCTCGACGGCGCCGCTGCCGCGCTCCAGTACGGCAAGCCGACCGACAACCTCAACGCCACCATCGACCGCGTCCGCTTCTTCCTGCTGCTCGGCGTGCTCGTCGGCACGGTCTTCGCCTTCTTCGCCGGCTTCTTCGTCGCCCGCCGCGCGATGCGTCCGATCTCCGGCCTGACCAAGGCCGCACGCGAGGTCGCCCGCACGCGCGACCCCCAGCACACGATCCTGCCGCGGCCGGTCGCCAACGACGAGGTCGCCGAGCTGTCGACCACGCTCAGCGAAATGCTCGCCCAGCTCGGAGCCGCGCGCAACGAGACCGAGGCGACGCTCGAGCGCCAGCGCGAGTTCGTCGCCGACGCCTCGCACGAGCTGCGCACGCCGTTGACCAGCATCCTCGCCAACCTCGAGCTGCTGGCCGACGAGCTCGACCGTCCCAGCGGCCCGCGCGACGGCGCGGCCGCAGCGGAGATCGCCGACTCGGCGCTGCGCTCCTCGCTGCGCATGCGGCGCCTGGTCGGCGACCTGCTGCTGCTGGCGCGGGCCGATGCCGGTCGCCGCGAGCAGCCGCGGCCGGTCGATCTCGCCGTCGTGGTCCGCGAGGCCGCACGCGAGGCGACGGCGGTCGGCGGCGACCATCCGTTGACGCTCGACCTCCCCGCCGACGGCGAGGGAATCGTCGAGGGCTCGCATGACGACCTGTTGCGCCTGACGCTCAACCTGATCGAGAACGCGTTCCTGCACACGTCGTCCGGAACGCCGGTGGTCGCGTCGGTGCGGCGCGCTACCCTCTCCGGGGGCACAGGCGGCGACCGCGTGCGACTCGAGGTCGCCGACCGCGGACCGGGCGTCGCGCCCGACCAGCGCGAGCGCATCTTCGAACGCTTCGCGCGCACCGAGGGCGACCGCTCGACCATGCGCGGCACGGGCCTCGGCCTGGCGATCGTCCGCGCGGTCGCGGAGGCCCATGGCGGCAGCGCGACGGTGCGCGACGCCGAAGGCGGTGGCGCGCTGTTCGAGATCGACCTGCCGGCGGCGCTCCGATCCGCGCCCGACGGTGTTCAGGACCGCGAGAGCAGCAGTCGGTCCAACGTCGCCAAGGGAGTCGCCCTGCCGTGAAGCGCATCGTCCTCCGCCGTCCCTCACCCGCCCTGATCGTCGCCTGCATCGCCCTGTTCGCCGCCCTCGGCGGCGTCTCCTATGGCCTCGCGACCGGCTCGATCGACAGCCGCGAGATCCGCGACAACACGATTCGCAGCAAGGACGTCCGCAACAACAGCGTCTACACGCGCGACCTGCGCAACAACGACGTCCGCGACATCGACATCCGCAACGGCACGATCAAGGGCCGCGACGTCGCCAGGGCCACGCTCACCGGCGACAACGTCAACATGGCGAAGCTCGGTCAGGTCCCCGACGCGGCGGCGCTCGGAGGAGTACCCGCGGCCGACTACGCGCGCGCGGCGGAGCCCGTCCACCTGATCGGCGCGGGCGGGGAGCCGCCGTTCGGGGCCGGGTTCTCGGCCAACGGCGGCGCCGACCTCGCTCCGGGCTTCTGGAGGGCCGTCGGCACGGTCTGGCTCCAGGGCACGGTCGCCGGCGGACCGGGCGTCGCCTTCACCCTCCCGGTCGGCTACCGCCCCGCCGGCAGCGCCCACTACGGGGCGGTGACCGTCGAGGCCGACGGCGACGTCGACGTCCCGGCCGGTCCCAGCTCACTCGACGGAATCGCCTTCCGAGCCGCGCCCTGAGCGGAGGAGCGCAGACGGACCGGTCCTACGACCGCGCGGCGCAGCTAGCTGGAGCGAGGTCCGGCGAGCACCGCAGCATGGATCTCAGACCTCGACGACCACGGGCAGGACCATCGGCCGGCGCTTGAGCTTCTTGTAGACGAACGCGGCGACGTCGTCGTGCAGGCGCGTCTGGATCAGGTCGATCTCGCGGATGCCGTCCTGGGCGCTGCGCGCGAGCGAGCCGATCACCGCGCCGCGCAGGTCGACCATGAACTGGTCGGCCTCGTCGACGAACGGCACGCCGCGGAAGATGATCTCGGGCTCGGCGACCGAGCGGCCGCTCTGCTCCGACACCGTCGCGACGACGATGAAGATGCCGTCGGCCGACAGCATCCGCCGGTCGCGCAGCGCGACGTCCTCGATGTCGCCGACGTCGACGCCGTCGACGAAGATCATGCCGGCCTGCTCGGGCTCGCCGAACGACGCGCCGTCGGCGTCGATCTCGAGCGGGATGCCGTTGTCGCCGCTGAAGATCGCGTCCGGGTCGACCCCCACCGCCTGGGCCAGCTCGCCGTGCAGCTTGATCCGCTTGTAGTCGCCGTGGACGGGCATCACATAGCGCGGATCGGTGAGGTTGAGCATCAGCTTGATCTCCTCCGCGTAGCCGTGGCCCGAGGCGTGGATCGGAGCGTCCCGCGGCGTCACGACGTCGGCGCCGATGTGGAACAGGCGGTCGATCGTGTCGTTGACCGCACGCTCGTTGCCGGGGACCGGCGTCGCGGAGAAGACGACCGTGTCGCCCTCGTGCAGCTTGACGTGCTGGTGGTCGCCGTGGGCCATCCGGCGCAGCGCCGACAGCGGCTCGCCCTGGCTGCCGGTCGACAGGATGATCAGCTTGTGGTCGGGGAGGTCCTCGATCTCGCGCGGCTCGACCAACATCCCCTCGGGAATGTGGATGTGGCCGAGCTGGCTGCCGATGTTGACGTTCTTGCGCATCGACCGACCGACCAGCGCGACCTTGCGCCCGAGCACCGAGGCCGCGTCGACGACCTGCTGCACGCGATGGATGTTCGACGCGAACGAGGTGACGACGATCCGCCCCTCGCAGCGTGCGAAGGTCTGCTCGAGCTTCGGTCCGACGAGCGACTCCGACAGCGACCAGCCGCTGCGGTCGGCGTTGGTCGAGTCGCCGCAGAGCAGCAGCACGCCCTCGCTGCCGAGCTCGGCGAGCCGCGCGATGTCCGCCGGCACGCCGTCGACCGGCGTCTGGTCGAACTTGTAGTCGCCGGTGATCAGGGTCGTGCCGAGCTCGCAGGTCAGCGCGTAGGCGAACATGTCGGGGATCGAGTGGGCGAGCTTGACCGGCTCGACCTCGAACGGACCGGCCGTCCTGACGTCGCCCGGCCTGACGTAGTCGACCTCGACGTCCTTGAGCTTGTGCTCGTCGAGCTTCGAGCGCGCCATCGCCATCGTCAGCGGCCCGCCGTAGATCCGCGGGGTGATGTCGAGCTCGCGCAGCACGTACGGCAGCGCGCCGATGTGGTCCTCGTGACCGTGCGTGACGAAGATCGCCTCGATGTCGTCGGCGCGCTCGCGCAGGTAGGCGAAGTCGGGCAGCACGAGGTCGATCCCGAGCTGGTCGGGCGCCGGGAAGCGCAGTCCCGTGTCGACGACGACGATCCGGTCCTCGTATTCGAGGACCGTCATGTTCTTTCCGATCTCCCCCAATCCGCCGAGCGGGAGGACGCGCAGCTTTCCCGACAAACCGCTATGCCTCCAACCGGTCAGGCGCCACCGAGCGCCCGGGGGGTGCGAGCCCGCCGTCCGTCCGTTCCCGCAGGCCGTGGGACGCCAGGGCGCCGCGGATCGCCTCGAGCTCGTCCTCGGTGGCCTCGACCATCGGCAGTCGTACGCCGCCGACGTCGTGACCGAGCAGGTTCAGCGCCGCCTTGACGGTGACGCACGCCGGTGCGACGGCGAGGGCGTCGTAGAGCGGCAGCAGTCCGGCCTCGATCGCGTGGCGCTCGCCCGGCTCGTCGATCATTCGGCGCATCTCGCCACCGACGAGGTGCGAGGCGACGAGGATGCCGCCCGTTCCGCCGAGATCGAGGACCGCCGCGAGCATGTCGTCGTTGCCTGCGAGCAGGTCGAGCCCGTCGATCGGCGCGAGGTCCTCGGCGCGCGCCTGCTTGACCGCGACGATGTTCTCGACCTCGGCGAGCTCGGCGAGCAGGTCGTTGGACATGTCGACCCCGGTGCGCGCGGGGATGTTGTAGGCGACGATCGGCAGGTCGGTGGAGCTGGCCACCGCGTGGTAGTGCGCCAGCAGCCCGCGACGATTCGGCCGGTTGTAGTACGGCGCCACGACCAGGGCCGCGTCGACTCCGGCAGCCGCGGCGCGTGCGGTCAGCGCGACGGCATGGCGGGTGTCGTTGGATCCGGTTCCCGCGATGACCGGCGCATCGGGGCGCTCGGCGCGCGAGACTTCGACGCCGATGTCCCAGACGCGCGCCTTCTCGTCATCGCTCAGCGTGGAAGCCTCACCGGTCGTGCCGGTGAGCACCACGCCGTCGGAGCCGTTGGCCAGCAGATGGCGGACGAGCAGCGCAGTCGGTTCTTCCGCCAGCCCGCCGTCGGCGTCGAACGGGGTCACCATCGCGGTCAGGATGCCCGAGAGCGTCACAAAAGCCACCTTACCGTGCCCGCCTGCGAACGGCATGCCGCTTGCAGACTGGCCAGACCGTCTGTCGGAAATGTCACAATAGACGGTCGAAGATGCCTGAGCGCGACTACAGCCACCGCAGCACCGTCCAGAAGCTCGGCGTCAGGGAAGGGGAGCGAATAGAGGTCGTCGGCGATGTCGGTCCCGGGATCCGCGACGGCGTCAAAGCCGCTATCGGCCGTGGGCTCGTCCGCGCCGGCGAGCTCGACGGCGCGATCGTGCTGGTCGAGTCGCTCGACGAGGCCAAGGAGACGCTCGTGCGCTATCGCGCGCGCATCAAGGACTCGGGCTACCTCTGGGTCATCACCCGCAAGCGCGGCCACGAGCGCTATCTCGACCAGATGCAGATCGTCCCGGTCGCCAAGCGGGTCGGCATGATCGACAACAAGACCTGCTCGATCGACGGCGAGCGCTCCGGCATCCGCTTCGTCGTCCCCCGCGCGCTGCGCAAAGACACGGCCGACGCGGCCTAGACGGCGCGGTTTCTTTCCGGCTAGGGCTCTGGCCGCGCTCCCCGCGGGTCCTGTCTCCGATTTTGGCTTGGGTGCTCGCAAGCTGCGCGCCCAAACGCAAAATGCGTCGCGACCCGCGGCGGCCGAGCACTGGTCCGAACAGCGAACGCGCTAGTCGAAGAGCAGCGTCTCGAGCCCGAAGGTCGGGCTGTGATCCAGCTCGCCGACCTTGCGGACGGCGAGGAGGACGCCCGGCATGAAGGATTCGCGGGAGATCGAGTCGTGGCGGATCGAGAGCGTTTGGCCGAGCCCGCCGAAGACGACCTCCTGGTGAGCGACGAGTCCCGGCAGGCGGATCGAGTGGATCGGCTGGTGGACGTTGCCGCCGGCGGCGTCGATCAGGTCCGCCGTACGGGCGGCGGTGCCCGAGGGGGCGTCCAGCTTGCGGTCGTGGTGCAGCTCGACGATCTCGCACTCCGGCATGTGCGGTGCGATCAGCTTCGCGGCCTCCATCATCAGAACCGCGCCGATCGCGAAGTTCGGCGCGACGAAGAGGTTGGCGCCGCCGACGCCGGCGAGCTGCCGGAAGTCGGCCCCGGTGGTGCCCATCACGCAGTGCACGCCCGCCTCGAGGCACTGCCGCGCGTTCTCGAGCGCCGTGTCAGGACGGGTGAAGTCGACGACGACGTCGGCCGCGGCCAGGACTTCGGCGAGCGTCGTCCCGAGTGCCGGGTCCGCGCGTCCGGTCAGCTCCATGTCCTGCGCCGCGTCGACCGCGCGACAGACCTCCTCCCCCATCTTCCCGGCTGCGCCGGAGACCGCGACGCCGATCACGCCGCGAGAGCCTCGCTGACCGGCGCCAGCGCGGCGCGGAAGGTGTCCTCGTTCGCCCCGACCCCGGCGGCCGAGAGCCGCTGCGGCGCGTAGAGGTCGGCGGCGAGCGCCGCGACGTCGTCGAGCGTCACGGCGTCGAGCGCGGCCAGGACCTCGTCGAGGGTCAGCACCGGCACGCCCATCAGCACCGAGCTGCCGAGCCGGTTCATCCGCGCGAGCGTCGACTCCATCGACAGCGTCGTGCGGCCCTTGACGTTCTCGCGTGCCCGCTCGAGCTCCTCGGCGGTGATCCCGCCGGCGGCGATCCGCGCAAGCTCGCGGCCGATGATCTCCATCGCCTCGGCGACGTTGTCGGGACGCGTGCCGACGTAGATGCCGACCTGGCCGCTGTCGACGAACTGGCTCGCATAGGAGTAGACCGCGTAGGCCAGCCCGCGCTTCTCGCGCACCTCCTGGAACAGCCGCGACGAGGTCGAGCCGCCCAGCACCGTGTCGAGGATCCGCAACGCGAAGCGCCGCTCGTCGCCACGGGCGATGCCCGGACCGCCGATGCAGAGGTGGTACTGCTCGGTCTCCTTGACGTGGAAGCAGCGGCGCGGGTTGATCTCGCCCGGGGCGGCCTCCGCGGGCCCGTCGGCGCCCGGAAGCCCGGGGCAGTCGAGCTTCTCGCCGGCCAGCTCGACGATCCGCTCGTGATCGACGTTGCCGGCCGCCGCCAGCACCAGGTTGCCACCGACGTAGCGCTCGTCGTGGAAGGCCGCGATCTCGGGGATCGGGACCGACGACACGACCTCGGCGCGGCCGATGATCGGCCGCCCGAGCGGGTGGTCGCCGAAGACGGCCGTCGAGAGGATGTCGTGGACCTTGTCCTGCGGCTCGTCCTCGTACATCGCGATCTCCTCGATCACGACGTCGCGCTCGGAGTCGATGTCGGGATAGGACGGGTGCAGCACCATGTCGGACAGCACGTCGAACGCCCGGTCCAGGTGGCGGTCGAGGAAGCGCGAGTAGACCGACGTCGTCTCCTTGCCGGTGCCCGCGTTGACCTCCGCGCCGAGCGAGTCGAAGGTCTCGTCGATCTCGCGCGAGCTGAAGCGGTCGGTTCCCTTGAACAGCAGGTGCTCGAGGAAGTGCGAGAGCCCCGCCTGGGCGGGGCTCTCGTCACGGGACCCGGTGCGAACCCACAGCCCGAGGGCGATCGAGCGCACCGAGCCGACGCTCTCCGTCACGACGCGAACGCCGGACGGGAGCGTGGTCTGCCGGGCGGCGTCGCCGCTCAGCGCGAATCCCTTCGGTGCTCGCCGCCGCCGTTGTCGCGACGACGGCCGCCTCGGTCGCCGCCGCGGCCACGGCCTCCGCCGCCACCGCTCGGGCGTCCGCCCTTGTCGCCGGTGCCGACGCCGGCGAGCTCCTCGGCGCTCTTGCCGGCGATGTCGGGATCGTCCGCGCGACGCAGCCCGACGCGACCGCGCTCGCGGTCGACCTCGACCACCCGCACCTCGATCTCGTCGCCGCGGCTGAGCACGTCCTCGACGGCGTCGACTCGCTCGCCGGGCTTGACGTTGCTGATGTGCAGCAGGCCGTCGTTGCCCTTGGTCAGCTCGATGAAGGCGCCGAACGTGGTCGTCTTGACGACCTTGCCGGTGAACTCGTCGCCGACCTCGACGTCCTTGGTCATCGAGCGGATGCGGTCGACCAGCGCGTCGCCCTGCTCGCCGTTGCTGGCGAAGACGCGCACCGTGCCGTCGTCGTCGATGTCGATCTGGGCGTCGAACTCCTCGGACAGCGCGCGAATCGTCTCGCCGCCCTTGCCGATCACCATGCCGATCTTCTCCGTGTCGATCTGGACCTGGCCGATCGACGGCGCGTGCTTGGACAGCTCCGCGCGCGGGCCCTGGATCGCCTCGGCCATCTTGCCGAGGATGTGCGTCCGCCCGACCTTGGCCTGGGCGAGCGCGTCGCGCAGGATGTCGAAGGTCACGCCCGTGATCTTGATGTCCATCTGCAGCGCGGTGATGCCCTCGGAGGTGCCGGCGACCTTGAAGTCCATGTCGCCGAGGTGGTCCTCCACGCCCGCGATGTCGGAGAGCACGATGTAGTCGTCGCCCTCCTTGATCAAGCCCATCGCGATGCCGGCGACCGGCGCCTTGATCTGGACGCCGGCGTCCATCAGCGACAGCGACGATCCGCAGACCGACGCCATCGACGACGAGCCGTTGGACTCGAGGATGTCCGACACGACGCGAATCGTGTACGGGAAGTCCTCGGGATCCGGCACGACCGGGACCAGCGCGCGCTCGGCGAGCGCGCCGTGACCGATGTCGCGACGCTTCGGGCCGCGCATGAAGCCCGCCTCCCCGACCGAGAAGGGCGGGAAGTTGTAGTGGTGGAAGTAGCGCTTGGTCGTCTCCAGGCCGAGCGTGTCGAGACGCATCTCGTCACGCGTCGTGCCGAGCGAGGCGACCGAGAAGGCCTGCGTCTGGCCGCGCGTGAACACGGCCGAGCCGTGGGTGCGCGGCGCGACGCCGACGTCGATCGAGATCTCGCGGATCTCGTCGGCGGCGCGCCCGTCGGGACGCTTCTTGTCGATCGCTATCCGGCGCCGGATCGTCTCCTTCTCGAGCTTGTCGAACGCCATCTGCGCGGCCGCCAGGCGGACGCTGTACTCAGGGTCGGACGGCTCGCCGGCCAGCTCCTGCAGCGCCTCGGACTCGACCGTCTTCGTCGCGTCCTGGCGCTCCAGCTTGTCGATCACCTGGGTGGCCGCGCTGAGCTGCGCGCCGAAGCGCTCGACGAGGCGCTCGAACAGCGTCTCGTCGACTTGCGGGACCTCGACCTCGGACTTCGGCTTGCCGGCCTTCTCGGCCAGCTCCCGCTGGGCGGCGCAGATCTTCTTGATCTCGCCGTGGGCGATGTCGAGCGCGTCGAGGATCTCGGCCTCCGAGATCTCGTCGGCGCCGGCCTCGACCATCAGGATCGCGTCCTCGGTGCCCGAGACGACGAGGTCCAGCGGCGTCTCGAGCAGCCACTCCTCCTCGGGATTCACGACGAAGTTGCCGTCGGAGTCCTGGCCGATCCGCACCGCGCCGACCGGCTGCGGAAACGGGATGTCGGACACCATCAGCGCGGCGCTGGCGCCGTTCATCGCGAGGATGTCGTAGGGGTGGACGTGGTCGATCGACATCGGGATCGAGACGAGCTGCGTCTCGCGCCGCCAGCCCTTGGGGAAGAGCGGGCGGATCGGTCGGTCGATCATCCGCGCGGTCAGGGTGCCCTTCTCGCCGGAGCGGCCCTCGCGCTTGAAGAAGCTGCCGGGGATCTTGCCCGCGGCGTACATGCGCTCCTCGACGTCGACCGTCAGCGGCAGGAAGTCGACGTCGCGGAGGTTCCCTGCGGTCGCGGTGCCGAGGACCATCGTGTCCCCACTGCGCACTACGACAGAACCGCTCGCCTGCTTGGCAAGCTTTCCGGTCTCGAAGCTGATCTCGGCACCGCCGACCTCAACTGAGACCCGGGTCACATCACTCATATGTTCCTTTCAATGCCGCCTCCGGTTGGCGGCTCGCTTCAATGACTTCTCGATAGGAGTCCCCGGCAGCGTAGCAGTGGATCGATCATCCGCTGAGGCGGGCCAGCAGGCTGTCGTCCGGGATCCCCGGGTGGGCGACGCCGTCGACGAACAGCGTCGGCGTCGTCATCACCCCGGCTCGAACCCCCGAGCGGAAGTCGCGGACCACCCGTTCGGCGACCGCGTCCGAGCGCCGGTCGGCGTCGAAGCGGCCGACGTCGAGGCCGAGCCGCGCGCAGCGCTCCCAGAGGTGGGGGTCGTCGAGGTGGCCCTGATCGCCGAGCAGCGATCCGTGCATCTCCCAGAACCGTCCCTGCAGGCCAGCGGCCTCGAGCGCATGCGCCAGCACCCGCGCGCGCGGATGCTTCGACACGATCGGGAAGTGGCGAAAGGCGCGCCGCACGGGCAGCTCCGCCAGCAGCAAGTTGGCCTTGGCGCAGTACGGACACTCGAGGTCGGCGTACTCGACGACCAGCGGGCCGTCGCCGCGGACGTGGTCGTCCTCCCCCAAGGGGGGGATCTCCCTGGACCGTAGGTCGGGGTCAGGCCGCGACGGCGTCAAGCGCGTCGAAGATCAGGTTCGCGCCGGGGATCTCGAGCGGGCTCGGCGGCCGGTAGGTCCAGCGGACGCTCAGGTCGGGGTCGATCAGCACCAGCGCGCGCGTGGCGACGCCGCGCTCCGGAACCCAGACGCCGTAGGCCTGTGCCACCTCGCCCTTGGGATGGAAGTCCGAGAGCAGCGGAATCGTCGTCCCGATGCTCGCCTGGAACGCCTTCAGCGCGAACGCGCCGTCGACCGAGATCCCGTAGACCGCCGCATCGCGAGCGCGCAGTTCCGGCAGGACCTCCTCGTAGACGCTCAGCTGGTCGGTGCAGACCGGGCTGAAGGCGGCCGGGAAGAAGGCCAGGACGCTGTACTGGCCCTCGAGATCCTTCAGTGAGACGGTGTCGCCGTCCTGGTCGGGCAGCGAGAAGTCGGGCGCGCGCGCCCCGGCTTCGATCATCGGCGGAGGCCGAGCTCCTTGATCAGCGCTCGGTAGCGGTCGAGATCGGTGCGCTGGAGGTAGTTGAGCAGGCGGCGGCGCTTGCCGACCAGCATCAGCAGCCCGCGGCGGCTGTGATGGTCCTTCTTGTGCGTGCGCAGGTGCTCGGTGAGCTCGTTGACGCGCGCGGTGAGCAGGGCGATCTGGACCTCGGCGGAGCCGGTGTCGGTCGCGTCCTTGCCGTGCTTGGAGACGATCTCCTGTTTCTGCTCAACGGTCAGCGTCATGCGGCCGAGGAAGATAGCACCCGGGGTAGCTCTTGGGGCTAGGGTTGGGCGTTGCAGGCCGCGGGTCCTGTCTCCGGTGTCGGTCTGCGGAAGCGGTTGCGACCTTCGAGGCCGGTGCTGCAGCGATCCGCCGAGAGGGTGGTACGGGAACCAGCGATTGCCGCCGCGGGTGGTGACGATTTTGCGTTTGGGCGCGCAGCTTGTGAGCACCCAAACCAAAATCGGAGGCAGGACCCGCGGGCAGCCCCGCCGATCCCAAATCCGAATACCCGCAACCTAGTAGCTGGTGGCGGCGCAGATCCGCTCGGCCTCGCGAACGTCGGCCTGCATCTGCTCGACCAGGGCGTCGACCGACTCGAAACGCTGCTCGCCGCGCATCCGCTCGACGAACGCGATCCGCAGCGTCTCGCCGTAGAGGTCGCCCTCGAAGCCGATCAGGTGCGCCTCGACGAGCAGGCCGCGGCCGGTCTCGAACATCGGGCGGACGCCGACGTTGACGGCGGCGGGATGGCCGTGGGCCCAGGCCGCATAGACGCCGTGGCCGGGACAGACGAGCGCATCGTCGGGAACGAGGTTGGCCGTCGGCATGCCGAGCTCGCGGCCGCGCCGGTCGCCGGCCACCACCTCGCCCTCGAACAGGAACGGGCCGCCGAGGAACTCCGACGCGGCGCGCACGTCGCCGGCGGCGACGAGGCCGCGGATGTGGCTCGACGAGGCCGTCTCGCCGGCTGCGGCCACCAAGGGCACGATGCGCGTGCCGAAGCGATCGTCGGCGGCGAGGAACTCCGGCGTGCCCTTCGCGCCGCGGCCGAAGCGGAAGTTCTCCCCGACCGACACGCTCGCCGCCGCGAGCTGTCCGACGAGGACGTCGTCGACGAACTGCTCCGCGCTGCGCGACGCGAACTCGCGGTCGAACGGGATCACCACCAGCTCCTCGACGCCGAGCCCGGCGATCAGGTCGCGCTTGATCGAGAACGGCGCCAGCAGCTTCGGCGCGGCCTCCGGATGGATCACCGAGACCGGATGGGGGTCGAAGGTCAGCACCGTGTCGGCCCCCTGGATCACCTCGCGGTGGCCGACATGGACGCCGTCGAAGGTGCCGATCGCGACCTTGCGGCCGCCGCCCTCGCCCGGCGCCAGGCGCGGCATGTCCGCCAGCGAGGTGACCTTCATGGGCCGAACACTACGACGGGTTGCAGCTCATGGCCACGCTGCTCGGCGATCGCGACGACCGCGCCGGCGTGCGTGAGGCGCAGCGCGGCGCCCTCCTCCCCGTCCCGCGCAGCCACCCGAATGCCGTTGGCGACGGCGGCCGCCTCCCCGGCGTCGAGACGGCGCTCGGGCAGGAAGGCGAGCGCGTCGTTGGGCTCGATCAGGCGCTCCGGGTCGGCGTCGGCGAGCTCGAAGGGCCCGATCGCCGTGCGCTCGAGCTCGTCGCAGTAGGCGTCGTCGAGGTCGGCTATGAGCTGGCGAACGTAGGTCCCCGACGAGCACTCGATCTCGAACGCCGCGCGGTCGCCCTCGTGCCACAGCCGTTGCGCGCGGTAGACGGTCACCGGTCGGGGCTCGCCCTCGACCGCCTCGCCGCGGCGGGCCTTCTCGTAGAGCCGCTCGCCGTCGACCTTTACCGCGCTGTAGGCCGGGGGGCGTTGCATGAGCTCACCGGTCGCCACCCGCGGATCGGTGGCGATGCGGCCTGTCCGCTCGAGGATCCCGTCGCGGTCGCCGGTGTCGGACGTCCAGCCGAGCCGCGCGACGGCGACATAGGTCTTGCGCAGCGGCAACAGCCAGCGCTGCGCCCTCGTCATGCGACCTACGAGTACGAGCAGCAGCCCGGTCGCGAACGGGTCGAGCGTTCCCGCATGACCGACCTTGGTCTTGCGCGGCAGCGTGCGCCGCACCCTCGCGACGCAGTCGTGCGAGGTGACCCCGGCCGGCTTCGGGTAGAGGATGACTCCAGCGGCGCCGCTCACCGGACCTCGATCGGGTCAGGCGGCGAGCTGGCTGCGGACGCGCTCGCGGATCGCCGCGGTGAGCGCGTCGATGTCCAGCTCGGTCGTGGCGCCGGCTGCCTGGCGGTGACCGCCGCCGCCGAAGCTGCGCGCGATCTCCGAGACGTCGACGCGGCCGTCGGTCGCGCGCAGCGAGACCTTGCGCTTGCCCGCGCGATCGCCGGTCAGGTCGCGTACGAGCACCGCGACGGCGGTCCCCTCGATCGCGCGCGCGTGGTCGATGATCCCCTCGGAGTCGTTCTCCACGGCGCCCGTCTGCTCGAAGTCCTCGGCCGTCAGGTGAAGCATCGTGATCGTGCCGTCGTCGAAGCGGCGGATCGTCGCGAGCGCGTGCTGCAACAGCGTGACCCGCTCGAACGGCAGCGACTCGTAGATGCGGTTGTAGACGCTGTGCGGCTCGACGCCGGCCTCGATCAGCTCAGCCGCCATCTGGTGGCACTCGGGCGTCGTGTTCTCGTACATGAAGCGGCCGGTATCGGTGATCAGCCCGACGTAGAGCGCGCGGGCGATCTCGGGAGTCAGCTCGGCGCCGAGCTCCTTGGACAGTCGCCAGACGATCTCCGCCGTGCACGACGCGCACGGGTCGACGAGGTTCGCCGTCCCGAAGCGCGTGTTGTCGTGGTGGTGGTCGATGTTGAGGATGTGGATTCCATCGCGCTGAAGGAAGTCGACCGGCATCCGGTCGATGTTGCCGCAGTCGAGGAAGACCGCGACGCGCTCGTCCATGTCGGCCGGCGGGGCGCCGACGATCGCGCGGTTCTCCATGTCGCGATACTCGTGCGGCAGCGGAAACTCGTCCGGCGAGAGGTACATCAGCGCATCCTTGCCGAGCTGGGTCAGCATCCCGTGCATCCCGAGCAGCGAGCCGAGCGCGTCGCCGTCGGGGTTCTCATGCGTGGTCAGCAGCAGCTTGTCGGCGCCGCGCAGCTCCTCGACGACGTGGTCGATCTCGGTTCCCACTCCGCTCACGATTCTTCGCTCTCCTCGTCCGCCTCGTCGAGCAACCGCGATATCCGCATCCCGCGCTCGAGCGCCTCGTCCTGCTCGAACGCAAGCGCCGGCGTGTGCTTGATCCGCAGCTCGCGCGCGATCCCGGCCTGCAAATACCCGCGCGAGGACTCTAGGCCCTCCATCGTCTCGGCGCGCTCCTGCTCGTCGCCGAGCACGCTGACGTACACGCGCGCGTGGCGAAGGTCGGGGCTCGTGTCTACGGCTGTCACGGTGACGAATCCAATGCGCGGATCTTTCAAGCCCCCCGCGATGCGTACCGAGAGGACCTCCCTCAAGGCCTCGTTCACGCGCCGCATTCGGTCGGCGGGCATCCTACTCGGCCACGCCCAAATGCCTACTGGAGGGTCTTCTCGACCTGGCGCGTCTCGTAGACCTCGAGCACGTCGCCCTCTTTGACGTCGGCGAAGTTCTCGAGCACGATGCCGCACTCCATGCCGGTCGTGACCTCGCGGACATCCTCCTTGAAGCGGCGCAGCGAGCCGATCCGGCCGTCGTAGACGATCGTGCCGTCGCGCACGAGGCGAACCGTCGCGCCGCGACGCACCGAGCCGTCGGTGACCATCGATCCGGCGATCGTGCCGACGCGCGAGGCCCTGAAGATCTCGCGGATCTCGACCGTCCCGACGGTCTCCTCGACGTCCTCGGGCTCGAGCAGTCCCTCCATCGCGGCGCGCAGCTCCTCGACGACCTTGTAGATGACCGAGTAGCCGCGAATCTCGACGCCCTCGCGCGAGGCGACGGCGCGGGCATCGCCCACCGGGCGCACGTTGAATCCGATGATCACGGCGTCCGAGGCCGACGCCAGCATGACGTCGGACTCGTTGATGCCGCCGACACCGGTGTGGATCAGGGCGACCGCGACCTCCTCCTGCGGCAGCTTCGCGATCTCGTCGGCGAGCGCCTCGAGCGAGCCGGCGACGTCTGCCTTGACGATCAGCGCCAGCTCCTTGAGCTCGCCCTTCTGGGCGCGAGCGAGGACGTCCTCGAGCGACACCCTGACGCCGGCGCGACGCGCCAGCGCCTCGGTCTTGAGCCGGTTCGCGCGCTCGCCGGCGATCCGCCGCGCCTCGCGCTCGTTGGCGACGACGCGGAACGTCTCGCCGGCCTCCGGAACGCCGTCGAAGCCGAGGATCTCGGCCGGAGTGCCCGGCGTCGCGGCCTTGATCCGCTCCCCGCGATAGTCGTTCATCGCGCGAGCGCGGCCGGGATGCTCGCCGGCGACGATCGCGTCGCCGACCTTCAGCGTGCCGCGCGAGATCAGCAGCGAGACGACCGGCCCGCGGCCGGGATCGAGGCGCGACTCGATCACCACGCCCGACGCCTCGGCGTTCGGGTTGGCCTTCAGCTCCTGGATGTCGGACAGCGTCGTCAGCGTCTCGAGCAGCTCGTCGAGGTTCTTGCGCGTCTTCGCCGAGACGTCGACGAACTCGGTGTCTCCACCCCAGTCGGCGGGCGTCAGCTCCTGCTGGGCCAGCTCGCCGCGGACGCGCTGCGGATCGGCGCCCTCCTTGTCGATCTTGTTGACCGCTACCACGATCGGCACCTCGGCGGCCTTCGAGTGGTCGATCGCCTCGACGGTCTGCGGCATCACGCCGTCGTCGGCCGCGACGACCACGACGGCGATGTCGGTGACGCTCGCGCCACGGGCACGCATCGCGGTGAAGGCCTCGTGCCCGGGCGTGTCGAGGAAGGTGATCGTGTGATCGCCGTGATGGACCTGATAGGCGCCGATGTGCTGCGTGATGCCGCCGGCCTCGCCCGCCGCGACCTCGGCCTCGCGGATCGCGTCGAGCAGCGACGTCTTGCCGTGGTCGACGTGGCCCATGACCGTGACGACCGGGGGACGCCCGACGAGGTCCTCGTCGCTGTCCTCGAAGGTGACGACGTCGCCGACCTCGTCGGCGGCGCGGACGATCTGGATCTTCTTGTCGAAGCCGTCGGCGAGGATCTCGATCGCCTCGTCGGACAGCGTCTGGGTCAGCGTGGCCATCTCGCCGAGCTCCATCAGCTTCTTGATCACCTCGGGAGCGGAGAGGCCGAGCGACTCCGAGACCTCCTTGACGGTCGCACCCGACTTGATCTCGGTGACCTGCTCCTCCTGCGGCTTCTCCTCCTGCTGACTGAAGTCGGGCTCGACCCACGGCGTGCGGCGTCGCCGACCGCGGCGGCGCGGCGGCGTCTGCTGCTGGGGCGGCGGACCCGGAGCGCGGCGCGAGGCCTGCGAGTCGATCACGACACGGCGCCGCCGTCCGGCGGCGGCGCCCCCGCCGCCGTCGCGAGTCGGGCGAGCCGGCCGCTGGGCCGCTCCGCCCGCCGGGTTGGCCCCGGCCTGCGCGGGCGAGCTCGCCTGGGGCTGGGCCGGCGGGGTCGTCGGCGCGGGCTTGGCCGAGGCCGCCGGCTTCCCGTTGCCGGGACGCGCGGTTCCCGACTGGCGACCGCCGCGACCCGTGCCGCGCCCATCCTCGGCGGGCGCCTTCTTGCCGCCGCTGAAGGCGAGCTCGATGTCGGCCTCGTCGACGCTCGAGGCGGCCGCCTTGACGTTCAGGCCGGCAGCCTGGAGCTTGGCGATCACCTCCTTCGAGGGGATCCCCTTCTCCTTGGCTATTTC
>Ga0190265_10000030_pt1 | contig 171406 bp, 109 predicted proteins | sample Popmic124T_FD_133135 | JGI IMG/M metagenome (GOLD analysis project Ga0190265, IMG submission 133135) | Populus adjacent soil microbial communities from riparian zone of Indian Creek, Utah, USA - 124 T | ecosystem: Environmental > Terrestrial > Soil > Riparian zone | place: USA: Utah...
TCGATGCAGGAGTTCTTCGGCCAGTTCCGGAGTTGCCAGGAAGTCATGCGCTGAGCCGGCCGGGCTCGCCACCCGCGTCCGGAGCGCCACGAGGGATGGGCGCTCCGGTCCGCTTCCTGCTTTGCAATCCACCGCGGTAGAGGTACAATCCGCCCCCTTGCGGGCGGTAGAGTGCCCCCGCGGCCTTTCTTTTTTAATCTCATCGGCGGTGTAGCTCAGCTGGTTAGAGCGAGCGACTCATAATCGCTAGGTCATGGGTTCAAGTCCCCTCACCGCCACCAAGCAGTCCCATGGAGCTCCTCTGCGCACTGGAGACGTTCTTCCGGGATCTCCGGGATGAAGTTCCCCTCGATCCCGGCGACGGCCTGATCGCCGCCTTCTCGGGCGGTCCCGACTCCACCGCCCTGCTCCGCGGGCTCGCCCGGCTTGCCGGCACCCACGGCTGGCGGCTCACCGCCGCGCACCTCGATCATGCCATGGACCCCGGCTCCGCGGAACGGGCCCGGGCCGCCGCGCGCCTCGCCGAGCGGCTGGGAGTCCCGTTCGTGACGGAGCGCCGGGAGGTCTCGCGGTATCGCCAGGCTGGAGACAGCCCCGAGGCCGCCGGCCGGCGAATGCGCTACGAGTTCCTGGAGGAAGTCCGCATCCGGACCGGCGCCCGCTGGATCGCCACCGCCCACCACCGGGACGACCAAGCCGAAACCGTGCTCCTCCGCCTGATGTTCGGCAGCGGCCTGGAAGGGCTCGGCGGCATCCGCCCGGTGCATGGCGCCGTGGTCCGCCCCCTGCTTGCGCTCCCCCGCCGGGACCTGCTGGCCACCCTTGGAGACCTGGAGCCGGTCCAGGACCCCACCAACCAGGATCTGAGAGTGCCGCGGAACCGCGTGCGGCATCTCCTCCTGCCCCGGCTCGGTGCGGACGACGACCTCCTGGCGCGAGTCGCCGCCAAAGCACGCGCCGCCTCCTCCCAGCTCGAAAGGAAAGTTTCCGGGCTCCTGGACGTACAAGAGAGAGAGGGTGGCATCGCAGTCGAATGCGCCGCCCTGGAGCGGCTGCCGGCCGAGATCCTCCCCTTCGCCATGGCCTGGCTCCACCGCCGCGCCGGCGCGCCCTGGCCTGCCGGGAGCCCCGCCCGGACCGAGCTGCTGCGCCAGCTTGCTCATCTCGGCGAGGGCCGCGCAGCCTGCGACTGCGGCGGTGGCTGGCGCTGGGAGACCTCCGGCAAGCTCCTCGTCCTGCGCCTCAAGCCTCCGGAGGAGGAGCGGGTGGCGGACTTCTCATATACTCTCGAAATTCCGGGTGAGGTGGAGATCCCGGAAATCGCCGTACGGGTCGGTCTTTTCCGTCGCCCCGTGGAGCCCTGGATGCTCTCGGGCTCCCCCCGTTGCGCGGCCCTCGCGCTGCCACTGGCCGAGGGGGACCGCGTGACAGTGCGCAACCGCCGGCCGGGGGACCGCATTCATCCCCTGGGGGCGGCCGGCAGCCGGAAGCTCAAGGAACTGCTGATCGACCGCCGGGTGCCGCGGCGGGAGCGGGACCGGTTGCCCCTGATCTGCGTGGGAGAGCGCATCGCCTGGGTCCCGGGCGTGACGATCGACCAGCGCTACCGGATCACCGGAGAAAAGACCGCCTGGCTTGCCCAGATCGAGAAGATCGCCGAGGTCATGAACATGAGCTATCCCGACAACGTAGAACCGCTGTTCGACGCCGATTCGGTGCGCACCCACGTGCAGGAGCTGGGCCGCCGGATCGGGGAAGAGATGGACGGGGACACGCTGCTGATCGCCCTGCTGGGCGGATCGGTCATCTTTCTCGCCGACCTCGTCCGTGCCATCGAGCGGCCGGTCCGCTTCGAGTTCATCCAGGTAGGGTCGGGCCCGTCCGGAGAAAGCGCCGCGGAGCCCGGCGTGGTCGAGATCCGCTATCCCCTCCCCCTCGACCTGGCCGGACAGAGCGTCCTGGTCTTGAAGGACGTGGTCACCTCGGGCATCACCGAGCCCTACCTGGAGCAGCAGCTCCGTGACCATGGCGCGCGCGACGTCCGCTTCGCCGCGCTGATCGACATCCCGGACGAGCGCAAGACCGACTTCCAGGTCGGCTATGCCGCGTTCCGGACCGGCCGCCAGGGGCTGCTCGTGGGCTACGGCCTCAAGCACGACGGCCTCTACGGCAATCTCCCCTATGTCGCCCGTATCCGGGGGGTTTCGTGAAGACCGGCGCCGGGAATCCCCTGGCCGGTCATGTGGTTGACACAGTGAAGGGACTTTCCGTCCCTTCTGCCTGCGTGAGAGGTAGCAAGCATTGAACTCTACCGTCAAGACTCTGTTTCTCTGGATGGCCATCTTCGTGGTGGTGATCCTGCTTTGGCAGACGTTCCAGAAGCCGAACAAGCAAAAGGAGCTGACCTTTACGCAGTTCCTCGAGGCGGTCCAGAAGGGCAAGGTGTCCGAGGTCACCATCCGCGGCCAGCAGGTGACCGGCAAGTTCCGCAGCGGCGGCGAATACGACGAGGGTGAGGAGTTCACCACCCAGCTGCCGCCCGAGTACCCGGACCTGGTCAAGGACCTGCGCGCCTCGAACGTCGAAATCAAGGCCGAGGAGCCGCGGGAGAACCCGCTCATCGCGATCCTCTTCACCTGGGCCCCCATCCTGCTCATCGTGGTCCTCTGGATCCTGTTCATGCGCCAGATGCAGACCGGGGGCAACAAGGCGCTCTCCTTCGGCAAGAGCAAGGCCAAGCTCCTCAACACCTCCGGCAAGAAGGTCACGTTCAAGGACGTGGCCGGCGTCGAGGAGGCCAAGGAGGAGCTGCAGGAGATCGTCGAGTTCCTCAAGGAGCCGCAGAAGTTCCAGAAGCTGGGCGGCCGCATCCCCAAGGGCGTGCTCCTCATGGGCCCGCCGGGAACCGGCAAGACGCTGCTCGCCCGCGCCATCGCCGGCGAGGCGAACGTCCCCTTCTTCTCGATCTCCGGCTCGGACTTCGTCGAGATGTTCGTCGGCGTGGGCGCCTCGCGCGTCCGCGACCTGTTCGAGCAGGGCAAGAAGAACGCCCCCTGCATCATCTTCATCGACGAGATCGACGCCGTCGGCCGCCATCGCGGCGCCGGCCTGGGCGGCGGTCACGACGAGCGCGAGCAGACCCTGAACCAGCTCCTCGTGGAGATGGATGGCTTCGAGTCCAACGAGGGCGTCATCCTGATCGCCGCCACGAACCGGCCCGACGTGCTCGACCCGGCCCTGCTCCGGCCCGGCCGCTTCGACCGCCGCGTGGTCGTGGACCGTCCGGATATCAACGGCCGCTTCGGCATCCTCAAGGTCCACACCCGCAACATCCCCCTCTCCGAGGACGTGGACCTGCTGAAGATCGCCCGCGGCACTCCGGGGTTCGCCGGCGCCGACCTGTCCAACCTGGTCAACGAGGCGGCCCTGATCGCCGCCCGGCGCAACAAGAAGAAGGTCGACATGGTCGACTTCGAGTACGCCAAGGACAAGGTCCTCATGGGCGTCGAGAGGAAGACCATGATGCTGACCGACGAGGAGAAGCGCATCACCGCCTATCACGAGGCGGGGCACGCCCTGGTCGCGGTCTTCACACCCGGGGCCGACCCGCTCCACAAGGTCACGATCATCCCGCGCGGCCGGGCCCTCGGCCTGACCATGCAGCTTCCCACCGAGGACAAGTACACCTACAAGAAGGGGTACGTGGAGGCCACGATCGCCATCCTCATGGGCGGCCGCGTGGCCGAAGAGCTGACCCAGGACGACATCACCACCGGCGCGGGCAACGACATCGAGCGCGCCACGGACATGGCCCGCCGCATGGTCTGCGAGTGGGGCATGTCGGACCTCGGCCCTCTCGCCTACGGCGCCAAGGACGAGCCGGTCTTCCTCGGCCGCGAGTTCGCGCAGCGCGCCGACTACAGCCAGGACACGGCGATCCGCATCGACCGCGAGGTCACGCGCATCGTCTCGGCCGCCTACGACCGGGCCACCCGGATCCTCACCGACAGCCGGGCGGTCCTCGACCGCATCGCCCAGGACCTGCTCGAGCGCGAGTCGCTGGACGGCGAGGAGGTCTACAACATCATCCGCGAGATGACCGGCCACGGTCCGGCGCCCACCCGCGAGGTGCCCCCGGGGGAGGGCATGGTCATCGGCGGCCATGACGTGCCCGAGAGCGTCATGCAGCCGCGCACCGCGCCGGTTCCGGCCACCTCCGAGGCGATCGATCTGGGCGAGGGTTGACCACACTGCTCTCCTCGCTCTCAACTCAAGACGCCCGGCCCGAAGCCGGGCGTTTGATTGTTCCCGTTCCCCCTCTCCCCAGCCCTCTCCCCCGTTCCGGGGGAGAGGGGTTTCCCTGAGGCGGAATTGATAGACTAGGGACGGCCCGATCTGCCGCGCATGGAGACCGCTCACCTCACGAACCGCCCGACCTGGACCCTTCGGCTCCCCCGTGGCCGTTCCCTCGCGCTCGGCGGCGGGCTCGGCGGAACACCGCGGGTCATGGGCATCCTGAACCTCACCCCCGATTCGTTCAGCGACGGCGGCCTCTGGAACGATCCCCCGCGGGCGGTCGAGCGCGCTCTCCTCATGCTGGAAGAGGGCGCCGACCTCCTGGACCTCGGCGCCGAATCGACCCGGCCGGGCGGCGGGGTCTACGGCGCCGGGGCTGCCGAAGTCCCTGCCAAAGAGGAGATCGCCCGGCTTCTCCCCGTCCTGGAGGCCGTGCGCCGCGCCACCGATGCGCCGATCTCGGTGGACACGCGCAAGGGCGAGGTGGCCGAGCGCGCCCTGGATTGCGGCGCCGACCTGATCAACGACGTGAGCGCCCTGGCCGATCCGCGCCTCGCCCGGGCCGTGGCCGCGGCCGGCTGCCCGGTCGTCCTCATGCACAGCCGCGGCGATCTCCCCATCATGCAGAGGGGCATCCGATTCGAGGACGTCCTGCGAGAGGTGCGCACCGAGCTGTCCGACGCCCTCGCCCGCGCCCGGTCGACGGGCATCGACGAGTCGCAGATCGTGCTCGATCCCGGCATCGGCTTCGGCAAGACCCGGGAGCAGAACCTCGCGCTCATCGCCCGCCTGGACGAGCTGTCCGTCCTTGGCCGGCCGCTCCTCCTGGGCGCGAGCCGCAAGAGCTTCATCGCCAAGGGAAGTCCCTCGGAGCGGCTCGGTGGAAGCTTGGCTGCCGTGGCTTGGACAGCCAGGACCGCAGCCATGGTCCGGGTTCACGACGTTGCCGAGACGGTTCAGCTCCTCGATGTCTGGGAGGCCCTGGCTTCATGACCGTCGCGCGCTTCGTGGATCTGCTCACCTGGCGCGACGCGCTCGATATCTTCTTCGTCGCCGTGGTCATCTACAACCTGCTGCTCCTGATCCGCGGCACCCGGGCGGTGCAGATGCTGGGGGGCATCGTCTTCGTGGGCCTGATCTACTTCATGGCCCAGCTCGCGGAGCTGCCGACGCTGCAGGACATCCTGGAGAACCTGCTCATCGTGCTCCCCTTCGCGATCATCGTGCTCTTCCAGCAGGAGATCCGGCGCGCCCTGGCCAACTTCGGACGCAACCCGCTCTGGGGCCTGACCAAGCAGCAGAAGGTGGTCTCCTCCTTCGGCGACATCGTCCTCGCCGCCACCACGCTCTCGTCACATCGCGTGGGCGCGCTGATCGTCATCGAGCGCCTCCAGGGGCTCCGCAACTACGTGGAGAACGGGATCGAGCTCGACGCGGCCATCTCCTACGACCTGCTCGTCAACATCTTCAGCCCGGACACGCCGCTCCACGACGGCGCGGTGATCGTCCAGGACGACCGCCTCGCCGCCGCGGCCTGCTTCCTGCCGCTCACCGGCAACCCCGAGCTGTCCAAGGAGTTCGGCACCCGCCATCGCGCCGCCCTGGGGATCACCGAGGAGACCGACGCGGTCGCGGTCGTGGTCTCGGAGGAGAGCGGCATCATCTCGGTGGCCTTCGACGGCGAGATGATCCGCGACCTGGACGGCAAGAGCCTGCGCAACATGCTCTACCAGTACCTGATCACCGACCTCTACCCGCAGGGGAACCCATGAACGAGGGCCTCCGCACCTGGGGACTGCGCCTGCTGGCGCTGGGGATCGCCCTCGGCCTCTGGTTCAACAGCTCCTTCGAAGACCGCGAGGTCCTGAACGAGCGCGTGGTCGAGGCGAGCATCAGCTACACCTGGCCGAAGGGCTTCATGGTCCTCGACCGGGAGCAGAGCGTGAACGTGCGGGTGCGCGGGAGCAGCAAGCGCGTCCGCGGGCTCGACCCCGACCAGGTGGACGTCCAGGTGGAGCTCGACCGGGAGCCGGGGCCTGTCACCATCAACCTCGGGTCCGAGAACGTCCTGATGCCCGAAGGCCTGGAGGTGGTCTCCATCGAGCCCAACGTGATCACCGTCGAGCTGGAGCGCGAGGCCAACGCGCGCATCCGGGTGGAGCCGGAGCTCGAGGGAGAGGCCGCGGCCGGCGCCACGGTCGGGGAGCCCGAGGTCTTCCCGAGCCAGGTGCTGGTGACCGGCCCGGAGTCGCTGGTCGCCAGTACCGAGGTGCTCCGCACCCGGCCCGTGAGCGTCGCCGGGCGGAGCACCACGTTCGAACAGAGCGTGGCCGTGGTGCCGCCCGACCCCTTGATCCAGATCGTGCAGCCCCCCAGAGTCACGGTGAGGGTCCCGGTCCAGCCCCCCAAGAACGAGACGCAGACCCCGAACGGTGCCCCCCCTGGGGGGACGGAGGAGCCTTGAGCGCAGACCCCGGACATCCCCGCCTCTTCGGCACGGACGGCATCCGCGGCCACTTCGGCGAGTTCCCTCTCGACCGGCCCACCGTGACCTCCCTGGCCGTGGAGCTCGCCGCCACCCTTCAGGAGAGGGCGAACGGCAGCGCCCCTCAGGTGGTGCTCGGCGGCGACACCCGGGAGAGCACGCCCGAGATCTGCGGCTGGCTGACCCAGGGCCTCGCCGCGGGCGGGGTCCGGGTGTGCTACGCCGGGGTGATCCCCACGCCCGGAGTGGCCTGGCTGGCGCGGCCGCTCGGCGCCGCCGCCGGCGTGGTCGTCTCCGCGAGCCACAACCCCTACCCGGACAACGGCATCAAGCTCCTCGACCCGAACGGGTCCAAGTGGAGCGACGACGACGAGCACGCGCTGGAGCGCCGGATGCTGTCCCGGCCCGCGGGGGACCTTCCCCCCGCCGTCGTGGCGGTGGAAACGGAGCTGAAAGAGAGATACCTGGCTCACCTCGCCTCGACCCTCCCCGGAGAGAGCCCACTCGAAGGATTGAAGGTGGTCCTCGACACCGGCAACGGCGCGGCTTCCTCCTACGCGGGGGAGATCTTCGAGCGCCTGGGAGCGAGGGTGACGCTGCTCCACGCCGAGCCGAACGGCCGCAACGTCAACGAGGGGTGCGGCTCCACCGCGCCCGGGGAGATGGCCGCCCGGGTCCGGTCCGAGGGAGCAGACCTCGGGGCGGCCTTCGACGGCGACGCCGACCGCTGCATCGTGGCCGACGAGCGCGGCGAGGTGCGGGACGGCGACGCCATCCTCTTCCTCTGGGCCCTCTCCCTGCGCGACCGGGGCCTGCTCGATCCGCCGAAGATCGTGGCCACCACTATGAGCAATCTCGGACTGGAGCGCGCCCTGGATCGGGAAGGGATCGGGATCGTCCGTTGCGCGGTCGGGGACCGTTACGTGGTGGAAGCCATGAAGAAAGAAGGGATCCTGCTGGGCGGCGAGCAGTCGGGGCACATCGTCCAGAGCCGGCTCGCCAGCACCGGGGACGGCCTCCTCACCGCGCTCCAGATCGCCGCGCTGGTCCACGAGTCGGGCCGTCCGCTCTCGGAGATGCTCTCCGGCTTCCGGCGCTATCCGCAGGTCCTGAAGAACATCCGGGTCGCCCGCAAGCCCGACCTCGCCACCATTCCGAGCGTGGCCGCCGCGGCCCGCTCCGTTGAAGACCGCCTGGGAGCGGACGGCCGCCTGGTCCTCCGCTACAGCGGCACCGAGCCCCTCGCCCGAGTCATGATCGAAGGCCCCGACCAGCCCACGATCGAGGCCATGGCCGCCGAGCTGATCGGGGTGATCCAGGGGGAGCTGGGGAGCTGACCGTCGCAACCAGGATCTTTGCGCTCTTGCTGCGACGGAAAGGGATCGGCATCAGAGGATGGGCAGCAGGCACTTGAACCCGGCCTGTGCGAAATGCCGGTCATTGGTGAACGCTTCGAGGACTCCCACTTCCCGCATGACGAGGAAGCTGGCGCAGTCGACGAGGCCCCAGGTCTTGTCTTTCCGCTCGTTGTAAAGGGCGAGAGCCCTTTCGAGCAGGGACGGCTCCATGGCCACCAGCCGGGCGCTTGTGCTGGCTTGTATCAGCTTGACCGCCTCGGCAAAACGCTCCCGTGCTCGGGTCCGTGCCAAGCCGTTGCCCGTCTCTGCCACGATCCAATCAGTCAACAGGACGGAGGTGCCGCTCCTGATGAGGTCGAACCAGCAGGCTGTCGCCGTGGAGTGGAGCGCGTCCGCGGAGTTGAGAAGGGCGAGCCAACCGTTCGTGTCGAGGAAGACCGCCTTAGTCGGCATCTCCCGCCTTTGGATGGCCGTAGAGATAGTGGTCGATGTTGGTGGCGAGGTCCGGAATGCCTGTATCGACGGCAAGATCGACCATGCGGAGGAGGGAATTCGGCTGCGCCTCGGGAGCTCCGGACGGCTCCAACTCGATACGTACGATGGCACCCTCGGGAAGCCGGGCGCCCGGCTCCAGGATGACCACATTGTCCTTGACCTTGCCGCGATAGACCATGACCCTATGCTACCCGAACACGGCAAGGGCTTGACAGTCCCACCCCACCCCGACGCCGCCAGACACTCCCACCAGAAAGACAGTGCGAAGGCCCGAGCCAGAGACGCCGTGCACCTGGGCACGCCGCTCGTGCCCGGTGGCACGGACCTCGTGCCCCCTGGCACGGCCGCCGCGCCCCAGGCCTCGGCCGCTCTGCACCCGGGCACAGCCGGCTTGCACCCGGGCACGGGTGCCGTGCCCCATGGCACAGATGCCGTGCATCCTGGCACGGGCGCCGTGCCACAGGGCACGAGCGGCGTGCCAGGGGGGCGGATCTGATCGCCGCGGCGCGGGAGCTACGCGACACCCATCGCCGCCAACATCTCCCGGACCGCCGCGTCCATCCCCACCATCACGGCGCGGGACACCAGGAAGTGGCCGATGTTGAGCTCTTCCATTCCGGGGAGCGAAGCGACCGGGCGGACATTGTCCGTTCTGAGCCCATGACCGGCGTAGAGGTGGAGCCCGAGGCCGCGGCCCAGGGCCGCGGCCTGGGCCACCTTGTCCAGTTGCATCACGGCCTCGGCCTGGTCCCTCGCCCGGGTGTAGGCGTCGGTGTTGATCTCGAAGCCCAGGATCCCGCCTGACAGGCCGCCGATGGCCTGGATCTGCTCGAGGTCGGGGTCCACGAACAGGGACACCGCGACGCCGGCCGCTCCGAGCTGCCCGGCCGCCTCCGCGATCCGCGCTCCATGGCGGAGCACGTCGAGCCCGCCTTCGGTGGTGACCTCGTCCGGCCGCTCCGGCACCAGGGTGACCTGATCGGGCCGGACCCGCAATGCGATGGCCACCATCTCTTCGGCCGTCGACATCTCCAGGTTCAGCTTGCCGCGGACCGTCTCCCGCAACCGCTCCACGTCGCGGTCCTGGATATGCCGGCGGTCGACCCGGAGGTGCACCGTGATACCGGACGCGCCCGCGTCCTCGGCGATCCGCGCCGCGTCCACGGGATCGGGATAGGCGGCGCGGCGGGCCTGGCGGAGGGTTGCGACGTGGTCGACGTTGACGGACAGCCTGGCAGTGCTCGCGGCCATCTAGCGCTCGATCTCCAGGTCGACCCGGGTGAGCTCCTCGGGCTGGCGCTGGATCAGGACCGTCCCCTGGATGGGGAAGAGCGTGCGGTGGACCCGCTCGCCGAAAGTGCAGTTGACCTCGTAGTACCCGTCCGGAGTCACTTGGAGCAGCGTCCCCTTGCCGCCCTTGATCCCGAGCTGCTCGTTGTGGATCAACACCTCCGCCGGTAGTTCCATCTCGCCTCCTCAGTCCTGATAGAAGCCTTCATCCTTGTACTCTTTGAGCTTGCGCTGCAGCGTCCGCAGCCCGATCCCGAGGAGGTCGGCGGCCTTGGCGCGGTGGCCTTCCGTGCGCTGGAGCGTCTCGAGGATCGCCTGGCGCTCGATGTCCGCCATGGTGCGCGTCCCATCCACCACGGACTGCACCGGCCCGCCCCGGGTCGAAACCGTCACCGACTCCCGCACCTCTACGGGCAGGTCGCTCGGCTGGACCTCCTCTCCCTGGTGGAAGACCACGACCGACTCCATGGCGTTGCGGAGCTGGCGGACGTTGCCCGGCCAAGGGTAGCGCGCGAGCATCTCCAGGGCCTGGGTGCTCAGCCGCTTCGGGGCCTTGCCGTGCTCCTGGCAGAACAGTCCCAGGAAGTGCTCGGCGAGCGGCTGGATATCGCTCACCCGCTCGCGCAGCGGCGGGATGCGCAGCGTCACGACCTTGAGCCGGTAGTAGAGGTCCTCGCGGAAGCGCCCTTCGGTGACCTCCCTCTCCAGGTCGCGGTTCGTGGCCGCGATGAGCCGGAAGTCGACGTCGATGAGCTCGCTGCCGCCCACGCGCATGACCTGGCGCTCCTCCAGGACGCGCAGGAGCTTGACTTGGAGCTCGGGGTAGAGCTCGCTGATCTCGTCCAGGAACAGGCTGCCGCGGTGGGAGAGCTCGAACTTGCCGATCTTGCGCGACACGGCTCCGGTGAAGGCTCCGCGCTCGTGGCCGAACAGCTCGCTCTCCAGGATGTCGCTCGGGATGGCGCCGCAGTTGATGGCCAGGAAACGCTCGTTGCGGCGCGGGCTCGCGCGGTGGATGGCGTTGGCGACCAGCTCCTTGCCCGTGCCGCTCTCGCCGATGATGAGCACGCTCGAGCGGGTGGGGGCCACGAGCTTCATCTGCTCGAAGAGCTTCTCCATGGGGGCCGAGCGGCCGATGATGCTCTCGAAGCCGTAGCGCTTGTCGAGCAGCTCGCGGAGGTTCGTGACCTCCTCCTTGAGCTCCTGCTTCTCGATCAGGTTCATGACCCGCTGGCGCAGCTCGTAGAGGTCGACCGGCTTGGTGAGATAGTCGTCGGCGCCGACGCGCATGGCCTCGACCGCGGACTCGATGGAGCCGTAGGCCGTGACCAGGACGACGCCGAGGTCGAGCTGGCGCTCGCGCACCTCCTTGAGGAAGGCGACGCCATCCATGCCGGGCATGCGCAGGTCGCAGACCGCGGCGCGGGCGCTGCCGACCTCTTCAAGGTATTCGAGTGCCTTGCGCGCGTCGTCGAACGTGCGCACCTCGCACCCCGCCTTCTCGATGGCGATCGCCATGGACTCGCGGGATCCGGTCTCGTCGTCGATCACCAGTACCAGGGGCTTGTCGGCCATGCGGGCGTCATTCTGGCACAACTGGACACACGGACGAACACGGACACGTCCGTGTGTCCGTGTTCCGCTAAACTGGCCCTCCCGAGCATGACTCTCCCTCTCGAACCCCGGAACGCCGCGCCGAGCGCCACCCTTGAAGGCGCGCTGGAGCGCGTCGTCTTCGCCAACGAGGAGAACGCCTGGAGCGTGGTGAAGATCGCCGTGCCGGGCCGCCACGACCTCGTCACCGCGGTCGGAAACCTGCTCGGCGTCCAGCCCGGCGAGAGCCTCCGGCTCCAGGGCGAATGGATCGACGATCCCAAGTACGGCCGGCAGTTCAAGGTCGCCTCCTACAAGACCGTGGCTCCGTCGACGGTGGCCGGCATCGAGAAGTATCTCGGCTCCGGGCTCATCCAGGGCATCGGCAAGGTCATGGCCTCCCGGCTGGTCAAGGCCTTCGGCAAGGAGACGCTGGACGTCATCGAGCACCAGCCCGAGCGGCTCCGGGAAGTGGAGGGGATCGGACCGGGCCGCAGCTCCGCCATCCAGCGCGCCTGGATCGAGCAGCGGGACATCAAGGAGGTCATGGTCTTCCTGCAGTCCCACGGGGTCTCGACGCAGTACGCCATCCGGATCTACAAGACCTACGGCTCCGCCGCGATCGACCTGGTCCGCGAGAACCCCTACCGCCTCGCCCTGGACATCCACGGCATCGGGTTCAAGAGCGCCGACCGCATCGCCACGGCCCTGGGGATCGACCCGGCCGCACCGCAGCGCATCGAGGCCGGCGTCCTCCATCTCCTCTCCGAGGCGGGAGACCGCGGCAACCTCTTCCTCCCCCGCCGCGCCCTGGCGCAGGAGGCCGCCGCTCTCCTCGCGGCTCCGGCCCACCTGGTGGAGACGGCGATCCGGAGCCTCTCCGAGACCGGACAGGTGGTGGTGGAGCCCTCCAGCGCAGCCCCGGACGATCCGGGCGAGGCCGCGGTCTACACCAAGGCCCTCCACCTGGCAGAGACCGGCATCGCCGCCCGGATCCGGGACCTCCTGATCCAGCCGTCCCTCCCCTTCGAGATCGACGTGGAGCGCGCTCTCGACTGGTTCGAGAAGACCGAGAAGGTCGCCCTCGCCCGCCAGCAGCGGCAGGCGATCCGCTCCGGGCTGACGCGCAAGGTCCTGGTCATCACGGGCGGACCCGGCACGGGCAAGACCACCCTGGTCCGGGGGCTGGTGAAGATCCTGGAGAAGAAGGGGCAGCGGATCCTCCTCGCCGCGCCTACCGGCCGCGCGGCCAAGCGGCTGGCCGAGGCCACCGGCGGCGAGGCGAGCACGATCCACCGTCTCCTGGAGTTCGATCCCAAGACGCGGACGTTCGTCAGGAACCGCGAGCACCCCCTGGGCTGCGACCTGCTCATCGTGGACGAGGCCTCGATGCTCGACGCAGTCCTCGCCTGGCACCTGCTCCGCGCCGTGCCCGACCCGGGCCGGCTCGTGCTCGTGGGGGACGTGGACCAGCTCCCCTCGGTCGGCCCCGGCCGGGTGCTGGCCGACCTGATCCGCTCCGGCGCCGTGGAGGTGGTCCGCCTGACCGAGATCTTCCGCCAGGCCGCCCGCAGCCTGATCGTGACCAACGCCCATCTGATCAACGAGGGGAAGATGCCGGAGATGGAGGCGGTGGACGGCGACTTCTTCTTCCTCCCGCGCCACGACCCGGAGGAGATCGTGGAGACGATCGCCGAGTTGGTGGGGCGGCGCATCCCCGGCCGCTTCGGCCTCGACCCGGTGGAGCAGATCCAGGTGCTCACCCCGCGCAACCGCGGCCCGCTCGGGACCGACCGCCTCAACGAGATGCTGCGCGACCTGCTCAATCCAAAGGCGGAGCCCAAAGGGGAGGAGATCGCGGAGATCACCCGCGGCGGACGCAGCTTCCGGGTCGGGGACAAGGTCATGCAGGTGCGGAACAACTACGACCTGGAGGTGTTCAACGGCGACATCGGCCGGGTGACCGGGATCGACGAGCTGGACCAGCTCCTGCGGGTCACGATCGACGGCCGGGAGGTGGTCTACGAGCCGTCGATGCTGGACGAGCTGACCCTGGCCTACGCCTGCTCGATCCACAAGTCGCAGGGGAGCGAGTACCCGTGCGTGGTGGTCCCCCTGCACACGCAGCACTACCTGATGCTGCAGAGGAACCTCCTCTATACGGCGCTCACCCGGGCGAAGCGGCTGGCGGTGCTGGTCGGGGAGCCCAGAGCGCTCGAGGCGGCGGTGAAAAACCGGCGGGTGCGCACGCGGTTCACGAGGTTGGCGGAGCGGCTGGCGGGGTGAGGGCGACGCCGCCCGACGTCGCCCGACAGTTGTTCAGACGGCAGAGTGGCTCCCTCTCCCCCGGCACGGGGGAGAGGGCTGGGGAGAGGGGGAACGGGATCAAAATTTGCCGGACAGCCTCTGGACGCCTATACTAGCTCCGGTGCTCCGAGTTTTAATCCTTGACGACGAGTCGATGGTGGTCGACATGCTTGCGGCGTGCCTTAGCCGCCCTGGCATCCACCTGACGACCTGCCTGGAGATCGAGGCGGCGCTGGCCCTGCTCAGCTCCTACCGCTTCGACGTGGTCGTGACCGACCTCTCCGTGTCGCAGCTCGGCGGGCTGGAGGGGATGCGCCTGATCCGCTTCGTCACCACCAACTTCCCGGACACGGCCGTGTACGTGCTGAGCGGCTACGTGGACGAGAACGTGCGCTCGCTCTGCTCCATGCTCGGCGTGACCGCCGTGCTGGAGAAGCCAGAGGGTCTCTCCCAGCTCCGCAGCCTCCTGCTCGAGCGCCGCGACGCCATGGTCCGGGCCGGGGAGGACGAGGACGAGGCCGGCGAGGTCCAGCAGGTGGAGCTGCTGGAGGAGTTCCTGGCCAAGAACACGATCCGCTCGGTCCTGCAGCCGGTGGTCAAGATGCGCGACGGCTCCGCGCCGTTCGAGGTCTTCGGCGTCGAAGGCCTGGCCCGGGGGCCGGCCAACTCGGTCCTGGGCAGCCCGTCGTTCCTGCTCGCCTACGCGGCGCGCAAGGAGCTCCTGTTCGAGGCGGACATGATCTGCATCCGGGCCGCCCTCACCGAAGTCTGCGAGCTCACCAGCCCGGTGACCACGTTCCTCAACGTGCAGCCGCGCTCGCTGACCAACCCGGACTTCACCGCGCGCCTCTGCGACGCGGTGCGCACGGCCGGCCTGGAGGAGCGCACCATCGTGCTGGAGCTGACGGAGCAGCAGACGATCGTGAACCCGCGGGCCTTCGCGGCCACCCTGCACCGGCTGCGGGAGCGCGGCTTCCGCATCGCGCTCGACGACTTCGGCGAAGGCTCCAGCAACCTCAACCTGTTCCAGGACCTCCGCCCCGACTTCCTCAAGATCTCGGGCACCTTCTGCCGCGGCCTGGCCCAGGACCCCTTCAAGCAGATCATCGTGCAGAGCACGGCGGAGATGGCCGCCCGCGCCGGCACCGCCACCATCATGGAGGCGGTGGAGACCGCCGAGGACGCCCAGGTGCTGCGCCGGCTCGGCATCGACTACGCCCAGGGCTACTTCTTCCTCAAGCCGCTGCCCGGCCGCGACCTCGCCCAGGCGCTGCAGGTAGGCCTCCTGCACCCGGCCTCGGCCACCCCGCTGCGCACCGCCGCTTCGGCCTGAGCCCTCCGGATCACCGAACGCCTGTCCCGCTTTTCCCCGGTGGCTGCACTCTAGGGCTGGGCGGGCGGTGTGCTTCACGCGTCCCTCCCATTTTTCTTGATTTGTTTGGAGGGAGAGCCAATGGACCGATACCCCCCTTGACGCGCCGCGGCGTTCAAGTGCAGTAAATCCGTCCCACCCCTGTTGTACTCATTTCATCCGGGGGCGCCAGCCCCCAAGACGAGGGAGAAACTACGCCGATGTCGATCCATGATTTCTACCAGAAGTTCGTGTCCGCGACCGAGAGCAATGTCCTGTCGGAGTCGTTGCGCCGTCTGAGCCTCCTCGACGATCCGAAGTCGATGTTCGAGGGTGCGCCTCAGAACGAGTGGGCCATCTGGAGCGAGAGCTCCATGGCGCTGTCCACGAACCAGGCCTGATCCACAGGCAAGGTTTTTGCGTAGCAGAGAAGGCAAGCAGTTCATGTGATGCACACCGCGGGTCCGGGAGGCGATTCTTTCTCCCGGGCCCGCCCCATAGAGCCCGAGGAGGTCCCATGGCGGGAGAGGCAGGCAGGACCGGAGTGACGTTCGAGGCCATCAAGCAGCGGGTCCGCGCCATCCCCGAGCTCGCAGCCTGGCCCCAGATGCTCCAGCTCACGGAGAAGGTCGTCCACAGGGAGTCGCTCTCCGTGTGGGATTACCCGGGCGCCGCCTGCCTCGCGGTTGGAGGCGAGGCCGCGTCCGCCCTGCCCGGTGCCGCCGCCGTCTTCTGCTCGCTGATCAGCATCCACCTGGTCGACGACATGCTCGACCATGATCCCAAGGGGGACTACCACCGCATTGGCGCCGGGCCTGCCGCCAACCTGGGGCTCGCCTTTCAGGCGGCTGGGCACCTCCTGCTGGATGATCCGGGAATCCACCCCCGGGTCCGCGCCGAGCTGCACGCGGCCTTCGCCCGCATGTCCATCGGCACCGCGTTCGGCCAGGACATGGACTCGAAGGAGCTGCGCAGCGAGGAGGAGTACTGGCTCACGGTGGAGACCAAGACGCCGCCGCTGTTCGGGGCCGCCTTCCGCATGGGCGCCCTGCTCGGTGGCGCGCCGGAGGAGACGGCCAGCCAACTGGAGGCGTTCGGCGAGACGCTGGGCCGCTTCGTCCAGGTCAGCGACGATCTTTCCGACGCTCTGGAAACACCGGCCCGGGCGGACTGGGGGCGCAGGTCGAACAACCTCCCCATCCTCTACGCGATGACGGCGGAGCACCCGGAGCGGGAGCGGTTTCTGGAGCTGTCGGCTCGCCCCGATGATTCGGATGCCCTGGCCGAGGCGCAGAAGATCCTGCTGCGCAGCGGCGCCGTCAGCTACTGCGTGTTCAAGATGGTGGAGATCTCGGACGAGGCCCGGAGGGCGCTGGCCGGCATCCCGCTGCGTGACACGGAGCCGGTGGAGCGGATCTTGTCCGCCCACCTGCGGCCGCTGCACAAGATGCTGGAGTCGGTGGGTATGGAGGAGCCGGCCACGCTGGAGCTGGCGCTGGAATGAGGCCATGGACCCCCGGGGCATCGCGCTACGCCCGTCCGGCGAGAAGCCGGCAGGGCGGGGCAGCGCGTGGCAGCCCGGCCTCCCCGCCGCGGAAAGACGGTATACTGGTTGGAAGCTCCCAGCGCAGGAGCCGGTGCCGTCCCACATAGAGAGGGGCGCTCACCGGAAACACTCCCGGACCGACGGGAGGACCTTGAATTTGCCGACGGCCACCTCTCCCCACGAGGTCGTTCGGCTTCCCTCGAAGCCTCGGCGGCGGAACGCGCACGGTCGAGCCCGCAGCCCACCCGCAATTCCTCCCATGCTCCGTCGCGTATGGACGTGCACGGTGTTCAACCCCGGAGGGGATCTCCCCCTCCCACATTGGGAGGATTGCGATGTCGATCCATGATTTCCATTCGAAGCTCATGTCCGGAAAGGAAGAGGGCGTACTGTTCGAGGCTCTGCGCAGGGTGAGAGGGATCGCAGCTCCGGCGCTGGCGGCCGCGGAGGGGGAGCCTGGCAACTGGGGTATCTGGATGGAAGACTCCACCGGCGCGTCCACCGCGGCGGGCTGGGGCGTCTGGCAGGAGGGCGAGTCGATGGTGGCCGTGGAAGCCTAGGACCCGCCGCCGAGCAGGTCGCGTCCGCGGGGGCAGCCTCTTCGCCGGCCCCGCGGACGCTCCGGCCAACCGGGGGGCACTTGCCTGCTATACTCCATGGCAACGTCTGCTCCGATCCGATACACATGGAAAGGCCGAGCCCCTTCTCGCTGAAGAAGAGCGACCTACCCTGGGCCGTCCTGTCCCTCCTCATCCTCATTCCCTGTCTGTACTACCCGTACGTGAACGTCACGAAGATGACGGACTTCGCGCTCAACTCGGACTGGAAGGTCATCTCCGCCATGCCTTGCAAGGAGCCGGAGAGCTGTCTGCGGGTTGGTGACCAGGTGCTTTCGATCGGTCCGATGACCTACGAGCAGTTCCTGTACGACCGCACGGCGTCGATCCTCGACGCCTTCGGTCCGGACGGGTACGCCCCCATGCGCCTGGTGCGCGAGGGCCGGGAGATGACCTTGAGGATCCAGGACCGCGAGGGCGCGGGGGTGTTGAAGGAGATCCCCCCGGCGGCGCTCTTCCCTGGCATCTTCTGGCTCATGGGTACCGTGGCGGCCCTGTTCCTGCGGCCGCGGGACGAGCGCTGGCTGGTGCTGATCCTCTTCAGCTACACCACCTCCCTCTGGTTCGCCTCGGGGCTGGCCTCCCCTCTGCGCGAAGACTACTCCTCGGTCATCTTCCATCTGGTCACCTGGATCTTCTTCCCGCTGTCGCTCCATCTGCACCTGATCCTTCCGACCTCGCTGATCGGCACGCGGTGGCGGATCTGGCTGCTGGGTCCCCTCTACGCGACCGCGGCGACGGTGACCATCCTGGACGCCTTCTACCTGCTCGGCCCGTTCCGGTACGCCTATGTCTGGGCCACGTTCGGAAGCGTGCTCGCGCCGGTCGTGCTGCTGCTGCTGCGCATGTTCCTGCCGCAGGAGCCCGCGGCCAAGGTGGCCACGCGGGTCATGCTCTACGGGATCCTGCTGGGGCTGGGCCCCTTCTTCCTGATCTTCGTGGTCCTGCCCTATTCGCTGATCAAGCTCTCGTTCCTGTTCTCGGACATCCGCGCGCTCCTCCCCTGGCTGCTCACCATCTCGGTGCTCTCGGTGCCCATCCTGCCGATGAGCTACGTCTATGCCATCTACAAGCACCACGTGGGCGCGCTGGAGTTCCGGGCCAACCGCCTGCTGGGCTTCTACAGCTTCTCGGTCCTCTCGGTCACCATCTACGTGGTGGCGCTGTTCCTGGTCAGCAGCCGCTGGGCGCCGATCGAGGTCCCGTACATCATCGCCGTGATGGCCACGTCCCTGGTCTTCATCTCCCTGACGTTCCTCCTGCGCCGCCGTTTCCAGGCCCTGGTGGACCGCCACATCTTCGGCATCCGCCATTCGCCCGACCAGGTGATCGACCTGGTCTCGGAGCACATCCCCACGGCCTTCGACCGCTCGGCCCTGGCGCTCGTGCTCACCGAGGAGATCCTCCCCTCGCTGCTGATCCGCCAGTCGGCCCTCTACCTGCTCGAGAGGCCTCCGCAGGACGGGCTGGAGACCCTCTACGAGCAGGGCGTGCCCCCGGAGGAGCCACCTACGGTCGACGAGCTGCACGCCCTGCTGGAGGAGAGCGGCCGCTACCGCCACGCGCCGAGCGTCGCCTGGTCCCGGTTCGACTGGGTGCGGCTGGTCACGCCGCTGACCGTGCAGGCGGAGACGATCGGCGTCTGGCTGCTCGGCCGGCGCGACCCGGACGACCACTACCCGGCCGCGGACCTCAACCTGCTCACCACGGTCGCCAACCAGATCGCACCCATGGTGGAGAACATCCGGCTCTACGAACGGGCGCAGCAGGAGATCGCCCAGCGCAAGGCCGCCGAGGAGGAGATCCGGCGCAGCGAGGAGCGCTTCCGCACCCTGTTCGAGGCCACTCTCGAGGGCATCGCCATCGTCCGCAACGGGGTCATCCTGGAGGTCAACCACGCCCTGCTCGCGATCTTCGGCTACGAGCCGGCCGAGCTGATCGGCCGCCAGCTCTCGGACCTGGTCTCGGTGAGCGAGGCCGGCCTCGACGACGTGCCGCACGAGGGGCTCGGCTTCCAGCGCGACGGCTCGGTCGTGGACATCGAGGTCGCCGGCAAGAAGTACGTGTTCCAGGGCGAGGACGTGACCGTGGTGGCCATCCGCGACATCGCCCAGCGCAAGCGCAACGAGGCCGAGAACAAGATGCTGCAGCGCCAGCTCCTGCTCTCGCAGAAGATGGAGGCCATCGGCCGCCTCTCCGCGGGCGTCGCGCACGACTTCAACAACTGTCTGCTCGCCATCTTCGGCTACAACGACCTGATGCTGGACCGCTACCCGGAGGACCAGTTCCTGGTGCGCAACCTGACCGGGCTCAAGGAGGCGGGCCAGAAGGCAGCGGGCCTGACCAAGCAGCTCCTCGCCTTCGCCCGCAGGCAGCCCATGGAGACCCGGGTCCTGGAGCTGAACCCGGTCGTCTTCGGCCTGGAGAAGATGCTGCAGCGGCTCCTCGGCGAGGACATCCAGCTCGTCACCGAGCTCGCCCCGGGCCTCGGCCGGATCAAGGTCGACCCCGGCCAGGTCGAGCAGGTGGTGGTGAACCTCGCCGTCAACTCGCGCCACGCCATGCCCTCGGGAGGACGGCTGACGATCCGGACCTCGGCGGTGAGGGTCGCTGCTCCCGGAGAGCCGGCCCCCCACGCCGACGTGCCGCCGGGCTCATGGGTGATGCTGTCGGTCTCCGACACGGGCATCGGCATGGACGCCGAGACCCAGGCGCGGGTCTTCGAGCCCTTCTTCAGCACCAAGGGGGAGGGGACCGGGCTGGGCCTGTCCATGGCGTACGGCATCGTCAAGCAGAGCGGCGGCCACATCTTCGTGGACAGCGCGCCCGGCCGGGGTGCGACCTTCTCGCTCTACCTCCCGGTGACCCAGGAGGCGGGCACGGTGCTGCCGTCGGTCCCCTCGGGCGTGGACGACACCGGCTCCGAGACGATCCTCCTGGTCGAGGACGACGGCGAGGTGCGGCGGGTGCTCCACCAGATCCTGGTGGGCAAGGGGTACCGCGTGATCCAGGCCGAGTCGGGGGACGAGGCCCTGGCCATGGCGCGGATGTTCCGCGGGCCGATCCACCTGCTGTTGACCGACGTGACCATGCCGCGGATGAAGGGGCCGGAGCTTGCCTCGCGCCTCCTCGCCGACCGGTCGCGGACGCGGGTCCTCTACATGTCCGGCTACAACGACGAGTCTCTCCCCGCGGAGGAGACGATCCTCCAGAAGCCCTTCCCCGCGCAGACCTTGACGCAGACGATCCGCTCGATCCTCGACATCGAGGAGAACCTGCCGAAGGCCGCTATCGCGTAGTCAAGGTCAGGAGTAGTACCGGCGCATCTGCGCCGCCACCCCGTCCAGATCCGGGAACAGCCGCCGCTCGTCCACGCTGGCCAGGTCGAGCTGGTCGCGGACCCGGGCCACGGAATCCGCGGGGATCACGAGCCGGGTGAGGGCGTCGCCCAGGCCGTGCTTCTCCAGGAAGGCGTCGAAGGGCTGCGACTTGTCCGAGCAGAGGGTGAACACGGCGGCCTGCGCCACGATGCGGGCATCCAGGGAGGGGGGCTCGATCATGCAGGCGAAGGGCTTCTCCTTCTCCCCCCTGTTGAAGAGACCCCAGGGGGTGAAGTGCCCGCCCTTCACGAAGAGCTCGTCCAGGTCCTGGATGAGCAGGGCGAGCTCCGGGAAGCCGAATTCCCGGTGCACCTTCGTCCAGTCGAGGCGCCAGACAGCCCGGTCCACGCCGACGTTGCGGTCCAGGGTGGCGAAGTGGGCGGCCACCAGGGGCGAGTAGGTCCAGTCCAGGAGCCGGGTGGGCAGACCGTGGTGCTGAGCGGCAACGAGGAACTCCCACTCGTTGACCGGGGGTGTGTTGAAGTACGGGCGCGAGTAGCGGATGAAGTTGCGGAGGATGTGCTCCTCCAGCGATGCCTTGCCGTGGGGAGGCTCCACGCCTCCGAGGCGGTCGAGGCTGGTGAGCAGGGGCCGGGAGGCGTCGGACGCCCCCCGGTAGACTCCGGTGTCACGGTGCCGGCCCGTCTTGGGGTCCGGCTCGGTGGGGGTCACCTGGTCGATCAGCTCCCCCAGGCTGGTGATCCGCGCCTCCTGGATGGCCATCGATGGGGGCTGATGCAACCACGGCGCCAGAAGCTGGGAACTCCCTCTCCCCGGCACGGGGGAGAGGGCTGGGGAGAGGGGGAACGGGATCAACCCCGAGGTGGTTCCTCCCATCCCTGCTCCGTCAACGGCAGCTCGGATCCGCCGTACGGAGCCGGCGGCGGCGGTATCGGTCCGACTGGTCCCACCATCGCCGGCGGCAGAGGCCGGGGCGGAGCCCCGAAGCGGGTCAGGAGCACGGCGCCGAAGCCCACCACCCACGCCGACACCTGCAGGACCGAGGCGAACAGCATGAACATGAAGGCGAAGAGGTCCAGCACGCCGGGCCCCAGGGCCAGGATCTGGGCGAGCACCGACCAGATCTGGATCACGAACACGCCGATCAGGGCCGCCAGGTAGGGTCCGCCGAAGCTGCGGCCGAAGCGTCCCTCGAGCCAACGCCCCACCCGGTGGGCCACCGCGGCGTACCCGAGCAGAGCGGCCAGCGCCAGGGCGAGGAAGAGGAACGGGTAGAGCAGCAGAAGCGCGCAGCCGATGATCGTGATGACCAGCAGCACCGTGATCACGAACAGCAGGGGGAGGAAGGAGAGCACGCCGGCCAACCCGACCAGGGCAGCCTTCCACGGCTCTGTCGCCAGGCGGCGGTCCACCCTCTCCAGGGGACGCCGGGCCAGCAGCAGGACCAGGCAGGTCAGCAGGCCGAGCACCATCATCCAGACCACGCCACCGAAGACCTCCAGGGAGGTGCCGAAGAGGAAGAACGGCCCGAAGTCGGGGTCGAAGTCCAAGCCGTCCCGCCAAGGGCTGCTCCAGGGAGGAGAAACCTCGGAGGTGGAGCCGTGGATCCTGGCCCCCGCGGCGCGCACGATCCTCCCACCGACGCTGGTGACGTCCCCCTCGATGATCGCGCCCGGCCCGAGATGGACGCTGTTGCCGACGGAGACCACTTCGCCCCCCACCCTGCCGTTGATCCGGGCGGGGCCGCCGATGGCCACGACGTCGCGGCTCACCTGGCCGTCGACGCGCACCGAGCCGCCGATGGCCACGGCCTCCTCAGCCCGCTCGTCCTTCTCCACCACGATGTTGCCGAGGATGTTCACCCGGCTGCCGGAGCGGATGGCCGGATCGCCGGCCTCGGGTGTCTCCTCCGGAGTTTCCTCCGGTTCCGGAGTCTCCGGGGTCTCCAACTCTTCGGGGGTCTCCGGCTCCTCGGGGGTTTCCGGGGTCTCGGCTTCATCCGCGGGCTCGGGGGTCGGGGCCACATCCGGAGCGGCTGGGCGCTCCGCCTCGGCGGCCAGGTCGAACAGTGTGCGGCGCGCGGCGGGATCGAGCTCGCGCAGGCGGAGGACCGGGGCGGCGTACTCCTCTCCCAGCCAGTCCCGGAGGGTCTGGGGGTTCACCCGCTCCCCGTTGACCGCGATGGTGTCGCCGCTCACCTCGACCGCCCTCACTCCGCGGTGCGCGGCGCGCGGCGTGAGCACGACTCCGCCGCGGACGGGGAGCACCTCGTACCGCCTCTCGATCTGGCGCCGCAGCTCCTGGTCCTGGGCCGAGGCCACCAGGGGCAGGCCGAGGACGAGGAGGAGCGCCAGGGCCTTCAACCAATGGCGGCGATATTGGCGATATAGAAACGGCACGGCAAATCTCATCTGCTGCCGGTTATCGGATGGAATCCACATAGCTCCAGCTCCTGTCTCGGGTCATGAGGTCTCGGAGAACGACGAAAGAGAGCCCCGAGATCGCCAGGCACCCGACCGTGATCTCGATTACGGCGGGGCTCGCCATCGAGACCGCCAGGGCGCGGCCCACGGTGAGGAACCACTCCCCCACGCGGACCACCACGCCCAGCCAGCGTCCGAGGTCGACCATCGAAGCCACCCCGAGCTGAACCATGTCGCCGACGGTCACGATCCCGGCCAGGGCCGCGAGGGTCTGCGGCAGCCAGAGCAGGGAGATGCCGGTGGCGAGCAGGCAGGAGGCCACGGCCAGGCGGAACCAGCGCAGCCTGAACAGACTCGCGAGCGGACTCTGCTGCACAGGGACCGGCACCGGTATCGGGGACGGTGGCAGCGCGATCCGCTGAAGCACACGGTCTGCGAATCCGGCGGAGGGCGCCAGAGGGGGCAGGCTCTCGAACAGCTCGAGGAGCACCGCCTCCGCCATGGCATCATCCACCCGGCCGTCCCGCTCGGCGTCGAGCCAGCGCGTGACGGGGTCGGTGGATTCGGGTCTTCTCATAGCCATTCGTCTCTCCGACCAGCCCTACGAGCCTCCCGGGGATCCGGTTTCAGACCCCCAGCCCAGCTCGGTCATCTCGCGGGCCAGCTCCTTGCGGGCCCGGTGGAGGTTGGTCTTCACCGTCCCAAGGGGGAGCCCGGTGACGTCGCAGATCTCCTGATACGTGGCCCCCTCAATATAGAAGAGGACCACGGCCTCCCGATACTCCGGCCGGAGTCGGGAGATCGCCCGTTCCAGGGATCTTGCCATGTCCCGGCGCTCGGCGGCAGCAGCGGGGTCTTCGATCGAGCTGTCGGAGAGCACCGCGGCGAGCCCGCCCCGGCCGTCTTCCTCTTGCGGCGCCTCCAGGGAGACCGTCTCGGGGGCATTCTTGCGCAGGTGGTCGATGGCCGTGTTGTGGGCGATCTTGAAGAGCCAGCTCGACAGCTTGCGGGAGGTGTCATAGGTGCGGAGGCTCCGGTAGGCCTTGACGAACGCCTCCTGGGCGAGGTCCTCGGCCGTGGAGGGGTCCTGCACCATGCGTGCGATCAGGCTGTAGACCGGGCGCTCGAAGCGCACGACCAGATCGCGGAAGGCCTCCTGCGACCCCGCCAGGGCGCGCGCCACCAGTTGGGCGTCGGTCTCCATTTTGAGGTCGATTCTAGTAGACTTGCCGCGATCTTCCCGGAGGAAAAACACTTGATGAAAACCGCAATCCCAGCTCTCCTCGCCCTTTGCCTCGCGCTGCCCGCCCTCCCCGCCGCCGCCGGCACGCTCGCGGGCGTCATCCTGCCGGACAAGGCTGAGGCGGTGGGCAAGCCCCTCGTCCTCAACGGCATGGGCCTGCGCAAGAAGTTCGTGATCAAGGTCTATGTGGGCGGCCTCTACCTGCCGCAGAAGGAAAAGTCCCCCGCCGCGATCCTGGGTGCCGACGTCACCCGCCGCATGGTGCTCCACTTCATCTACGACGTGAGCAAGGACCAGATGTGCGAGGCCTGGAACGAAGGCCTGGCTGCCAACACCCCCAACGCCTCGGCCGAGGTCAAGAAGGCGTTCGGCACGCTCTGCTCCTGGATGGAAGGTGTAGGCGAAGGGCAGGAGCTCGTGATGACCTACGTGCCCGGCGAAGGCACGCGGGTCGAGGTCGGCGGAAAGCTCAAGGGCACGCTCCCCGGCAAGCCCACCGCCGACGCCATCCTCAGCACCTGGATCGGCAAGGAGCCCGGCCCGGGCGAGGACTTCAAGAAGGCCGTGCTCGGAGGGTAAGACAAAAAAGAAGGAGCGCGGCCGGCGCTCCTTTTTGGAGGGATGAGAGGAGGTTTTGCCTCCCCGCATTTGGGAGTCTAGAAGTCTTATCGACTCTTGTCAATATCTTTTCCACCTGTCACCTGAACGTCACCGCCCCAATCCGAAGGTGGCCAGGAGCACCAGGCCGAGCAGCACGCGGTAGACCACGAACACCGTGAGAGGCTGGCGCCTGATCCATGCCAGCAACCCGGCGATCACCAGGTACCCGGCCACTGCGGACACGGCCACACCGATGGCCATGGGGCCGTACTGGGCAGGGTCCACCTCCCCTTGCAACAAGTCGACTGCATCCAGAGCGCAGGCCGCGGCCGTGATCGGGATGCTCAGCAGGAACGAGAAGCGCGCCGCGGCCGGACGGGTGAAGCCCAAGAGCAGAGCGGCCGTCATGGTGATGCCTGAGCGCGAGGTGCCGGGGACCAGGGCCAGCGCCTGGGCCACGCCGATCAGCAGGGCCGCCAAAGCCGTCATGCTGCCGATCTCCCGGTACTTCTCCCCCCGCCTGTCCGCGAAGCCCAGGAGCAGGCCGTAGAAGATGGCCGTGCCGGCGATGAGCAGCGGATTGCGTGCCTCGCCGGCGATCCAGTCCTTGAAGAGCAGGCCCGCCACGCCCGCCGGAATCGTGGCGAGGGCGATCGCCCAGGCCAGGGGGCGGGGCGCAAAGTCCACGTGCAGGGAGCGGGGCTTGCCGGTGAGGAAGCCCTGGATCAGGTCCATCACATCGTTGCGGAAGTAGACGAGGACGGCCAGGAGCGTCCCCGCGTGGGTCGCGACGTCGAAGGACAACCCCTGGTCGGGCCATCCGAGGAAGCGGGGCACCAGGATCAGATGGCCCGACGAGCTGATGGGAAGGAACTCGGTCACGGCCTGGACGATCGCCAGGACGACGGCTTGGAGCGATGTCATGGGGGGCGATTGTAGACCACGGGCCGTTCTCAAAAGCGGCTATACTTCCGCCCCGCATGGAAACCCTGCTCGTCACCGGCGGTGCCGGCTTCATCGGCTGCAACTTCGTCCGCCTGGTCCTCTCCGAGACCCAGGCCCGCGTCGTCGTCCTCGACAAGCTCACCTACGCCGGGAGCCTGGAGAACCTGGCCGACGTGCTCGGCGATCCCCGCCTGACCTTCGTCCAGGGGGACATCGCCGACCGGATCGAGGTGCGCCGCGTCTTCGCGCAGCACCAGCCGACCGCGGTGGTCAACTTCGCGGCCGAGAGCCACGTCGATCGCTCCATCGAGGATGCCAGCGCCTTCATCCAGACCAACATCGTGGGAGCCTTCGAGCTCCTCGAAGCGGCCCGGCGCCATATCGCCGATATTGGCGGACCGGGGTTCCGCTTCCTCCACGTCTCGACCGACGAGGTCTACGGCAGCCTGGGGCCGACCGGCGCGTTCTCGGAGACCACACCGTACGCGCCCAACTCCCCCTACGCCGCCTCCAAGGCAGGTGCCGACCACCTGGTCCGGGCCTACCACGAGACCTATGGCCTGCCCGCCCTGATCACGAACTGCTCCAACAACTATGGTCCGCACCAGTTCCCCGAGAAGCTGATCCCGCTGATGACGCTCAATGCCGTGGAGGGAAAACCGCTGCCGATCTACGGCGACGGCGGCAACGTGCGGGACTGGATCTATGTCGAGGACCATTGCCGCGGCGTCCTCGCCGCCCTGCAGCGGGGCCGGCCGGGTGAGAAGTACAACCTGGGCGGACGGAGCGAGAAGACCAATCTCGAGCTCGTGGACACCCTCTGCGAGATCCTCGACGCCGAGCGCCCCGCGGCCACCTCCTACAAGGAGCTCAAGACCTTTGTCGCGGACCGGCCTGGCCATGATCGCCGCTACGCCATCGACGACAAGAAAGCCCGGAACGAGCTCGGTTGGGAGCCCCGGCAGAGCTTCGAGTCGGGCCTCCGGGCCACGGTCCGCTGGTATCTTCAGAACCGCGCCTGGTGCGACGCCGTCCAGTCCGGAAAGTACGGCCGTGAGCGCCTCGGCCTGCTCAAGACCTGATGAAGCCAAAGTTCCAGCCCACAGAGCTCAAAGAGGTGATCCTCGTCGAGCCTGTCGTCTTCGAGGACCAGCGCGGCTTCTTCCTGGAGACGCACCACCAGGAGAAGTACGCCGAGGGAGGCATCCCGGACATGTTCGTCCAGGACAATCACTCCTACTCCAAGCGGGGAACCCTCCGCGGCCTGCATGCCCAGGTGGAGCAGCCTCAGGGCAAGCTCGTGAGGGTGATTCACGGGGAGATCTTCGATGTGGCCGTGGACATCCGGCCCAGCTCCCCCACCTTCAGGAAATGGGTATACCGGATTCTCTCCGGGGAAAATCACCTGCAGCTCTGGATCCCTCCGGGCTTCGCCCACGGTTTCTGCGCCCTGAGCGAGGATGCCCATGTCCATTACAAGTGCACCTCCTTCTACAGCAAGGACGCCGAGATCGGAATCCTCTGGAACGATCCGGAGATCGGGATCGACTGGCCGGTGAGGGAGCCTCTGCTCAGCGACAAGGATCGGGATGCCAGGCCTCTGGAAACGTTCTTGCAGAGGCTTCGCGAACATGGACGAAAAGATCCTCCTTGAGGAGCCTCTGACTTCTTCCGTGCCCGACGAGAGCGAAAGCCCCTTCTCCCCCGCCGACCTGAGCCAGATGGCCGAGCTGGGCATCGCGCCCGAAGAGGCCCTCCGGCAGATCGAGCTGTTCCGCAATCCGCCCCCGTTCACCCGCGTGCTGAGGCCGTGCCGGGTCGGCGACGGCATCCGGAAGCTCTCCAAAGCCTCGGAGCCCTGGCTGCTGGCCCGTTTCGAGGAGGCTGCCCGCGACGGCCGGGTCGCCAAGCTCGTCCCCGCCTCCGGCGCCGCGACCCGGATGTTCCAGGAGCTGCTCGCGGACCTGAACGACGGCGCGGAAGGCGAGCCGCCCACCGAGGTCCGGACCTTCCTGGAGAACCTCCCCCGCTTCGCCTTCTACGAGGACCTCGTCGAGTCCATGGCCCGCGACGGGCTGGAGATCCACAAGGCGGACCGGCGCTCGATCCTGGAGCACCTTCTTACCGAGCGGGGCCTGGGCTACGCCGAGCTGCCCAAGGGGCTGCTCGAGTTCCACCGTTACCCCGATGGATCGCGTACCCCGCTGGAGGAGCATCTCGTGGAAGCGGCGGACACCACCCGCGACGCGGACGGTCGTTGCCGGCTGCACTTCACGGTCACGCCGCAGCACCAGGACCGGTTCGACGCGCTCCTGGACGAAGTCCGGCCCCTGTACGAGGAGCGCTACGGCTGCCGGTTCGACGTCACCTTCTCCCACCAGCGGCGCTCGACCGACACGATCGCCGTGGACCCGGAGAACCGCCCCTTCCGGCAGGATGACGGCACCCTGCTCTTCCGTCCTGGCGGCCACGGAGCCCTCTTGGACAACCTGGCTGAGTTGGGCTGGGACCTGGTCCTCCTCCGGAACATCGACAACGTTGTGCCGGACGGGCGCAAGCCCCTGGTCAACGGCTGGAAGAAGGCCCTCACCGGCTACCTGCTCGCCCTACAGGAGCGGATCTTCCGCCTGCTGGACCGGCTGGAAGCCGATCCCGGTTCCATGGAGGAGGCGTCGAAGCTGGTGGAAGAGGAGCTCTCCCGCCCCATCCCCGCCGGGCTGGACGGGGACAACCGGCGGCGCTTCGTGATCGAGGCGCTCGACCGTCCGCTCCGGGTCTGCGGGGTCGTCCGCAACCAGGGGGAGCCCGGGGGAGGGCCTTTCTGGGTGGAGGATCAGCGCGGCCAGGTCTCTCTCCAGATCGTGGAGAGCCCCCAGATCGATCCGAAGATCCGCGAGGAGGTTCTGTCCCGCTCCACCCACTTCAACCCCGTGGACATCGTCTGCGCCCTGCGCAACCGTCACGGCGCGCCGTACGACCTCCATCGCTTCGTGGACCCCACGACCGTCTTCATCTCCAGCAAGTCCCACGAGGGGCGGCCCCTCAAGGCGCTGGAGCGCCCCGGCCTGTGGAATGGGGCCATGGCGGGATGGAACACGGTTTTCGTGGAGGTGCCGGACGAAACCTTCGCGCCGGTGAAGACAGTGCTGGATCTGCTGAGACCCGAGCACCAGTAAGAGCCCCCTCCCCATTTGAGGCCGGAGACCCCTCACCCCTGCCCTCTCCCACAAGGGGAGAGGGGGAAGACTCCCATGCGTGTTGATGTGAGAGGGTGGGGGGCTCCCTCTCCCGCGTAGCGGGGGAGGGTTGGCGGCGGCGTTGTGCTACCATCCGCCCGGCTCACGAATTTCAATGGAGGAGGCATGGAGGCCTTGAAGCTGCCCTCGCTCAAGCTGCCGGATCTACCGCGCCCGACCCGCTGGGACCTCTACGCGATCGGAGCGCTCATCGTCGGTGTCATCCTTGCTGGCGCGACCATCGCGCTGCCCCGTCTTGCCATGGCCCTGATGCTCGTCCATCTCGTCGTCTGCTGCGGCGGGCTGCTGCTGCTCGGCAAGACCGCCAAGGAGGGGACGTGGTGGGGGAACTTGGCCGCGGTCGGGGCCATGTTCGTGGGAATGAGCGGCATGCTGCTGGCCGCTGCCATCTGGGCCACGGCCTAGCTCTCCCGCCGAACATTCCGGCCCATCCAGGCGGATAGGCACGGACGTAGTGTTCAAGAACGCCGGCCGTCCAAAGAGGAGCGCGCCTTGAACACCGCCACTGCCGCCCCCCCGAAGGGGAAGCTCGCCATCTACATCGTGATCGGCCTGGCCGTCGTCGCCCTCCTGATCCTGGGGGGGCGCCGGGCTGCCGGCTACGTGCCGCAGTTCGCCGCCTGGGTCGAGGGGCTGGGAGTCTGGGGTCCCCTGGTCTTCATCCTGGGCTACGCCCTGGCCACCGTGGCCTTCATTCCGGGCTCGGTGCTCACCCTGGCCGCCGGTGCAATCTTCGGGGTGCTCGAAGGGACCCTCTACACGCTCGTCGGCGCCACGCTCGGCGCCTCGGCCGCCTTCCTGATCGCGCGCTACCTGGCCCGCGGTGCCATCGAGCGCCGGATCGCGGGCAACCCGCGCTTCGCGACCATCGACCGGGCGGTCGGCCGCGAGGGCTTCAAGATCGTGGCGCTGCTCCGTCTCTCGCCGGTCTTCCCGTTCAACCTCCTCAACTACTCCCTCGGCCTGACCAAGGTCCGCTTCCTCCACTACTTCGCGGCCTCGGCGGCCATGCTCCCGGGCACGCTGCTCTATGTCTATTACGGGGCTGCGGCGGGGAGCCTCGCCTCCGCTGTGGGAGGGAAGACCGAGAAGGGGACCGCCGACTGGATCGTGCTCGGTCTCGGCCTCGTTGCCACGATCATCGTCACCACCTTCGTGACCCGGCTGGCCGGCCGGGCGCTGCGCCAGGAGATCGAATGATCGAGCCGCGGGACGAGCACAACCTGCGCCTGATTGCGAACGTCCATCCCACGGACTGGATCAATCCCGAGCCCGCGGAGCGCTACCACCTGGTCGTGATCGGTGCGGGCACGGCCGGGCTGGTCTCGGCAGCCGGAGCTGCGGGCCTCGGCGCGAAGGTTGCCCTGATCGAGCGCGACCTGATGGGAGGCGACTGCCTCAATGTCGGCTGCGTCCCTTCGAAAGGGGTCATCCGGGCCTCCCGCGCCTGGCAGGAGGCCCGCCATGCCGCCGAGAGGTTCGGAGGACCCGCCGTCGATCCCCAGAGCAAGGGGGATTTTGGAGCGGCCATGGAGAGGATGCGGCGCATCCGGGCCGGCATCAGCGTCCATGACAGCGCGGAGCGCTTCCGGGGCCTGGGGATCGACGTCTTCCTCGGGGATGGCAAGTTCGTGGGGCCGGACGTAGTCGAGGTCGGGGGCAAGCGCCTCCGCTTCCGCCGGGCCGTGATCGCCACCGGCGCCCGCGCCGCGGTCCCCCCGGTCCCAGGTCTTGCTGAGGCGGGGTATCTGACCAACGAGACCATCTTCAATCTCACCGAGCTGCCTGCCCGCCTGGTGGTCATCGGCGGCGGCCCGATCGGCTGCGAGATGGCCCAGACCTTCGCCCGCTTCGGAAGCCGTGTCACCCTGCTCGACAAGGAAGGTCACGTCCTCATCCGGGAAGATGCCGACGCGGCCGAGGTGGTCCAGAAGGCCATGCAGAGGGACGGCGTCCGGTTCGAGCTCAACACGAAGATCCTGGAGGCGCGCCGGGGCGTGGTGGTCATCGAGGGCCACCGAGAGATTGCCGCCGACGCGGTCCTGGTGGCGGCCGGCCGCGCCTCGAACGTGGAAGGGCTGGGGTTGGAGGCGGCCAGGGTCAAGTACACCAGCCAGGGTGTCGAGGTGGACGACAACCTCCGCACCACCAACAAGAACGTCTTTGCCTGCGGAGACGTGGCCACGCGCTTCCAGTTTACCCACATCGCCGACGCCCAGGCTCGCATCGTGATCCAGAACGCGCTCTTCTTCGGACGCCTGAAGGCAAGCGCCCTGACCGTCCCCTGGTGTACCTACACCACACCGGAGATCGCCCATGTGGGCCTCTATGAAAAGGACGCGAAGGAACGCGGCCTCGAGGTGGACACCCTGACCGTGCCTCTCAACTCCGTCGACCGCGCCATCCTGGACGGCGCCGACGAGGGCTTCCTGCGGGTGCATCTGGAGAAGGGCAAGGACCGCATCCTCGGCGCCACCCTGGTGGCCGACCACGCCGGAGACATGATCGGCGAGCTCTGCCTGGCCATCACCCACGGCATCGGCCTGGGCAAGATCGCCAGCGTCATCCACCCCTATCCTACCCAGGGCGAGGTCGTGAAGAAAGCCGCGGACCAGTGGCGCCGGACCAGGCTGACTCCGGGGGTGAAGAAGCTGTTCGAACGGTGGTTCCGGGTGTTCCGGTAGCGCAGAACCGCTGGGGAACGGCTCCCCTATATAGAGTTAGCCACTATCCATATAACGGCGGGGCTACCCATATAGACTTCTTGTCTATCTATATGAACCAAAGGAAGATTATATAGCCATCCTCTCTGTCCATATAAACGGACGAGACTCTATATAGATAGGCTCTCTGTCTATATGAATCCGGCTTCAAACGGGCCGGGGCGAGAGCCATCCATATAATTTGCCGTCCAGGGTATATGGATTGGGCCTCCGTCATATAGATAAGCGAGCCAGTTATATAGATATGCTCGGGCCGCTCCTCGCAGCCGTGGCAACTGGCGTGCAGCGCCGGCGATCAGCCTGGACGGCTCGCTGGGAGCCTGCGCTCTAGAACAGCAGCCTGACTCCCACCTGCATCTGCCTTGGCTCGCCGACGCCGCTCTGGACGGTGCCGTCGAAGTTGAAAACCAGGTTCGTGACCTCGGGGCGCCTCAGGTTGCGGCTGTTGAAGAGGTTGAAGACCTCGAAGATCGGCTCCACCGTCAGGTTGGCGACGGCGAAGGACTTCGACAGGCGCAGGTCCAGCGAGTTGAACTCGTTGTCCTTGCGGCCGAGGTTGCGCCGGGTCACCGAGCCGTCGGGATTGATGCGGTCCTGCGGCGTGTTGGCGTCGGCGCCGGTCGCGGTGATCGACTTCGGCTGCGCCGAGCGGTAGGCGTAGCGGACGTTCACGTCCACCTCCCACGGCGCCTGCCAGAGCAGCCAGGCGTTCAGCCGGTGGCGCTGGTCGCGGTCGGAATAGCCGTACTCCTTCTCCAGGTCCGTGACCTTCGCGTAGCGGAACGTGAACGGGTCGCGCTCGTTGTCGTCGTCCGACTTGTCCTTCGAATAGGTGTAGTAGACCTGGTACTGGTAGCTCCCGGTCCAGCGCTTGTTCAGCCCCACGGTCACACCGTTGTAGCGGCTCTTCGCCTCGGACTCCACCGTGGTCAGGACGCCGATGCCGTTGGCGCCGCCCGGCTCCAGGCCGGTGCTCCAGGGGGAGCCGAGGAGCGGATCGTTGCGGTTCACGAAGCGGGTGATGTGGTCGCCCTTGGCGTAGTTGTACTTGAGGAGGACAGCCAGGCTCGGCATCACCTCGCGCTCGTAGGAGAGGCTCGCCGCGGTCGTGCGCGGGTTCTCGAAATCCTCGTCGAAAACGAAGACGTCCGGCAGGAAGGGCTCGCCGACCTGCGTCCCCGGGATCAGACCCGGGTAGGCGGGAACGGGGCCGAGGATCGGCGTCAGCTCGCTGCTCCGGAACAGGTTCTGGCCGATGCTGCCGTTGGTCGAGCGGCTCGAAGCCAGGCTGAGACCCGGGATGCGCGCGTAGAAGATGCCGCCGGTCAGACGGACCACCTGCTTGCCATCGTTCGCCGGGTCCCAGGTGATGCCGAGGCGGGGCTGCCACATGTCCCAGGAGGACGGGATCTCGCCATCCGAGGGGAAGGTCTGCGGCCCGGCCGCGGTCTGCACCGTCTTGCCGATGAACGGAGCGAAGAAGACCTCGTCCGCCGGCGTGCGCGGATCGGGCTGGATCTGCGCCTCCCAGCGCAGGCCGTATTGCACGGTCAGGTTGGACCGCGCCTGCCAGGAATCCTGGAGGAAGACGGCCGGCTCGCGCTGGCGGATCTTCTGCGTCCCCGCTTCCTCGGGCGTGCGCCCGCCCACACCCGCCAGTTGCAGATAGAAGAGCACGGGGCCGACGGGGGTCGTGCCCGACGGGCAGACGCCCGTCTCCGAGGTGCTGCCGTCCGAGCACTCCATGTAGTTGGGGTTGCGGACGAAGTTCAGGAAGCCGTCGGTCGAGCTGAAGATGTAACGGCCGTTCGCGAAGCCGACGAAGGTCTGGGACGAGACTACGTCGTTGTACTCGAGCCCCGCCTTGAGCGAGTGGTTGCCGCGCAGGATCGACAGGTTTTCGTTGGCCTGGTAGCGCTCGTCGTAATAGTCGACAGGGATGAAGAACGGCATGCCGAAGCGGTAGGTGCGGCCGAAGTCGAAGGCGGTGTCGGGCAGGGGCCGGCCGTTGACCAGGGGTCCCTCATAGGGGCGCGGCCGCTCCTCGCGGGCATACTGGGCGCGGGCTTCGTTGAGCAGGTTCGCCGAGATCGTGCTGATCAGGCTGCCGGTGCCGGCGTTGGACTCGTCCGCCTCGATGGCATTGGCGCTGCGGCCCCAGGAATCGACGTCGAAGGTGCCGTTCTCCTGCTCCGACCAGGTGTAGGTGTAGCGCAGGGTGAACAGGTTGCTCTGCGACGCCTGCCAGTCGGTCTTGGCGAGGAGCACGCGGGCATCGTTCGAACGCTCGATCGGGCCGTTCTCATCCGGCACTCCGATGCTTTCGAAGTAGTCGACCACCCGCTGCTCGATGCGCGACGGGTCGGTCTGCTTGATCGAGGATCCCTCCTGATAGTCGGCGGCGAGGAAGTAGAAGACCTTGTCGCGGATGAACGGCCCGCCGAGGGTGAAGCCGGTCTGGGTCTGCTCGTTGTCGAACTTCTCCGCGAGGGTGCCGTCCGGCCGCTCGGCGCGGGAGGAGAGGCTCTGGTCCTTCCAGTAGAGGTGGGCGCTCCCGTTGACGTTGTTGGTGCCCGACTTGGTGACCACGTTGACGAAGCCCGAGGAGGAGCGGCCGAACTCGGCATTGGCGCCGTCGGCCACCACCACGACCTCCTTGACCGCGTCGAGGTTGAAGGTGAACGCCGGGCGTTGCCCGCCGCGCTGCTCGCCGAAGAACGGGTTGTTGAAGTCCGCGCCGTCCACCGAGATGTTGTTGTGGATCCCCTTCTGGCCGTTGATCGACAGCTCGTCGCCGTCCGGCCCCTGGACGATGGTCACGCCCGGGGTGAGCTTGGTGTAGTCGAGGAAGTTGCGGCCGTTGTTCGGGAGACCCTGGATCGACCGGTCGTCGATGCGCACCGCCCCTTCCGCGCGGGTGGTCTCGATCACCGGCGCCTCCCCGGTGACCGTGATCTCCTCCTCCACGGCCGAGACTTTCATCACGATCGGCAGGTTGATCGTCTGGCCCACGGCCAGATCGAGCCCCTCGCGGATCAGGGTGGCGAACCCGTCCATGCTCACGGTGACCCGGTAAGGGCCGAGCGGCAGCAGCACGCCGCGGAACCTGCCCTCCGGCCCCGTGGCCACCACCTGCTCGAAGTTGGTGGCGGTGTTGCGCAACGAGACCGTCGCCCCCGGCAGCACGCCGCCGTCCTCGTCGCGGACGGTCCCTTCGATGACGCCGGTCGTGGCCTGGGACTGGGCGAAGACGGAGGACGGCCCTGCAAGCAGGGTCATGCCGAGAATGCCGAGGATGCTCGCACGCCACAGCTTGGACATGTGTCGGACTCCCTTGAAGAGGCTCTCAAAAAAACAAGCAGGAAAGCGAGATCGATGTTACGCCCCCTGTCCGGAGGGGGTCAAGGAAGAGACGCGGTATAGTGCGGTTCAGGACGATGGCGAACCTCCTCCGACGCCTCTATGACGCCGTGCTCCGCCATCGGGTGGCCGTCTGCCTGGGTCTCGGTCTCCTGCTCCTCCTTCCCGGCCTGAACGCCGGCTTCTATCTCGAAGACTTCTGGCACCAGGCCCTGCTGGAGGCTCACTCCCGGGGCGCGGACGGCTCCAGCACCTTCGAGCTCTGCCTCGACCTCTGGTCCTGGAGCACGAGCCTGCCGGACCGGAGCTATTTGCGGGCCGGCTCCCCGTACACGCTCACCTGGTTCGCGGACCTCGACCTCGACATCAGCTTCTTCCGCCCTCTGAGCGCTTGGACCCTGCTCGTCAACCACCGGCTCGGAGGCATGGAGCCCTTCGGCTACCACGTGGTCAACCTCGCCCTCTGGCTGCTGTTCGCCGCCGCGGCGCTGGAGCTCCACCGGCGGTTGCAGCCCGCGCCCGGAGCCCGCCCCGCCCTGCTCCTGTCGGGTCTCTTCTTCGTGGTCAACATCGCCCACGTGACCAACGTGGCCTGGATCGGCGCCCGGCACGGGATCCTCGACGCGCTCCTCTCCCTGGTCTGCCTGCTGTTCTACGACCGCTTCCGTCACCGCGGAGGGATGCGCAACCTCCTGCTCGCGGTGGTCGCTCTGGCCCTCGGCCTGACAGCGGGCGAGACGGCGCTGCTCACCCTGGTCTGGATCGCGGCCTACGAGGTCTTCCTCACCCACGATCCGGTCCGCCTCCGGCTCGCCTGCGCCGCGCCCTTCGCCGTCCTGACCCTCGGGTTCCTCGTCTTCTACGTGTCCTCCGGCTACGGTGCCCACGCATCGAGCTGGTATCTGAACCCTCTGGAGAGGCCGCTGGAGCTCCTGTGGGCCGCCTTCACCCAGCGCCTCCCCGGCTACCTGATGGGCGCCCTGACCCTGATCCCGGGGGAGCTTTCCCAGGCCGGTTCTCCACTCGTGACGGTAGCCGGGCTGGTCCTGATCGCCGTGGTGTCCACGGTCCTGATCCCCTCGCTCCGCTGGCGGCCGGAGGCGCGCTTCGCCGCGGCCGCGGCCCTGGGATCGATGCTGTGCCTCTCCGTCGTGCCGCCGTTCAGCTACAGGCTGATCTTCCCCTCGGCCGCGGTGTCGCTGCTCCTGGGGATCGGCGTGACCGACACCCTGCGCAGACTGCGTCCCTCGCCTGCCGGCGGGCTGCGGACTGGCGGGCTGCGGACCGCCGCGCTGCGGGGAGCGCTGGGGCTCGCGCTGCTGATGCACGGCCTTGGCGCGCCCGTGCTCGGGAACGTCATGCTGCGGGACTTCGTCCGCGCCTCCCGGCCGGAGACCCGGAACGCGCTCTGGCGCACGATCGAGTGGCCGCTGGAGCGGGAGGAGGCCGATGTCTACCTGGTCAACACGCCAGGGGCATGGACCGGCCTCTTCCTCCCTTACGAGGACTTCTACTTCACCGGGCGCTGGGTCGGAGACTTCATCCCCGTCTCGTTCCAGCCCGTGGATTTCGAGATGACCCGGCTGGATCCCGCCACCGTGCGCCTGCAAGCGCCGGGGGGGTTCCTGTCCGGCTACTTCGCCCAGGGTCTCGCGGCGCTGGTGCGGCGCGATCCGAACCTGCGGTCGGGGGAGGACTTCATCCGCAACGAGCTCACGGTCGTGGTCGAAGCGGTGCAGAACGGCGTCCCCACGAGCCTCCTCGTCCGCTTCCCTCGCGACCTGGACAACCCGCGGGTCCACCTCCTCGCCTTCGACGGTGCCCGCACCCGGCGCATCCGCGCTCCCCCTATCGGCGCGACGCTCTCGATGCGGGGAATCGCACCGTGACCTCTCTCGCGGGCAAGTGGCGGAGCGTCTGGCTCCTGGCGCTGGCGGAGCTGCTCGCCATGTCGGTCTGGTTCTCCGCCTCGGCGGTCGTGCCGCAGCTCACCTCGGAGTGGGGACTCTCCGGAGCGCAGCAGTCGTGGCTGACCATGAGCGTCCAGATCGGCTTCGTGACCGGTGCGTTGCTGAGCGCCGTCCTCAACCTTGCCGACCGGGTTCCCGCCCAGCGCTTCATCGCCGTCAGCGCGGTCCTGGCCGCCGGGGCGAATGCCGCCATCCCTCTTCTGGGTGTGGGATCCGGCGCGGCACTCGTCCTGCGTTTCCTTACGGGCATGGCCCTGGCGGGGGTCTATCCTCCGGGGATGAAGCTGATCGCCTCCTGGTGCCGGGAGGACCGCGGACTGGGGATCGGGCTCCTCGTCGGCGCCATCACGCTGGGATCGGGGATGCCCCACCTGCTCAACGCGGTCGGCAGCCAGGGGATGCCTCCCTGGCGGACCGTGCTCCTGACGACGTCCCTTCTGTGCCTGAGCGCGGCGGCGGTCGCCGCACTGGCGATCCGGCCCGGTCCGTACCTGGGCAAGGCCCCGCCCTTCGACTGGCGCTTCGCCGGCCGGGTCTTCGCCGACCGGCCGGCGCGGCTCGCCAATTTCGGCTACCTCGGCCACATGTGGGAGCTCTACGCCATGTGGGCCTGGGTGCCGCTGTTCCTTCTTGCGAGCTACGGGCGGGCCGGCCTGTCTCCGGAGTCCGCGCGCCTGGCCGGGTTCGGAGTCCTGGCCGCGGGAGCGGCCGGCTCTGTCCTGGCCGGTCTCCTCGCCGACCGGCTGGGACGCACCCGCGTCACGGTCTGGAGCCTGGCGATCTCCGGCGCCTGCGCGCTCGGCGCCGGCCTCCTCTTCAACCATCCCCTCGCACTGACCCTCGTCTGCCTGGTCTGGGGCTTCGCGGTGGTGGCGGACAGCGCCCAGTTCAGCGCCGCGATCACCGAGCTGGCCGACCCGCGCTACGTGGGAACGGCCCTCACCCTCCAGACCAGTCTCGGCTTCCTCCTGACCCTGTTCACGATCCGGATGATCCCGCCCCTGGTGGACCGCATCGGTTGGGAACGGGCCTTCGTGGTCCTCGCCCTGGGACCGGTCTTCGGGATCGTGAGCATGCTCCGCCTGCGACGTCTGCCCGAGGCGGAGCGGATGGCGGGCGGGCGGAGGTGACGGCCAGGTCGCCAAGGCCCGCCCTTTACTCCAGCACGACGCTCACGCTAGATTCACCCGGTTATGGGACGCATCTTCGAAACCAGAAAGCACACGATGTTCGCCCGGTGGGACCGGATGGCGAAGCAGTTCGCCAGGATCGGCAAGGAGATCACCATCGCCGTCAAGGCGGGTGGACCCGACCCCGTCAACAACCCCATGTTGCGGCGGGTCGTCCAGAACGCCCGCGCGGTCAACATGCCCAAGGACAAGGTCGAGGCGGCGATCAAGCGCGCGTCGGGCAAGGACGCCGAGAGCTTCGAGGAGATCGTCTACGAGGGATATGCGCCGCACGGTGTGGCCGTCATGGTCGAGACCGCGACCAACAACCCGACGCGCACCGTCTCGAACCTGCGCGCTCACTTCAACAAGGGCGGCGGCACCCTGGGAGGCCCCGGCAGCGTCTCCTTCCAGTTCAAGAAGATGGGCGTCTTCCGTCTGAACCCGGCAGGCCTCGATCCCGACGAGATCGAGATGGAGCTGATCGACCACGGGCTGGAGGAGATGGGTGAGAGCACGGGCGAGAAGGGTGAGCCGCTGCTCGTGCTCCGCTGCTCCTTCAACGACTTCGGCCAGGTGCAGAAGGCGCTGGAGGACCGCGGCATCACGCCCCTCTCCGCCGAGTCGGAGTACATCCCCACGACGCCTACCGAGCTACCCGAGAGCCAGGCCACCGAGGTGCTGAGCCTGGTCGACCGGCTGGAGCAGGACGACGACGTCCAGAAGGTTTTCCACAACCTTTCCTAAAAGCGGCCTAAAAGCGGCCTGATCCGCCCCTACTTCACGAGCGCCGCGAGCTTCGCCTCGGCCTCCGCGTGGAGGCTGGGCGGAGCGCCGTAGAACGCCCCGGCGGCGCGGCCGTCGCGGTCGAACACCAGCAGCGTCGGCACCGCGCTGACATCGCCCAAGGACCGGACCAGGTCCGGCGTCCCCATCGTCCAGAGGAGCGGCGCGCCGAGCTCATTCACTAGTTTGCGGACGTCGGCCTCTTGAGACTCGACCGCGATCGCGACCACGGCGAGGCGGTCGCCATGGCGCTTCTGGAGCTCGCCGAGCCAGCCCAGCGTGCCCCGGCAGGGAGGGCACCAGGTCGCCCAGATCTCGACCAGCACCACCTTGCCGGCGAGGTCCTCGCGCGTCACGGTCTTGCCGTCCAGGGTCGTCAGCTTGAACGCCGGCAGCGCAGAGATCCCCTTGGTTTCAGCAGGCGCTGCCTGGGCCCGGGCCTCGTCCTTCCGGCCGGCGAGCATCAGCTCGATCATCCGGGAAAGGTCGGAGCGGAAGCGCTCGTGGCTCGCCGCGCTCCGGATCGGCGTGTAGCGCCCCGCGGGCACGCCCTTGGCCTTGCCGTAGAAACCGAAGTCGTTCGGCGTGGCCACCAGCACGTCCTCCACGAAGATTGCCGGGTACCGCGTCACCCCGAAGCGCTTCGCCAGCTCCGAGTAACCGTAGTTCTCGACCTTGAAGCGGGCTTGGCCGCCGAACTCGTTCACCACGCTCCGTGCCAGCAGACCTGCTGGATCGGAGAGGTTTCACGTGTAGGGCCAGCGCACCAGCGTGACCGTCACGCGGGGCTCCGGCTGCGGAGGCTCCGAACGGGCGGGCTCGATCGCCGCGAAGTAGCGCGGGAGCACGTCGGTCGCGATTGCCGCCGCTGTATCCGGATTGGCCCGAGCCATCTCGATGAACAGTTGGCCGAGGCTGTGGTCGACGTCGCCCGCGGCGAGGCGGGCTTCGAGATCGTCCAGATGTTTGCTTTCGGGCGCAGGCGGCGGCGCCTTGCGCAGAGGTGCGAAGCGCAGCGCCGCCTCAAGGTAGCGCAGCAGCGCGCCGTAGCGCAGGCCTGCCGCGTCGAGCTCGCGGGCCTCCTTGAGCGTGGAGCTGGCGACGATGAACTCGCCGTGCCTGTCGATGGACGTGGGAGGCCGGTACGCCGCGAGCATCTCGGTCTCCAGGGCGTCGAGATCGGGGGCGAGCGCCCGCACCGGCGGAGCGCGGCGGGAGGAGGGTGCGGAGAGCGTCCGGCTCAGCTCCGCGAGCTCGCGCTGCGCCTGCGCGCTGCCCAGGTAGTAGAGGCCCTCCTCCGGCACCGTGTTGCGCGCGTACTCCAGGCTGGCATCGTAGTAGGCGCGGACCTGGGGGAGCGCCGCTTCGCCCAGGGCGCGCAGGGCCGCAGGGCGCACGCCGTCGAGAGCGGATGGAGAGGGCTTGAGGTCAGCGCGCAGGACGTCCCCCATCCGCGCCCACTCCGCTTCGAAGCCGGCCAGCTCCTTGCGCTGCCCGGCCGGGCGCGTGCTCAGGTACTCCGCGGTCGCCAGGTTCGCCCTCGCATTGGCGAGGCGCTGCATGGCCAGAAGGCGATGCCCGCCGCGCAGGGCCTCTTCTGCGCGGGCGAGCACCGGCTGGTTATCCTTCTTCACCTGCGCCCAGAACCCGTGATTCTCTGGCTTGCTGTGCAGGAACGCCGACCAGCGCTCGATCTCGGCGGCTAGCGGGTCTTGGGTTTGGCCTGCGGTATCGCCATCTTCACGGCCATCTTCACGCGCCATGCCGCAGGCGGCGAGCGTCACCGTCGTGAGAACGATCAGGGAGAGAGCTCGAATCCTCATGCCCCCGATCTTACCGGAACCCAGGAGCTGGCGGGCTTTCGTGCCCTTTCCCGTAACTCCCTGCACGAGGCCGGCCCAAGCCCGAGCGAGTTCGAGATCCTGTGGATCGGCCTGGGAGATGACATGGTCAGACGAGGCGAAGTCTATGAAAATCCGGTGACGGGCGAGCGGGTCGTCATCCGCCTGGGGACCCAGGAGACCGGAGGCGAGCGCCTGATTGCCGATATCTATGCCCGGCCCGGAGCGGCCGTGCCCGGGGAGCACGTTCATCCTTCGGTCGACGAGACGTTCACGATCCTCAAGGGCCGCGTCGGTTTCTCCATCGACGGCCGGAAGTCCATCGCGGAGGCGGGCCAGACGCTGCATGTGCCCAGGGGAGTGGTCCACGGCTGGTGGAACGCAGGCGACGGCGAGGCCCATATCGTGGTGGAGGTCACGCCCGGAGCCCGGTTCGTGAAGATGGTCCTCAACCTCTTCGGCCTGGCCCAGGACGGCAGGACCGACAAGAAGGGGATGCCCGACCTGCTGCAGCTCGCGCTCCTCACGCGGGAGTTCGGCGACGTGATCCGGTTCACCTGGCCGCCGCGGCCGGTCCAGCGGGCGCTGTTCGGCTTCCTGGCGCCGGTCGCCCGGCTGCGCGGGTACCGCGGCAGCTATCCCAAGTACGAGACGCGGCCGCCCATGCACGTGCTCTCGGAGGAGTCACCGGGGCTGATGCCGCTGGCTTCGTGATACACGGGGACGATCTACTCCGCCATTACTCCGCCATTAGCCTCTTCGCCAGCGTCCCCTTCTTCAACGTCCCGCCCGGCTGGACGTGGTTGATCAGCGCCACCATCCCGACCGGGGCATCCGAGGGGAACTCCTCGGCGAAGCGCTCCACGGTCATGTCCTCCTCCAGGCGGATCAAGCGGACGCGGGTGGCGCGCACGCCCAGGGCCTTGGGATCGTCCAGGCGGGAGAAGCTGCCGATGGTGTCCTCAAGAGTGTCGCGCTGGCCGTCCCAGCTCCCGGCCTCGGAGAGCGCCAGCACCTGGAAGATGCTGTCTCCGTGCTCGACGAAGGCGACCGTGCCGCGCAGCTCGCTCTCCCCCTCCGCATACTCGAAGCGGCTCCACGAGGCGGGCAGGCCGTGGACCTCGTTCTCCCAGGACTTGTCCCGCGTCACACCGTCTTCGGAGAAGAACTCGTCCTCGGCCTCCTTCCGGGTCCCCTTCTCCGAGACGGCCACCTGCGCCAGGCCCTTGCCGTCCGGGGCTGAGGCCGAGACCGCATCCTCCTGGTTCGCGGTCTCCCAGCCGGAGGGGAAGTCGATGCGGAAGCGCAGGCCGGGATGCAGGAAGGCGTTGCCTTCGAAGAAACCGTCCTGGGGGTTGTCGCCGAAGACCATCCCGTCCAGCCGCGCCAGGTAGGAATCGCGCTCGACCTTGGCGGAGGAGAAGTCCCCCTCCAGGGAGGCGACCTGGTCCTCGATCCGCTTGCGGCGCGCGCCGGGGTCGGGATGGGTGGCGAGCCAGCTCGGCAGACGGCCGACCCCTTCGACCTGGGAGACCGCATCGAGGACCCGGAACAGCTCCGGCATCTCGCGCGGGTCGTAGCCGGCGCGCACGGCGTAGCGCAGCCCGAGGTCGTCGGCCTGCCGCTCGTCGTCACGGCCATTGTGGAGGAAGAGGAGACCGAGGCCGACGTGGCCGGCGAACGCCCATTGCGCGATGTCCTCGTCGAGGATGGAGGCCACGCCGAGCCCGACCGAGGCCAGGATCTGCTTGCTCATCTGGTTGACGCCGTGGCGGGCGGTGACGTGGCCTATCTCGTGCCCGATCACCGAGACCAGCTCCGCCTCGGACCCCAGGTGGGTCATGAGCCCACGGGTCACGTAGACGTGGCCGCCGGGCAGGGCGAAGGCGTTGACCGCGGGGTCGTCCAGGAGCTTGAAGCTCCAGGGCAGGTGGGGGCGCTCGGACGCGGCCGCGATCTCCATGCCCAGGTCGTGGACGTAGTCCTGGAGCAAGGGGTCGTCATAGAGGCCGACCGACCCGACGATCTCGGCGTCGGCCTCCCGGCCCATCTCGATCTCCGACTCCTCGCCGAAGAAGTTGATCTGGCTCCGGCCCGTGGCCGGGTTGATGGAACAGCCGCCCAGCAGCAGGGCGGACAGCGAAAGCAGCGCGAGCTGACCGCGCAGGGTTTGACGGCTCATGGTCGGCCTCCTGGGTGAAATTCTACTCCTATCTGGTACGTCCCTTGCTCTCTCCACCGCCAGAGGCCCGTACGGGTCCCTGGAAAGGCGAAGACCATGGCACGCACACACGTGGAAGGAGCGCTCGAGAGAGCCGGGAACCAGGCGGAGCAGGCCGTGCGCAGCGCGGTGCGGAACCCCTGGGTGGAACGGCTCGCCCGCTTTGGGTACGCGGCCCGCGGCGTTGTGTATGCAGTGATCGGCCTCCTGGCGGTCCAGGCGGCTTCCAGCGGCAGATCGGCCGGCCGGCAGGCGGGCCCGGAAGGGGCGATCCAGCGCATCGCCGAGCAGAGCCGGCTCCTGTTGGCCCTGGTGGCGATCGGGCTCGTGGGCTATGCCCTGTGGCGCTTCGTGCAGGCGGTCCTCGACCCCGAGAACAAGGGGACCGACCCCAAGGGCTTGGCCAAGCGGGGCATGATGCTGGCAAGCGGCATCGGCTACAGCACGCTCGCGCTCTTCGCGGCCCGGATCGTCTCCGGCTCCGGCAGGGGTGATTCCGGGGGAGGCAACCAGGAGGCCGCCGCGAGCCTGATGGACAAGCCCTTCGGCCGCTGGCTGGTGATCCTCGCCGGCATCGCCGTGATCGTCTCGGGCTTCTACCAGCTCTACGAGGCCTGGACCGACAGGTTCCGCCGCCATTTCAAGCTCCAGGAGATGGACCACTCCGAGGAGCGGCTGGCGACCCACACCGGCCGGCTCGGGCTGGCCTCCCGGGGGATCGTCTTTCTCCTGATGGGCTGGTTCCTGATCCAGGCGGGGCTCCGGTACGACCCGGGCCAGGCGAGCGGCCTGGCGGGCGCCCTCGAAGCGCTGGCGACACAGCCGTACGGACCCTGGCTGCTGGGGATCGTGGCTTTCGGCCTGATCGCCTACGGGGCCTACTCGTTCCTCGAGGCCCGCTATCGCCGGATCGTATTTTGAGCATCGAGGTCCGTACTGCCCGTCCTGGGGATGCGGGGACTATCGTCGAGTTCCAGGTCCGCATGGCCCGCGAGACCGAAGGGATGGAGCTCGACCTACCGACCGTCACCCGCGGCGTGCAGGCGGTCTTCGACGATGACTCCAAGGGGCAGTACTGGGTGGCTGAATCCGAGGGCCGGGTGGTCGGGTCGCTCCTGACCACCTACGAGTGGAGCGACTGGCGCGACGGTACGATGCTCTGGATCCAGTCGGTCTATGTGCCTCCGGAGATGCGCGGGAGCGGCGTCTACCGCGGGCTCTACGAGCATCTGCGGGAGCGGGTGCGGTCCTCGCCCGACCTGATGGGGATCCGGCTCTACGTCGACCGGAGGAACGCGGCGGCCCAGCGCGTCTACGAGCGCCTGGGCATGAGCCGCGAGCACTACGAGATGTTCGAGTGGATGAAGTAGGGCTCTTCTAGCGCCTCCAGATCTTGCCGTCGCCCATGCCTAGGAGCCCCTTGCGCGCCCCGGCGCGGAAGAGGTCTTCCATGCGGCTGCGCACCGCGCCGGTCACCTGGCCGTAGCCGAGGTGGCTCGCCACGCTCCGCACCACCGCGCCCGGCTCGTACTCGACCCCGGCCCGCAGCACCGAGCGCAGGACCTGGAACAGGAAGTCGTCGTCGTAGCGGGCGAAGGTGGGCGTGGCTCCCTCCAGCATCTCCCCCCGGCGCGCGACGATGCGGCGCTCGATCGCGGTCTCCAGGTGGTCCAGCAGCCGGGCGCGGACGTTCTTGCCCAGCCGCGCCACACCCAGGCGGTCGGCCACCTGGCGGATCAGCTCGTCCTTGGACAGGGCTCCCGCTCCCCAGCAGGCCTGCCGGAACGCGACCAGGATCTGGTGGGAGTCGTAGACGGCCACCGGCCTGCCGCGGGAGCTCCCGGGGCGGGACGCCTCCGGGAAGTCGAGCCGCTCCGCTTTGCCCCCAATACGGCGCCCGGCCCGGACCTTGCGCCGGGCGCGCTCGGACTTGACCCGGCCAAGGAGCACCCAGGCCGGCTCGTAGGAGCGCCCCTCCTCGCGGGCCAGCTCGGCCTCCAGGGGGACGAGCTCGCCGCGCAGGGCCTTGTCCAGAACCGCCTGCGCCAGCCTGTCCGCGCAGGCAGTGCCCGCCGCCACCCGCGCCTCGACCGCTCCCGCGAACCGGAACAGCGAGTCGATCCTGCGCACGATCTCCAACTGCTCGGTCAGAGGCGGTGTGGGGACCGGCATCTTCCGCAGCTTCGAGGAGTTGATGTTCGACTGGCTGACGCAGTCCGTGCGCACGGTCCGCGCCCACTGCCGTCCCCACGGCGAGTTGATCCAGGCGCAGACGAAGCGGCTGGAGACCCGCTCCGGATCGCAGGTCAGACGGACCAGGTACGAGGCGAAGACCGCCTCCACGTCCTGGTCGAACACCGCGGCCTTGCCCACCAGACCCGGGCTGTTCGTGCGGTTGAAGAGGATGTCCCCCGGCTTCAGGCGGAACGCTTCCAGGCCCTTGGCGGCACGGTCGATGTACTTGAGGCTCGAGAGGTCGATCCGGCCGTCCTGGATGTTGGGCATGCGCAGCACCGGAATCCCGGTGCGGGCGTCGCCGTCCGATCGCATGGAGGTGCCGTACTGCACGCGGGTGACGAGGTCGTTGAGCGCCACCAGGGTCCAGCTCTCCGGGATCTCGGGCACGTCCAGCGGCTCGGGGACCTCCCATTCGGTGGCATCGCTGAAGCGGGCAGGCTCGCTGTCGGACCGGCGCAGCCGCCAATCTTCGGTGAGGCGGCCCGAGAAGGCGTCGGCCAGCACGGACTGCCGGAAACGCCTGACGATGCGCGGCAGCCGGGCGAGCCGGCGGCGGATCTGGCGGATCTGGGACAGCAGCTCGCCGGCCCTGACCACGATCCGGCGCTGCTCGGCGAGCGGCGGCAGCGGCAGGACGATACCGGCGAGGAACCCATTGAAGTCCAAATTGCGGATGTTCGTGGTCTGCGACTGCCAGACGTTGAAGTCGCCGCGCTCGTAGCGGTGGCGCAGGGCCAGGGCCACGTAGGCGGGATCGACGTCCGGGTGCAGCCGGATCTGGCGGCAGAAGTTGGAGCAGATCAGCGGATTGCCGGCGCTGTGCAGGGCCTCCTCGTCCACGAGCAGGGTGCGGCCGACCGGCTGGTCGGGGCCGCCGCCGGAGATCTCGACGACGAGGTCGCCGGCCTGGAGCTGGCGCTTGGCCAGGCTCGAGTGCTTCACGGCCCGCTGCGCGGCGGTCGCGCCCTTGTCGTCGTCCCAGTCGCGGAACTCGGTGCCGCGCACCACGCTCACCCGGGCAAAGCCGGCAGGGATGTCCTTCCCGCAGGATTCGCCCCACTCGCCGCCCAGGGCGTGCGCCACGAGATCCTCCAGCACCGCCTCGGCCCATCCCTCCTGGAGACCGCCTTCAAGCTGCGACAGCCTTTCCGACGGATCGTGGAACGCGCTCGTCATTCAGCCCTCCGCAGGATCACCGGCGTTTCGACCTCCGCATCGCCTTCGAGGAGCTTGAGGATCTCGTTGAGCTCCCCTACCGCGCCTTCGAGCTCGGCGATGGCGTCGGCCGCTAGCTCCTCGGGATAGGGCAGCTCGTCGCCGTCATCGAGCGACTCGTCCTTGAGCCACTTGAGCCCGTCGATCTTGAAGTCCCGCGCCTGCACCTCGCCGATGGGGAAGGACCGCCAGCGCCCGTCGAAGGAGTCGCGCGGGTCGCGCCGCGAGCGCCCGTTCGGGTCGGCGCCGAAGCAGGTCTCGAAGGCGGCGAGGTGCGTCGCGGTCAGCGGCCGGTCTTTCTTGGTGACCCGCGCCACGTTGGTGCGGGCGTCATAGACCCAGACGCTCTCCGTGGGCATCCCCTTGGTGAAGAAGACCACGTTGGTCTTGGTGCCGGGGCTGTACGGAGTGAAGGTGCCGTTGGGCAGGCGCAGCACGGTGTGCAGGTCGCAGACCTGGGTCAGGATGCGGAAGACCTCCCCGGCCTGGTCGGCGAACAGGCAGTTGTCCGGCACGACCACGGCCGCGCGGCCTCCGGGCTTGAGGATGGTCAGCACGTGCTGCAGGAAGTTGAGCTGCTTGTTGGACGTCTTGATGAGCAGATCGTCCCGCCGGGGGAGCTGGTTGGCGCCCCGCGTGCCGAAGGGCGGATTCGTGAAGACCACGTCGAAGCGCCGCTCGTCGGTCGGCAGGTAGATCGAGTCGCCGTACTTGATCTCCGGCTCCAGCCCGTGGAGGCAGAGGTTCATGAGCGCGAGGCGGCGCGGCTGCTGGACCAGCTCCTGGCCGAAGTAGGTGCCGCGGCGGACCTGCTGGTCCAACTCGGAGCCCAGCGCCTCGCCGCGGGTCTCGGCCACCAGCCACTCGTAGGCGGCCACGAGGAAGCCGCCGGTGCCGCAGGCCGGATCGCAGATCGTGAAGTCCCTGGCGGTCCGCGGGTCCGGGCGCATGCAGCGCACGATCGTCTGGATGAGCAGGCGCGGGGTGAAGTACTGCCCCGCCCCCTTCTTGCCCTCGCTCGCGGCCTTCTCGAGCAGCCCCTCGAACGCGGCGGCCTTGACGTCCACCTCCAGCTTCGTCCACGCCATCTCGTCGATCAGGTCGATCAGGCGCTTCAGGTTGTCGGGGTTGTTGAAGCGCGGGATCGCATCCTTGAAGATGTCGCCCAGCAGGCCGTTCTGTCCGCCGAGCGTGAGCAGCACCTCGATGTAGTGATCGGTCAGGGAGGAGCCGGACCTCGCAGCCAGCGCCGGCCACGAGCAGTCGATCACGTGCTCGCCGCTGCAGGTGCGGCTCAGGTCGAGCCTCCGCTCGTCCGCCATCTTGAGAAAGAGCAGATAGGTGATCTGCTCGATGTAGTCGCCGTAATCGATCCCGTCGTGGCGCAGGGTGTGGCAGAAGCCCCAGAGTTTCTGGACGACGTCGCTCATAGTACTCCTGTTCAACGGGGACGTATGGTAGCGGATTGATCCGCTAAATTGCAGCGGCTCAATGTTTTTCACCTTTTGCTGAGCGATGCGCCATCACCCTTCTACAGCACTCTCTTTCCTTTCTGCGGTAACGGGAAGCGGCATTCCGTTGGACCGATCAGAAAGGAAAAAGAGTCCTGACGAACTGATTTCCAGAGAAGAGCACTGGCGGATTTTTTTCAGCCCGGCCGCTGAAGAACCCGCGACATCTTTCGCGAAGGAATCACTTCCTCCGGGAACGGATGCCGGGGCGACCCCGGGAAAATAACGGAAAGCGCGAAGGGGCGCGGTCGCGGATTTCCGGAACCCGCGACGGCGTGACGTCATGCCGGACCGAGGATCTCGACGATCTCGCCATCCCGTTTCACCTTGGCGCGGTACGCGGAGCCCGGCTCGAAGCCCCTCCACTCCACCTCGTCGCGCGCCCGGTAGACCCTTCCGGCACCGTCCGAGTCCTCGAACAGGACCTCGTAGACCTCTTCGCGCTTCCCCTCCCGCTCCTTCGTCCGCGGCCCCGTGTCCGGCCAGCGGGGCGCCATGTCCTGCGCGCCGGCTTTGGCCTCGCGGGAAGGCATCCATTTGTCGACCTCGTAGCGGTACCGCATCCGGTAGACCGGGTCCTCCCGGAAAACGGGCTCCTCGTAGGTCTCTTCGCTCTCGCGCTCCTCGTAGACTGGACGGTCCTCGTAGATGTCCTCGAAGTAGCCGTTGCCGAGGTCGCGCTCTCCCACCTTGACGCGCTCGGTGCCGGTCTGGACCCTTTCGGTGACGGTGCGGGTGCGGGTCTCCGTGCCGATCCGGACCTTGTTGTGGTGGTGGATCTCGCGGCTGCTGGAGAGGGTCCGGGCGCTTCCCGGAAGCTCGCCCTCCCACCCTTCTTCCGTGACGGTGCGCAGCTCCTCGACGGCGACGGTCCGCTCCCACTGGTGACCGGTGACGGTGAGGACGGCCTCTCTCGGCCGGTTGAGGAACCAGAACAGGACGAAGAGAGCCGCCAGTCCCAGGCAGCCGATCTGGCACCCACGCTTGAGCTTTGGATTGCCGGGGGGAGGAGCGGGAGGAGGAGCAGGAGGCGGCGGAGCGGCGTCCTTGCGGTGCTCCACGATCGGACGGGCCTGGGCGGCTGCGTCGCGGGCCGCGCCGCAGCTCGAGCAGAAGGCGTGGTCCGAGGGGTTGTCCGCCTCGCAGAAGGAGCAGGTCCAGTCGGGTCCGGCCTGGGCGCGGCGGAGCGCGTCCGCCTCGGTGACCTCCGGCGAATCCGGCGGCAGGTAGAACTTCACATCCTCGCCGCGCGGGGCGCCGCACCCCCCGCAGTACTTCTCCGGGCCGCGGTTCCTCTTGCGGCCGCAGTGCGGACAGTCCCAAGCTCCTTCCCGGATCGCCATTTCGACCATCCTACCGCGGGATGGGTATGCTTGGCGCATGATGGAGCGCAGGACCGAGCACGCCACCCATACCGTCTTCAACCAGCCTCCGCCGCTGGAGGATTACAACGTCTTCGCCGTGGACCGTCCCCTGACCGAGGCACTGCGCCGCGAGGGCGCGGACTGGGCCGAGGAGCGGGCGCGGGCCTTCGGAGAGATCGCCGGCCGGCGCGAGACGATCGCCTGGGGCTTCCAGGCCAACGAGAACCGGCCCGTGCTGCGCACCCACGACCGGGCCGGGAACCGCATCGACGAGGTGGAGTTCCATCCTTCCTGGCACTCGCTCCTGAGCCTGGCGATCGAGCACGGCCTCCACGCCCTTCCCTGGATCGAGCCGCGGCCGGGAGCGCACGTGGCCCGGGCGGCGCTGTTCAACTCGCTGGCCCAGACCGAGGCCGGGGTGGGATGCCCGCTGTCCATGACCTACTCGGCGGTCCCCGCGCTACGCCAAGAGCCCGAGGTCGCGGCAGAGTGGGAGCCGCGGGTCCACCGCGGCGCCCTCTTTGGCATGGCCATGACCGAGAAGCAGGGAGGCTCGGACGTCCGCGCCAACACCACCCGGGCCGTGCCGCTGTCAGAATCCGACTATGAGATCACCGGTCACAAGTGGTTCTGCTCGGCCCCCATGTGCGACGCCTTCCTGGTGCTCGCACAGGCGCAGGGAGGCCTGACCTGCTTCCTTCTCCCCCGCCGTCTTCCGGATGACACGCGCAACCGCTTCCACATCCAGCGCCTCAAGGACAAGCTCGGCAACCGCTCCAACGCGTCGAGCGAGATCGAGCTGCGGTCCGCCTGGGCGCGCCGGATCGGCGAGGAGGGGCGGGGTGTGCCCACCATCCTGGAGATGGTCATGCACACCCGGCTCGACTGCGTGATCGGCTCGGCGGCCTCGATGCGCCAGGGCACGGCGCAGGCGATCCATTACGCCGGGCACCGCCGCACCTTCGGGCGGACCCTGGCCGGTCACTCCCTGATGCGGAACGTCCTGGCCGACCTGGCGATCGAGTCGGAGGCCGCGACCTCCGCCATGATGCGGCTGGCCCGGGCCTATGACGGAGACGAGGGACCCTTCCAGCGGCTGGCCACGGCGATCCTCAAGTACTGGACCTGCAAGCGGGCGCCGGTCCACGCGGCCGAGGCCCTGGAGTGCCTGGGCGGCAACGGCTACGTCGAGGAATGGCCCATGGCCCGCCTCTACCGGGAGGCGCCCCTCAACTCAATCTGGGAGGGTTCCGGGAACATCCAGTGCCTGGACGTGCTGCGCGCCATGGCGAAGACGCCCGAGTCCGTGGAAGCTTTCCTCGAAGAGGTCGGCCAGGCCCGGGGAGGGGACGACCGTCTGGACCTGTACGCCGCAAGGCTGATGGAGGATCTCCGCCGCATCGACGAGGCCGAGGCGCGCCGGATCGTGGAGAGGCTGGCCCTGGCCCTCCAGGCCTCGCTCCTGGTCCGTCACGCTCCCCAGGCGGTCGCCGATGCCTTCTGCGCCACCCGTCTCGCCGGGGACTGGGGACGGGCGTTCGGAACGCTGCCGTCCGGGACCGATTTCGCGGCGATCCTGGAACGGCACGGGCCGTCAGGTCCTTGATTTGAGCAGCCGCGCCTCGAACGACTTCTCCAGCCGCTCGAAGTGCTCCTCGTTGCCCCAGAGCGAGGCCGCGAGCCGGTCCACGAAGCCGCCCAGGAGCTCCTCTTCCTCCTTCAGGGCCTCCGCCTCGTCGGCCCGCTCGCCCGAGCGGAGGCGTCCGAAGACGCCGCCGAGCCGGCCGGCCGCCTTGATCAGCAGGTCGAAGCTCCGGCGGAAGGCGCGGCCCATGGCGCGGTGGATCGGCTTCACGTCCTCCTCGCGCATGGTCTCCAGCACCGCGGCGCGGACCGCCCGCACCCGCTCGGGCGTGCGGCCGGCCGGCCGCAGCGCGTGGGGCAGGCGCGAGGCGTAGAGGAAGAGATAGCCCTGGACGAACGTCTCGACCGCGCGGTGGACGCCGTCGCGCATCAGGAGGAGGTAGAAGGCTGTCCTGAAGACTTTGCGCAGGACGCGGCGGGCGCCGGAGCTCACGGCCATGGCCGTCCCCTTGACGAAGCCGGGCCACACGCGCTTCTCGCCCTCGCCTGCCAGGAGCCGCACCTCGGCATCCGTCAGCCCCAGGTCGCGGCTCTCCCCCAGCTCGCGCACCATGCGACGCTGGATCCGCTCCAGGGCCCAGTCGTCCAGGAAGGGCACCGGCAGCAGGGGGCAGAGCCCCGCCAGCACGCTGTAGAAGGTCAGCCGGCGGAAGCGGGGGTAGTCCGCCTCCTCCACCGGCAGCTCGCGCTGGTTCAGCCGTCCCCCGGGCCGCAGCTCCGCCCGCAGCCCGATGCTGCTCTCGTCCAGAAGGTCCTGCTCGTCGTCCTCCGGCACGCCTCCTCCTCTCTCGGGTCCTGCAAGCCTCAGCCTGTGCAAATGTTGTGCTGAGGCGGGAGAGGAGGCGAGCCTTTACCGCTCGCCGTGGATCTTCTTCCCCACGATGTCGTCGATCGACAGCTTGCGGCCCGCGCGGGACTCCGCTTCGCGGATGAACTCCGCGGTGACCCCGTGGATCCGCATGGCAACGAGATCGTCCGCGGAAACCCCCTCGTGCCCGGTCTCGGCGACCTCCCGGATGAACTCGGGGGTGACGCCGTGGATGCGGAACGCGATCAGGCGGTCGAGCGGCTCGTCGCGGTAGCCGAGCTCGGCCATCTCGCGGGCGAACTCGGGGGTGGCGCCGTGGATCTTCAGCTCGACGAGCTTGCTCGCCGAGAGGTCCTCGTAGCCGGACTCGGCCATGGCCCGCACGAGCTCGGGCCTGACGCCGTGGATGCGGAACTCGAGCAGCCGGTCCGCCGTCAGGTCGCGCAGGCCCACCTTCGCCAGCTCCCGGACCTCCTCGGCGTTCACGCCGTGGATGCGGAACGCGAGGACCTTGTCGACTGGGAGGTCTCGGTAGCCCGCGTCCGCCATGGCCCGGATGTATTCGGGGCTGACGCCGTGAATCCGGAACGCGATCAGCTTCTTCAGGGAGAGGTCGTCGTACCCCAGCGCCCGCAGCTCGGCCACGTAGGCAGGGGATACGTCGAACAGCGCGAGACTGAAGAGATCGTCCTCCTCCACTTGGAAGCCGAGGCGGGACATCTCCTGGATGTAGGAAGGGTTGCCCTGGAAGGTGAACGTGCCCTGGCCCTGGTCTCCATCGAACCGGCCTTCGAAGTGGAAAGTGCCGGCGGCCCGGCGCATCTCGAAGCGTACATCCGGCCCCGCGCCCAGGCCGACCAGCTCGCTCAGGTCGTAGGTCGTGCCATGTTGGCTCCGTCCGCCCCCGGGATGGCGGTAGGTCATCTGCAGGTTGATGCCGTCCTCCTCGCGCTCGGCGGTCCACTGGCCCCGCTGGCCTCGGGCTTCACGGGGAGCGGCAGCCGGCTCCTCGGCCGCCGGGTCAGCCATCGGGGCAGCCGCCGCCAGCTTCGTCACGGGCTCGGCCATGAGCCGGATCTCGAACGGCAGCGAGGCGCGGGCACCTTCGTGGAAGACCGCCCCGGCCAGGAGCAGGGACAGCCCCAGGGCGCCCGCGATCCAGGCGAGAGGAGCGCCGCCGGTCCTCTCCGGGACCCCCGCGATGCGCCGGATGCGCCGCAGGAGCGAGCCGCCGTCCGCACCCAGGGCCAAGCGCGGGGAGGGCGTGCGCAGCTCCTCCAGGGTGGCCAGGGCGCGGGCGTAGCCCAGCCGGTCGCCGCAGACGGCCACGGCCAGGTCATCGCAGCAGATCTCCCGCTCCTGCCGCACCTGACGGGAGACCCACCAGACCGCCGGGTGGTAGAAGAGCAGGGTCTCGGCGACCGCCTGGAGGAGGTTGATCAGATAGTCGTGGCGCCGGACGTGGGCCAGCTCGTGGGCGAGGACCGCTTCGAGCTGCTGCGGCGTGAGCCCGGTGAACGCGCTCGCCGGCACCAGGATCACCGGCCGGAGCCAGCCCACCACCGCCGGGACCGGCACGGACGAAGACTCCAGCAGCGCCACCGCCTGCTCGATCCCCAGCCTCCGGCGGAGCCGGATCAGGGCCAGCTCCCACTGCTCCTCAACCGGCCGGGTGCCGCGCCGGGTCAGGCGCAGGGCCTGCACCCACCCGCCCAGGTGCCAGACCGAGAGGAGAACCACCCCGGCGAGCCAGACCACGAGCAGAGAAGGCATCCAGGGACGAACGACATCCCGAAAGACCGTCGGGATCTCCCCTGGGATCTCCCCGCTTGCAGGGGCGGGGGCTCCCTCTCCCGCAAAGCGGGGGAGGGCCGGGGAGGGGGTGCTCCGCTCTATCGGGACGACCGGCTCATACGATCGAAGCGCCGTCACCACCGGCAATGCGACGAGGACCGCCAGGGCCCCGACGGCCAGCACGTAGCGCGCCGAAGCGCTCCGCCCGCGCATCAGCGCGAGCCCCGCCGCCAGCCCGGCCGCGACCAGGGCCCCCTGCCAGAGAAAGTGCACCAACGCCCAGCCCACCGCCTGCGTCATCGGGGTCGAAAGCGCCTCGCTCATCGGTCTCCTCCTTCCATCGTATCCAAAAGGCGGCGGATCTCCGCCAGCTCCTCCCGGCTCGCCGGCCGCGACTCCAGGGCCCTCATCACCAGACGGCTCGCCGACCCCTCGAACGCCCGGTCGAGCAGATCGCCCACGAGCTGCTCCAGGGTCTGCTCCTCGGGCAGCCGTGCGACATACACATGGGCCCGCTGCGACTCGTCGCGCTCCACCAGCCCCTTCTCCGTCATGATCTGGAGGAGCTTCAGGACCGTCGTGTACACGGTCGGGCTCCGGGGCGTCATCTCCTCGTGGATCTGCCGCACCGTGCTCGGACCGCGGCGCCAGAGCACGCGCAGGATCGCCAGCTCGGCATCCGTGGGTCGGGGTGTGATCGCCATGACGGAGACGTTATACGAAGGGATTCGTACTGTCAACGAACAGCTTCGTACTACTGCCGGGCGGGTGGCTTTTCAGCCTCTCAGAACAGCCCGAGCTGCACGACCTCGCCCGGGCGCCGGAACGACTCGGCCGAGAGCTCGTAACCGCGCTGGTCGAGGCCGTAGCGGCGCTTGGCGGTCTCGAAGATCGCCTTCACCTGCTCGGCGAAGATCCCCTCTCCCTTCATCCGGCTGCCGAAGGTCGGGTCGTACAGCTTGCCTCCCCGGAGGTCCCGGACCCGGTTGAGCACCTTGTCCTTGCGGTCTGGGAAATGCTCCTCCAGCCAGGCTTCGAAGAGGCCGGCCACGGCGCCGGGCAGGCGCAGCATCACGTAGCCCGCGGTGTGGGCCCCGGCCGAGGCCGCAGCCTCCAGGATCTTCGGGATCTCGTGGTCCGTGATCGCCGGCACCACCGGCGCCACGTTGACCCCGACGGGGATGCCCGCCTCCGCAAGACGCTCGATGGCCTTGAGGCGGTCCCGGGGGTGCGAAGCCCGCGGTTCCATCCGCCGCGCCAGCTCGGGGTCCAGAGTGGTGATGGAGAGGGTCACGGCCACGGCCTGGTGGGCGGCCAGCTCGGACAGATGGTCGATGTCGCGGGTCACCAGCTCGTTCTTGGTGATCACGGCCACCGGGTTGCGGAACTCCGCCAGCACCTCCAGGCACCGCCGGGTGATCTCCAATTTGCGCTCGACGGGCTGGTAGGGGTCGGTCACCCCGCTCATGGCCAGGGTCTGCGGCTGCCACTTCGGGGAGGAGAGCTCCCGGCGCAGGATCTCCGGCGCCTCCTCCTTGACCATGATGCGGGTCTCGAAGTCGAGCCCGGCCGAGAAGCCGAGGTACTCGTGGGTGGGACGCGCGTAGCAGTAGATGCAGCCGTGCTCGCACCCCCGGTAGGGGTTGAGCGACACCTCGAAGCCGACGTCCGGGCTGTCGTTGCGGGTGATCAGCGAGCGCGAGCCGTCGCGGAGGAGCTCAGTCTCGACCCGCTCCGGGCCGGGGACCTCCAGCTCCACCGCGATCCGCTCGAAGCGGTTGACCGGGTTCGCCGACGCGCCGCGCCCCCGTGGGGCGTGCTTCTCCATGCGGCAACTCTACCGCATTACGCCTGGGTTGCGCCACCCGCCGCAGGATGGCCTCGATCAACCTGCCTTCCATCATGGAACGGGTCGGCCGCTTGCGATCGCCCATGGTCGTCCTCCTTCGAGCCCCGAATGGACCGAGGCTATCCACCCGACATTACGATGGAGATTACGGACGGGTTGCGAAGCTGTGACGGGATGACCCCCGCCGGGGCGCGGACCGGCGGGGGTCACGGAAGCCGGGGCGCGGGCTACTGCACCCGGCTGTTGAGCGCGACCAGCTCCCTCCAAAGCTGGCTCGCATCGTCGTACAGGGCCGGCATCGGGACCGGCTGCTCGAACGGGGAAGCCGCCTGCGTCCGCACGTGAGTGAGGTACTCGTACTGGGACGGCAGGGTCGAGACCAGGTAGTCCGACCGCTCGCGCATGGCGCGGAAGGCGGCCAGGGCATTGCGGTGATCGAGGTGGTCGAGGGCCGGCAGGCTGGTGTCGGGCTGATGGCCGAGCCCGAGGAGCATCACGGAGTAGGAGTAGGACTCGAACCCGTGGTAGGCCGGGTTGACGTTCTTCGCGTTCGGCAGCCGGCGGCTCCACAGCTCCATGCGCTCGCGCAGGTGCTCCGGCATCTTCACGTCGTGCTTGAGCGCGCGCCAGAACGGCGTGTCGTCGCGGTCCGAGGCCGCGTAGTGGATGGTGAGGAACTCGCGCACGCCGTCGATGCACTCGGCCACGCCGCGGTTGTAGCTGCGCACGACCGCCTCGTCGATCTCGCCGTTCGGGAAGTGGTGCACCAGCTCCTCGATGCCGTGCTGGATGAAGAAGATCCCGGTCGACTCCAGGGGCTCCACGAAGCCGCTCGACAGGCCGATGGCCACGCAGTTCTTGACCCAGGAGTTGCGGCTGCGGCCGATCCGCATCTTGATGTGGTTGGCCCGGCAGTGGTCGGCGGCGGGTCCCAGGTGCTGGCGGAACTCGGCCTCGGCCTCTTCCTTGGAGAGGAACTGGCTGCAGTAGACGTAGCCGGTGCCGACCCGGCCGTAGAGCGGGATGTTCCACGCCCAGCCGGAGCTCATTGCCGTGGCCGTGGTGTACGGCTCCATGCCCTTGGCCTTGATGTCCACCGGTACCTGCAGGGCGACCGCGCTGTCGTTGAGCAGCGTGTCGTTGAAGGAGATGAAGGGCTCGTTGAGCGTCTGGTTGATCAGCAGGCCGCGGAAGCCGGTGCAGTCGACGAACAGGTCGGCGGACATCTGCCCGTGCTCCTTGGTCACGATGTGGGAGATGCCGCCGTCCTCGCGCAGCGCCACGTTGATGACCTCGTCCGCGACCTTGCGCACGCCGCGCTGCGTCGAGTACCCCTCGAGGTACTCGGCGAGAAGGCCGGCGTCGAAGTGGTAGGCGTACGGGTACTGCACCGCGTGCTCGGACAGGAAGGCGTTGGGGACCCGCTCGCCGTTGGCGAAGTAGTCCTGCACCTTGTCGTCGAAGACCCGGCCGTCCAGGTACCGGGGAGAGCGCTTGGCATCGCAAAGCGCCGGGATCGTGAAGCAGGAGTAGTCGAACGGCTGCTCGCCGCGCTTGAGCTTCAGCCACCACTCGGCGGCGTTGTAGCCGTCGATCATCTCGTAGCGCTGGAAGGGATGGTAGAAGTGGCCGCCGGCCTTGGTCCAGTTGTCGAACTTGATGGCGAGCTTGTAGGCGCCGTTGCAGCTCGGCATCCAGTCGCGCTCCTCCAGACCCAGGTAGTCGAAGAACAGCTTGATCGTGCTGAAGGTCGCCTCGCCCACTCCGATGGTCTTGATGTGGGGAGCTTCGACGAGGGTGATGTCGACTCCCTTCAGGGCTTTTCTCAGATAGGCGGCCGTCATCCAGCCCGACGATCCCCCTCCCACGATCACGATGCTCTTGGCCATGTGCGTCTCTCCCTCATAACAGCATTTGAAGTTGGCTCTCGGGGTGGACCCGGGAGCCGGAAAATCTGCGCAACGAGTGCTTCAGCTAAAGCTGAGGCCCGGCCACTACGGGCGCCGCGCAATACCGAGATGAAGGAAGCACGTTGGAAGAGTGTGACAACTCGGAAAAAGCGGGACAGCATGATCAGGGAAGCTTGATGCCCGCCCCGGCGAGCAGGCCAGCCAGGTCCGGCGGCACCGGGGCCTGGACGTCCAGCCGCTCGCCGGTAACGGGGTGGGTCAGCCGCAGCCGCCAGGCGTGGAGGGCCTGCCGGGGGAAGTCGCGGCAGAGGCCGGCCAGGCCGGGATCGGCGATCCCCTTCCAGCCCGGTGACCTGTAGAGAGGGCCGTAGAGAGGGTCGCCCACGATCGGCAGCCGGGAGGCCTGGAGGTGGACCCGGATCTGGTGGGTCCGGCCGGTGAGCAGCCGGCAGCGCAGGAGGGTGAGCGGCTCTTCCGCCTCGGCCAGCCGCTCCCAGAGCGTGGCGCTCGGCCGCCCGTCGGTGCGCGACACGATCCGCCGCCGCCGGTCCTCGGGGTCGCGCAGGATGCCGAGGTCGATCCTCCCCTTGGGCACCGCCGTCCGGCCATGGACTACGGCCAGGTAGTCCTTCTCCATCCCCCTCCTCTGGAGGGCGGCGTGGACCTCCGGGGCCTTGGCGACCAGGATGAGGCCGGAGGTGCCCTGGTCCAGGCGGCTCACCAGGTGCGGCCCGCCTTCTCTCCAGCTCCGGGCGTGCCAGAGCAGCGCATGCATCAGCGTCCCCTCGCGGTTGCCGTAGGCGGGATGGACGACCAGGCCGGGCGGCTTGTCGAGGGCGAGCAGCCAGTCGTCCTCGTGGACCACGGACAGCGGCATCTCCAGGGGAGTGAGCCCGGCCCTGGGCGGAGGCGGCGGCAGGTGCACCTCGACCTCGTCCCCTGGAGAGAGCCGCCGCGAGGGCTTCGCGTCCGCCTGGCCGTTCACCCGCACGCGCCCTTCCTCGACCCAGCCCCGCGCCCGGGCGCGGGTGATCCCGGGGATGCCCTCGAGCTGGCGGGCGACGGCCTGATCGAGCCGGAGGCCTTGGGCGTCGATCCGGAAGGTCCGGCGGGCGTTGTCCATGAGCCAAGGATACCGGGGGCGTGCTAGGCTTCGGAGCACAAGCTTCGAATCAGACCGGAAAGGAATCCGCATGAGATCCCTCTGCGCCTTTGCCTTCGCTCTTATCACCCTGGCCCTTGCTCCTGCCGCGCTCGAAGCGGCGGACGGCGTGACCTTCCACAGCCGGCCGCTGCAGGCCGGCGAAGCCCATCGGGTGATCACCGGCGGATTCTTCGACTTTGCCCTGACCGTCGCCGCCGACGGCAAGACCCTCGGCTCCCAGGACGTGAAGACGCGGATGACCGAGACCTACCGGGTGGAGGTGCTGGAGGCAAACGCCGCGGGCCCGACGCTCGCGCGGGTGCGCTACTTCCAGTCGGAGAGCCACGTATCCCCTGCGGACGGTCCCGAGCAGAAGGAGGTCGAGCCCGCGGCCGGGAAGACCTTCCTCGTCAACGCCACGCGGGTGACGGACGAGCGGGGAGGTCCCGCGGACCCGAAGGCCGCCGTGCAGGTGGCCGGAGACTTCGCGCTCCTCGCCCGGGCGGAACCGTTCTGCAGGTTCCTGGACGGCCGCACCGTGGCCCTGGGCGAGACGCTGGAGATCGAGCCCGGGACCGCGGGTCTGTTCCTCGGCATCTCGGAAGTGGAAGAGGAGGTCCAGCAGCTCGCGCTGACCCTGCGGGAGGTGGCGCCCCGCCAGGGGATGTCCGCGGCCGTCTTCGAGATGCAGGTCCGGTCGACCTCGCGGAGGATGGAGGGCGCGGTCATTTCCGTGCAGGCCGCGGGGCTGGCCACGGTGAGCGCGGACTGCCGCCTGCTCTCCATGGAGATGGCCGGCCCCTTGACCATTGCCGGCTCGAGCCAGGAGGAGGGGAAGACGATCGACGTCCGGGGCACGGGCCGGGTGAAGATGGTGGTGCGGCTGGAGTACGACCGCTAGCCGAAGTCGGGCCCGGCGGGCCGGTTGCCGCCGTTCGATGTCTGGGTCAGGAGCTGGCGCAGGGTGTCGATGTCGACCGGTTTCATGAGGTAGCGGTCGAAGCCGGCTTCCCGGGCCTGCCGCTGGTGCTCCTCGCCGCGATAGGCGGTAACGGCGGCGATGAAGAGATCGCTGCCGCCGGGACGGCCGCGGAGCCGCCGGGCGACCTCGAAGCCATCCATGCCAGGCAGCCCGAGATCCAAGAGGATGATGTCGGGCACCTCCGCCTCGACCGCGGCGAGCGCGGCAGGGCCGGCGGGCACGAGCCGCGGCTCATACCCCCACAGGGACAGAAGGGCGCCCATCATCTGCAGGCTTTCGGGATCGTCCTCAACCACCAGGATCCGCAAAGGCCGCGGGGGGGCCGGCTGATCGGCAGAGACCTCGAGGGGCTCCATATGTTGGGGATGTTACACGTTCTTGACAGGTAAGGGCCAGAGCAAACAGGTCCCCATGCTACCCTCCCCCGGAAATCCTCGGGTCTCCAGCGCTTGTTTCCCGTCTGGATGCCGAGTACGGCCATCCTTTTCCCTGTGTTTGAGGAACCGACATGCGCCACGCCTATCTTCGTCTCACCGCCGCGGCCCTGGCCCTGCTGCTGCTCCCCTGGACGGGCATCACGACCAGTGCCACAGCCCAGACCCCGTCCGAGCCGACGCTCGAAACCATCATGGCCCATCCGGACTGGCTCGGGAACCCTCCCGAGGAGCCCTACTTCGCCGACGACGGACGCTCCGTCTACTACCTGCGCAAGCGCAACGGCGAGGAGCTGAGGGACCTCATCCGGGTCGACCTGGAGAGCGGCCAGCAGTCCTTCGTCGCCCTGGGCGACCGCGGCAAGGCCGACAACCGGGAAGGCGACCTGAGCCTCGACCGCCGATGGAAGACCTACGCCCGCCACGGCGACGTCTTCCTCAAGGACCTGCAGACCGGGACCATCCGGCAGATCACCCGCACCGAGGAGGCCGAGGCCGCCCCCCGCTTCCTCGTGGGGGACAACCGCATCGCCTTCCAGCGCGGGGACGCGGTCTTCGTCTTCGACCTCGTGGCCGGGACCCTCTCCCAGCCCGCGGTGCTCCAGCTCAGGAAGGACCCGGCCGAGGACGAGGAGTCCGGCTACGTGGACAAGCAGCAGGAGCGCCTCTTCGAGGTCATCCGGAAGGAGAAGAGCGACCAGGCGGCGCAGCGCGAGGAGGAACGGGCGGCGCGCCAGCTCGATCCCACCCGCGCCCCCCAGCCCTGGTACCTGGGCGAGGACGTCGAGATCGTCCAGTCCTCCCTCTCCCCCGACGGCGACTGGATGCTGGTCGTCACCCAGGCCAAGGGCCGGGAGGAGAAGCCCTCCCGCATGGCCCGCTTCGTCACCGAGGACGGCGCCCTCGAAGCCGAGGAGGTCCGCTCCAAGGTCGGCACCGAGCCGCCCGTGGACCACAAGGTCCTCCTCCTCGATCTCAAGAGCCAGAAAAAGCACGAGGTCGACCTCTCCAAGCTCCCCGGCATCACCGAAGACCCCCTGAAGGAGCTCCGCGAGAAGGCCGAGAAGAAGGCGGAGGCGGAAAAGGCCAAGAAGGACGGCGCAGACAAGAAGGCAGACAAGAAGGCGGATAAAAAGGCAGACAAGAAAGATGAGGAGAAGAAGCCGCGGCCCGTGGAGGCCCAGGCGCTCGCCTGGTCGGACGACGGACGCTACGCCGCCCTCATGCTCCGCGCTCCGGACAACAAGGACCGCTGGATCGTCACGCTGGAGAGAGAGAAGCCCGAGCCGGTCAGCCGCCACCGCCTGACCGACCCCGCCTGGATCAACTGGAGCTTCAACGACCTCGGCTGGCTGCCCGAGAGCGACACCCTCTGGTACACCTCGGAGGAGACCGGCTACTCGAACCTCTACGCCATGTCCATGAAGGATGCCAAGACGCGCCGGGTGGTGGAAGGGAAGTTCGAGGTCTCCAACGTCGTCGCCAGCCGCGACGGCAAGCACCTCTACTACCGGGCCAACGCGAGCCACCCCGGGATCTATGACGTCTGGCGCGTCCCGGCGGCAGGCGGCAAGCCCGAGCAGCTCAGCCGGCTCGGCGGGGAGACCTTCTTCGATCTCTCCCTGGACGAGAGCCAGCTCCTGCTCCTCCACTCCACCGCGACCCGGCACGGCGACCTCTACGTCCAGCCGAACCAGGCATTGCCGCCGGGCACCGAAGCCAGGCAGATCACCCAGACCCACAGCCCCGAGTACCTGGCCATCGAGTGGGCCGAGCCCGAGATCGTGCCGATCCCCTCGTCGCACGTGAAGCTGCCCATCTACTCCCGGGTCTACACGCCGAAGGACTTCGACCCCTCGCGCAAGTACCCGGCCGTGGTCTTCACCCACGGCGCCGGCTACCTGCAGAACGCCCATGCCGGGTGGTCCAACTACTTCCGCGAGTTCATGTTCCACACCCTCCTGACCCGGCGCGGCTACGTCGTGCTCGACATGGACTACCGCGCCTCGGCCGGCTACGGCCGCGACTGGCGCACCGCCATCTACCGCCAGATGGGCTACCCCGAGGTGGAGGACCTGGAGGACGGCGTGGGCTGGCTGGTGAAGAACAAGAGCGTAGATCCCGCGCGGGTCGGTACCTACGGCGGCTCCTACGGCGGCTTCCTCACCTTCATGTCGATGTTCCGCAAGCCCGACCTCTTCGCGGCCGGTGCGGCCCTGCGCCCGGTCACCGACTGGGCCCACTACAACCACGAGTACACCTCGAACATCCTGAACACCCCCGAGGTCGACCCCGAGGCCTACGAGAAAAGCTCGCCCATCGAGTACGCCCAGGGCCTCTCCAGGCCGCTCCTGATCTGCACGGGCATGGTGGACGACAACGTATTCTTCCAGGACAGCGTCCGCCTGGTGCAGCGGCTCATCGAGCTCAAGAAAGAGGACTTCGAGACCGCCATCTACCCGGTGGAGCCGCACGGCTTCCGGCAGCCCACGAGCTGGCTCGACGAGTACCGCCGCATCCTCAAGCTGTTCGAGACCCACCTCAAGTAGACCGATCCCTGACAGAGCTCTGACAGTGGCCGCCCCACTGTCAGAGCCGTGACAGAGCCCGCGGAGGTTGCTCGAAATCTCCGCCAAACCCTTCTTTTTCATCTACTTGTGCCGGAACACCGGACGGCACGCGGCTTGCCCTGTCCCGGGGCCGAACCCATTTTGGGAACGACCCCGTGGAGGGATGAGTCATGAAACCGACGATGAAGAAGAAGATCCTTACGGCCTGCCTGGCCTTGATCGCATTCGCGGTCTGCGGCCAGGCCGCGGCCCAGAACCTGCCGACTTCGGACCTGCTCTTACCGTATTTCGAAGTCGACCCTGACGCGGCCGGCGTCACGACCCTGTTTGCCGTGGGCAACGCCACGGACAAGCCGGTGGAGGTCATCGGCACCGTGCACACGAACTGGGGGATCCCGATCCTCAAGGTCCCCTTCACCCTGCAGGCGCGCGAGGTCCGCACCGTGAACCTGCGCGACTGGTTCCACAACGGCGGAGACCCCGGCAAGAAGCTGGCGGCTTTGGAGCTGGATCACCTGGCCGCGGCAGCCAGCGGCCAGCGCTCCCCCAAGGACAACCTCTACTACTCCACCGAGGTCCGGCCCGACGTGGAGGCCGGCTACGTCACCCTGCGCACCCAGGGCAAGCGGCCCGACGCCCTCTGGGGAGACTGGTTCTTCGTCGACGTCGGCGGCAACCTGGCGCGCGGCGACGTGCTGGTCAACATCGACCGCTCCCTCGGCTGCCCCGGCCTCTGCCAGCGGCACCTCCTGCGCTACCTGAGCGGCGGCGGGTTCGACGGTGGCACCGACGTGATCATCTGGCGCGAGACCCTGGGCCAGCCCTCGTCGAACCCCGAAGGCGGCATCCGCCTCCAGACCGACGCGACCGCGTTCTCCGAGCCGGGCGTGGCGATCGAGAACCGGCAGGTCTCCCTGCTGCCGGTCGAGAAGCTCACGATCGCGGAGCTCGGCCTGAAAGAGCCGTTCGGCTCGCTCGACATCGAGAGCGAGGCTGAGACTTTTGTCGCGGTGCAGCACAGCGCCGAGCTCCGCTACAGCGTGGGTCTCACGACCTACTGCCTGCCGCGCGAGCTCCACGTGGGACCGGGCATCGAGATCGTGAAGCTCACCAACGGCGTGGACGCCAACCAGCCGCCGGGGCCTTCCATCCCCGCCGGCTCCCCGGTCACCTGGGAGTACAAGGTCACCAACGCCGGCGACGTCGAGCTGACCGGCATCACGGTCAAGGACGACAAGGGCGTGAAGGTGAGCTGCCCGGACGACCGGCTCGCTCCGGGCGAGTCCATGGTCTGCACGGGCAGCGGCACCGCCCAGGCCTGCCAGTACACCAACCTCGGCACGGTCACCGGCTTCCCCCCGGCCGGCCCGGATGTCAGCGCCTCGGATCCCAGCCACTACTTCGGCGAAGAGGGGGCCGAGCTGACCCTCGCCGTCCTGCTGAACGGCCAGCCCGCGGGCAGCTCTCCGGGACCCAAGGTGACGCCCGGTTCCCAGCTCAACTGGAGCTTCGAGATCACCAACACCGGCAAGGTCCGCCTGACCGGGATCCAGATCGAAGGTGTCTCGGAGACCTGCCCCGGCAGCGCGCTCGATCCCGGCAAGTCCATGACCTGCACGGCCAAGAGCACGGCGGCCACCAGCGGGCAGAGCATCGAGGTCGTGGAGGTCGTGGCCAGCGGCCAGGGCTCCTGCTCCAGCGCCTCGGCCGCAGGCACCGGCTTCTACGCCAGCGAAAGCCCGCCCGGTCCTCCGGGGATCAAGATCGTGAAGCTCACCAACGACCAGGACGTCGCGGCGGCGCCCGGACCCGCCCTCGCGGTCGGCAGCCCGGTGACCTGGAAGTACCTGGTCACCAACACCGGCGAAGTCGCTCTCAACGACGTGAAGGTCACCGACGACAAGGGCGTGGCCGTGAGCTGCCCCAAGACCTCCCTCGGCAAGGGCGAGTCCATGACCTGCACCGGGCAGGGCACCGCCCAGGCCTGCCAGTACACCAACCAGGGCAAGGCCACCGGCACCGCGGCCACGGGCGTGCCCCTGGAGGCCACCGACACGAGCTGGTACTTCGGCCTGACCTACCCGGCCATCAAGATCAAGAAGGCGACCAACGGCGACGACGCCGACGCCCCTCCGGGTCCCCAGATCAAGGCCGGCTCCCCGGTCCTCTGGACCTACCTGGTCACCAACACCGGGGACGTGGCCCTCTCCAACGTCGCCGTCACCGACAACAAGGGCGTGGCCGTGAGCTGCCCCAAGACCTCCCTCAACCCCGGCGAGTCCATGACCTGCACCGGCAACGGCACCGCCACGATCGGCCAGTACCAGAACATCGGCGCGGTCACCGGCAAGTCGATCTGCGGCCAGACGGTCTCGGACGACGACCCGAGCCACTACTACGGCATCGATGAACCCGGCATCACGATCGTCAAGCTCACCAACGGGCAGGACGTCAGCAGCCCCCCCGGTCCGCAGATCGAGGCCGGCGCCCCGGTGACCTGGAGCTACGTGGTCACCAACACCGGCAAGATCACGCTCACCGGCGTGGCCGTCACCGACGACCAGGGCGTGGCCGTGACCTGCCCCAAGACCACCCTCAAGCCCGGCGAGTCCATGACCTGCACCGGCAAGGGCACCGCCAAGGCCTGCCAGTACCAGAACCTCGGCACCGCCAACGGCACGGCCTACGGCGGCCAGAAGGTCTCGGCCAGCGACCCGAGCTGGTACTTCGGCAAGACCTACCCGGCCATCGACGTCGAGACCAAGATCAACGGCGACGACGCCGACAGCCCCAAGGGTCCCGAGGTCCCGTCCGGCTCTTCGCTGAGCTTCACCTACATCGTCAAGAACACCGGCGACTCCACCCTCACCGGCATCCAGGTCACCGACAGCAAGGGCGTGGCCGTGAGCTGCCCCAAGACCTCCCTCACCGCGGGCGAGTCCATGACCTGCACGGCAAACGGCACCGCCCAGACCGGCCAGTACAGCGCGGTCGGCGCCGCCAACGGCCAGGGCGCCTGCGGCCAGCAGGTCTCCGACAGCGACCCGGTCCACTACTACGGCAAGGGCGAGGACCCGAAGATCAAGATCGTCAAGCTCACCAACGGGCAGGACGCCAACACCGCCCCCGGCCCCGAGATCGCGGTCGGCAGCACGGTCACCTGGCAGTACCAGGTCACCAACACCGGCAACGTGGCCCTCTCGAACGTCAAGGTCACCGACGACAAGGGCGTGGCCGTGAGCTGCCCGAAGACCTCGCTCAGCGTCGGTGAGACCATGACCTGCACCGGCAGCGGCAAGGCCCAGGCCTGCCAGTACGCCAACATCGGCACCGCCACCGGCAAGTCTCCGGCCGGCCAGACCGTCAGCGCCAGCGACCCGAGCCACTACTACGGGAAGACGAACCCCAAGATCGAGGTCGAGGCGAAGATCAACGGCGACCATGCCGACACCCCGAAGGGTCCCGAGCTCCCGGTCGGCTCCAAGGTGACCTTCACCTACTGGGTGAGGAACGAGGGCGACGTGACCCTCACCAACATCCAGGTCACCGACAGCAAGGGCGTGGCCGTGACCTGCCCGAAGACGAGCCTCAACGCCGGCGACTCCATGTTCTGCACCGGCACCGGTACCGTCCAGTCCGGCCAGTACAGCGCCACCGCAACGGCCACCGGCCTGGGCTCCTGCGGCCAGTCGGTCTCCGACGACGACCCGGTCCACTACTACGGCAAGGGCAGCCACCACAAGGACGAGGGCTGCAGCCACGGCTACTGGAAGAACCACACCTCCTCGTGGTCCGGCTACTCGACCAGCCAGAAGGTGAACACCGTGTTCAGCCAGTCGTCCCAGTACCCGTCGGTCGCCTTCGAGACCCTGCACGAGTCGCTCGCCTTCTCGGGCGGCTCCGACCTGACCGGCGCGGCGCGCAACCTGCTCAAGCAGGCCACCGCCTCCCTGCTCAACGCCGCCCACTCCGGGATCGACTTCCCCATGAGCACGGCGCAGGTGATCAGCGACGTCAACTCCGCCCTGGCCAGCAAGGACCGCGACGACATCCTCGACCTGGCCGAGGACCTCGACGACGCCAACAACCTCGGCTGCCCGCTCGACTAGCCGATCTCGACGCTCGTCCCTCCAATGGGCTCCCCGGAAGCGGGGAGCCTCTTTTTGTCCCGGCACTGAAATTGTCAAAGCCACGATGTCACTTCACTTATGAGCGCTGGAGGGATGTTCATGACACGCACCAAGTTGCTCCTGGCCCTTGCGATCGCCCTCGCGGGCACTCCGGGCCAAGCCGCCCAGCTCCAGCCCACCTCCGACCTGCTCCTGCCCTGGTTCGAGGTCGACCTCGAACCGGCCGGCGCGACCACCCTGTTCGCCGTGGGCAACGCGCTCGACCAGCCCGTGGACGTGCTCGCCACCGTCAACACGAACTGGGGCATCCCGATCCTCCAGATCCCCTTCACCCTGCAGCCCGGCGAGATCCGCACCGTCAACCTGCGCGACTGGCTCCGCGACGGCGCCCCGGGCAGGAAGGTGGCCGCCCTGGAGCTGGAGCACCTGGCGGCGGCGGCCAGCGGCCGGCCCTCGCCCAAGGACAAGCTCTACTACTCCAGCGAGGTCCTGCCCGGCCGGGCCGTGGGCTCCGTGACCCTGCGCACCCGCGGCTCGAAGCCCGACGCTCTCTGGGGCGACTGGTTCGTGGTGGACATCGGGGGGAGCCTCGCCCGCGGCGACGTCCTGGTCGACATCGACCCCTCCTCCGACCACCGCGGCATCTGCAGAAGGCACCTCCTGCGCTACCTGAGCGGCGGCGGGTTCGACGGCGGCACCGAGCTGGTCATCTGGAGGGAGACCGCGGGCCGGCCCTCGGCGAGCCCCGAGGGCGCCGTGACGGCTGCCGGGGCGTACGCGGCGGCGCTCTCCGAGCCCGGTCTCCAGATCGAGGACCGCCACCTTGCGCTGCTGCCGCTCGAAACGGTTTCGATCGTCGAGCTCGGGCTGAGTGAGCCGTTCGGCGCCCTGCGCATCGAGACCGGGGACGAGACGTTCATCGGGGTCCGGCACAGCGCCGAGCACCGCTACAGCGTCGCTCTCCAGGCGCACTGCCTGGCCTCCTCCTGCGACGAGAAGCAGGCCGGGCTCACCCTGGAGGTCCTGCTCCAGGGCAAGCCCGTCGCCACCCCTCCGGGCCTGCTGGTGGAGGACGGATCCGAGCTGGCCTGGACCCTGGTGGTCGCCAACACGGGCCAGGCATCCCTGGGCGGGATCATGATCGCAGGCCTCGCGGCCAGTTGCCCCCGCGGCGAGCTCGGGGCCGGTGAGCTCATGGTGTGCACCGCCGCCAGCAAGGCGCTGAGCAACCAGCAGAGCGTCCAGGTCGAAGCGACAGGACGGAGCGACTGCGCCAGCGCCTCAGCCGTCTCGGCTATAGCTGTCGGACACTACCAGGGCGCGCTCGTCGACGTCGGCACGTTTCCCTGAGGCCAACCTGGCTGTGCTACCCTGAAACAAATGAAAAGCACGCCGCGGAGTCCGACCTCGGAGGCGACCGCCTATGCAGAGGTTGCCGGGGCCTGGATGGGAGGGCGGGACCGCCGGCGGCGGTCCCGGACCCGGCTCCCGGCCCTGACGGTGCTCTGCCATCCCGATCCGTCCCGCGTGGGCGAGGTCGCCTCGCTCGCCGACCTGCTCGGCGGCCACTCGGTGTTCCTGTCGCGCCTGGAGCCCGGCTTCGGACAGCCCAGGCAGACCGATCTCCGGCCCCTGGGCGACCGTTTCCTGAGCCGGAGCCCGATCCGCTTCTCGCCCACGGGCGAGGCCGGCACCGTGCGCGTGGACCCGGAGGAGGGCCGCATTCCGCTGACTGCCGACGGCGCCCAGCTCGCGGGTCCGCGGGACTTCCCGGTCCGGCACGTCGAGCACGGGATCGTCCTCGAGCTCTCCAACCGGGTGGTCCTGCTCCTCCATCTGACCACCGACGCCCCGCCCCATCCGCCCGACCTGTTCGGCCTGGTGGGCAACAGCGAGGGGATTGCCCGTGTGCGCGCCGCGGTGCGCAGCGTGGCCGACCTGGACGTGCCCGTGCTGCTGCGGGGCGAGACCGGGACCGGCAAGGAGCTGGTGGCGCAGGCCATCCACCAAGCCAGCCGGCGGCGCGGCGGTCCTTTCGTGAGCGTGAACATGGGCGCGATCCCGGCCACGCTGGCCGCCTCCGAGCTCTTCGGTTCCACCAAGGGCGCGTTCACCGGCGCGGTGCGCGACCAGGCCGGCTACTTCCAGCGCGCCGAGGGCGGCACCCTGTTCCTCGACGAGATCGGCGAGGCGCCGCCCGAGGTGCAGGTGATGCTGCTGCGCGTCCTGGAGACCGGCGAGATCCAGCGAGTGGGCGGGCAGGAGCCGAACCGGGCCAACGTCCGCCTGGTGGCGGCCACGGACGCCGACCTGGAGCGGGCGGTGGAGGAGGAGCGCTTCCGCGGTCCCCTGCTGCACCGCCTGTCGGGCTACGAGATCCCGGTCCCGCCCCTGCGCGAGCGCCGCGAGGACTTCGGCCGGCTGCTGTTCCACTTCCTGCGCGAGGAGATGCGGACGCTCGGGCAGGATGGCCGCCTGAGCCGCGAAGGCGACCTCTGGCTGCCCACCTCGATCGCGGCCCGGCTGGCGCGCCACCCCTGGCCGGGCAACATCCGGCAGCTCCGCAACGCCGCGCGCGAGCTCGCGATCAACAGTCGTTCCGCGGACAGCGCGCAAGTGGGTCCGCAGGTCGAGCGCATCCTGCGCGAGGTGGCCACCTCGGCGCCGCCCGTCCTGGAGGCGCCCGCGCCGAAGCGAGCCCAGCCGGGCGCCTACCGCTCGCCGTCCGAGGTCACTCAGGACGAGCTGCTGGAGGCCCTGCGCGGCCACGACTGGGAGCTCAAGGGGGCGGCGGAGAGCCTCGGCGTCTCGCGGCCGGCCCTCTACCTCCTGCTGCGCAAGTTCCCCGGCATCCGCACGGCGAAGGACCTCAGCCGCGCCGAGATCCTGGAATGCCGGGAGCGCCACGGCGACGACCTCGACGCCATGGCCCGCGAGTTGGAAGTGTCGAGGAAGGGCCTGCAACAGAGGATGAAGGAGATCGGGCTCACCTGAGCCCAAGGAGCCTCTCATGAGCGACGCAAGCCATGCAGCGACGGTATCCGACGAGATGGTCACCGTCTTCGCAGCGACCGATCCTGCCGACCAGGCGAGAGTCGAGGCCATGCTCCGCGAGCACGGCGTGCCTTTCGCCGTCCGCAACAGCGGCGTCCAGCACCTGGTCGGCGCCGGCCAGATCGGCGGCGTCAACCTCGTGACCGGTCCGCCCGAGATCCAGGTCGCAGTCTCCGACAGCGGCCGGGCCACCCTGCTCATCCGCAATGAGCCGGGAAGGACCGAAACGCCGGACACCGAAGCCGAGCCCGCCGAGGACGCAGCCGCGATGGAGCTTGCCCTCCGCTATGCCCGCTACAGCGCGGTCTGGGCCGTCCTCTTCCTCTGGGGACTCGGTTCCCTCCTGGGCACCTACTACGGCATCCAGTCCCTGAGGCGCTCCCGCGGAGCGCTCACGCTCACGAAAGCCCTGGCCGTCTTCGGTCTCACCCTCGGGATCTGCGGGCTGATCGCCTGCATCGTGCTCTGGATCTTGCCTGCCGCGGCCTGAGCACACAAACCCCATGAGCGGCGGGCCCGGCCATCCGGGCCCGCCGCACCTCATGGGTCCATCGGTTGTCAAAGAACATGACCATCCTTCCTGCCTTCCTACGAATGTGGATTCCCTTCCGTTTAGACGCTCCGGCCCGGAGCCTCGTATGCCTGTATCGAAGGTCACAAGGAGGTGTGTCGATGGCGATCCTGTTTCTCTCCATCAGCTTTTCCACGCTGCAGACGTCGAGCAGTAAAGTGCCCGGCTTCGACGCACAGCACGCCGTCCCCGCGATCGATCTGGCAGGGCCTCGCTCCGCAGATCCAGCCGGTGCTCCGGCAGGGCAGGATGCAGCCGTTCCGCGGCCGGCCCTGGAAGACGGCGCCGGGGCCGCCTCCGGTTCTCCTGACAGCTATCTCCTCCGATTCCGCTCCTGACCCCGCGAAGCAGTCCGCCCTCGCCTGCTTCGGCAAGTTCCCGCTTTCTGCTCCCTTCCCAAGCCGCTCTGCCCGTCTCCGCGCACCGTTGAGCCGTCAAAAGCTCGGTTGAGCCGTCGAAAATTCTATTTAGCGATCCAGAGTTCCTTTGACGCGTTCGGTCTAACTTTTACGCGTCGCGAGAAACTCTGATGCGTTCAAAATTTCTTTTAGCCGTCGATTCTCCCGTTTAGCCGTCGAAAGTTCTGTTGAGCGGTCCAGCGGAATTTTTAGCGATCCAGAGTAGCTCTGGACGCCTAAAAATTCCGTTTAGCCGTCGAGCGATCCAAACGAGCGCTCCGCAGAGCTGCCTTCCGGCTCCTCCGCGACACTCCGGGCCAGGGAAAGGGGACCTGGTCTCCAGGGGCTCCCAGGAGACTGCGGGGACGATAGACTTCGGGCCATGAAACGATCTCCGGGCCTCACCCGCCGTGACCTCCTCAAGCACGCCGCGCTGACGCTGCCCGCGCTCGCGGCTCTCCCCCGGACCGCGCTCGCCTCGGACCCGCCGGACCCCGCTGGGGGAAAGCCCGGGAAGGTGATCGTGATCGGAGCGGGGCTCGCCGGGCTCGCGGCCGCCTGGGAGCTCGTCCAGCTCGGCCATGACGTAACCGTGCTCGAAGCCCGGACCCGGCCCGGGGGGCGCGTCCATACCCTGCGCAGCCCGTTCGCCGACGGGCTCTACGCCGAGGCCGGCGCCATCAGCTACTCGGACGCCTACCGCCACATGGTCCGCTACGTGAAGACCTTCGGCCTGACCGCCGCGCAGGTAGGCCCGCGCGGCACCCCCGTCTACCACCTGCGCGGCCGGCGCTTCTCCCTGAAGCCCGGCGAGAATCCCGGCTGGCCGCACAAGCTCGCGCCGGAAGAGCAGGGCCAGGGCCTCTTCCAACTGATCGGGACGTACTTCACGCCCGCGGAGAAGCTCGTCGATCCCGGCGATCCTGCCTGGCGTCCCGATGCCTTCAAGGACTGGGACCAGGTCACCCTCGCGGACTGGCTGAAGGGGCAGGGCGCCTCGAGCGGGGCCGTCGACCTCCTGAGCGCCGGAGTCTGGTGGGGGCACGGCTGGCAGGAGGTCTCCGCCCTCCACCGCCTGGTCTCGGACGTGGGCCTCTTCTTCATGGGCCAGAAGACCTACGTCATCCAGGGCGGCACCGACCTGCTGGCCCAGGCCTTCGCGAAAGCCCTGCGGGACCGGATCTGGTACGGCGCGCCCGTGACGGCGGTCGAGCAGAGCTCCGCCGGCGTCCGGGCGGTGTTCCAGCAGGGGGGGGCCAGCCAGGAGCTGAGAGCGGACCGGCTGATCTGCACCGCGCCCGCGCCGGTGGCGCGGAAGATCGCCTTCGCCCCCGAGCTGCCCGCGGCGAGGCGGCAGATCCTGGAGAAGCTGGACTACGCGCCCGTGACGCGCATCTATCTCCAGTCCCGCAAGCGGTTCTGGGCTGACGCAGGCGAGGCCGGCAGCGCCTCCACCGACCTGCCGATCGACCTGGTGGCGGAGCATCCGTTCACCCGGTCCGAGGAGGCGGGACCGCGGGGCATCCTCGAATGCCACATGAAGGGCGCCAACGCGCTGAGCGCAGGCAGGATGGACGACGACGCCCGGCTCGCCTTCGCCGTCCGGGAGCTGGACAAGGTCCACCCCGGCTTCCGGAGCCACGCCGAGGGCGGCACCTCCTATGCGTGGCACCTCGACCCCTGGGCCGGGGGCGGGTACGCCTGGTGGAAGCCCGGGCAGATGACCGCCTGGGTACCGGAGCTCGCCCGGCCCGAAGGCCGGGTCCACTTCGCGGGCGAGCACACCTCCTGGCTCGGCCGCACGATGGAAGGGGCGTTGGAATCCGGCAACCGCGCGGCCAGGGAAGTCCAAGAGGCCGGCTGAAAAAGAAAACGGGAGAGGGTTGCCCCTCTCCCGCTCATTTCACGAGTTGCGGCCGCCGCCTCAGTTCTTGCTCTTCACCTCGGAGAAGAAGACGTCGACGACGCCGTTCCGGTTGTCGGGCCAGAGCATGAATGTCCGGTGCCAGCCCGTGGCGACGCCGAGGTAGTCGCCGTGGCTGGAGTACAGCGGGTTGACACCGGCGTAATCCGCCTCGCACCAGTTGCTGGTCTCCTTGGAGACCCGCACCGGGGCGCCGAAGGTGGCGCCGCCATCCCTGGACTCGATCCAGTACGTGTCCACCAGCGAGCTCAGGGGGCCTTCGCGGCGCAGGCCGCCGCCGATGAGCACGCTGCACTCGACGTCGGCCGGGTCGGGCGTGACCTGGACCTCCTTGCTCTCCATGTACACGACGACCACCTCGCCGCCCGGCTGGACCGCGACCGTGGGCCAGAACCGCTTCACGCCCGTGGGCGGGACCGGCGTGGTGATGCGCTTCGGCGTGCTCCAGGTGACGCCCTTGTTGTCCGACCAGGTGATGTAGATGTCGGAGGAGACCGCGGACTGGGCCGTGGCCGCCGACGAGACCGGCTGCTCGGCCTGGTAAAAGGTGACGTAGACGCGCCCGCGCTTGTTGCCGCGGGTGGCGGCGGCGATGCGCGGCTGGTCGTTCATGCGGTTCTTTCCGTAGCCGACCGGCGGGTTCTCGCGCATGTTGTTGATGTTGGTGAGGAACTGGGGCGTGCTGAAGCTGAAGCCGCCGTTGAGCGAGCGCGCGAAGGCGATCCTGGAGGTGTTCGAAGCGTTGCCTTCGATGTCGAACGTCGGCCCGTGCTGCCAGACCAGGTAGAGCTCGCCGCGATGGCCGATCGCGGGAGCCGGGGCGACCTGCTGCGATCCGGTCAGGCCGCAGTCCGGATTGTTGGGATCGGTGATGTCGGCGGCGTCCGGGCTGACCACCACGGGTCCCTGCCAGGTGTCGCCGGCGTCATGGGTGCGGAAGACCTCGATCTGACCCAGGCCGAAGTTGACGATGCCGCAGAGAGGGGTGATGTTGCTCTGCACGATGTAGGCGGCGCCGCTCCTGTCCTTGGCCGCGGCGATGGCCTGCCGGCTGTAGAACTCCTCCGGATTGGAGGGGGCGAGGAGCTGGGCGTCGTCCCAGACGAAGGTGCCGGCGCCGAAATGGCCTCGGTGGACGCCGAGGCCCGCCGAGGTCGCGAAGCTCGGTCCCGCCTGCATGCGGCTGACGAAGTAGAAGACCTCGTCGTCGCGCCGGCCCCCTTGCCCTCCCCGGTCGACCCAGGGATGGCCGGCGGTGAAAGCGGTGCCGATCGGGGGCGGGGTGCCGCCGTCCGTCCACGTCTTGCCGCCGTCGGTCGAGAAGCCGTAGCCCGAGATCCCCGGCTCGGCCGGCGGCGGGCACTCCCGGACCAGGCCGCAGAAGCCCTCGAAGTCGTCCCAGCCGCCCAGCAGGTTCTTCATGTCCTCGCTGACCGCCAGGGTGGTGGTGTTGCGGGTCTGGAGCCCGTCCGGAAAGAGCTCCTGGGGGTCGTTGACCTGGACGTTCCGGCTCACCTTCGGGCCGGCCGCGAGAGCGGCGCCCGAGACGAGCAGAGCTCCGAGACCCAGGATGAAAGGGGTAGTGCGTTGCTTGTGCTTGTGCAAGACCATCTCCTCCTGCCGCGGTCCTGAGGCCGCGGCGGAAAGGCCTGCCGGAAGGGCGGGCCCGGTGAATGAAAGACCGACAGCGTTTCCCACCCTCCCATCCGCTCCTTAGCTTACTGTGCCGCCCGGCGGCGCGAAGCGGGACTCGCCTCGCGGATCTCCCCGGCTTCCTGCCGCCCGGTCCGGCCGGCGATTCCCGCGTAGACGCCGGCCGCGGCGAGCGCCAGGGCCAGGGCGGCGAAGAGACCCACGATCCGGCTCTCGAACCTGGTCTTCCAGGTCTGCTTGTCCAGCCGCTCCTCCAGGGTCGCCACGTCGTAGGGCGGCGTGTCGGGGGTGACGGCCAGGATGCCGCGGCGAACCGCCGACTCCAGGCTCGCCATCGAGACTCCGGCCTTGGGCCGGGCCAGGACGTTCAGGACCATGGGCAGGCGGACCGGCTGCTGGAGCACGGACAGGTAGAAGTCGGGCGCGGGCCGCTCGTCCTTGAAGAAGCCCTGATAGCGGGCGTTCTCGACCACGCCCACCACCTTGAGCCAGGGCCGCGGCTGAACCTTGCGCGCGCTGAACTTCAGGCGCTTGCCCAGAGGGTTCTGCTTCGGCCACATGGCCTCGGCCAGGCCGCGGCTCAGGATCACAGGGTAGCCCTGCGTGTCCTGGAAGTTGAAGGCGCGTCCCTGAAGGACGGGTACACCCATCACCTTGAAGTAATCGGGGCTGACGCCATGGGTCAGGACCTTGTAGGTGCCGTCCACGCTCTCGCGGTTGTCGTGGTCCTCGGCGGTGACGAAGGCGGCGGCCCAGTCGTCCGTGGCCATGGTAGGGCCGGTGATGGCCGCGCTCTCCACCTCAGGCAGCGTCTCCAGGCGGCGGAGGTACTCCCCGGCGAGCCGGGCCACGTCCTCGTCCTTGGCGTACTCGGGCTTCTCCAGGTCGAGCCGCATCGTGAGCAGGCCCTCGGTCCGGATGCCCAGATCCCGGCTCACCACCTCACGGATGTCCCGGCTCATCGTGCCGGCCCGCATCAGGAGGCCCACGGCCAGAACGACCTGGATCAGGGCAGCGATCCCGACCAGCACACGCACCGGGCGCCAGCGGGCCAGGAGGCCGGCCAGTACGCCGCACAACACAGCCAGGGCAAGGAGGCCGGCGGCGACAGCCGGTCCCGGGGAGAGGCGGGCGTAGCTCGGGAAGGTCAGCCCGCTCGTGGGGAGAAGCCCCTGCAGCGCCCAGGCGGCGAGCGCCAGGCCCAGGACCGCGGCCACCACGCTCGACACGATTCCCCGCCGGACCGAGCCTGCCGCGGGTTGGAGCCGAAGGAGGCCCGCCGCGTCCACCAGAGCCAGGAGCAGCAGCACCGCCGCGCCCTGAAGAACCCGGCGGAGCCCCTCCTTGAGCTCGGCGCCGTAGACGAAATCGCGGAGCGGCTGGAGCTTGACGCCGATCCCCCGGTTCTGGTCCGGGTACTGCTGCGCCAGGGCGGCGGTGACACGGTCCATGTCCGCCTGGGCCTGCTCCAGGGTGACGCCGGGCTTGAGGCGGCCCACGGCGTTGAGCCAGCGCATGCGCCGGACCTCCACGTACTCCGCCGCCGGCACCATGGACGACGGGATCCAGAACTGGGCGGTGTCCATGACGCCGCGGAAGCCCTCGGGCGCCACTCCGACCACCTGCCAGTCCTTGCCGTTGAGGTTGATGTTCCTGCCGACGATGGCCGGGTCCGCTCCAAAGCGGCGCTGCCACAGACCGTGGCTCAGCACCACCACGGGGTGCACGAAGGGCGTGCCGTCCTCCTCGGCGGTGAAGAAGCGACCGTGGAGGGGCGCGACCCCCAGCGTGTCGAAGTAGGTGTGCGACACGAGCTCGCCGTCGAGGCGCTCCAGGTCCTTGCCGGTCTGGAGGTTGAAGGCGATGAAGCCGTTGACCGTGAAGACGGAGACCGACTCGAAGGCCTTGTTCTGCCGGCGCCAGTCGAGGAAGTCGAGGTGGCCGATGGCCCAGGGCTGGACTTCTCCCTTCTCCTCGAAAGTCCCGCTCATCTCCACGAGGCGCGACGGCTCCGCGTAGGGGAGCTCGTCCCAGAGCACGGCCTTGCCCGCGGCCAGAGCGGCGCCGAGGGCGCCGAAGGCGAGGGCGAGGGCGAGGACCAGGATGGCCGCGACGGTCAGGCTGGTCTTGTTGCGCGTTTCCATGGCTTCTCTCTCTCCAGTCAGTCGGCGCGGAGTCCCGTCACCGGCTCGAGTTTCGCGGCCCGGCGGGCCGGGAAGTAGTTGGCGGCGAGCGTCACCAGGAACAGCACCAGCGCGGCGCCCCCCAGGATCAGCGGGTCGGTGGCGCTGACGCCGTGCAGCAGGCTGACCAGCCGGCGGCTGACCAGGGTCACGGCGACCAGGCCCAGCAGCAGGCCGAGCGCGGCCAGCGCGGCGCCGCGGCCGACCACCATGCGCAGCACGCTGCCGCGGTCGGCCCCCAGGGACATGCGGATCGCGATCTCCCGGGTGCGCTGGGCCGTGCTGTAGGCCACCACGCCGTAGATGCCGACCGAGGCCAGCACCAGGGCCATCAGCGTGAAGAGGGAGACCAGGATGATCTGGAACCTAGCCCTCGCGGTCTGCCCGGACAGCCGCTCCTCCAGGGTGGCCACGTCGTAGACGGGCAGGTCGGGGGAGACGGCCCTCATCTCGCGGCGCAGCGCCGGCATCAGGCTGTGCGGCGCCGAATCCGCCCTGGGCCGGACCAGGAAGCTCATGGTCAGCGGCCGCCAGGGGAGCTGGAGGATCGGCAGGTAGATGTCGGCCGCCGGCTGCTCGTCGGCCAGGAGACCCTGGTGGCGGACCTCGGCGACGACGCCGATGACGCTGAGCCACGGGGAATCCGGGCGGGCGCCGTTCTTGAGGCGCTTGCCCAGCGGGTTCTGGCCCGGCCAGTGCTCGTCCGCCAGGGCCTTGCTCACCACCACGCCGAAGGACTGATCGTCCTGCCGGGTGAAGACGCGGCCCTGCACGACCGGGATGTCCAGCAGGTCGAAGTAGCCCGGGCTGACCGAGTGCATGACCTGCGGGTAGGTGCCATCGGGAGCGTCGCTGCGGTGGTCCTCGTAGAGGATGTAGGCGCCCGTCCACTCGTCCGTGGGGATGGTCGGGTTCGACATCTCCACCTGCTCCACGCCCGGCACGGCGGCGAGCCGGTCCAGGTACTCGCGCACCAGCCGGACCACGGGCTCGTCCTCCGCATACCTGTCCCCGCGCATGTCGATCCGCCAGGTCAGGACGTTTTCCGGGTTGAAGCCCAGGTCCTGGTCGATCGCCTTCTGGAAGCCGCGGGCCATGAGGCCGGCGCACACCGAGAGGAACAGGGCCAGCGCCACCTGGGCCACGACCACGGCGTTCTGGAAGCGCTGCCGGCCGAACCCCTTCATCGGCTGCTGGCCCTGGCGGGTCAGGCTGTGGGCCAGGTCGGCCTGGAAGGTGATCCAGACCGGCACCAGGCCGAAGAGAGCGCCGCAGAGCAGGGCGACGCCCACGATCGCAGCGATGACCTCGGGCCCGGGCGACACATCGACGAAGCTCTGGAACCGGGCTCCGCTCAATGCCAGCAGGGCGGGCGTGGCCCACTGGGCGAGGAGCAGGCCCAGGGCGGCGCCGATCACGGAGAGCAGGATGCTCTGGGTCAGGAGCTGGCGCAGCAGCCGCCCGCGGTTGGCGCCGAGGGACATGCGGATGGCGTACGCGCGCTGCTCGGCCATGGCCCGGGTGAGCAGCAGGTTGGCGACGTTGATGCAGGCGATGACCAGGAGGACGCAGGCGCCCGCGGTGAGCACGAGCAGGCCGATGCGCAGCGGGCCGAACCAGTGGTCGCGGAGGCCGGTGACCTTCACCCCGACTCCCGCGTTCATGTCGGGGTACTCCCGCTCGAGGATCTCGGCGATCCGGGTCATCTCGGCCTGCGCCTGCTCGACCGTGGCGCCGGGCTGCAGGCGGGCCACCACCTCCAGCCAGCGCAGGCGCCGGGAGGTGAGATAGAAGGGCTTGGGCGGCACCTGAGAGGGGACCCAGAGGTCGGCCGTGTCGGTCAGGCCGCGGAACCCCTTGGGGGCCACCCCGACCACGAGGTAGGGCCGGCCGTTCACCTGCACCTGCCTGCCCACGATGGACGGATCGCCGCCGAAGCTGCGCTGCCACAGGTCGTAGCCGAGCACGGTGACGTAGTCCTCCATCGGCCTCGAATCCTCCTGGGGGGTGAAGAACCGGCCGGCCGCGGGCCGCACTCCCAGGAGAGGGAAGTAGGACTGGGAGACCAGCTCGCCGTTGAGCCGCTCGGCGTCCTGCGCGCCGCCGCTCCCGAGCTCGAGGTTGATCGCGAAGTCTCCGGGGCTGTAGACCGACATCTCCTCGAACACGCTGTTCTGTTGCCGCCAGTCCTCGAAGTCCATCTGCGAGACGGGCCAGTCCTTGATCTCGCCCTTCTCTTCGAACGTGCCGGTGAGGACCACGAGGCGGGAGGCGTCGCGGTACGGGAGCTCGTTGAGCAGCACGGCGTCCACCACGGTGAACATGGCGGCCGTGGCGCCGATGCCCAGGGCCAGGGTCAGGATGGCCGCCGCAGCGAACCCGGGACGCCGCGCGAGCTGGCGCAGCCCGAGCCGCAGATCTCGCCAGAGGTTTTCCATCAGCGTATCTCCTTCCAGGTTGCGGATCCGCTCATTCGCTGAGCACCAGGCTCTCCGCCTCTTCGTCGCTCAGCTCCTCGATCTGAGCCAGGAGCTCCTGCTCCACGAGGTTGGCGAGCTGGGCCACCGTCGGCGCCTCGAACAGGGCGCGCAGAGGCAGCTCCACCTGGAACGTCTCTTCGATCCGCGAGAAGACCTGGGGGGCGAGCAGCGAGTGCCCTCCCAGGTCGAAGAAGTTATCGTAGATGCCCACCCTCTCCCGGCCGAGCAGGCCGGCCCAGATGTCGGCCAGCAGCTCCTCGGTGACGGTTTCGGGGGGCGCGTAGGCCTCGTCCTCTCCGGCCGCGGGCTCCGGCAGGGCGCGGCGGTCCAGCTTGCCCGTGGCGGTGAGCGGCAGCGCGTCCAGGAGCACGAAGTCGGCCGGCACCATGTAGGCCGGCAGGGCCGCCTTCAGGAGGTCGCGCAGCTCGGCCGCGGAGACGCCCGGGTCGGCCGCGGCATACGCCACCAGGCGCAGCCCCGCGGCCCCGGCCTCCCGTGGCACCACCACCGCCTCCCGCACGCCGGGATGGCGGCAGAGGACCGCCGCGACCTCCCCGGGCTCGATGCGGAACCCGCGGATCTTCACCTGGTCATCCACCCGGCCGAGGAACTCGAGGTTGCCGTCCCGCAGCCAGCGCACCCGGTCGCCCGTGCGGTACACCCTCTCCCCGGACACGGCGGCAAAAGGCGAAGGGACGAACTTCTCCGCCGTGAGATCGGGCTGGCCGGCGTAGCCGCGTCCCAGGCTGACCCCGGCGATGAGCAGCTCGCCGGCCACACCCACGGGCACCGGCCGCAGGTCGGGATCGACCACGTAGAGCCGGGCGCCGCGCATCGGCCGTCCGATCGAAAGACCATTGGTCGAGGCCCCCTCCACCGTCTCCGCGGGATCGAACACGCTGCTTGCCGGGGTGGCTTCGCTGGGACCGTAGCTGTTGAACAGCCGCACGCCGTGCCTCATGGCCTCCTCCCAGCCGGAGAGGCGCTCCAGCAGGGCGCGCTCGCCCGCGAAGATCACGCTGCGCACGCACTCCGGCAGCGGCACCTCCCCCCTCGCGAGCTCCACTCCGAGCTCGTGCCAGTAGGCGGTGGGCAGGTCGACCATCTGCACGTCCAGCTCTCCGCAGGCGCGGAGGAACCGGGCTGGCGAGGAGACCATCTCCTCGCTGCGCAGGACGAGCGTCGCGCCCGCCACCCAGGCCGTGAAGATCTCCTCCACGCTGATGTCGAAGACCAGGCTGCTGAACTGCAGGACGCGGTCCTCCGGTCCGATGCCGTAGAGGCGGCGCGCGGTCTCGGCGAAGCTGGCCAGGGCCGCGTGGCTGATCAGCACGCCCTTGGGCGTGCCCGTGGAGCCCGAGGTGAAGAGGACGTAGGACAGGCTCTCGGGCACGGCCCAGGGAGCCGGGTCGCGGTCATCGCGGCCGTCCTCCGGCGACTCGGGAGCGAGCCCGCGCAGGACCACGACCTCCCCACCGAAGGCGGCTGGAAGCACCGCGGGCCGCTCGTCGCGGGCCAGCACCACCGAGATTCCGGAGCCCTGCACGATGGCCTCCAGGCGGCCGGGCGGCAGGGCGGGGTCCAGGGGCATGTAGGCCGCGCCGGCCTTGTGCGCGCCCAGCACGCCCACCACGAACTCGGGGCTGCGCTCGGCCCAGATCCCCACGATCGAGTCGGTGCGCACGCCGAGCCGGCGCAGGCGGTGGGCGAGACGGTTGGCCCGGCGGTTGAGCTCTGCATAGGTCAGGACTTCGCTCCCGTCCGCGATCTCCAGGGCGACGGCGTCCGGCCGTAGCGCGGCCCAGCGCTCGAAGCGCTCGTGAACGAGCCCATCCGGTTCCGCTTCGCGCTCGCCGGGCCGGTTCCAGTCCACCAGGATCTGGGACGTCTCCCCGGAGGAGAGCAGGGGCAGCTCGGAGAGGCGGCGGCCGGGGTCGGCCGCCCCGGCGGCGAGCAGCCGTTCCATGTGCCGGAACATCCTGGCCACGGTCGAGGCGTCGAAGAGGTCCGTGCTGAGCTGCAGCAGGCCGCCCAGCGCGTCCCCCTCCTCCCACATCCAGAAGGCGAGGTCGCCGTTGCTCCGGGCGTGCTGCGTCAAGCCCACGGGCTCGAGAGTGAGGCCCGGGGCCTCGATCGTCGGCACGGCGAAGTTCTGCAGACCGAACATCACCTGGAACAGGGGACCGCGGGACAGGTCGCGCCCGGTCTCCAACTCGTCGAGAAGGCTCTCGAAGGGGATCTCCTGGTTCTCGAAGGCTTCCAGGGCCATCTCCCGCACCCGGGCCAGGAGCTCCCGGAAGGAGGGATCGCCGGAGAGGTCCACGCGAAGAACCAGGGTGTTGACGAAGAAGCCGATGAGGCGCTCCAGCGCTGGCTGCGGCCGGTTGGCCACGAAGGTGCCGACGTTCAGGTCCTCCTGCCCGGTGTAGCGGGAGAGCAGTGAGGCATAGGCGGCGAAAAGGGTCATGAACAGGGTGACCCCCTCGCGGCCCGCAAGCCTGCGGACCTCCGCGGTTCCGGCGGCGGGAAGAGTCGCGGGCACCATCTCGCCGTGCGGGCTCAGCCGGGCCGGCCGCGGCCGGTCCGTGGGCAGGTCGAGCACCTGCGAGGCTCCAGCGAGCCGCTCCTTCCAGCGCTCGAGCTTCGCCTGCATCGCGGGGCTCTGCAGCCACTCGTGCTGCCAGGCGGCGTAGTCCACGTACTGCACCGGCAGGGCCGGCAGCTCCGCGGGCACGCCCGACACCTCCGCCCGGTAGAGGGCGGAGAGCTCGCGCAGGAACACTCCCGTGGAGAAGCCGTCGAAGACGATGTGGTGGAACGTGAGGGCCAGCAGGTGCTCGCGCGCGCCCAGGCGGATCAGCAGGGCACGGAGCAGCGGCCCGCGGGTCAGGTCGAACGGCCGGTCGGACTCCGCGACCGCCGCGCGCAGGGTCGAGGCCTCCCGCTCCGCCTCCGTCATTGTTGACAGGTCCAGGACAGGCAGGGGGAGCTCGATCGACGGCGCGACGACCGCAACAGGCCGGCCACCCGCGGAGGCGAACGTAGTGCGCAGGGTCTCGTGCCGGTGGACCAGGGCGCGCAGGGCCCCCTCCAGGGCATCGATCTGGAGATCGCCTTCCAGGCGCACGGTGAGCGGCAGGTTGTAGTCCACCGACTCGGGCTCGAGCTGCACCAGGAACCACTGGCGGAGCTGGGAGGCGGACAGGGGGAGGTCACCCTGGCGCGGCACGGGCCGGAGGATCGAGCCGGCGGCCGGCGAGGAGGAGGCGGCCGCCACCACCCCGGCCAGGGCGTCGAGCGTGGGCGCCTGGAACACGGCGCTCAGGGGGACCTCCGCGCCGAAGGCTTCGCGGACCCGGGACACGAGCTGGGAGGCGAGGAGGGAATGGCCGCCGAGCTCGAAGAAGCTGTCCTGACCGCCCACGCGCTCGACACCCAGGAGGCCGCTCCAGATCGCGGCCAGAGCCTCGCCTGTGGGTGTCGAGGGCGGTGCCCAGGGTGCGGAGCGCTCGGCCGCGGCCTCCTCCAGGGGAAGGGCGCGGCGGTTCACCTTGCCGTTGGGGGTGCGCGGCAGCTCGTCCAGGATCACGAACGCGGAGGGCACTGCCGGGCCTGGCAGGCGCGCGAGCAGGAAATCCCGCAGCTCCCGGGGAGAGGGCCTCTCCCCGCGGGGGGTGACGAAGGACACCAGGTGCCGCTCCCCCAGGGAATCGCCCCGCACCGCGACCACGGCCTCGCGGACCCCCGGATGGCGCGCGAGGACCGCCTCGACCTCCCCGAGCTCGATGCGGAAGCCTCGCACCTTGACCTGATGGTCCACCCGGCCCAGGAAGTGAAGGTTCCCGTCCGGCAGCCAGCGCACGAGGTCGCCGGTGCGGTAGAGCCGCCCCCCGGTCTCGCCGCTGAAGGCATCGGGAACGAAGCGCTCCGCCGTGAGGTCCGGCCGTCCCAGATAACCGCGGGCGAGGCCGTCGCCGCCGAGGTGGAGGTCGCCCGGCACCCCCGGAGGCACCGGCAGGCCGCCGCGGTCCAGCACCCAGGCCCGGGTGCCCGCGATCGGCCGGCCGATGGACGGCGCCGCCGTGCCACGCCGGATCTCCGCGAAGGTCGAGTAGGTCGTGTCCTCGCTCGGGCCGTAGAGGTTCATGACCCGCACCCCGGCGGGGATCTCGTCCACCAGGGTGCCGGGCAGGGCCTCGCCGGCCAGGTTGACCGTGCGCACCGACGAGGGCACGCCGCCGGTGCGCACCAGCTCCGCCATGGCGGAGGGGACCGTGTTGACCAGGGTCACCTCACCGGCCGCGGGCAGCTGCGGCAGCTCCAGGGCGTTGGCCGCCAGGACCACGGCGCCGCCCCGCGACAGAGGCACGAAGATCTCGAAGACCGAGAGGTCGAAACAGATCGAGGTCGAGGCGAGCACGCCCGCCAGGTCCTCGTCCGGGAACACGCCCGACGCCCAGCGCACCATGGCCGCGGCGCTGCGGTGGGCGATGGCAACTCCCTTGGCCCGGCCGGTGGAGCCCGAGGTGTAGATGAGATACGCCAGATCCTCCGGAACGGCCAGCGCCGACGGGCGCGCCGACGGAACGTCCATCTCCGGGCCGTCCAGCAGCACGACGTGGGCGCCGTGCTCGGGAAGGACCGGCAGGACATCCTCCGTGGCGACCAGCACCGGCACCCGGGCGTCCTCCAGGGTGAAGGCGAGGCGCTCCCGCGGGTACTCGGGATCGAGGGGCACGTAGGCACCCCCGGCCTTCAGGATGCCAAGGACGCCCGCGACGAGCTCCGGCGTGCGGGGCGAGCAGAGGCCGACCCGGACCTCGGGCCCCACGCCCAGACCGCGCAGCAGGGCGGCCAGGCGGTCCGACCGCTCATCCAGCTCGCCGTAAGTGAGGCGCCGCTCGCCCCAGACCAGCGCCAGGGCGGCGGGAGCCTCCGCAGCGCGGTCCATGAAAGCCTCGTGCAGCAGAGCCGGGGAGGCCTCGGGAGACGGGGTGCCGCTCCACTCCAGGAGCAGGTCTACCTCCTCCGGCGCGAGCAGGCCGATCTCCGCCACCCGCTCCTCCGGCCGGGCGGCCACGGCGGCCAGGAGGTTGCTCAGGTGCCCGGCGAAACGCCGCACGGTGTCGCGCTCGAAGAGATCGGTGTTGTACTCGATCTCACCGGCGAAGCCCTCCTCTCCGAGGTCGGTCAAGGTCAGGCCCAGGTCGAACTTGGCGATCTCGAACGCGGAATCAATCCGGCCGACCTCCAGGCCGGGCAGCTTGAGGCTCCGGGTCTCCCCCTCCTCCAGGCTGAACAGCACCTGGAAGATCGGATGGCGGGAGAGGTCGCGATCGAGGCTCAGCTCGTCGACTAGCCGCTCGAAGGGCACGTCCGCATGGTCGTAGGCCTCCAAGGCCGTGCTCCGCACCCGGCCCAGGAGCTGGGCGAACGAGGGATTGCCGCTGAGGTCGGCGCGCAACGGGAGCAGGTTCACGAAGAATCCGATGAGCCCGCGCACCTCCGGCTGCTCGCGATGGGCCACGGGCGAGCCCACGACCAGGTCATCCTGGCCGGTGATGCGGTGGAGCAGGCTCTGCCAGGCAGCGAGCAGCAGCATGAACAGGGTGGCGTTGTGCTCCCGCGCCAGCGCCCGCAGGGCTGCGGCCACGCCGGGCGGTACGGCCACCGGCACGCTGTCGCCGTGGAAGGTCTGAACCGGCGGACGGGGCCGGTCGGTCGGCAGCTCCAGGGTGGCCAGGCCGGCGAGCTGCCTGGTCCAGAAGGAGAGGCGGCCGGCTAGCAGGTCCTCGGGCCACGCCCGCTGCCAGACGGCGTAATCCGCGTACTGGACCGGCAGGTCCGGCAGGCTGGCTGCAACACCGGTGACCGCCGCCTCGTAGAGGGCCGACAGCTCGTCCAGAAGGATCGGCTCGGACCAGCCGTCGGACGCGATGTGGTGCAGGGTGAGGAACAGCAAGTGATCCTCCGCCCCCAGACGCGCAAGCCTCGCCCGGAAGGGGGGCACGGACGACAGGTCGAACGGCCGCGCCGCCTCTTCCCCGGCCGCGCGCTCCAAGTCTCCCTCGGCGAGGTCTTCCAGCGTCCGGGTAACCGGCTCCGGGGGGAGGATCTCCTGCCAGGGCCGGCCGTCTCTCTCGACGAAGCGGGTGCGCAGCACCTCGTGCCGCTCCACCAGCATGCCGAGGGCGTACTCCAGCGCCGCGACGTCGAGCGCGCCCCGCAGGCGGAACGCGTAGGGGATGTGGTAGGCCGCGCCGGCCGGCGTCAGGCGCTCCACCAGCCAGAGCCGCTGCTGCGGGAACGAGAGAGGCAGGAGCCCGCTCCGCTGTACCGGCGGGATGGGCCGGATGGCGTTCTTCCGGAACGTCCTCCGGATCTCCTCCATGGACGCGGCGCCGCCGCCGGCAGCCAGGTCCAGGGCCGCGGCCAGCTCGCCCAGGACCGGAGCCTGGAAGACCGCACGCAGCGGCATCTCCACATGGAAGGACTCGCGGATGCGCGCCACGAGCTGGGTGGCGAGGAGGGAATGGCCGCCCAGATCGAAGAAGCTGTCGTGGATGCCAACGTGGTCCACTCCCAGGATCTCGCGCCAGAGCGCGGCCAGGGCCTGCTCGGTGGGCGTGCTCGGAGCGGCGCCCTCGTCCGTCTCGCCGTGATCCCACTGGGGCGCCGGCAGGGCGTTGCGGTCGAGCTTGCCGTTCGGCGTGACCGGCAGGGCTTCCAGCTCCACGAACGCGGCAGGGACCATGTAGTCCGGCAGCGACTGGCGGAGGAAATCCCTCAGGTCAGGGAGCTCCCCGCCCGCCGGTACGACGTAGGCGACGAGCCGCTTGTCGCCGGGCACGTCCTCCCGCGCCAGCACCACGGCCTCGCGCACGCCGGCGTGGCGCGCCAGGGCCACCTCGATCTCGCCCAGCTCGATGCGGAAGCCGCGGATCTTGACCTGATGATCGACCCGGCCAAGGAACTCCAGGTTGCCGTCCGGGAAGCAGCGGGCGCGGTCGCCGGTGCGGTAGAGGCGGGCGCCAGGCTTTCCGAAGGGATCGGGGATGAAGGCCGCCGCGGTCAGGTCCGGCTGGTGAGCGTAGCCCACGCACAGGCAGTCGCCGCCGATGTAGAGATCGCCCGGCACGCCGACCGGACAGGGATTCAAACCCTGATCGAGCACGTGGTACTGCGCATTCGGCATGGGCCGGCCGTACGGGATGCTCGGCCACTCCGGGTCCACCTCGCCGACCGGGTACCAGTTCGACCAGACCGTGGCCTCGGTGGCGCCGCCGAGGCTCGTGACCTCCGCGCGCGGGAACGCGGCCCGCACCCGGTCCGGCAGAGTCACCGGGATCCAGTCGCCGGACAGCATCACGCGTCGCAGGCGGCTGTGGACCGCGGGCTCGGACGGGAACAGCGGGGCGAGCCGCACCAGCGCGGCCGGCGCCGAGTCCCAGATCGTGACCGGCTCCTCCAGGAGGATGCGCATCAGCCGCTCCGCGTCACGGAGATCCTCCTCGGACGCCACGTGCACGCAGCCGCCCGCGGCCAGCACGCCGAAGATGTCCCACACCGACAGGTCGAAGCAGATCGAGGTCACGAACAGCACCCGGTCGGACGAGCTCAGACCGAAAGCCGGGTTGATCCAGGTGATCAGGTTCGCCACGGGCCGGTGCTGGACCACGATCCCCTTGGGCTGGCCCGTCGAGCCCGAGGTATGGATGACATAGGCCAGGTCCTCCGGAGCCGCGACCGGAGCGGGCCGGTCCGCGGAAGAACGCTCCACATGCCACGAGGTCAACAGCGCCCTGCTGCGCTCCTGGAGGCGGGTGAGCACCACGTCGTAGCGGAAGCGCAGCTCGTTGTCGAAGCCCGTCTCGCGGTGATGGACCGTGGCCCCCAGGTCGCGGAAGAACTCCTCGTCCACGCTCAGGACCTTGTGCGGGTGGCGGGCGTCGGGCACGTCCGCGATCACCACGGCGCCGCCCGACGCGAGCAGCCGCCCGGCGAGCCGGATCACCCGCTCCAGGTAGAGCGGACCCGGGAAGAACTGCGCCGTGCTGGCGATCAGCACCAGGTCGAACGAGCCCTCGGCCCAGCCCTCGATCTCGTGCGCGAATCCGACCGGCAGCTCGACCTCGACGTCCAGCTCCGCGGCGTGGGCGCGGTTGCGCTCCTGCGTGAGCGGCGACGGGTCGAGGCCCACGAAACGGGCCACCCGCGGCGCGATCTCCCACATCAGGAGGCCCGAGCCGCAGCCGATCTCCAGCACCCGCCTGTCCGGCCCGATCCAGGGTTCGGCCAGCGAGAGCACCCGGTCGCGGTACTCGTCCACCTCGGCCTCGGAGAACGGCTCGCCCGTGAAGCTGCTCACGAAGCCGCCGGCCGTGACCCGGTCCACGGCCCGCTCCGCCACCAGGTCGAACACGGCCCGCACACTCCCCGCGTCCACAGGCTCGGGAGCCGGCTCCGGAGCTTCGACATCCAGGCAGACCACGCCGGAGAGCGCGGGCAGGCGCCACAGCATCTCCAGGACCCGGCCCAGATGGGCCGAGCGGGTCAGGATCGCCGGCGCCTCCGTGTCCCGGAGGATCGCCTCGACGCGGTCGGCGGGCCAGGCGGAGTCGAGGGGCACGTAGTAGCCCCCTGCCTTGAGCACGGCGATCACACCGGCGACCAGGTCCAGAGAGCGCTCCATCCAGATGCCCACGGGAGTGCCGCGGCGAACCCCGCGCTCCCGCAGCAGGTGCGCGATCCGGTTCGCCCGCTCCTCGAGCCCGGCGTAGGTGAGCTCCCGGCCTTCCCACACCGCGGCCAGCGCCTCGGGGACGCGGTCCGCCGCGGCCTCGAAGAACTGGTGCATCAGAGTCTCCGCGGGGAAGGGAGCGGCCGTGTCGTTCCACTCGTCCAGCACCTGGTGCCGCTCCGCCGGGGACAGCATCTCCAGCTCCGAAAGCCTGCGGCCGGGCTCCACGGCCGACTCCAGCAGACGGACGAACTGGCCGGCCAGCCGGGCTACCGTGGGGCGGTCGAACAGATCGGAGCTGTACTCGATCCAGCCGCCGAGCCAGTCACCCTCATCGAACAGGCCGAGGGTCAGGTCGAACTTGGCCACGGAGCCCCAGAGCGTGAGCGGCTCCACCTCCAGATTCCGGAGGACCGGCACGGGCAGCGGGGTGTGCAGCGAGAACATGACCTGCACCAGGGCCTGGCGGCTCAGATCGCGCTCCAGCCCGAGCTCGTCGATGAGGCGTTCGAACGGCACGTCCGCGTGGTCGTAGGCCTCCAGGGACGTGCTCCGCACCCGCTCCAGCAGCTCGCCGAACAGCGGATCGCCGCCACAGTCCGTGCGCAGGGCGAGCATGTTCACGAAGAACCCGATCAGCCCCTCGACCTCGGGCCGGTTCCGATTCGCCACCGGCGAGCCGATGGCCACGTCGGTCTGGCCGGTGAGGCGGTGGAACAGCGCCTGCCAAGCCGCGAGCAGCGTCATGAACAGGGTCGACCGCTGGGCGCGGGACAGTTCGCGCACCGCGTCCGTGAGGGCTGGAGGCACCGTGACCTCGACCGTCTCACCCCGGAACGTCTGCACCGGCGGCCGGGCGCGGTCCGTGGGCACCTCCAGGTTGGCCAGCCCGGCCAGCCGGCGGGACCACCACTCGACCTGACCTGTCAGCACCTCCTCCGGCCACGACCGCTGCCAGACCGCGAAGTCGGCGTATTGGACGCGCAGCTCCGGCAGCGGGGACCCGTCGTAGAGCGCCGACAGCTCCCGGTCGAGGATCTCGTCGGACCAGCCGTCCGAGGCGATGTGGTGCAGGGTCAGGAGCAGCGCGTGCTCCTCGCGCCCCAAGCGGACGATCCCGGCCCGCATCAACGGTCCGCGGGAGAGCACGAAGGGCCTCTCCGCCTCCTCTCTGCCGATCCGGGCCAGCTCCCGCTCCCGGCTCTCCGGGGGCAGGCCGGAGAGGTCCACGAGCGGCACCGCGAGCGCTCCGGAGGACAGGATCTCCTGCCAGGGCTGGCCGTCCACCTCCACGAAGCGGGTGCGGAGAACCTCGTGCCGGTCCACGATGCCCGAGAGCGCCCCGGCCAGGGCCGCCACGTCCAGGGGGCCGCGCAGGGCGTAGGCCGCCGGGATGTTGTAGGTGTGGCTGTCCGGCGCCAGCCGGTCCATGAACCAGAGGCGCTGCTGCGGGAAGGACAGGGGGAGCAGCCCGTCCCGGGGGACCGGCACGAGCGGCGGCAGGAGAGCCGCCGTGCCCCGGCGCGCCGCGGCCGCGGCCCGGGCCAGCGCCGACACCGTGGGCGCCTCGAACAGGACCTGGAGCGGCAGGTCGACACCGAGTGCCTCCCGCATGCGCGACAGCACGCGGGTCGCCAGGAGCGAGTGGCCTCCCAGATGGAAGAAGTTGTCGCCCGGCTGGATGGACGGGCGGCCCAGCACCTCCTCCCAGAGACCGGCCAGGAGCTCCTCGACCGGGTCGTCGAAGCCGCCCGCGCCCGCGGAGGGTGGGGCGATGCGCGACAGCGCCTGCCGGTCCACCTTGCCGCTGGCGTTGAGGGGCAGGGCCGGGAGGGGTACGAAGGCGGCGGGGACCATGTAATCCGGCAGACTCCGGCGCAGGAACACGGCCAGGTCCGCCGCCTCCCCTTCGCCGGCAACATAGGCGACGAGAGTGCCGTCCTGGACGAGCACGGCCGCCTCGCGCACCCGCGGGTGGCGGGCCAGGGCGGTCTCGATCTCGCCCAGCTCGACCCGGTATCCCCGCAGCTTGACCTGCTGGTCGATCCGGCCCAGGAACTCCAGCTCGCCGTCGGGCAGGAAGCGGACCAGGTCGCCCGTGCGGTACAGGCGCTCTCCGTTCCCGACTGGATCGGGGACGAAGCGCTCCGCCGTCAGGCCGGGCCGGCCGAGATAGCCGCGGGCCAGCCCCGCGCCGCCCACGAGAAGCTCTCCGGGTACTCCGGGCGGCACCGGATGCAGGGCCCGGTCCACGACGAAGAGCCGGGCGCCGTCGACGGGCCGGCCGATGGACGGGGCACGGCCGGACCGGGAGGAGGGAGCCACCACGCCCGACGTGGAGACCACCGCGGCTTCGGTGGGTCCGTAGTTGTTCACCAGGACGAACGGCAGGGAGGGCGGGGGCGGCTGGTGCAGCCGGTCGCCGCCGGTCAACAGGACCCGCATCTCCGTCGCTCGCGGCCAGTCCAGGGTCTGGACCGCCTCGGCCAACGGCGTGGGGAGGAACGTCGCCGTCACCCCCTGTTCCACGAGCCAGTCGCGCACGGCCTCGGGCGAGGTGCGGACCTCCTCGGGCACCACGTGCAGGCTCGCGCCCGCGGCGAGGACGGGCCACACCTCCCAGGCCGAGGCATCGAAGCCCACGCCGGCGATGAGGGCGGAGCGGTCGGCCGGGGTGAGCCCGAAAGCGCGCACGTGCCACGCCACCAGGTTGCGCAGCGAGCCGTGGGAGATCTCGACACCCTTCGGCCGTCCGGTCGAGCCGGAGGTGTAGATCACGTAGGCCAGGTTGGCGGCAAGAGGCTCCGGCCCCGCGAGGGGTGCTTCTCCCTCCTCGTCCGGGGAGACGAGGCGGATCTCCAGCGGCTTGGCGAGATGGTCCAGGAGCCCGGGGCGGGCCAGCGCGACCCGCACTCGCGAGTCCTCGAGCTGGAAGGCCAGCCGCTCCTCGGGATGGGCCGGATCGAGCGCCACGTAGGCGCCTCCGGCCTTGAGCACGGCCAGCACCGAGACCACCAGCTCGGACGAGCGCTCCAGGCAGACGCCGACGCGCGTCTCCGGCGCGACGCCCAGCTCCCGCAGACGCCGGGCCAGGAGAGTCGCCCAGCGGTCGAGATCAGCATAGGTAAGGCGCCCAACCGCCGGTGCTCCGGGCTGCCGGCGCGCCTGCTCCTCGAACAGGCGATGGACCAGCCCTTCCGGCGCGGGTCCGGCCAGGGTTGCGCTCCACTCCAGGAGCTGCCGGCGCTCGGCGTCCGTGAGCAGGGGGATCTCGGTGAACGGCAGGTCGGGCGAGGCCAGGGCTGCGGCGGTCAGCAGCTCGAAGTGGGCCAGGAAGCGGTCGATCGTGCCGGCGTCGAACAGGTCGGTGCTGTACGCGCACCCGCCGCGCAGCTCCGAGCCATGGTCCTCGAGCTCCAGCTCCAGGTCGAACTTCGCGGTCCCGCTGTGGAAGTCGGGTGCGGACGCCTCGATCCCGGGCAGCGCCGGCAGGATGCGCGCTTGGTCGAAAACCTGGAACGAGACCTGGAACACCGGGTTGCGGCTCAGGTCCCGCACCGGGTTCAACTCCTGAACCAGCCGGTCGAACGGCAGATCCTGGTGGGCCAGAGCCGCGAGCAGCGTCTCCCGGGTCCGCTCCACCAGATCGCGGAAGGTCGGCCGGCCTGCGAGATCGGCGCGCAGCGCCAGCATGTTGACGAACATGCCGATCAGACCGCCCAGCTCGGAGGTCCCGCGGCCGGCGACGGGAGCCCCGACCGCGAAAAGATCCTGGCCGCTATAGCGGGAAAGCAGCGCCGCGTAGGCCGGGAACAGGGTCATGAACGGCGTGGCTCCCTGCCGCACGGCAAGCTCGCGCACCCCCGCGGTGAGCGGCTCCGGCAACACCAGCGGCCGCACGTCACCGCGCGAGGTGCGCGCCGCCGGCCGCGGCCGGTCCGAGGGCAGCTCCAGTGGAGCGATCCCCTCCAGTTGATGCCGCCACCACTCGATCTCCGCGGCCAGCGTCTCCTCCAGCCGCCGGAGCTGCCACACGGCATAGTCGGCGTACTGCAAGGGCAGCTCCGGCAGCGCGGCGGGCCGGCCCTCGCGGGCGGCGGCGTACGCCGCGGACAGGTCCTCCCAGAGAATGGCCTCGGACCAGCCGTCGAAGACGATGTGATGAATGGTCACGAGCAGGACATGCTCGCTGGAAGACACGGCGACCAGGCAGGCGCGCAGGAGCGGGTCGCGGGCCAGGTCGAACGGCCGGCGCGCCTCCGCGCGTCCGCAGCGCTCCAGCTCGCGCTCGCGGACTCCGGCCGGGAGGGCGGACAGGTCGATCCGCGGCAGGACGAAGGGTCGCGGGGGAAGGATCTCCTGCCGGGGCTCGCCGTCGACCTCCGGGAAGCGGGTCCGCAGTGCCTCGTGCCGACTCGTCAGGGCGCTGAATGCCGCTTCCAGGGCCATGGGATCGAGCGGACCGCGCAGGGCCGCCGCAGCCGCAATGGCGTAGGCCGGCTGGCCGGGCTCCAGGCGATCGAGGAACCAGAGGCCCTGCTGGGCCGGAGAGAGCGGCAGGCGCCCCTCGCGGGGGACCGGCTCCAGGGACGGGCCGGAGCGCTCCGGCTCCTGCCGGGCGGCGTCCACGGCGCGGGCCAGGGCGAGGACGGTGGGATCGGCCAGGAGCACGGAGAGCGGTACGTCCACTCCGAGGAGATCCTGCACACGGGCCAGGACGCGCACGCCGAGCAGGGAGTGGCCGCCCAGCGCGAAGAACGAGTCGTGGACCCCGACGCGCTCGTAGCCCAGAGCCTCGGCCCACACGCGGACCAGCGTCTCCTCGGTCGGCGTGCGGGGGGCGACGTAGCTCTCCGCCAGCTCGCCCGCAGCCGCCTGCGGCTCGGGCAGGGCGCGGTAATCCACCTTGCCGTTGGGAGTCAGCGGCAGCTCCGCCAGGGTCACGAAGGCGGAGGGGACCATGTGCTCCGGAAGCGTGCCGTGCAGCGACTCGCGGAGTTGGGCCGCGGTCGGCGGCTCTTCGGACGAGGCTGGCAGGATCCAGGCCACGAGGCGCCGTCCTCCGGCGCCGTCGGGCCGGGTGTCGACCACTGCCTCGCGCACGGCCGGGTGCCGGGCGAGGGCAGCCTCGATCTCACCCGGCTCGACGCGGAAGCCGCGCACCTTGACCTGACGGTCGATGCGGCCGAGGAACTCCAGGCCCCCGTCCGGCCGGCGCCGTACCCGGTCGCCGGTGCGATAGAGGCGCGCTCCTGGCTCCGTGGAGAACGGGTCCGGCAGGAACCGTTCCGCCGTCACGTCCGGCCTGCCGGCATAGCCGCGCGCCAGCAGCGGACCTCCCAGGCAGAGCTCTCCGGCGACCCCTTCGGGAACGAGCTGTCCGTCGCGGTCGAGCACCAGGGCGGTCCGGCCCGCGAGCGGCAGACCGATCGGAACCGCTCCGGCGGCGACTTCCCCCTCGACTTCGAGGATCGTCGCAGTGATCACGCCCTCGGTCGGGCCATAGCCGTTCAGCAGCCGCAGCTCGCCCAGCGGCGAGCGCCGCCACCGGCGCAGGGCCTCGCCGGACATCGCCTCTCCGCCGAAGAACACGAGGCGGAGAGCCAAGCCCGGCGGCACGCCGGCGCGCTCGCACTCCGCCGCCCAGGCGTGCCAGTAGGCCGTCGGCAGGTTGACCACGGTCACGCCGAGCTCCGCGACGCGTTCGAGGAACACGGCCGGCTGCCACAGCTCGGCCTCGCGCAGGACCACCGCGGCGCCCGACACCAGCGGCGAGAGGATCTCCTCCAGCGACATGTCGAAGCTCGGGGAGGAGAACTGGAGGAAGCGGTCCCCCTTGCCCAGGCCGACCTTGCGGGCAACGATCTCCAGATGCGCGGCCGCCGGTCCGTGCGGAACGCCGACCCCCTTGGGCTGGCCGGTCGAGCCCGAGGTGTAGATCAGATAGGCCAAGCTCTCCGGCAGGACTCCGGGCGCCGGCTCCTCCTCTGCGTCCTCCTCCCCGGACAGAGGCCCCCCGGGAGCGTCGAGCGCCACGGCCGCGGGTCCGTCCAGGGGGAGAGCCGGCAGCGAACGGGACGAAGCCAGTACCAGCGGCGCGCCGGAGTCCTCCAGCATGAAGGCCAGGCGGTCCGCCGGGTAGGCCGGATCGAGCGGAAGGTAGACCCCGCCCGCCTTGAGCACGCCGAGGAGCGCGATCACCAGCTCCGGGGAGCGCTCCAGGCAGACCCCCACCGGCACCTCCGGACCGACGCCATGCCCGGCGAGGAAGCGGGCCAAGCGGCCGCTCGCCCGGTCGAGCTCGCCGTAGGTGAGCCGCTCTCCCGCGGCGCTCAGGATGGCAACGGCCTCCGGCGTCCGCCGCGCCTGGGTCTCGAACAGGCGGTGCACCGCCGTGGCGCCGGCCGGTATGGACAGAGCGCCGGGCGCGCCTGCGTGCTCCAGGATCGACTGGATCTCCGTCTCCGAGAGCAGGGACAGCTCGGCCACCGGTACGCCGGGAGCCGCGGCGGCCGCGGCCGTCAGGCGGACGAAGTGCCTGCAGATACGGTCGACCGTGGCGGCGTCGAACAGGTCCGTGCTGTACTCACATTCGGCGAGGAGAAGGCCGTCGTGCTCCTCCAGCCCGAAGGAGAGATCGAACTTCGCCGTGCCGATATGAAGGTCGTACTCCGCGGCCTCAATGCCAGGAAGCGCGGGCAGGGGCCGTGCTTCGTTCGCGACCTCGAAGAAGACCTGGAACACCGGGTTGCGGACCGGGTCGCGTTCCGGATTCAGCTCCTTGACCAGCCGGTCGAAGGCGAGCTCCTGGTGGGCGGAGGCGGCGAGCATCGATTCCCGCGTCCGCTCCAGCAGCTCGTGGAACGTCGGACGCCCGGAGAGGTCGGCGCGCAGAGCCAGCGGATGGACGAAGTAACCAATCAGCCCCTCCAGCACTGAGAGCCCGCGGCCGGAGAAGGGCGCACCCACCGCGAAGCTGTCCTGCCCACCGTAGCGGGAGAGCAGGGCGGAGAGGGAGGCGAGCAGCGCCATGAACGGCGTCACACCCGTAGCGCGGGCGAGGGCACCGACGGCGGCGGCGGTCGCCCGCGGGAAACTCCAGCGCCGCATGGCACCGCGGAAAGCCGGAACCGACGACGACGCGGGCCGCGGCCGGTCCGTGGGCAGCTCGAGCGTCTCGATCCCCCGCAAGTAGCGGAGCCACCAATCGAGCTCGTCCCTCTCCGTTTCCTGGTTCCGGCGCAGCCGCCAGACAGCGTAGTCGGCGTACTGCAGCGGCAGCTCGGGGAGCGGATCAGGCTGCCCTTCCCGCGCGGCGGCGTAAAGAGTCGAGAGCTCGCGCCAGAAGACTTCCTCGGACCAGCCGTCGAACACGATGTGGTGCACGGTGAGCGACAGAGCGTGCTCCGGCGCGTCCGGGAGCAGGCCGAGGCGGATCAGGATGGCTCGCAGGAGCGGCCCGCGCCGCAGGTCGAAGCCCTGCCGCGCCAGCAGGAGGGCGACCCGCTGCAGCTCCTCCTCCGCGCCCACCGTGCCGCGCAGCGCGGAGAGGTCGACCAGCGGCAGCGCCACCGGTGACGGCGGCCGGATCTCCTGCCTGGGGCTCCCTTCCACCTCGGGGAACGAAGTGCGCAGGGCCTCGTGCCGGCGGAACACCGCGGAGATCGCTCCGGCGAGAGCGCCGGGGTCCAGCGGGCCGCGCAGGAGCACGACATTCGGGATGTTGTACAAAGGTCCGCCCGGCACGAGCCGGTCGAGGAGCCAGGGCCCCTGCTGGACCGGGGCGAGCGGCAGCACGCCCTCCCGGCCGACCCTGGGGAGCCGGGCTCCCTCCGCCTCGGTCCTGGGGCCGAGCGCCTCGATGGCCTCGGCAAGCCCAGCGATGGTCGGGGCAGCGAAGATCGCACGAAAGGGCAGGTCGATGCCGAAGGCGTCGTAGATCCGGGCGAGGATGCGGGTGGCGAGAAGAGAGTTCCCGCCGATCTCGAAGAAGCTCTCGTGGATGCCGGCCGGCTCCCCCAGCGCCTCGGCCCAGAAGCCGGCCAGGGTCTGCTCCACGGGCGTCCGCGGCGCGACGTAGTCTGCGGCCGACCTCTCCTTCCTCTCCGGCTCGGCAAGGGCCTTGCGATCCACCTTGCCGTTGAGCGTGCGCGGCATCGTCTCCAGGAAGACCCACTCCGCGGGCACCATGTAGGAGGGCAGGGTACCCAACAGGAGCTCGCGCAGCTCGGCCGGCGCGGGAGCGGGAGCATCGGTGGCCACATAGGCGACCAGCCGCGCGTCACCGCCCTTGCCCCACGCCTTGACCACCGCCTCGCGTACGGCGGGGTGGCGGACCAGCACGGCCTCGATCTCGCTCGGCTCGATGCGCAGGCCGCGGAGCTTGATCTGGTGGTCGGCGCGGCCGAGGAAATGGAGGTTGCCGTCCGGCAGCTCCCGGGCCAGGTCGCCGGTGCGGTAAAGGCGGTCGCCGGGCCGGCCCGGGAAAGGGCTGGGGACGAACCGGTCGGCCGTGAGGTCGGGACGGTCGAAGTAGCCGCGCGCCAGTCCCACGCCGCCCAGGTAGATCTCGCCGGTCTCCCCGGGCGCGACCGGGCGGCCCGATTCGTCCAGCAGCCAGGCCTGCGAGCCGTCGAGGGACTTGCCGATGGGCGGCTCGCCCGGTTCGTCCCGCCCGATCAGGGCCCCGGTGGAGTAGGTCGTGTCCTCCGAAGGGCCGTACAGGTTGAAGACTTTCAGGATCGCGGTGCTCTCGTAGATCGCGCGCGCCAGGGGGCCGGGCAGCGCCTCGCCGGCGAGATTGACCACTCGGACCGAGGGGGGCACTCCGCGCTCGCGCACCAGCTCGGCCATGACCGAGGGGCCGGTGTTGATCAGCGTCACCTCGCGGGCCGCGGCCAGGCGCGGCAGCTCCAGACCGTTGCCGGCGACGATCACCCGGGTGCCCGCGGCGAGGGGCACGAACATCTCGAAGACCGAGAGGTCGAAGCAGAGGGTCGTGGCGAACAGCACGCCCGCGAGGTCCTCCGGGGAGAACACCCGAAGGGCCCAGCGCACCAGCGCCACGGCATTCTCGTGTGCGATGGCGACTCCCTTGGGCCGCCCGGTCGAGCCGGAGGTGTAGATGAAGTACGCCAGGTTCTGCGCCAGCACGCCGGCCTGCGGCCGCTCCGCGCCATGACCCTCGATCCGCGGCGCGTGGGCGTCGAGGAGGACCAGGCTCGCCTCATGCGCGGGCAGCACCCCCTGCAGGCTCTCCTGGGTGACGATCACGGGCACCCGGCTGTCCTCCAGGAGGAACGCCAGGCGCTCGACCGGATAGGTCGGATCCATGGGCACGTAGGCGCCGCCCGCCTTGAGCACGCCGAGGATGCCCACCAGGAGCTGCTCGGTGCGCTCCAGGCAGACCCCGACCCGCGACTCCGGACCCACACCCAGCGACCGCAGATGCCAGGCGAGCCGGTTCGCCCTTGCCTCCAGCTCGCCGTAGGTCAGGCGCGTTCTGCCCGCCACGACGGCCACGGAATCCGGCGAGCGGTCGGCCTGCTCCTCGAACAGCCCGTGCAGCAGAGCGGAGCCCGGGCTGCGCCGGCCGGCGGCGAAGTCCGACTCCTCGGTCTCGGAGACAATGGAGGCGGTGCGGTTGACAACGGTTCTTTCCATATCCTTAAGCTCCCGCCGGTCCTCAGACCATCGCCTCGGCCTCGGCTCCGGCGCGAAGCGCCCGCTCGATCGAGGCGGACAGACGCTGTGCCAGGTGGAGGACCTGAGGCGTTGCCAGCATGGTGTAGTGATCCCCCTCTGCGGCGAGGACCTCGACCGGTTCCGAGGCGAGCTCTTCCCAGCCGTTCGTGGGGTGCCTGTCCTCGACGCCCTCGGAACGGAAGAGGACGATCCTCCCGTCGTAGGGCTGCGGCCGGTAGGACGCCAAAGCCCGCAGGTTGGCCTTGTAGACCCCGAGCAGGCGCTCGACCTTCTCGGACCGCACGTCGGCACGCAGAAGGCCCGCCTCCCGGGCCTGGGCCAGCAGCCCGGCAACCGCTTCCTCGCCCGCGAGCGGCATCTCGTCGAGCCACTCCGCATCCTGCCCCTGGAGACCGGCCTGGTCGCGCAGGAACGGCCGGAGGAGCTCGGCGTCGCTGCGCTGCGCAAGCAGGTCGACCCCGGTGGGCGCGTAGCTGTCGAGGAGGACCACCAGAGGCACCTCCCGTCCACGGGCGCGAAGCAGGCGCGCCATCTCGAAGGCCACCACGCCGCCGAAGGACCACCCGCCGAGCAGGACCGGACCGTTCGGGGCGGCGGCTTCCACCGCGGCCACGTACTCGGCCGCCATGGAGGGAACGTCCTCGAACATGCGGCCCCCCTCCAGGCCTGGGGACTGCACTCCGTAGAACGCCTGCTCCGGCCCCAGGCTGCGGGCGAGCTCGCCATACGAGAAGACCGAGCCGCCGATCGCGTGAACGCAGAAGAAAGGCGGACGGCTCCCGTTCCCGGCCTGGAGCTGGACGAGCGCCTTCGGCGCGGCGGCTTTCGGAGCCTGCGCCGGAGAGGCTCCGGCCCTGGCGCCGCGGAGGCGCTTCTCCAGCAGCTCGCGCTTGGCGGCCGAGAGATGATCGCGCCGGCCCGACAGATCCGACCGCTGCTTCGCCACGCTCTCCGACACCGCGGCGGCCGGGCGCTCGGGCTCGGCAGCCACGTGGCGGCGCTCCCCCACGCTGAGCAGCGGCACCCCGGACAGGGACTGCTCCGGACGATCGACCGCAGCGGCCAGCAGGGTCAGGAAGTTGTCGCGCCAGCGCTCCGCCGTGGCGCCGTCGAACAGCGCGGTGTTGTAGCTCAGGCCCCCCTTCATCCGCCCTCCGGACTCCCACATGCGGAGCGACAGGGCGAAGTTGATCAGGAAGCCGGCGTCCTCGTTGAGCGGCAGGACGCTCATCTCCAGCCCGGGCAGGCTCATGTCGGGCATGGGCTGGTTCTGCATGGTGAACATCACGTCCGCGAGCCCCAGCCCCTGGCGGCGGCCGGGCCGCAGCGCTTCCACCACACGCGAGAACGGAAGATCCTGGTGATCGTAGGCTTCCAGGGTCGTGGCCCGCACCCGCTCCAGCAGCTCCCGGAAGGAGAGGCCCGGCTCCACGCGGGTGCGCAGGACCAGGGTGTTGACGAAGAAGCCGATGAGATCCTCGGTCTCCGCCCGGGTGCGGCCGGCGATCGGTGCGCCCACCGCGATGTCTTCATGCCCGCTGTGGCGCTGGAGCAGTGCCTGGAACGCGGCGAGCAGCACCATGAACGGGCTCGCCCCCTGTCCCCGCGCCAGAGCTTGCAGCCCCTCGGCCAGCGGCGCGTCCAGCTCGAAGGTCAGGTCGCCGGCCTGCACGAGCTGGCCCGAATCGGGTCGGTCCGTGGGGAGGTCCAGGGGCTGGAGCCCGCCGAGCTTCCCCTTCCAATAGGCGAGCTGCCCGTCCAGCACCTCGCCGCGCAGCCACTCCCGCTGCCAGAGGGTGTAGTCCGCGTACTGGACCGGCAGCTCCGGCAGCGGCGAAGACCCGCCTGCGACGAGCGCCGGATACAACCCCGCCATCTCGCGCAGCAGGAGACCCATGGACCAGCGGTCGGAGACGATGTGGTGCATGCCGAAGAGCACCACGGAATCCGCATCCGTCAACTGCAACAGCGTGGCGCGCACCAGCGGGCCCGCGGCCAGGTCGTAGGGACGGGCCTCGTCCTCGTTCGTGCGCCGGCGAAGCTCGGTCTCGGCCACGGCCGCCGGCAGCCCCCGGAGGTCCACGACAGGCAGCGAGGGGCGCCAGTCGCGGTCGATCACCTGCACGGGCTGGCCGTGCACCGTCACAAAACGGGTGCGCAGCGACTCGTGCCGCCGCGCGATCTCCCGCAGGCAGGCCTCCAGCACGTCCACCCGCAGCTCGCCGCGCAGCCGGACCGCGGCCGGCAGGTTGTACATCGAATGGTCGCGCTCGAGCTGCTCGACGAACCAGAGCCTCTCCTGGGCGTAGGACAGGGGGATCTCGGACGGCCGGGGCATCGGACGGAGGGGCGGCGTCTTGCCCCCCTGCCGCGCCTCCTGCACCAGCCCGGCCAGCCCCGCCAGCGTCGGTGATTCGAAGAGCTGCCGCACGGGCAGCTCCACGCCGAACGCGCGGCGCAGGCGCGACACGAGCTGCGTCGCGAGCAGCGAGTGGCCGCCCAGCTCGAAAAAGCTGTCGTCCGAGCCCACTTGGGTGACACCCAGCAGCTCGGACCAGATCCCCGCGATCAGCTCCTCCATCGGGCCGCGAGGCGCCACATGCTTCCGCTCGCCAGTTGCCTGAGGCTCGGGCAGAGCCTTGCGGTCCACCTTGCCGCTCGGCGTGAGCGGGAAGGAGTCCAGGACCACGAACACCGACGGCACCATGTACTCGGGGAGCCTGCCCTTCAGGTGCTCGCGCAGATCAGCCTCGCCGTCCGCAACGATCCAGGCGACCAGCCTGTCGCCGCGCAGTCCCGCAACCGCCTGATGGACCTCGGGGTGCGCGGCGAGCGCGGCCTCGATCTCGCCCAGCTCGATGCGGAAGCCACGCACCTTGACCTGGAAGTCGATGCGGCCGAGGAACTCAATGCGGCCGTCGGGGCGCCAGCGCACGAGGTCGCCAGTGCGGTACATCCGGCCTCCGGCGAACGGATCGGGCACGAAGCGCTCCGCCGTCAGATCCGGCGCATCCAGATACCCGCGCGCCAAGCCCTCGCCGCCGATGCACAGCTCCCCGGGGATGCCTACCGGCACCGGCTCCAGCCGCCGGTCGAGCACGTAGAGGGAGGTGTTCGCGATGGCTCCGCCCACCGCGATCGAGGAGCCTTCCTCCTCTTCGGTCACCCGACGGGTGGCGGACCAGATCGTGGTCTCGGTGGGACCGTACATGTTCCAGAGCGAGCCGACGCGGGGCAGCAGCCGGGCGGCCAGATCGGACGGCAGGGCCTCACCGCCGCAGAGGGCCTTGAGGTCTCCCCCTTCCCAGCCGGCGTCGAGGAGCATGCGCCAGGTGGCGGGCGTGGCCTGCATGACCGTGGCTCCGGCGAGACGCTTCTTCAGCAGCTCCGCATCCGAGGCCTCTTCGCGGGTCGCGATCTCGACTCGGGCTCCCACGAGCAGCGGCAGCAGCAGCTCCAGGCCGGCGATATCGAAGGACAGGGTCGTGACGGCGAGGAGGACGTCGTCCGCATCCAGGCCCGGCTCGCGGACCATGGAGAGGAGGAAGTTGGCGAGGGCTCGCTGGGAGATCTGCACGCCCTTGGGACGGCCGGTGGAACCCGAGGTAAAGAGGATGTAGGCGAGGGACCCCTCCCCTACCCTCCCCTGCTCCGCAGGAGAGGGTGCCTCCACCCTCCCGATCTGAGTGAGCACGGTATGGGGACGCGCAGCCTCAAGAATGAGATTGAGGCGCTCCTGGGGGTGCGAGGGATCGAGGGGAACGTAGGCGGCGCCGCTCTTGAGGACTCCGAGGACCGCCACCAGCAGGTCCGGCGTGCGCTCCATCTGGATCCCCACCCGGGACTCGGGTCCGATCCCCTGCGAGCGCAGGTGCGAGGCCAGGCTTTCGGCGCGCTCGTCCAGCTCGGAGTAGGTGAGCCGCGTCTCGCCCTGGGAGACGGCCACGGCCTCTGGGGCGCGCTGCACCTGTTGCTCGAAGAGCGATGCCACGGTGGTCTGCGGCAACTCGGCCGCGGTCTCGTTCCATCCCTTGAGGACCTGCCGGCGCTCAGCTCGGCTCAGCAGCGCCAGCTCTGAGACCCTGCCGCTGGGGTTCGTGACCGCGCTCTCCAGCAGGGTGCGGAAGTGCTCCAGCAGGCGATACGCCGTGGCCTCCTCGAAGAGGGCGGTGTCGATCTCCAGGAAGCCGCCGAGGCGACCGTCCGGCCTTTCCATGAAGTAGAGCGAGAGATCGAACTTGGACGTGCCGCTCTCCAGCTCCAGGGGTTCGAGCAACAGGTTCGGCAGAACCAGCGGCTCGAAGGGCGCGTTCTGGAGCACGAACAGGACCTGGAACAGCGGCGAGCGGGAGAGGTCGCGCTCCGGCTCCAGGGCCTCCACCAAGCGCTCGAACGGCAGGTCCTGGTGCGCGTAGGCGTCCAGGGTCACGCCCTTCACACGGCCCACCAGCTCGCGGAAGGCAGGATCGCCGCCCACCCGCGCGCGCAGGGCCAGGGTGTTGACGAAGAACCCGATCAGCGGCTCGACCTCCTCGCGGGTGCGGTTCGCCACGGGCGAGCCCACAAGGAAGTCCTCCTGCCCCGTGTAGCGATGGAGCAGCGTTTCGAACGCGGCGAGCAGGGCCATGAAGAGGGTCGAGCCCTCGTCCTGGGCCAGCGTCTTCACCCTCTCCACGAGACCGGCTGGCAGCTCCACGGGGAGATGCCGGCCGCGGAAGCTCTGCCGTGCAGGCCGCGGATGATCCGTGGGCAGATCGAGAACGGTCGAGGCCCCAGCCAGGGCGCTTCGCCAATGGCCCGTTTCGGTCTCCAGCCAGTCGCCCGCCAACTCGCCGGTCAACCGGCCGCGCTGCCAGACTGCGAAGTCCGCGTACTGCACGGCGAGCTCGGGCAGCGTCCGGCCGGAGTAGAGCGCCGCGATTTCGTTCACGAGCACGCCCAGCGACCAGCCGTCGCTCACGATGTGGTGTAGGGTCGCGAGCACCGCGTGCTCGTCCTCAGCAAGCTTTATGGCCTGGACGCGCAGCAACGGCGCCCGGCGCAGGTCGAACGGCTTCCGCGCCTCCTCCTCGGCCAGCCGCGCCAGCGCGGCCTCGCGCTCGTCGGCCGGGAGATGGGAGATGTCCACGAGCGGGACGTCGAGACTGGCTTCCGGCTCGATCACCTGGACCGGCTTGCCGTCCGCCCCACCGAAGGAGGTGCGCAGCGCCTCGTGCCGCCGCACGATCTCGCGGAACGTGACCGCGAACGCGTCGAGGTCGAGCTGGCCTTTCAGGCGCAGGGCCACGGGCACGTTGTAGAGCGGGCTCCCCGGCTCCAACTGGTCGAGGAACCAGAGGCGCTCCTGCGCGAAGGAGAGCGGCAGCGGCTCGGTCCGCGGAACGCGCTCGATCCGTTCCTGCCTTTCGGGCAGGACCCCTTCGACGCGCGCGGCCAGGGCCTCCAGGGTGGGCGCCTCGAACACCTGGCGCAGCGGAAGCTCGACCCCGAACGCGTTGCGCACCCGGGACGAGAGCTGGGACACCAGCAGCGAATGCCCGCCCAGCTCGAAGAAGTTGTCGTGGACCCCCACCTGCTCCACGCGCAGGACCTCGCGCCAGATCTCCGCGAGGCGCGCCTCGGTGCGGTTGCGCGGCGCCACCAGCTCGGATGCCGGCAGGAGCACGCTGCCCGGCTCGGGCAGGGCGCGGCGGTCCACCTTGCCGTGCGTGGTGAGCGGCAGCTTGTCGAGGCTCACGAACACGGACGGCACCATGTATTCGGGCAGGCTCTGGAGCAGATGCTCGCGCAGCTCGGAGGTGGAAACCTCTCCGGCCTTGGGCACGACCCACGCGATCAGGCGTCGGTCTCCTGTCGCTCCCGTCTGCGCCATCACGACCGACTCGCGCAGGCCCGGGTGGCGGTTCAGCGCGGACTCGATCTCGCCCAGCTCGATGCGGAAGCCGCGGATCTTGACCTGTCCGTCGATGCGGCCGAGGTAGTCGAGGTCGCCATCCGGACGGCGCCGCGCCAGGTCACCGCTGCGGTAGAGCCGCGAGCCCGGCCGGGTCGAGAACGGATCGGGGACGAAGCGCTCGGCCGTCAGCTCCGGCCGGGTCAGGTAGCCGCGGGCCAGGCCGGCGCCGCCCACGTGGATCTCCCCGGGCACGCCCACGGGCAGCAGCTCCTGGTGGGTCCCGAGCAGGTAGACCTGGAGGTCCGGGATCGGCTCGCCGACCGGGCTCGCGCCGGGCCGCTCGAGATCGGCCTTTGTCACCGGACGGAAGGTGACGTGGACCGTGGTCTCGGTGATGCCATACATGTTGATCAGCCGCGGCTTCCCGTCGCCGTGGCGCTCGATCCAGGGAGCCAAAGCCGCCAGGTCCAGGGCCTCTCCGCCGAAGACCACCCACTTGAGCGCCAGCCGGCCTCTCCCCTCCTCTTCCTCGGCCTTTATGAGCTGGCGGAACGCCGAAGGCGTCTGGCTCAGGACCGTGACTTCCTCGGTGACCAGCAGCTCGTAGAACGCCGCGGGGTTCATGCTCACCTCGCGCGGCACCATGACCAGGCGGCCGCCGTAGAGCAGCGCGCCCCAGCTCTCCCAGACCGAGAAGTCGAAGGCGTAGGAATGGAACACGGTCCAGACGTCGTCCGGTCCGAAGCAGAACCAGTGGTCCGTGGCCGTGAACAGCCGCGCCGCGTTGAGGTGGGTCACGGGCACGCCCTTGGGTCGGCCCGTGGAGCCCGACGTGTAGATCACATAAGCTACATTGTCCGGCCCCATGCCGGGGAGCTCCGAAAGGTTTTCCGTGCTCTCCGCAGCAAGGCTGGCGCGGTCCTTGTCGAGGAGGACCATGGGATACGGCGCGGGATCGAACCGCTCCACGAGATGGCTCTGGGTGACCAGGACCGGAGCCGAAGCCGTGCTCAGCGCGTTTTCCAGAATCCAGGAGAGCCGCTCCGCCGGGTAGGCGGGATCGAGGGGCACATAGGCTCCACCGGCCTTGAGGATGCCGAGGATGCCAACGACCGTATCCAGCGAACGCTCCACGCAGAGCCCCACCGGCATCTCCGGTCCCACGCCCAGGGCGCGCAGGCGATGCGCGAGTTGGTTCGCCCGCTCGTTGAGCTTGCGGTAGCTCAGCTCGGAGACCTCGTAGACCGCAGCTACATTTTTCGGGTGCTTCGCCGCCTGCTCCTCGAACAGACGGTGGAGGGAAGCGACCTGAGATTCGAGATTGAAGTCCGCGGCGAGGAGCTGGGCGCGCTCCTCCTCGGCCAGCATCGGCAGGTCGGCCAGCCGCAGCTCGGGCGCGGCCACCGATCCCGTGAGCAGGATCTCCCAGTGCCGGAGCAGCCGGTCGATCGTGGACTCGTCGTACAGGTCGACGTTGTACTCCAGCGTCGTGGTCAGCCCCTCGGGCAGGTCGAACAGGAAGACCGTGAAGTCGAACTTGGTCGTCCGGTTGTGGTTCTCCAGCAGCTTCAGGGAGACCCCGGGCAGGTCCAGCGCCTGGGTAGGCGTGTTCTGGAGCGAGAACTGGACCTGGAAGATGGGCGTGCGGGAGAGGTCGCGCTCCGGCTGCAGGTCCTCCACAAGCTTTTCGAAGGGTACTTCCTGGTGCGGCGTCGAGCCGAGGAAGCCGTCGCTCACCCGCGCCAGCAGCTCGCGGAAGCTCGGGTCCCCCGCGAGGTCCGCGCGCTGCACGACCATGTTGAGGAAGAAGCCGATCAGCCCTTCGGTCTCCAGGCGGTTGCGGTTCGCGATCGGAATGCCGAGGAGCAGGTCCTCCTGGCCCGTGTAGCGGTGCAGCAGCGCGTTGAAGGCCGCGAGCAGCGTGAGGAACAGCGTCCCTCCCTCGCGCTGGCTCCAGGTGCGGATCTCTTCCAGGGCCGCGCTCGGGACCGTGCGCGAGAGCCGCGCGCCGCGCGAGGTGAGCAGCGCCGGCCGCGGTCGGTCCGTGGGCATCTCCAGCACCGGCAGACGGCCCGACAGCCGTCCACGCCAGTACGAAAGGTGCTGTTCCATCGCGTTGCTGTTCAGCCAGCGGCGCTGCCAGGCCGCGTAGTCCGCGTACTGGAGCGGCAGCTCGGGCAGAGCCGAGCCCGTGTAGAGCGCCTCCAGCTCGCGGATCAGGATGCCGATCGTCCAGCCGTCCGAGGCGATGTGGTGCATGGTCAGGAGCAGCACGTGCTCCCGCGGACCCAGCTTGAGCAGCGACGTGCGGAGCATGGGACCGCGGGTGAGGTCGAACGGCCGCCGCCCCTCGTCGAGAGCGAGCCTCCGCCGCTCCTCCTCCCGTGCCTCCTCCGGCAGGCCGGATAGATCCATCACCGGCAGGTCGAACGTGGGCGGGAGGACGTGCTGCGCGGGCTCGCCGTTCACCGCGGGATAGACCGTGCGCAGCACTTCATGACGGCGTCGGACCTCGCCGAAGCTGCGGGCCAGGGCCGGAACGTCCAGCGCGCCTTCCAGGAGCACCGCGGCAGGCATGTTGTACGCCGGGCTGTCCGGATCGAGCTGGGTGAGAAACCAGAGCCGCTCCTGCGAGAAGGAGAGCGGCAGCGCCACCCTGGGCTCCCTCGGAACCGGACGCAGCGCGAGGTCCTCATCCTTCTTCCTGGGCGCCGGATAGCCGAGATCCACCGCCAGGCTCCAGGACTCGGCGGCCAGCGTGCCTTCGGCCTGCTGCCAGCGGTCGGCGACGTTCGCATCGATACCCCGGTGCTGATGGAATTTGGGATCGCCCATCATGCGGGTACCGGCGTGGAGGCCGTCGGTCATGCGCTGCCCCTGGTAGGGCTCCAGCATGGCCTCCTCCATCTCCAGGCCGAGGAAGCGGCTCAGAGCCACCATGGATCCGCGGGGGTCCTTCACCAGGTCCTCGAAGCGCAGCCGGTGCTGCCGCTCCGCCGGAACCTCCTCCAGGAACGTCAGGATGTTGCGGTGCGCCAGCGTCCAGACCAGCTCAGCCTGCTCCCCGGGCGGGAACGGGAAGCCGTAGACCTGGTCCATCTTCGCTTCCAGGTACGAGTCGATCGTGGCCCGCGGATGGCGGATCAGGTGGACGTAGAGCGGGTTCTCGAACATCCGCTCGGCGCGCCGCATCGTCCACAGATCAAGGGCGTAGCTCGGTGTCTTGTCCACCACGAGGCGGCTGCCCGCCCACTCCTGAAGGCGGCGGTAGAAGCCGCCGATCGTGAGGCCTTCGCTCTCCGCCTCGGCCACGACTTCCCGCGCCCGGTCCGCGTCGTAGCCGTGGAGGTCCATGACTGCCCGCAGCAACCCCTCCGTCGCGAAGCGGTTCCTTCCCGAGTAGACATCGCGGCGCTCAGCCATGGTGCGGAAGGCGAGCAGCTCCAGCTCGGGCGGGGCGAAGAGGCCCTGATGGCCGGCGAGCATGACCCGCAGCAGAGTCGAGCCGGAGCGGAACGGAGACAAAAGGAAGACCACCTGCGGGATCGGACGGCCGGTCTCGATCTCGGTGGGCTCGGCGCCCGGGGCACGGCCCAGGCGGCGGGATACGGCGGCCCGTAGCTTTTCCAGGGCCGGCTCGACCTCAAGGCCGACGCCGCCTACCTGCCGCTCGATCCCCTCACCTCCCAGCCGTCCGACCACATCCGGATAAGCCGTGGAAAGGTACTCGGCGAAAGCCGCCACGGTCGGCGCGTCGAACAGCGCCATTACGTAGACGATCCGGCCCAGCTCCTTCTGCAGCCGGTTGATGAACATGGCGCCCTGGATTGAGTCGCCACCCAGCTCGAAGAAGCTGTCGTGGATACCCACGCGCTCGATCCCGAGAAGCTCGCGCCACATGTCTGCCAGCCGCCGCTCCAGCTCCGTGCGCGGGGCCTCGTAACCACGTTCGGGCCGTTCGACCTCGGGAGCGGGCAGCGCCTTGCGGTCCACCTTGCCGCTGGGATTGAGCGGGAAGGCCGGCAGGACGATGAAGGCCGAGGGCACCATGGCCTCAGGCAGCCGGCCGCGCAGGTACGACCGCAGCTCCTCGGTCTGTGGAGCGTCCCCGCCGCTGGGAACCAGATAGGCAACAAGCCGGGCATCACGCGCCAGCACACAGACTTCACGCACTCCGGGGTGGCGCGATAGCTCGGCCTCGATCTCTCCCAGCTCGATCCGGACCCCGCGGATCTTGACCTGGAAGTCGAGCCGGCCCAGGTACTCGACCTCGCCATCTAATCGGAGCCTTGCCAGATCCCCCGTGCGGTACAGCCGGTCGCCGTCTCCGAACGGATTCGGGACGAAGCGCTCCGCGGTCAGCTCGGGCCGGCGCAGGTACCCGCGGGCCAAGTTCACGCCACCGATGTGCAGCTCGCCTGGCACGCCCACCGGGATCGGCTGCGCCTCGCGATCCAGGATAAGGATCGAGGTGTTGTCAATCGGCCGGCCGATGGGCACTGTCCGCCCACCCGGCTTGCAGGCGTGGTACGTAACGTCCACCGATGCCTCGGTTGGACCGTACAGGTTGTGCAGCTCCGTCCCCGGAACGCGGGCGAAGAACCGCTCCTTGAGATCGAACGGCAGCGCCTCGCCGCTCGCGAACACCTGGCGCACGCTGCTGCAGGATTCGGAGAGCCCGTCCTGGTCCAGGAAGATCTGGAGCATGGAGGGCACGAAGTGGAGCGTGGTGATCCCATGGTGCCGGATCAGCTCCGCCAAGCGGCCGGGGTCCTGGTGGGCTCCCGGCGGGGCCATCACGAGACGGGCGCCGGTGATCAGCGGCCAGAAGAACTCCCAGACCGACACGTCGAAGCTGAACGGCGTCTTCTGGAGCACCCGGTCCGCGGCGGTGAGCCGGTAGGCCGACTGCATCCAGTGGAGCCGGTTCACGATGCCCCGGTGCGGGATGCCCGCGCCCTTGGGCCGGCCGGTTGATCCCGAGGTGTAGATGCAGTAAGCCAGGCTCTCGGGGACAGCCCCCGATTCGAAGCCTCCATCCGTCTCTTCGAACAGGGCGGGATCGTCCAGCCGCACGAGCCGCGCCCGGGTGGCGGGAAGCCCCGCCTCCAGATAACTCTGGGTAAGCAGGACGCCGACGCCCGAGTCCTCCAGCATGTACGCCAAGCGCTCCTGGGGATAGGCGGGATCCATGGGCACGTAGGCGCCACCAGCCTTGAGGATGCCCAGGAGACCCACAACCATCTCGATCGAGCGCTCGGCCGCGATCCCCACCAGGGTGTCGGCGTCGACTCCGTGCCGGCGCAGGTGGCGGGCCAGGAGCCCGGCGCGGCGGTGCAGCTCCCGATAGGTGAGCTGCTCGCCGTACTCCAGGGCGACCGCGTCCGGCGTGCGGCGGACCTGCTCCTCGAACAGGCCGCGCAGGGTGGCCTGGTCCGGGAATGGCACGGCGGTGTCGTTCCAGACCCGGACGATCTGGCGCTCCTCGGCCTCGCCCAGTATGGATAGCGTGGCCACCGGACGCTCGGGCTCGGCCACGGCCGCGGCGATCAGGCTCTCCAGGTGGCCGGCCATGCGCTCCATCGTGCCGGCATCGAACAGGTCGGTGCTGTACTTCCAGATGCCGAGCCAGCCGCCGTCCGCCTCGCCCATGGAGAGCGACAGGTCGAAGCGCGCCGTGCCCAGGTCCACCTCCCGGGGCTCCAGCGCGAGACCCGGAATCTCGAGCCGCTTGAGCGGCGCGTTCTGGCCCACGAACATGACCTGGAACAGCGGGGTGCGGGAGAGGTCGCGCTCCGGCCGCAGCTCGTCCACCAAGCGCTCGAACGGCACCTCCTGGTGCGCGTAGGCATCCAGGGCCGCGCGCCGCACCCGCGCCAGCAGCTCCCGGAACCCGGGACGGCCGTCGAGCCGCACCCGCAGCACGAGGTTGTTCAGGAAGACGCCGATCAGTCCTTCCAGCTCCACCCGGTTGCGGCCATCGATGGGCGTGCCCACCACCAGGTCGTCCAGACCGGTATAGCGGTGGAGCAGCGCCTGGAACCCGGCGAGCAGGGCCATGAAGCGGGTGGCGCGGCTGTCGCGGGCCAGGGCCTCCAGACGTTCCACGAGCCGCGAGGGCAGCAGCCGTTCGGAGTGCGCGCCGCGGTACGAGAGCACCGCCGGCCGCGGACGGTCCGCGGGCAGCTCCACCACCGGCAGGTCGCCGCCGAGCTGCCGGCGCCAGAACTCCAGCCCCGCCTCCAGCGCTCCGGCGTCGAGCCGGCGACGCTGCCAGGACGCGAAGTCCGCGTACTGCACCGGCAGCTCGGGCAGCGGCGAAGGACGGCCCGCGGCGAACGCCTCGTAGAGCGCGCCCATCTCGCGCACCAGCACTGCGAGGGAGCCGCCGTCCGACGCGATGTGGTGCAGGGAGAGCAGCAGCTCGTGCTCGTCTGGACTGAACCGGACCAGCGCCACGCGCAGGAACGGCCCGGTCTCCAGGGAGAACGGCAAGCGGGCGAGGGCTGCGGCGAGGCGCCGGATCTCCTCCTCGCCGCCCAACGTCCCCAGTTCGAAGACCGGCATAGAGACCGAGGAGGCGGGCCGTACCCTCTGCACCGGCTCCTCGCCGGGGCTGGCGAAACCCGTTCGCAGCGCCTCGTGGCGCCGCAGGACCTCGTTGAACACCTCGGTTAGCGCGGCCACGTCGAGGCGGCCCTTCAGCCGGATCGATGCCGCGATGTTGTGCACCGGGTTCTCCGGATCGAGCTGGTGCAGGAACCAGAGCCGGCGCTGAGCGAACGCAAGAGGCAACTCGCCGTCCCGGGGCACGCGCTCCAGACGCGGCTGGTCAGCCGCGGCAACATCCCCCTGGTCCAGGAGCGCGGCGAGCTCGGCGATCGAGGGCGCGCCGAACAGCGCGTCGATCGTCAGCTCGACTCCGAACGTCTCGTTGGCCCTGGCGAGGAGCTGCGTGGCGCGCAGCGAGTCCGCGCCCAGCTCGAACAGATCGCGCTCGATCCCCACCCGCTCCAGGCCGAGCACCTCGGCGAAGATCCGCTCCAGCTTCTCCTCGGTCGGGGTGCGCGGCGCTTCACCCGCGGTGGTGTCACCCTGGGTCCACTGCTCCACCGCCTCCAGGTTGCCAGCCAGGAAGTCGGCGCGGCACGACTGGCGGCGGATCTTGCCGCTGGAGGTCTTGGGCACGCTGCCGGCGCGGAGCAGGACGACGGAGTGGACCGCGGCCTCGTGCTCCGTGGCCACCGCCCTGCGCACCGCCTCGGCCACCTCGGCCGCCGATCCCATTCCCTTCTGCCACCGCTTCTCGGCGTCGCGCTCCACCTCTTGCACGATCACCAGCCGCTCCTCGCCCTCGGCTTCGACGGCGAACGCCGCGCCGCAGCCCGGCCGCAGGTCCGCGTGGCTCCGTTCCGCCGTCAGCTCCAGATCCTGCGGATAGAGGTTGCGCCCGCGCAGGATGATCAGGTCCTTGGCCCGGCCCGTAAGATAGAGCGCCCCGCCGGAGAGGAAGCCGAGGTCGCCGGTGCGCAGGAAGACGTCCGGATCGCCGTCCACCAGCCGCGCTCCGAACGTGCGGGCGCTCTCCTCGGGGCGGTTCCAATAGCCGCCCGCCACGCTCGGGCCGGAGATCCAGACCTCCCCCACCTCGCCCTCGGAGAGCACCCGGCAGGTCTCGGGATCCACGATCTCGATCCGCTGTCCGAGCCAGGGGGTGCCGCAGCTCACCAGCGGGCGGCCGCCGGAACGGGCCTCTTCGGCCTGGTTGCGCTCCAGGGCCTCGGGATCGAGCCGCAGGACCTCCGGGAACTTCCCGAGATCCCCGCCGGTCACGAACAGCGTGGCCTCGGCCAGGCCGTAGCAGGGATAGAACGCGTCGCGGGAGAACCCCTGCGGAGCGAACGACTCGGCGAAGCGCTCCAGCGTCTCGGCGCGCACCGGCTCGGCGCCGTTGTAGGCCACCTGCCAGCAGGACAGGTCCAGCCCCTCGCGCTCCTCCGCCGTGACCTTGCGCGCGGCCAGCTCGTAGGCGAAGTTGGGACCGCCGCTGCCCGTGGCGCGGTAGCGGCTGATGGCCTTGAGCCAGCGCGAAGGCTGCTGCAGGAACGCCACCGGCGCCATCAGCACGCAGGTGCCCCCCACGTACAGAGGCTGCAGCACGTTCCCGATCAGCCCCATGTCGTGGTAGAGCGGGAGCCAGCCCACGATCACCGACTCCTCCGACTGCCCGAAGGCGCGCCGGATCATCTCCTCGTTGTGCACCAGGTTGCCGTGGCGGACCACCACCCCCTTGGGCGTCGCGGTCGAGCCCGAGGTGTACTGGAGGAAGGCCACACCCTCGGAGGTCAGCTCGGAACCTCGCTCCCAGGAGTCGGCCAGAGAGACATCAATCTCCTCGGTCGCGACCCAGCGCACACCCGCAAGCTCCGGGTTCTTCTCCAGGAAGACGCCGGCCCGGTCGCGCAGGGCCGGGGTGGTGAGGGCGAAGCGGGGCTGCGCGTCCCGGGCGATGGCCTGCAGCCGGGAATCCGGACGGTTCGCCCGCGGCGGATAGGCGGGGACCGCCACCGTGCCCGCGTACAGACAGCCGAGGAAAGAGACCACGAAGTCCAAGCCCGGGGGATAGAGCAGCAGGGCCCGCTCGCCCGCTCCGCCCTCTCTCTGAAGGAACGCGGCCACGGCACGCGCCCGGCGGTCCAGCTCCGCGTAGGTGAGGGAGCTCCCCTCCTCCTCACCGTCCTCAAGGAAGCGGTACGCGACCCGGTCCGGGTGCACGGCCGCCCGGCGGCGCAGGACTTCGATCAGCGTAGCTTCCATCTCAGGCACGGACACCTCAATCACCTCGGTCGTTTCCGTCGTCAGAACCGGCGATTCAGATGAAACATCATAGGAGTCTGTAACATTCAATGCGCAACTAATCCTTTCGAAAGGGGGCACAACAGACTCCCGAGAGATAGAGTGCGGGGCGGAGCCAAAAACGCGCCCGGGCCGGCGCAAACCCCTACAGCCGTGAAAGATGGGTCACAGGACGCCCATGCTGGCGCCGCCGTCGACTTCCACGGTCCGGCCCGTGAAAAAATCGCACTCCAGGATGAACCTCACCGCCTGCCAGATTTCTTCCGGACGGCCGAGCCGGCCGAGCGGAATTCCGGCCTTGAGCCGGGCGAGGGCCTCTTCGGAAAAACCTTCCAGAAAACCGGTCTCGGTCACGCCGGGGGCCACCCCGCCGACGCGAATCCCATGACGGGCCAGCTCCAGCGCCCAGGTGCGGGTGCAGGCGTCGAGGCCCGACTTCGAGGCTGAGTAGTTCGACTGTCCGGGGTTGCCCGCCCGTGCGATCGAGGACAGGTTCACGATGACCGCGTCCCGCGTGCCTGTCCGGATGACGTGTCCCGCGAGCTCGCGGGCCATCAGGAACTGACCGGTCAGGTTCACGTCCACCACCTTGCGCCACTGCGCCAGGGGCAGCTTCTGCGCCTCGTCCGCCGTCTCCCCGGACTGGACGAGCAACCCGTCCCGGGCGATGCCCGCGCTGTTGACGAGCGCGTTGAGCCCGCCCATCTGCTCGGCCGCGTTGGCCGTGAACTCGGCCACCGAAGCCTCGTCCGTGATGTCCAGCTTGCCAACGAAGACCTCGCCCGGCAGCCCGTCGGCTTCCGACGCGAGCTTGCGCAGACCGGCGGCGTTGGTGTCCCCGGCGGCGACCTTCGCCCCGGCGCGGACAAGCTCGAGGGCAAAGCACCCTCCCAATCCGCCGGCTGCTCCTGTAACGATGGCGCGAACGTCCGGCAGCCTCATAGCCGAACGACTATACCACGACGGTCCGCCGCGCTGCGGCAGGGGTTGGTTCTTCCCGGTGCGATTCCTGGTGCAAATTACCGCTCTCATTGGAGTCTGTTCCTCCTCACCCCACAAAGGAGTACGCAAAACGTAGGATTACCCCGCCATGCCCGAGCTGCCCGAGGTCGAGGTCTACCTGGATGCTCTCCGGTCCCGCATCCTGGACCAGCCGCTGGAGGGAGCACGCCTGGGCAACCCCTTCCTCCTGCGCACGGTCGACCCGCCGCTGTCCAGCCTCGTAGGACGGCGGGTGACGGACCTCCGCCGCCTGGGCAAGAGGATCGTGATCGGCTTTGAGGGGGAGATCTTCGCGGTGCTCCATCTGATGATTGCAGGCCGCCTGCAGTGGAAGCCGAGGGGCGCCAAGGTCCCGGGCAAGGTCGGTCTCGCGGCCTTCGACTTCCCCGCCGGCACCCTGACCCTGACCGAGGCGGGCTCGAAGAAACGGGCCGCGCTCCACCTGGTCCAGGGGGAGGAAGCCCTGGCGGACCACGATCCCGGCGGCCTGGAGATCCTGGAAGCGGACCTGGATACCTTCCGGGAGGCGCTCGTCTCCGAGAGCCACACCCTCAAGCGCGCCCTGACCGACCCGCGCCTCTTCAGCGGCATCGGCAACGCCTGGTCGGACGAGATCCTGCACCGGGCGAAGCTCTCCCCCTTCAAGCTGACCCGGAGCCTCGCGCCCGAGGAGATCGAAATCCTCTTCCGAGCCTGCCGCGACGTGCTCCGCGAGTGGATCGAGCGCCTCCATTCCGAGACCGGCGGCGGCTTCCCCGAGAAGGTGACCGCCATGCATCCGAAAATGGCCGTACACGGCCGGTTTGGCAAGCCCTGCCCCGTCTGCGGCACCTCGGTCCAGCGTCTCGTCTACGCCGACGGCGAGGCCAACTACTGCCCCACCTGCCAGACCAGCGGCCGCCTCCTCGCCGACCGGGCGCTCTCCCAGTTGCTCAAAAAGGACTGGCCGAGGACACTGGAGGAGTTGGAGGCAAAGAAGCGGCAGGCGGCGGGCTAGGATACGATCTGCCCGTGCCTGACGAACGCCCCCTGCTCATGATCCCCGGTCCCGTGGAGGTCTCGCCGGCCGTCCTGGCCGCGGCGGCCGTCCCTCCTCCGAGCCACACGTCTCCCCGTCTGATCGAAGCCTTCGGCAAGTCCATCGAACAGATGCGCCACGCCTGGCAAGCCGATGGAGGGAGCCAGCCCTTCATCCTCGCCGGCAGCGGCACGCTGGCCATGGAAGTGGCTGCGGCAAACCTGATCGAGCCCGGAGACCGCGTCCTGGTCGTGAATTCCGGCTTCTTCTCCGACCGCATGGTGGAGATCCTGCGGCGGAACGGAGCGGAGGTGGTTCAGGTCACGGCTCCGGTAGGCGACGCGCCGTCCGCCGAGGAGGTCCGGGAGCTCCTGGGCGGGAGCCCCCCGTTCAAGGCCTTGTTCGCCACCCACGTGGACACCTCGACCGGGGTGCGCGTTTCACCCGAGCCCCTCTGCCGCCTGGCGCGGGAGGCGGGCATCCTCTCGGTATTCGACGGCGTCTGCGCCGCGGCCGGCGAGCGCTTCGAGATGGCCGCCTGGGGCGCCGATCTCTACTTCACTGCCTCCCAGAAGGCCCTGGGCCTGCCGCCCGGTCTAGCGCTGATGGTAGCGGGCGAGCGGGCCCTGGTAACCCGCGCGAGCCGCAAGTCCTCACCGCCTCCGCTCCTCCTCGACTGGGACTCCTGGCTCCCGATCCACCGCGCCTATGAAGAGCGGAAGCCGAGCTACTTCGCGACCCCGGCCACCTCGCTGGTGATGGCCCTGGAAGCGGGACTCGGCGAGATCCTCGATGCCGGAGTGGAAGCAAGGGTCGAAGCCCACACCCAGGCCGCCACCGCCATGCGTTCCGCCTGGCGCGCCCTCGGCCTGCGCTCCGTCACCCGGGAGGAGGTGGCCGGCAACACCCTCTCGGTGCTCTACCTCCCCGAAGGCATCGACAGCGCCTCGCTCCTCCCGAAGATCGCTGCCCGCGGAGTCATCGTGGCCGGCGGCCTCCACCCCGCCGTGAAGGCCACCTCCTTCCGAGTCGGCCACATGGGCTATACCGTGACCCGTCCGGACTACCTGAGGCGGACGGTGGAGGCGGTGGGCGGAGCGCTACGAGAGCAGGGAGCGAAGGTGGATCTCAACTCTGGCTTGGAGGCCCTCACCGGGCGTGGGCTCTCTTCTCGGTAGCCCGGGCCGGACCGATGAGTTGGACATGGACCTCCGAGTCCAGCGCGCGGGCGAGCCTCACCATGGTAGCGAGAGTGAAGTTGGCCTTGCCACGCAGGAGCTTGGTCACATAAGCCGGCGTGGCGCCGAGCCTCCGGGCCAACTCGGTCCGGCTTATGCCTTGGTACTCCATCTCCCGCACAACAGCCTCAGTGAACTCGAGGATCGCTCCCGCAAGCCAGTAGTCCTCATGCCCCTCTGCCTGCTGAAACAGTTCGGGGAAGCTCTTCGGCCTCATGGCTAATCCTCCACCTTCAGACTCCCAGCTCTTTTCGCGGCCTGGTAGGCATCCAACGCTGCCTGCGCCCGCTGAATCTCGCCAGGAGGCGTCTTTCTAGTACGCTTCACGAATCCATGGCTGCAGACAACGAGCCTGCCCTGATCATAGAACCACAACACTCGCAACCGGCCAGCGATGAGCTCCCAGATCTCGCCAGCGATCTTGTGCGACACCTCAACGTTGTGAGGCGGACCCTGCTGTGCCGCGAACGAGAGCAGCCGTAACATCGATCGTCCGTCCGCTTCGAGTTGCGCCTCCAAGGAGGCCAGGAAATCGAGAAGCGGGCACTCTCCGCGTGGTCCGCAGATTGCCAGCACATCCCACTGACCCCTGCGGACTCGCCGGAGCTTCATTTTTAACCTCTGGGTTAATTCAGTCAAGCCCCGATCCCACCCCCACCGGATCGAGACGATTGCTAAAAGTTCCTGCTTCCGACTCTATCACTCCATCCCACGATCCGCGGAGCGTTGGATTAGATGTCATACTCACTGGCTGTCTCTGTCGTATCCTGGCTTCGCCATGAAGCTCCTCAAGATCCTTCTCTACACCGCCGCCCTCCTCGGAGCGCTCGCCGCCTTTGGCTGGTTCTTCGTCTCGCAACTGGGCTCGGGACCTGCCGACGACCTTGCGGGTGTGATGCTGGCTCCGCCTCCGGGCTACGCGGTCGTGGAACGCGGAGATCTGACGCCGACCGCCGCGGCGGCCGAGCTCGACGCCCAGCTCCGGCGCGCGGGCAAGGTGGGCGTTCGCTTCAAGCGCGGAGGGTCGGAGGTCTACTGGCTCGCCGACGTCGAAGGGGACCTCCTCGAAGAGCGCTCGGCCGGCCCCGGCGGCACCCGGCTGCAGACGGTCTGGAAGGGAAGACTCCGCGAGCGATTGAGCTGGGCCCGCACCCATGGCGACTTCACCGTTCCGGGCCTGCCGCCGCCGGAGCGCAAGAACCTCTACCACTAGGTATCAATACGCGATGGCACCGACCCTGCACCTGAGGGTCTGGCACCGCAGGACCGACCCACCACTCGCAAAAGGAAGCCCATGATCGACACCAAAGGATACGCCGCCTACTCCGCCACGACCCCTCTCGCTCCCTACAGCTTCGACCGCCGCGATCCGGGCCCGAAGGACGTCCAGATCGAGATCCTCTACTGTGGCGTCTGCCACTCCGACCTGCACACCGTCCGCAGCGAGTGGGGAGAAGCCATCTATCCGCTCGTCCCCGGTCACGAGATCGTCGGCCGGGTGGTCAAGGTCGGCGGGGAGGTCTCCCGGTTCAAGGAGGGCGATCTTGCCGCGGTCGGTTGCCTGGTGGACTCCTGCCGGCGTTGCCCGAGCTGCGCGGAGGGCCTCGAGCAATATTGCGAGAACGGCTCCACCGGCACCTACGCAGGCGTCGAGAAAGAGACTGGCCGGCCCACCAATGGCGGCTACTCGGACAAGATCGTCGTCGACGAGCACTTCGTCCTGAGCCTCTCCGGCAAGCTGGACCCGGCGGCCGCCGCCCCCCTGCTCTGCGCGGGCATCACGACCTGGTCGCCCCTCCGTCACTGGAAGATCGACCGGGGTCAGAAGGTCGGCGTGGTGGGCCTCGGAGGACTTGGCCACATGGGAGTCAAGCTCGCTCACGCCCTGGGCGCGCACGTGGTGCTGTTCACCACCTCGCCGGGCAAGACAGAGGATGCGCGCCGTCTCGGAGCCGACGAGGTCGTGATCTCCAAAAACCCCAAGGAGATGGCCAGGCACGCGGGCAGCTTCCATTTCATCCTCAACACCGTGGCCGCGCCGCACAACCTCGATGCCTTTCTCCTGCTCCTCAGGCGGGACGGCGCGATGGTCCTGGTCGGCGCGCCGGGCGAGCCGCACCCATCGCCCACCGTCTTCAACCTGATCATGGGACGGCGCTCCCTGGGCGGCTCGCTGATCGGCGGCATCCCGGAGACCCAGGAGATGCTCGACTTCTGCGCCGAGCACGGCATCACCTCCGACATCGAGCTCATCCCCATCCAGCGGATCAACGAGGCCTACGAGCGCATGCTGAAAAGTGACGTGAAGTACCGCTTCGTCATCGACATGGCCTCGCTCCGGGGAGACGCCACCGCGTAGACCGGAGCCTTCGCGGTCAGGGCTGGAACACCTCTTCGAAGACCCGCAGAGGGCCACTCATGTTTGACCACATTGTCAGTCTCTTCCCTCCTGTCTCTGAAGAGAACCATCGGTTTTTCGAAATTCCCAACCGGCCCCCCTTCGAGCCCAGGCCTTCCGCCGCGTCCGGCTTTTCCCGCGCGAATGCCTGGTGGCTTGCCGAAATGTCGCTGCTTGCCTACGACGAGCCCCCATTGATCCGGGACGCGCTCGCCAAAGTGGGTTTCAATCTGGCCGGCTTCGTGAATGGAGAGAGCACACAAGGATTCGTGGCCGAGGGGAACGGCGTCGTCATCGTCGCTTTTCGGGGTACCCAGGTATTCATCCCAGGCGTGCATCCGATTCGTAGCCTCAAAGGCGTTCTCGCGGACTCGATTACCGACGCTCAGGCAAGTCTCATCGAGGCCTCGCCGGCCGCCGTGGGCCGCGTTCACTCCGGTTTCGCCAAGGCCGTGAACGAGGTAAAGCAGGATCTCGACCAGATCCTGAACCGTATTGGGAACGATGGCCGTACGCTCTGGCTTACCGGTCACAGTCTGGGAGGAGCCATGGCGATCCTCACGGCCACTCGTCTCGGCGAGCGTGTCCAGGGCGTGTATGTCTATGGCGCTCCACGCGTCGGCGATGCCAGCTTTGGCAAGACCGTCGACGACCGTATCGTCTGCTTCGTGCATGGCAGCGATCCTGTCGTCCAGGTGCCGCCACTCGAAATACCGGTGCCCCTGGTCCCCCCCTCCGGCGCACCTCCCGTTTCCGGGATGTATCACCAACTCGGTCGGGTCATAACCTTGGAACCGCTCCCGCTGCGCGGCCTTCTCGGAGCTCTGCGGCGCGGGGGTAGCGTCATCAAGAAGCTCAACCTGATCGATCATGCACCCCTTCTCTACGTCCGCCACTTCCAGAGCCTCTTGTAGACGGGTCACCTCCGCTTCACTTGGGCCCGCTCACCCGAGCTCGCCTTCCTGGTGTCTATCCGAAAGGACAGATTTCGAGGTGAGGTGAAAGGCAGTGCGACGTGACAGGTTCGTTCACCTCGTCTGCGCTCTGCTCGGAGCGCTGGCGAGCCTGATTGTATTGTTCGATTTCTGGTCGCGGGCTTCTCCCCCGCTCCGCGAGCCGTCCGCTCCAGCCCCACCCGCGACGCCCACGCCCGCACCGGAGGTTGTCTCCCTGCCGCCTGCTCCCCCACCCGAGGCGCCGGCCGAGTTTTCCGAGGCCGTGTATCGGACGCCCAGCGGCAAGAGGTACCACCGGGCAATCTGCGGTCATGTGAGGGGAAAGGAGATTACCCTCTCGCTCGCAGAAGCCAAGGAGCAAGGGCTCACACCTTGCAGGGTCTGCAATCCGCCGCCACTTCCCTAAATTGGTTGTCTCCTTCCGCGGTTGAACTATCTGGAATTTCCAGATAGTTGCCCTGAACGTTCAAGGATTGCTTGACGGTTGCCGAGAGGCCCACCCGCTGATGACGGCGAGCAGGGCCGCCGCTCCGATGCCGGCCAGCAGGGTGACGGGATCGTCCCAACAGAACAGCTTGGGCCAGGCCACGGCGGCGAGCACGCCGGCCGCGATCCAGACCTCCAGCCGAGACTGCCTCGGTGGCACGTTCTGGAGGCGGAGCCGCCGGAACAGGAAGTAGGCGCCCAGGAGAGCGTGCCCGCTGAAGGGAATCCGGACGCCGAGCCGAAGACTCGACAGCGCCACGATCAGCGCGATCTGGAGGCCGAGCTCCACCATCGGCAGGGAGAGGCCGCGGGCTCTCCACAGGTCGAACAGATCGGCCACGAGCATCCCCAGCACCGGAAAGGCGAGCAGCATGTACCAGAAGGGCGCCATCTCGGGCAGAGGCGTCGTGATGCGAACCACGGGGACCGGCCCCCTGTGGACGAGCCAGGCGGCGCCGGCCAGGGTAGTGGCGAGGATGACCGATAGGCGGGCGAACGCTGATCCCGCTTCGGGAACCCGAGGCGTCCCCTGGACCTGCATCTCCCGATTGTAACGGCTGTCGTCCTCCCAACTGACCCATTCTCCCTTCCCCGTAATTTTTGCTACTCTTTCGAGACCTACCAAGGAATGCACGCGGGGAGGTGCACGAGTATGGTCAGTCGCGAGGGGAAATTTCGCTCCAAATGAGCACGCTCAAAGACATCCAACCTGATCCTCCCGAGGAACCGGCTTTCGCCGAGGTTCTGGAGATGATTCAGGCGGCCCGCGGGCACGTGCTGGCGGCTGTCAACACTGCCCTCATCGACCTCTATTGGCAGGTGGGCGAGTACATCTCGCGCAAGCTCGAATCCTCGGCCTGGGGCGAAGGTGTGGTAGATGAGTTGGCGCGCTACATCCAGCGGCACCATCCAAACCTCAGGGGATTCACGCGGCGAAACCTGTTCCGGATGCGCCAGTTCTTCGAGGCCTACAAGGAGCAGGAGAAGGTATCGGCACTGTTGACACAGTTGCCCTGGACGCATCACCTCATCATTCTGGGGCAGACCAAACGTGCGGAAGAGCGCGCATTCTACATGCGTCTCGCCATCCGAGAGCGGTGGAGCAAGCGGGAATTGGAGCGCCAGTTGCGGATCGCGGCGTTCGAGCGCACCGTCCTGAGCCCCACAAAAGTGTCACCAGCGGTGGCACAAATGCATCCCGAGGCGTTGGGCATCTTCAAAGACTCCTACATGGTCGAGTTTCTTGAGCTGGCCCGGGAGCACTCCGAGACTGATCTGCATCGCGGGCTGGTCCACAAGCTGAAGGATTTCCTGATCGAGTTGGGCCGCGACTTCTGCTTCGTGGGCTCCGAGTACCCGGTTCAGGTCGGAAACCGTGACTTTGCACTCGACCTCCTGTTCTTCCATCGCGGCCTCAACTGCCTCTGCGCCATCGAGCTCAAGGTGGGCCGCTTCGAGCCAGAGCACCTCGGCAAGCTGAATTTCTATCTGGAGGCCCTCGACCGTGACGTCCGCAAGCCGCACGAAGGCCCCGCCATCGGTGTACTGTTGTGCGCCAGCAAGGACAGAGAAGTGGTGGAGTACGCTCTCAGCCGCTCGCTCTCGCCAGCGCTGGTCGCCGAGTACCAGACCCAGTTGCCCGACAAGAAGCTGCTCCAAACTAAGCTCCATGAATTCTACGCGTTGACCGAGGTGGAAACGAAACAACCCTGAATAGGGTTGCAACCAGCTTGCAATCCTCTACGTTGGACTCGCGGCCCACCCGCTGACAGCCGCAAGCAGGGCCGCTGCTCCGATGCCCACCAGCAGGGTGACGGGATCGTCCCACCAGAACAGCTTGGGCCAGGCCACGGCGGCGAGCACGCCGGCTCCGATCCAGACCTCCAGCCGGGACTGCCGCGGTGAGGGCTGACCTGGGCCCCTTGCCCGGCACCTATTCACGAACGATCTTACGCTCGCCTGTGCGGTGGACATGCTACGAAGGAGATCTTAACTTCGACTGGCGCTTGGTTAGTCTCCGAGTCATGCTTGTTGGGATCGACGACGACAGGTCGATTTCGGGAACATTAGCGGCGACTTCCTCGTCAATGCCGTAGATCTTGAACACAACTTGATTAATCCTGGAGTCGATATCTTTGCCAAACTTCCCCCCTCTTGTCGCCCGAATTGCTTCTTTAACGAGTTCAACTAGCTGGTCATGAAGCCGGCGTTGGGTTGTGTCTTCGAAATTGATACGCGCAATGGGTATGTGCTTTAAGAACATTGTCTTGTAAATGTAGAAGCCATTGGCCTTAGGAACTGTCGTCCGTCTGTAAAAGTAGTCGATGAGCCGCGAGTTCAATATACCAAGAATATATAGCAGATTCTCTGGCACGGAACGCTTAAGCGTGATTCCACACACGGTATCGCCATAGAAGAGGTCACCGTTAGCCAAGCAGAAGCGGCAACTGTCTGCGAGTTCGGGAACCAGAATTTTTCGAGTTGCCAGTTGGGACAAGTCCCTCTGTCGCCAGAGTTCAAACCAAAACTTCGTCGTCTCAGCGAAGTATTCGGAACCTGCAAGCTCTGACTTACGTCCGTTTAGGTACCGCCAGAGGTGAGGCCCTTCTTTCTTCAGGACCTCCGGAGGAACTGCTCTCGTCCGCCCGTCATCCAGCGTGTAGGGATAGATCACAACCTCGGCGGGGTGATCATGGCCGAATTGCCTAATCTCGCGACCTCGCAAACAAGGCCGAACGAATTCGCTTTCCAATCCTAGGCGGCGAGCTTCATAGTCACTCAGGAGGAACACATTATTGTGGCCCGTCACAATTCCCTCAGATATGCCCTGCGCCAGGTCGCCCAGTTGCGTCACATTTGCACCAAGCACCAGATCAATAATCTCTGCCGACCTAGCGTCCTTAAAAACCCAAGGCTCATCCGAGAAGGAAGATTGGCGAACAGGCTGCAGCGAGGCAGTAATTGAACCCTTCTGGTAACCGAACATATGCGAAGGAGTTGGCGAACCTTTGTGAAGCACAAAGACACCAGTATAGTTTAACGCCCCGTCAAACACCTGGGAATCTTCAAAGTCAGCAATGAGCTCCAAGGTGTTCTCAGAAAGAAGAAGCCGCCTCAATACCCTGCCGTAATCACGCTTCATAAAGTTGGTTGGACAAATATAGGCAAGGACGCCGCTCTCCCGCAAACATCGAATACCCTGTTCAATAAAGGGTACGTAATAATCATATCTTCCACGTGCTGACAGGTAACGCTTCTCAATCGCAGCCTTCTGATCCATGAAGCCCTGGAAGCCGACGTACGGAGGGTTTCCGATCACGATGTCGAAGCCCCGGCGGGCATGAAAAACCTCGGAGAAAAACGCCTCGAAATCGAATGTTTCACCCTTTAGAGTCAGATGGGTAAGAAGTCCATTGATCTGGGCCTTAATTGCAGCCTTTCTGTCCCGATCTGATTCGTCGAAAAAAAGAGGCTTGAGGCGCTCTAATTCTCTAAACTCAGCCTCATTGAAGAGGTTTTTCTCAATGCCCTGTAACGTATTACCTGGAACAACCTTGTAGTCGAGGTTAGGCAATGGCTTAATCTGCTTTACATCTTCTTCGTCGACCACCAGAGAAAGCCAAAGGCGAAGCTTCGCGATCTCGACAGCGCCTGGGTCAATGTCCACGCCGTAGAGCGATGTCTGAATAGCGTGGCGTTTGAAATAGTAGGGCGTCCTATCAGCGAGGTCATTGAAGTACGGAGTTAGGGTCATTCTAGCGCGCACGATCTCCGTCATCATTCCTACCGGAAAAGCTCCCGATCCGATAGCTGGATCACAGATAGTAACGGCTTGAAGTGCATCATCGATGCGCCGCGCGTGCTTTTCGATCGACTTTGGCAAGTAGCTCTTTGTTCCCTCCTTGCGAGCTGCCTCGTAATGTGAGGCCTGTTCGCCGCTCCTGATAAAGGTCGCGAGGTCATCACGTGGAACCGTTGGCGGCAACGGAGCCTTCAACGATGATTGACGAGGCACGTCACCACCAAAGAGGCTAGTCTGCACTGAAGGTTCAGTAACTATCGCCTCCTCCCTCTTATTGAGTATGAGATCGAGATAGCTGATGAGGCTCTCTTGGCACATATAGTGGACGATCTCGCGCGGTGTGTAGAAAGAACCCTTCGATTTACGCTCGCGAACCTCGAGAAGGTTCTCGAAAACTTTTCCAAGCATCTCGGGATCAATAGCAACATCCTTCTCAAGAGGTTCAGATTCGTTGACAGTAAAATTATACCGATCAAAAACATCTAGAATACCGGTCCCTATGTCACCCTCAGATGTGCGCATATCATTCATGAACACACTGTCAGGAAGGGCGATATCTATCGAGCGCCAGTCATAACCGCCCGGCGGCTCAAATAGACCCCCATTAAGGAATGGGATACGACAGTCGAAGCGGTCGCACCAAGCAGCGTGGCCGCGGTCAGTTGCAAGGGTGTCGTAAAAGAGAGGTTCGAGGACATCATTGAAGAAATTTCCAGTAGGTCCATATTCACCGCGAGAAAGCCGACGCAAAAAGTCCTGTGGTCCTGCCCCCCATGGTTGTCCCTTCGCGACGCCAAGCCACCCCTTTTTTTGTATGAAATAAAGAAAGACTACTTGGCCTAGGAGCTTCTTGCTAAAATCCACCGAATTAAGCCCCTTGCCAGCAAACTCCTTCGCCACGGCGCGATTGTTCGCCAGGATACCATCGAGCTCTTCCTTGATGTTGAGGAAAAGATCACGGTAACGCTCGAAGAACTCTTGCGTGACAGCCTCGACACTGAACGCGTCCTCGATCTCTTCGATGGAAGGGTCGCGGTTGGTCTGTTGGAGGAGGTTGACAAAGCGGCTCTTTGCAGTATGGCAACTCTCGCCTTCCCCCACGAGGTATGACAGCCGGCGGGCAGGCGTGAGTTCAGTGATAGTCCGAACGTGCCCACCCTCGTCGGCCTTTGTGCCGTACTCCATTCGCACAAAAGAGAAGCGCCACGTCTTCTCTGTAGGAGAGACAAAGGCTACAAGGGCGGCGTCTTTGCCGCCTCGCTTCTTCAGGTGGTGCGCGACGTAGTTTCGAAGTGCGGTACGGGCTCGGGCGAGTGTTGCCTCCTTAGTGAGACGAACTTCCAGAAGGTCGATCTTCTCCCCGCCGAGGGCTGAGTAGGTACCTATACGATCGAGGAGCGCCACATGCTCCTTGAAGGCGTCCGGGATGCGCGACCCTTGATAGCGGAGCGGCTTCGACTCATAGCGGTTTAATAGCTCTCGGAGAAACTTCTCAAAGCGACTCCGATCGAACTTATGTGCGAAGGTTTCTTGGACGAGGCTGCGTGCTCTTGACGTATCCATAACTCAACGAATGAATGACGAGAGGATAACCTCCCGAGGGGCCCGGATATAATGTGAAATCTCGGCACGAGTAGCTTGAAAGAATTCCCGTCCGATGCCTCGGCGCAGAATACGGAGGACCCCCAGAGATGACGCCTCCTGCCTCAGTTCTGCGGCCACCTTCTTCGTGGTAGGCCTTGGGAGCGCACCGTTTTCGAGTAGCCGAATCACATCGAGGAGAAATTCTTCATCCTCGTCGGTGAATCCCAAAAAGTGCCTAATGTCCTTCGCCTTCAGCCGGCGAAGGATGTACGCGTCGTTCGTGCGGCTTACTCCCACTGGCTCAGCGTCGCTCTCGTCCATGGTGGCTTGATCGAAGGCAACTCGATTTCTATCAAGGAGCGCGTAGAAGGCGGGCACAATTGCACCACGCCTCTCGGAAGGGTCAGCACGAAGGATCTTCACTGCAGTCATGAAGTCAATCTCTCCGGCGGTGCGGCTATCGTGCGCCACGAAGAACTTATCGAGCCTTCCCTTCCGGAAGTATGTCAGAAGCGCAGGACAGGGCGGCAGCAGTTCCATTACCTCGGGCACCAGCACCTTCGTCGACCGTGCCTTCCTAGGAAGGCGCTTAATACGCTCAAACAGGGCAGGGTCCTCGTCACGCACCCGACGGATCTCGGTCAGATACTCCAGTTCGCTCTCTTCCTCGGTATCTTCACCCGTAATGGTCGCTCTTGAGTTCATCTGCGCGAAGAGATCGTGAGACTTCACCTCCTCACCTTCCGTGAGGAGTCGGGCATCGGCACCGAGCATCTCGATGAACGCCTGAATTTTTGCCTCCGCGGATTCTCGCAGCTTGATGAGGTCGTTGCCCTTTTCCGATGGGAAGAAGTTGAACGTGTAGATTGTCTCAAAGGGCGTGTCGACGCGGTTGATGCGGCCGACCCGTTGCATGAGACGCGTGGGATTCCATGGTAGGTCGTAGTTGATGACCACTGATGATCGGTGCAGGTTAACACCCTCTGATAATACGTCGGTCGTCACCAGAATCCGGTAGTCGTCCTGTGGCCGATATGCTCGAAAATCGAAGTTGGCGATGACACGGCGCCGGTCCTCCTCACTGGATTGACCGGAGAAGGCAGTAACACGGCTATCGACCTCTTCCCCGACTCTCCTCGCGAGGTACTCGGCCGTTTCCTGCGATTCGGTGAAGATAATGAGCTTTTCGCTTATCAGCTTAGGGTGGGAAAGCAGGGTGACCCGAAATGCCTCCCACTTCGGATCATTCTCCACCTCACCCCAGAGCTGGCGGAGTTCTTGGAGAATGGCGAGGTCTCGTACAAGGTCGGTGAGGAACTTCGGCTTGAAGTCGGCCGCGGGTAGACGTTCGACCTTTGATTCATCTACGAGGCGCTGCACGGTTTCCTCATCTCCCTCCTCAAGGGCGCTGAATACCTTTCGGAGGTGCTTTTTACTGATGTACGCGTACCCCTTCCTGAACTCGCTGATGAAGGTCTCGTGGGAATGGATGAACCGTCCAAGAGTAAGCCGAAACGCATGGAAACTACTTTCTAACCGCTTGATGAGGAGCACTCGCATGAAACGGGCAAGGTTTGCACCGCTCTGGCGCTCAAGAGCATCGCAATCGCCCGTGTAGTAGTTGGCATCGAGAGGGTTGTACCGGGCAAACGAGAACTCGCGCACGATATGTTCGCTCGTCTGATGGAAAAGCGCGTTCTCTCTTTGGTCGAGCTGATAAAAAAGGGCTTCGGGGGCTACCACCTCGGCGAAACGGAAACCCTGCGCATCAAGGTCATCGCCGTAGTACTTCACGATTTCAGTGCGTGTGCGCCGGATCATCAGGTACTTAAGTACGCTCTCCCGAATCTTCTTGGCGTTTTCTTTGATGGTTGCGAAGTATAGCTCCCGGTCGTGCTGTCTGTCCAAACCCTTGAGCCTCTTTTGAAGATCGCGGAAGAAGTACTCTAGGTTCTGAAGGTTGGGGATCGTACTATTCTTGGCATTCTGAAAGAGCTTGATTTGGCTGAGTATATCGGCTGGTGTGTTGTTGAGCGGCGTTGCGCTTACGAGGATGACGCGCTTGCCTCGACAGACCTTGGCGAGCTTTTCGTAAGTCGTGTTCGTCTCGGTACGGAAGCGGTGGGACTCATCAATGAAAACGTTAGCGTAACGCGTGACGCCACGTTCAAGGAGAGCATCAAGCTTCCCAAGCGATTCAAAGTCCGCAGAAACACGGAACTCACTCAGGACGTTGGGCCAAGAGCCGGGGTTGTTCCGATCGAGGAGGGGCGGAGGAGCGATCACGAGCGTGCGGCCGTCGAGCTCTCGAGCAAGAAGCGCCGACATGTAGGTCTTGCCGAGCCCGACTACATCCGAGAGAAACACTCCTCCGTACTCCTCCAAGATACGTTTCGCGCTGAGAACGGCATCTTCCTGGTATCGAAGTTTTCGGAACATCGCGGGCAGGTATGTGTCTGTGAGTTCCTCGGGTCGGTTTAACTCACCCTTGAAGTACTCGTAGAGAAGCTTGAGATAGAGCTCGTACGGCGTGAACTCCGCGTATGGTGATTTCCGTTCGATCGTATCGACGTACTCCTCCGTGACATCGACGGCGCTCCCCCATAGCTCATTGAACTTGGCCAGGGCGTAATCGTAATCGGCACGCATCTTGAGCTCTACGTTGAACTCAAGGTTATCCTGAAGCCCGGCTTGCGAGAAGTTACTCGATCCAGTGATAACCCGGCCAGCGTCCCGATCTCCTTCGTTGAAGGTCATTATGTAGACCTTGGCATGGATCTTATCGGAGGGGTACACACGGACCTCAAGCTTCCCCGAGCGTACCCACTCAACAAATCGGCGAACACCGTTCTCAACATCGAGAGTGTCCTCTGCGCGATCCAACTCCTCCAGAATCGTGGCGGGAACCTGCTCCTTTGTCTCCGCGTATGAAAGCCCGAGCTGCTCGCCTTTCGCCTTCTGGAGGAGGTCGTAGCTCGTGCGGTCGGTTTTGAGGCCGATGAGAATGCGAATCTTCTCTGTACTCCCTAAGACGGGGTAGAGCTGATGGAAACCGCTGATAAAAAAGTAGCCGACGAGGCAGTCGAACAAGCGAGTATCGGCCGCCAGAAGCTTCTCGAATCGCGAGCGCAGGGTCTTACCCGGCTCGTTCGTGAGGAACGTGAGATCAGTTGACATTGGTTATAGAGTCTACCCTGGTTTACGAGCGCTTGGGAGCCCGAGATTCTTGTCCCCCGCTCATGAACTTCCACTCACCCGCTGAAGGGGTTCAAACACTCCACCCCCGTCCGCTCCACGTCCTTGACGTTCCGAGTGACCAACGTCAGACCGTGCACGCTTGCCGTGGCCGCCAGAAGGCTGTCAAGCACGGGCAAAGGGTCCGGAACGTTGAACCGGCCCCACTGTTCCGCGATGACCGCGTCGACAGGAAGAATCCGGTCGGAGTGGGTCGTCACCAACTCCCCGAACCAAGCTTCCAGGGCTGCGGCTGTCGGCTCGTCGCGACGGCGGATGTTCTCGATCCCCTTGCGGATCTCCCCCACCGTCAAGGCGCTCAAATAGATCTCCCCGGAGGAGGTCTCCGCAAACCAGGAAGCTACGCCCGGATCACAGCGCTGTCCTTTGCGGAGCTCCGAGACCACGTTCGTGTCGACGAGGTAGCTCAAAGCTCCACATCCCGGCCAAGGTCCGGGCTCCGTTCAAAGTCGGCGTCCTCGCCACCCGCCGGGATAGCGAGGAGAAGCTCCTTGAGGGACCTCCGGTCCTTCGCGGGGAGGAGCGCCTCGCGCAGGATCTCCCGGTGCTCCGCTTCAGCCGAGCGGCCATGGCGCGCGGCCCGCAGCCTTAGCTCCCGGACGACTTCCTCTTCGAGGTTCCGCACGATCAACTGGTTCATGGCTCCTCTCTTCATGCTATCAACGATAGCAGGCGTTGAATGTCAGGGCAACGGGACTCCTCCCCTACCCTATCCCTACACAAGGCGGGCACGGACGGCCACCCGGCCCTCCGCTGACCCTCCGGAAAGGGTAGATGCTCATGACTCGCAGCACCCTTCGTTGCGCGGCGGGGATCCTCCTTGCCGTGACCTTCCTCCTCCCGGGCATGGCGGCGGCCCGGGAGATCCCCTCGGGCTGGCTGGCCGAGCCGGTCTTCTCCCTGGCCCGGCTCTGGTCGGCCCTCGTCAATGCGCTCCCGGACGGGTGGAAGCCGGCCGTCGCCTCCGCCGAAGGCGACAATGGGTGGCAGCTTGACCCGGACGGCAAGCCCGCACCCGGGGCGAACAACGACAACGGCTGGCAGCTCGACCCGAACGGCTAGCTCCGAGAGGCGGGGCTGCGACGTTTTGCAGCCCCGCCCAACTTTCTTCGAGAATCTTGTCCTGAAATCGTGCCCTGCGGCAACTTTACTATTGGGAGCAGCGACTGCTCGCCTCCCCGGACGAAATCTCGATGCCCTCTTCCGACCGCCCGACACCCGAGGAGCTCCAGCGCCTGCTCGCGAAGCTCCGGCCCGAGATCGTCCGGTGCCTCCATGATCAGGGCCTCTCCGAGACGGAGGCGGCGGAGTTCGTCAAGTCGGCCTTGCGGGAGCTCGCCTACCGCTGGAACCGGGTCGGCGACCGCGAGCGATGGCTGCTACTGAAGCTGAGCGGAGAGGCCCCCAAGCTGTCGACAACCCCCCGAAAGGAGCCCGAGGATGAGTGACCGCCGCCGAGCCGGCGCCTACGAAGCAGCCCTCGACCTCGGCGAGGTCGGTACCGAGGCGACTGAAATCCTCCAGGAGATCGATCATGCGGCGGCCCTCCTGGGAGAGCTCCTGGGACGGCCGGGGGCAGACCGCAGGCGCCTCGTGGAAGAGCAGCCCCGGTTCCGGGCCTTGATGCTCTGCGACCTGCTCCTGGACAGGAGCCGGGATGCCGGATTCACCGATCCGAGCGCGGCCATCGAGTTGGCCGAGCTTGCCGTCGTCGTCACCGGCCGCCTCGATACCGAGCACTACGGCGAGGCTCTCGTAGAGGACGCTCGGGCGCGAGCCTGGGGCCACCTGGCGAATGCGTTCCGGATCGCCTCCGACCTCCACCAAGCGGAAGAGGCGCTCCGCAAGGCGGAAGAGCATCACCGGCAGGGCGGCGAGGACGCTTATATCGGAGCCGAGATCCTTAGCTTCAAGGCTTCGCTTCGCAACGCGCAAGGCCGGTATGAGGAGGCCGCCGCCCTGATCGACCCTTCGATCAAGCTCTACCGGGAGGCCAGAGACCGCCACCGGGAGGGCAAGGCTCTCATCCAGAAAGGGACCTCCCTGAGCTACGCCGGGCGGCACGCCAGGGCAATCCAGCTCGTCCGCCAGGGTCTGGCCAAGATCGACATCTATGAGGAGCCCCGGTTGCTCGTCTTCGCCCGGCACAACCTTATCGGATACTTGAACGAGGTGGGCCGGCATGAAGAGGCGCTCCGGGCTCTGGCCGAGACTCGCGGCCTCTATCTGCAGCTCGGCGAGCGGCCCTCCCTGATTCGGCTCCGCTGGTTGGAGGGCAAGATCCTCCGGGAGCTGGGGCGGACGGACGAAGCGGAGGCCGCCTTCCGGGAGGTCCGGGATGAGCTGATCGGGCTGGGCCTGGGCTTGGATGCCGCCCTGGTCTCCCTCGAACTGGCCATGATCCTCCTGGAGCGGAGCGACACCGGCGAGCTGAAGCGGCTGGCGGCGGAGATGATCCCCGTCTTCGAGTCCAGGGACGACCATCAGAAGGCGCTCGCCGCCTTCCTCCTCTTCCAGAAGGCCGCGGAAACCGAGCAGGTCACGCTCGGGCTCCTCCAGGAGGTGGCGTCGTCTCTCGAACAGACGCGGAGGGCGGTCGAGCGGGGGTAAAGGCGATCTGCCGCGGAAAATGAGCCATCGGCGGCTGGCGAAACCTTTCAGGGCCTCGCCAAAACCCATCGGCGGCTCGCCAAACTCATTGGAGTCTCGCCCAAACTCATCGGAGCCTCGCCGTAAGCTATCGGAGCTCGCCGAAACTCATCGGGGCCTTCCCGAAACCTATCGGCGGCTCGCCGAAGCTCATCGGCCTCTCCCCTCAAGCTATCGGCGGCTCGCCAAAACCCATCGGCAGCCGGCAAAACGTATCCGGGTCTCGCCGAAACCCATCGGCGCCTTGCCGAAACCCATTGGCGTGTCCCCGAAAGCCATCGGCGCCCCCCGAAGCATTTCGCCGGCTTCCCGAAACCCATCGGCGCCTCGCTGAAACCCATCGGCGGCTGGCCATAACGTATCGGCGCCTGCCCGAAACCCGTCCGCGGCTTCCCACAACCTGTCGGAGCCTTGCCGAAACCTATCCGGGCTTGCCAAAGCCTGTCGGCGGCTGTCCTTTGTCTATCGGCGACCCGCCGATAGGTTTCGGCAACACTCCGATAGCTTTCGGCAACACGCCGATGGCTTTCGGCGAGACGCCGACAGGCTTCGGGACACGGCAATGGCTTTCGGTGAGACGCCGACAGGTTTCAGAGACACGCCAATGCGTTGTGGGCAAGCGCCGACAGGTTTCGGCAACACGCCGAAACGGCTCGGCAGCCGGCAATGGAGTTTGCCGGAAGGGAAAAGCGTTGCGGCGAGAGGGCAAAGTCTTGCGGCAAGGCGGGAAAGTCCTTCGGGAGAGACGGCAAAGCCTTGAGGCCCGCGGAGGCCGAGCAGGTCACGTTCGTGACCTGGAGCAGAATCTTTAAAAATGCAATAATGCAAAGATCCGGAGCTGCAGAATCGCCTGCAGCTTCTATCCAGGAGACGATAATGTCGATCGGTTCTCAGACACTGCGCCGTCTCGTTATGATCTTCATCATTGCGGGCACATGCCTGCTCGCGGCTCACCCCGCGTCGGCCCTCTGGGCTACGCACACTTACTGGTACTCGGACGCTACGCACTCTACATTGGTGGGAGAGGAGTACAACAATGGGTGTACCGGCGAGGTCTGGGGGTGGGGTGTGGTTACACAGTACAACACGTCTACGAGGACGGATTGCGGCCCCCCTTCTGGGTGTCCGATCCTGATTGACCTCGAGAACGACGGGATCCGTTTGACAGGCCTCGCCGATCCCGTGTGGTTCGACATCGATGCAGATGGCGGCGCGGATCTCATATCCTGGACCGACCGGAGCGAGGGAATCCTGGCGCTTGATCGCAACGGGAACGGCACGATCGACGATGGGGGTGAGCTGTTCGGCAATGCCACCCTTCTCGCTGATGGCACGCGCGCCTCGAACGGCTACCTGGCTCTGGCCGAGCTCGACTCCTGGGCTTTTGGCGGCAACGGCGACGAATTCATCGATTCCGCCGATGCGATATTCGGCTCGCTACGGATGTGGACCGACCGCGACCACGATGGGATCTCCCAACCCGAGGAGCTGCAGACGCTTGCCGAGACGAGCATCCGGCGGATCGAGGTCAATTATCGGAGGAGCCACCGCACGGACCGCCATGGCAACGAATTCAGGTTCTTTGGCAGGGCCTGGAAAGCAGGCAACAACGGTGTCGTGCATCCGCTGTTGACGTGGGATGTCTTCTTCCTCGTCGAACCCTGACCCGTGAATGGGGGCACCGATAAAAAAGAGGACGGTCAGAGCTCGGTGCCTCCTCCACCCCCCTAACCACCTCTCATCAAGGTCAACGAGCCTCTCGTTGGACCTTTCGGGCCTCGCAAAAGGTTCAACGAGAGGCTCGTTTGCCGACCTCAATCCCCAGGCGTGTACCCTGGCTCAGCGGAGCGGTTCGCGCAGCTTCTTGAGCGCCAGCTCTTCTCGTAAAGCGGGCCGCGTCGCGAGCGCCAGGGTCAGGCCGAGCAGCGAGAGCACCACGATGGCCATGCCGGGGCTGAGCGCGGCCCTCGTGTAGGCGCTCGTGCGCATCACGTGGCCTTCATAGTCCCCGCGCTCCCGGCCGCTGCCGCGCATCGGGCTGTAGAGCGCGTCCGGACGGTCGAGCGCGGCCAGCTCGTCCGACCGCTGCTGCTCGAACATCGCGGCTTCCATGTAGCGGTCGGTCAGCCGCGGCGCCGTCTTCCCCATTGCGGTCATCATGCGGCCGCCGCCGCCCACCACCACGTCGCGCACCGGCTTTTCCGCGCAGGTCAGGATCGCGTGCGCCACCTCTTCCGGCGCGTAGACCGGCGGCGGCAGCTTCGGCTCCTCGTCCAGGTAGCTCCGGGCGTGCTCCGGGAACGGCGTGTCGATCGCCGCCGGCTTGACCAGGCTCACCGAGACCGGCGCCCCCTCCTCTTCCAGCTCCATGCGCAGGGCATCCGTGAACCCCTTCACCGCGTGCTTGCTCGCCGAGTAGTGGCCCTGGAGCGGCACCGCCAGGTCGGAGACGATGCTGCCGAGGTTGATCAGCGCCCCGCCCCGCTCCCGGAGGTGCGGAACCGCGACGAGCGTGCCGTTCACCACGCCCCAGTAGTTGGTCTCGAAAAGACGGCGCGCGTCGTCCACCGGGATCTCCAGGATCCGGCCGTAGATCGAGACGCCGGCGTTGTTGACCCAGGTGTCGATCCCCCCGAACTCCCGGATGGCGGTGTCCGCCACCTGCCGGAGAGCCTGCGGATCGGCCACGTCGGCCACCACATGGACCGCCTGCCCGCCCTTGGCGCGGATCTCGTCCACGGCGCGGCTCAGACCCTCTTCGTCCCGGGACGCGAGCACCACCTTCGCCCCCCGCTCCGCCGCCATCTTCGCCGTCGTCAGACCGATGCCGCTCGACGCGCCCGTGATCACCAGGACCTGATCGGATAGATTTTTCAACTGTACTGCCATCGTTACACCTCGAACTTCTCTTGGATTGACTGGGAAAGGCCCTCCCGGGCCACGGTTCCACCGATCTATCGATGCAAGGCCGTCGCCATCCGGATTAGGCACAAAGAATGCATATTTGCCCCTCGCCAGGTCTCAGTAGGCAGCGATAAAGTCAATGAACAGTGAAACATTCTGAATTGGCAATTCTCCTTTGCTAGGAGGGGCTATCCCCATGCGCAGACTCCTCGCGACCTTCGTAATCCTCGCCGGCCTTCTTCTTCCCATGGGCCTCCAGGCCGCCTCCCCCGCCTCCGGCACGTTGTCGCAAGCCAATCCGGTCGTGAGCTGGACGGGCGGTCCGCTCGTGCCCACGGCGGCGGGATGCGCCGGCCCCGAGGACCCCACGTGCGACCACTTCAAGCTCACCATCGTGCCTCCGGCCGTGGGTTTCACGGTCAAGATCACCCTGACGCCGATCGATGACTGGGACCTGAATGTCTTCGATCCCGGCGGGTCCGGGGAGGGCAGCTCGGGCAACCCGCCGGGGATCGCGGAGATCGTGGTGCTCTCGAACCCGGTCGCGGGCGTCCACACGGTGAGCGGCGCACCCTTCGCGATTGGAGCGCCCTACAGCGCGACCGCGGCCCTGGAGCTCGGGGCCCCGCCGCCTCCTCCACCCCCGCCCGGCACCCAGCCGGTGAAAATGTTTCAATACGAGGCCCCGGCAGGCATCGGCAACAGCGCGGGCGAGCCCTCGATCGGCGTGGGCCGGCTCGGCGCGGAGCACATCCCGAACGCAGCCATGTACATCGCGGGCCTCGAGGTGCTGCGGGTGACCCGCGACGAGTGCCTGTCGAGCAGCCGCCAGGAGACCGACGAGTGGGTCGACAAGACCGCTCCGAACAACGGGCTCACCACCCTGGACCCGATCCTGTTCACCGACTTCCGCACCGGCCGGACCTTCGCCTCGCAGCTCGGCCCCAAGTGCAGCCTGATGGCGTTCTCGGATGACGACGGCGAGAGCTGGCTCCCGAGCCAGGGGTGCGGCATCAACGCGGGCGTGGACCACCAGTCGGTCGGCGGCGGACCGTTCCCGGCGAGCGATCCGGTCGGCGGCATCGGCTATCCCAACGCGGTCTACTACTGCTCGCAGGACGCGGCCATCGCCCAGTGCGCGCTGAGCCGCGACGGCGGCCTCACCTTCGGCCCGGCCATCCCGATCTACAACATCACGCAGTGCGGCGGCCTCCACGGCCACGTCAAGGTGGCGCCGGATGGCACGGCCTACGTCCCCAACAAGAACTGCCTGGGGCTCCAGGGTGTGGCGGTCTCCACGGACACGGGCACGACCTGGACCGTGCGCACCGTGCCGGGCAGCGCCTCGGGCGAGACCGACCCACACATGGACATCGGGCCGGACAATAAAGTTTATTTCGCGTTCTCGGCCGGCTCCACCTACGTCGCGGTCTCCACGAACCAGGGGCAGAACTGGAGCCCGCCCATCAATCTCGGAGCGGCTTTCGGCATCGCCAACAGCGTGTTCCCCGAGGTCGTGGCCGGAGACAACGGCCGCGCCGCCGTGGCCTTCCTCGGCACCACGGGCACCGGCCCGGTCTATGGCACGGACACGACCCTGGATGTGGAGTGGCACCTCTACGTGGCTACCACTTATGACGGCGGTCTGACCTGGACGACGGTCAACGCCACGCCGAACGACCCGGTGCAACGCGGCGCCATCTGCACGCAGGGCACGACCTGCACGAGCGGCCGCAACCTTCTGGATTTCAACGACATCACGATCGACGACGAGGGCCGGGTCCTGGTCGCCTGGGCGGATGGCTGCGTGGGCGCGTGCGTGGGCGGCGGCCCCCAGAGCGGCACGGAGCTGGCCCGCATCTCGGGCCAGGTCGGCGGCAAGCGGCTCCTTACCGCCTTCGACAACCATGTTCCCGGCAAGGTCGGCGTCGAGGCCACCGAGATCGGCGGCGACGTGGTGATCACCTGGTTCGAGGCCGACGACTACGGCACTCCGGTCACCGGCTACGTGATCGAGCGCTCCGCGGATGGGACCAACTTCATCCAGGTGGACACGGTATCGGCCGCGACGTTCCGCTACGTCGACTCTCCGCCTCCGGGTCCGGGCTACCTCTACCGGGTGCGCGCGGTCAGCGCCGCGGGCCAGGGGGCCATGTGCCCGGCGGTGCCCGTGGGCGATCCGCCGGTCGTCACTCCGGAGGACCCCTGCCAAGCGCCCGGCGTCCAGGTGTCGACCGATCCGGCCGGGGACCAGACGGGCGCTCCCGCCAACGGAGGCCTGGACCTCGAAGCGGCTTTCGTCGCCGAGCCCTGGGATCCGGCGGAGCCGAACGACGACGACCTCGAGTTCCGCATCCGGCTCCACAACAGCCTGGACCCGCTGCCCCCGCCCAACGGATTCTGGTACGTGTACTTCACCTACCGCGGGGTCAACTACTACGTGGCCATGACCACCGGGAACACACCGCTGCCGGAGTTCGAGTACGGCCGCGTCGACCCCGATCCGGTGACCTCGATCAACCAGCAGACCACGCTCGGGACGACCACCGGCAGCGTGAGCGGCGACACCATCCTCATCCTCCTCTCCCGCAGCCTGCTGACCGAGCCGGTGACGATCGGCGGCGCGGACCAGCCGGCGCCGGTCGCGGGAGACCTCCTCACCACGGTCAAGGGCGAGACCCGCCTGCTGATCGGCGGCGGGGGCACGGGGCTGATCACGGTGATCGACGACTCGTCGTCGAGCGATTACGAGATCCGTACCAACGAAGCCTGCGCTCCGAACGGCGCGCCCACGGCGAGGCTGTCTGCCACGCCGCTGGCCGGGCTCGCTCCGCTGGAGGTGGACTTCGACGCCTCGGACTCGACCGATCCGGACGCGGGGGACTCGATTGACGAGTACACCTTCGACTTCGGCGACGGCACCGCTCCGGTGACCCAGGCCTCGCCCCTCGTCACGCACACCTACACCACGGCCGGCAACTACCACGCCTCCGTGACGGTGAAGGACTCGCGCGGTACGGAGAGCACCAACACCGCCAACGTGGTCATCCAGGTGATGCCGGCGGGCGACTACTACACGGTGCGGCCCTGCCGGCTGCTCGACACGCGAAACGGCGGGACCCCGGCCCAGTCCGGCGCGGACCAGGATCTCGACGTCGACGCCGTGACTCCGTGCGGCGTCTCACCGCTGGCCACCGCCGTGGCGATCAACGTCACGGTGGTCCAGCCGAGCGGCCAGGGCCACCTGATCGCCTATCCGGGGGACATGATGCAGCCGCCGGCAACGAGCACGATCAACTTCCCTGCCGGCAGGACCCGCAGCAACAACGCGCTGCTGGCGCTGTCGAGCGACGGCAGGATCAAGCTCCGCCCGTTCATATCGGGCGGAGGCTCGGTTCACGTGATCGTGGACGTGCTGGGGTTCTTCATCGAGGATCCGTAAAACCTTTCAACCCGCGGGGGGAGCGTCCGGCGCTCCCCCCGCGCGGCTTCCTGCTCAACTGGCCTCGCGCAGCGCGATCTTCTTCGAGAGCTTGCCTCCCTTGAGGCTGTCGTAGCTCACGGTGACTTCGCCGTCACCCTGCACCAGGAAGAAGAGGATGCGGGTTGAGAGGCCGTCGACGCCGGGCACCATGAGGCGCTCGGGACGATGCTGCTGGAGTTGGACCTTGTCGAGGTAGGGATCGTCGACGAGGCCGCTCGAAAGCACCTTGCCGCCGGCCACGGTGGCGAAATCCTGGCGGTGCAGCCTGCCGCTCACCGCCGCCGCTGTCATCGAGGGAATGGCGCGCTCGTTGAGCACCGGCACCTCCACCCTCCACAGCCGGTCGCCCACCTTCTTCACCGTCGCGCTGCCGATCGAGAGCTTCGGCAGGTGATAGGCGTTGAGGAGCACGAACGCGTTGCTGCGGTGCGTCTCGTCCTCGATCGCCCAGCCCTCGGGCACGCGGCCCACGTCGCGCTTGAAGCCGCCGACCTCGACCTTGCCATACTGCGGATGATCGTACGGATGCCAGTCGATCACCTGCCGGCCCATGGCCAGGACGTCGTTGAACTTGACCAGCTCCTCGTCGGTGATCTCGCCGTCCTTGTCGAAGTCGGCCGGCGGGTTGTACATCTCGTTGGTGAAGGCCATGGCTCCCATGATGTTGTAAAAGTGATCGGTCGTGGAGCCGTGGACGTTGTAGAGGTCCTTCCACGAGATCAGGTAGCGGTAGCCCGGGAGCAGCTTCTCGCCCTCCTTGCCGATCAGGTCGTAAGCCTTGAGGTCCTGCGGCGGGTAGGCCGGATCGGCCTTGGCCCCGGGACCGCGCAGGATCATCTGCCCGTTGTTGTGGTAGCTCTGTACGGCCGCTACGTTGGGATGCTTCAGAGCCCACATGGCGATGGACCGGGTCTCGGGGATGGACAGGGGATAGGCACCCGCGCCGACCTGCACGTACTCCGGCTGCCAGGAGAAGCCCCAGGTGCGGTTTGGATCGACGTAGCCGATGGTGTCCTCGTTGACCCGGCCGTCGCCGTCGTTGTCATACCCCTCGCTGCCGATCTCGATCCAGTCGCCCAGCTCGCCGGGCTCGACGTCCACGAGGAGCCGCGGGTCCTTGGGATCGAGCCTGTGCGTCCCCTGCCCCATCGGAACCTTTTTCCGCATGAAGGTGACATGGCCGTCGCCGTCCACGTCGTCGTAGCCGTCCTCGTCCACGAGGCCGTCGCGGTCGTCGTCCACGGGCACCATCACGGTGCGCGGGAAGTCGGCGTCGGACGGACCCTTGAACCAGAGCGTCCGGCCATCGGGGTTGACCACCGGGAGGATGTAGAAAACCGAGCGGTCGAGCATCTCGGTGACGCGCGGCAGCCGGCCGTAGTTCTTGAGCAGGAAGTCCACGGTGTAGAGCGCGGCCTCGGCGCCCTGCACCTCGTTCGCGTGGGTGTTGCCGTCGATGTACATGGCCGGCTTCGACAGCGCGTCGCCGGTCTCGGGATTCGTGATCGTGATCATCCAGAGGTCCCGGCCCTGGATGCTCTTGCCGATGCTCTCGAGCCGGGCCCACTTCGGATAGGCGGCGGCGTACCCCTTCAGGAGACCGGCGATCTCCTCGTAGGGGTGCAGGTAGTTGAAGGCGGGGGCCGGCGGGTTCCCCTGCGGCTTGAGGGGCTCCGCGAGGCAGGGCGAGACGGCCGCCAGGACCGCGGGGATTACCAGGGTTGCAAGAACGAGTCGTCTCATTGGATCAGTCTCCCTTCCCGGCGGTGGCGGTCTTCTGGTCGCGGCCGGCGTTGTCCGTGGCCAGATCGACCACGATCTTCGCGCCGGGATCGGCCCGCACGAGCCACTCGCCCGTGAGCGTGCCGCTGGTCCCTTCGAGCCGCTCGGACGCGGCGGACGGATAGCCGGTCACCAGCACGACGTCCTTGCCCGTCTTCAGCGTCAGCCGCACCGGCAGGCGAGCCCGGGCGCGCTCCGCCTGTTTCGTGTGCGTTGCGAGATAGCCGCGGTTTCCCGCCACCGCCTTGACCCGGTGAATACCGCCGCCAAGGCTCGTCACGTCGAGAGAAAGGATTTCCACTCTGGCCAGCTTGCCCGCGAGGTCGAGCACCGTCTCCGTGTGGGCCGCGATCGCCGGCTTCAGGATGGACACCGGCGGATTGAGCTCGACGAAGGGATCGAGCCCGCCCACCTCGGCCTTGGTGCCATCGGGCAGCGTGACCGGGGTCCAGGCCGCGAAGCCTCCCGGAGCGTTGGCTTCAACCCAGGCCAGCACCTCGCGCTCCCGGGCCCCCGCTTCGCCCGGTTTTCCGGCAGCGCCTCCACCACCGGCCCCCATCTGCTTCATGCGCTCCACCATCCCCTTGGGGTCGACCTGTCCGCCCTTCAGGTAATCGATCACCACCTTCGCGCTGAACTGCGCGGGAGCCTTGTGCTCCTTGAGGAAGGCACCGATCTTCTCCTCGCCCAGAGCGATGAATTCCTCGCTCGTCATGCCCGCCACCTTGTCCAGGGTCAGGGCCTCTTCCCCTTCTTTACCCTCGCTCTTCTTCTCGGCCTTGGGAACGCCCCAGACGTCCAGCTCGAGGGCCACGACTCCGTACTGGTAGTAGAGCCAGGGCGTGAGCCCACCCTTGCGGTACTGGGCGGCAGGGCGGTCCGCGGAGAGGCCCGCCTTCTTGAGCCGCTCCTTGTAGCTCTCGGCGAACTTGTCGAAATACGCCTGATCGTCCGTGTCCACCTTGGTGGCAGGACCGACGCCGAGGAACTGCTGGAGCTGCTCCTTGGTGATGTTGTTCTGGCGGATGAACGGGTGCGCCTGGGCCACCGCCCAGATCTCGTCGATGGTGTACTCCTGCTCGGGGTCCAAGCCGATGAGCTTGGCCGCGTCCCCCGGCAGCTTGAACTTCTGCGTCCCCAGGTCGCCGCCACCGCCCAGGCTCTGGGGAGCGGCGAGCAGGTTGTTCGCCGGACCGTAGACCACGGCCAGGGCGACGTTGCGGCGCCCGAGCAGGAAGTCCATCACGGCCCGGGTCTCCGGCGCATAGCTCGACCAGGGACCTGCCGCGGTCGTGGAATAGGGGAACGCGTGCGGGAAATTCTGGTCCGGCCAGACGCCGGTCTCACCGTCGTCGTTGTACTCGCCGTCGCGGTCGTCGTCCCGGCCCTCGGTGACCACCCGCCAGCTCCCCGGCCGCTGCTCCATGGAGTCGGCCTTGACGAGCACCCGCGGATCGGTCGTGTCCGCGAGCCAGCCGCCGGCCGGATCGGGGATCCGCATGCTGGTGATGACGCCGTCGCCGTTGAGGTCGTCGGCCGGGTCCTCGCCCTCCAGGCCGTCGAGATCATGATCCACCTTCATGGCGTTGCCCCCGCGGCGATAGCGCGGCTTGCCGAAGATGGAGTCGTGGGCATCCGGGTTGAGGGCGGGAGCCACGTAGAAGCTGTAGGAGCCGAGGAGCTTCGCGGCCGGGCTGTCTGCCGGAGCGGCTAGCAGCGTCCGGATCAGGTCGAGCGCGGCCTCGGTGCCGGCATTGTGATGGCCGGCGATGTTCGCGCCGACGAAGATTGCCGGCCGAGTATCGGGGTCGACCCCGCCTTGAGCGGCGACACGGATCACGTAGAGAGGCTGATTGCCGGCCGACTGGCCGATCGTGATCAGCTTCACCTCCCGCGGGTGTTCCTTCCCCCACGCCTGGAGCTGCCGCTCGACCTCGGCGAATGGATGGTAGTCCTGGTAGCTGACAACGGCGCCAGTTGGGCCGGCCAGGGCCATGAGACCCAGGACGGTACCCAGGCCGGTGGCGGCCCGCCAGCCGGAGAGCGTTCCTTTCACGAGCACCTCCTCGAACAAGATGGTTCTGATAGGGGGGCCGGGCACACCGGCTCCTGGAGAGCTATACGTCCGGTTTGATGAGGGGGTTTCAGGAGGTCGACCTGATTTCAAACAGGCCAGGCGAAATGTATAATCCAAGACCGTCATTAAAGACTGATGCTCCCCATTAGGAGAGCCTCGTCCACAGGAGAGTGCCTATGCCTCGTCTGTCCCATGGAGCTACGCTCAGCGCGCAGGCTGTCCTGGAGGCTACCGCGGCGGTCGCGGCCAACAGCGCGGACGTCCCTCTGGCGTTCGTCGCCGCAGTACCGGTTGACCTGCAGGATTTCGATTTCCTGTTCCCCCAGCTTCAGAACAATGCCAACAACCTGCTGCCGGAAGCGCGCAAGACCCGCGACGACCTGATCCGTCTCGGCAAGACCATGCGCGAGACCAGCAATGATGCGAGCGGCGACTCCAAGATTCCCGCGGCCTACACCTATTTCGGGCAGTTCGTGGATCACGATGTCACCCTGGAGACCACCTCGGCCACCGCGGATCAGCTTGTCCATCCCGACCTCGTGCCGCTCCCGCTGGACGAGATCCGGGCTCGCATCCGCAATCTGCGCACCGCGACTCTGGACCTGGACAGCGTCTATGGCCTGCCGGCCCCCCGCAAGGGAGCGCGGCTGCGGCTCGGCACCGTCTCGAAGCTCGGTGGAACCCAGAAGCCCCTCCTGCGGCCCAAGAAAAAGGACGACAACAACGACGTTCCCCGCGAAGGGCGAAGCCCCGACATCGAGCACGACCGCGCAGCCCTGATCGGCGACCCGCGCAACGACGAAAATACCATCATCGCCCAGCTCCAGGTCGCGTTTCTGCGCGCCCACAACTCCCTGATCGATCACGGTCACACGTTCCGGGAGGCCCGCAGGATCCTGCGCCAGCATTACCAGCACATCGTCATCGCGGACTTCCTGCCGCGGGTCTGCGATCCGGCCATCGTGAAGAACCTCGTCAATCAGGGCAACCGGATCTACGACTCTATGGCCGAGCCCTTCTTCCTGCCCCTGGAGTATGCCGTGGCTGCCTACCGGTTCGGCCACACCATGGTCCGGGAGGACTATGACTTCAACCTGAACTTCAACAAGAGCGGAGCGCCGGGGACCTTCCCCGCCACCCTGGGGCTCCTCTTCACCTTCACCGCCCTGAGCGGCGGCTTCGACCCAACGCCGGGCTCGGGAACGGACACCCTGCCCGAAAACTGGATCATCGAGTGGGAGAACTTCGTCGATGCGGGCAAGCCGTTCAACAAGGCGCGGCGTCTCGATCCCAAGCTGGTGGAGCCCCTCTTCGCCTTGCGGACCGTCACGGGAGCCCCGGAGCCGGGTGACAAGGGGCGCCTGGCCGTGCGGAACCTGCTCCGCGGCTACCTGCTCCGCATGCCCACCGGTCAGGCCGTCGCCAAGGCCATCCGGACGAAGTGGGACATTCCGGTGCTCACTCCGGCGCAGGTCCTGGAGGGGGCGGTCAGCGAGGAGCAGGCCGAAGTGCTCCGCGACTCCGGCTTCCACAGGCGCACGCCGCTCTGGTTCTACATCCTGGCCGAGGCCGCCGTCCTCGGCCGCAGCCAGCGCCTGGGGCCGGTCGGCAGCATCCTGGTCGCGGAAGTGCTGGTCGGGCTGGTCCGGCGCAGCGACGACTCGATCCTGCGCACGAGGGGCTGGAAGCCGACTCTGCCCGGCGTCCGGCGCAACAAGTTCGAGCTGGCGGATCTGCTGCGCTTCGCCGGAGTCCTGCCGAAATAAGATCTGAAGAGAACCATCCCTGGCGCGGTCCGGCGGGCCGCCGCCAGGGATGGCTCGCCTCGAGCGATCGGCTGAGCTTCTACATTGAAACGAACAGCTCTGCGTTGAGAAAAACCTCCGAGCGTCGCAAACGGCGATCTCTACGTTGAAACAAACTCTCTTTACGGTACGCCCAACTTTTTTTCTCAACGCACAGCGATGTGTAAGATCAAGCGGAGCTTGCTCTGCGGCCGCACGGTAGGCCCGTTTCCTCCCCAGGAACCTTTTCGATCCGGACGCAGTCATAGAAGGACAACGCTTCCATGGGACGGAGGGTTCGAATGCAAGAGGTGCGGCAGGCCGCCGAGCAGGTGATCCGGCAGCTCGAGAAGGCGATCTACGGCAAACGGCCGGTCCTGGAGCTGGTCTTCAACTGTTTGCTCGCGGAAGGGCATCTCCTCCTGGAGGACGTGCCCGGGACCGCCAAGACGCTTCTCGCCAAGGCGCTCGCGCGCACCCTCGGAGGCGGGTTCAGCCGACTCCAGTGCACGCCCGACCTGCTGCCGGGGGACGTCACCGGCTCCAGCATCTTCAACCAGAAGACCGGCGAGTTCGAGTTCATCCCCGGTCCCGTCTTCACCCAGATCCTCCTCGCCGACGAGATCAACCGCGCCACCCCGCGGTCGCAGGCGGCCCTCCTCGAATGCATGGCCGAGCGGCAGGTCAGCGTGGACAACCGCACGTATCCCCTGGAGCGGCCTTTCTTCGTCATCGCCACCCAGAACCCGGTGGAGCACGAGGGGACCTTCGTGCTCCCCGAGGCGCAGCTCGACCGCTTCCTCATGCGGCTTTCGATCGGCTACCCCTCCCCGGAGGCCGAGGAGCAGATGCTGGTGCGCGGCGAGCGCTCGGACCCCCTGAACGAGGTGCAGCAGGTGCTGAGCCTCGAGGCCCTGGCGGGTCTCCAGGACCGCATCCGCGAGGTGCACGTCCAGCCCGAGGTGCGCCGATACATCGTGGAGGTGTGCTCGGCCACCCGCTCCGCCCGCGAGCTGGTCCTGGGCGCCGGTCCCCGCGCTACCCAGGGGCTCTACCGGGCCTGCCAGGCCCGCGCGGCCCTGGCCGGGCGGAGCTTCGTGCTGCCCGACGACGTCAAGCTCCTCTGCCCTTCGATCCTTTATCACCGGGTGATCCTCGGCGCCGAGGGCAGGCTTTCCAAGCGCTCCGTTCCCCAGATCGTGGATCAGGCCGTGGGCAACGTGCCGGCCCCCATCGTCGATCCCAGCCCGGTCGCTTTCATGGAATGAGTTTCACGGAATGAGCACCGCGGCCACAGAGGTCGGGAGTCTCCGCCGGCGCCAGGCGCTCCTCTGGCTGCTGGCGTCATCCCTCCTCGCCCTCCTTCTCTGGTTCTACTCCGCCGGCTTCTTCCTCTATGCCGCGGTGGTCACCGCCGCCATCCTGGGGATCGGCGCATTCCTGCCGGCGGCGAGTCTCCTGGGGCTCGAGATGAGCCGGAGCCTCGGGTCCGAGACCGTCGAGCTCGGCGAAACCGTTGAGTCCCGGCTGGTGCTGCGCAACAACAAGAAGCTCCCGGCGCTCTGGCTCTTCTGGAGGGAGGAGATCGAGCCCGGTCTCACCGCCGAAGGGATCACCTGCGGCTTCCAGACCCTGACGAGCGAGGAGACGATTCAATCGTCGTGCACCCTCCAGGGCACCCGCCGGGGGCTGTTCCGCGTGGGGCCGGCGGTGATCGAAACCAGCGATCCCCTGGGACTGGTGCGGCGGTTCCGGGTGGACCCGGAGGTGCGCTTCCTCACCGTCCTGCCCCGGACGGTCGACATCGGCCCGGGCTGGCCCCTGGGCCACCGGCCCATCCACGAGGTGCCCCGGCGCCGGAGCCTGTTCGAGGACCCCTCCCGGTTCCTGGGCGTCCGCGACTACCGCGCGGGCGACAGCCTGCGGCGCATCCACTGGCGCGCCACCGCCCGGTCGGGCCGCCTCCAGGTGAAGCTGTACGAGCCGGCGGTGCTCGAAGGGGTCCTCCTCGCCGTGGAGATGGGGAAGGCCGCCTGGCCGCTCGCGCCGGACGAGACCGGAGCCGACCCGGCCGTGGAGCTGGCGGTGACCGCGGCGGCCTCCATCGCCGCGTTCGTCCTCGCCAATGGGCAGGAGGTGGGACTGATCTCGAACGGCGGCGACGCGGCCGACCGGTATCCTTCCGGTTCTTCCGGCTCCTCCGGCTGGACGGGCGGCAGCTTCCGCCGTCTGGAAGATGCCCTGCAGGAGACGGAGGCCCGCCACGGGATACCGGCCTTTCATCCCCTGGAGGTGGAGCCCGGCCGGGGACGATGGCAGCACGACCGTCTGCGCACGGCCCTGGCGCGGCTCACCCTCGCCCCCGGCCTCACCCTGGCCGAGCTGCTCGTGGCCGAGGCTCCCCGTCTGCCGCGCTCGCTCGTGGTCCTCGCCGTCACCCCCGATCTCGGAACCGGGCTGGGAGTGGCCCTGGCCAGCCTCAGGAGCTCGGGGTTCGAGGTGGGGGTGGTGTGGATCCGGAAAGCCGGAGCGGAACCAGTCGGTGCCAGCCTTCCGGAAGGAGTGCCGATCTACCCGGTGCAGGACGAGACGGACCTCGAGCGATTGGGAGCCCAGGCGCTGTGAGCGCGGTCACGTTCCTCACCCATCGCGTGGCGGTGCCGGCGGCGGTCATCGCCATGGTGACTTCCTTCCTCTCTTACCTGGTCGACATCCGCTCGGCCTTCCTCGGAGGTGGGCCGTCGCTCAAGTGGATCGGCTTCTGCTTCGTCATGGGGACGGTCCTGACCGAGCGCTTCGCTCTCTCCTCGCGCGACGAGGCCGACCTCAAGGGTTGCTACACCTGGACCCTCGCCGGAGCCACGGTCCTCGTGATGCTGGCCTCCCCCTGGGAGAAGCAGCCTGGAAACCCCTGGGAGATGCTCGCCAATCTGTTGATCCTCGGCGTGGTCTGGCGCTTCGCCACCGGGGTGACGCGGGAGCTGAGCCCCGAAGCCGGGAGAGAGGTCAGAATCCAGGACGAACGAGCTCAGCTGCGCATCTACAGCGCACCGGCCGAGGAGACCAGGCGTCCGGAGGTGCCGCCGCCGGTCATGCCACGGAACCCGGCCGCGACGGTGGCGCGCCTGGCCGCGGTCGCCCTGCTGGTGTTCGCCCTGAGCGAGCCCGTCCTGCTCGCGGCAGCGCCGCAGACCGGAGTGCGGGCCCTGGCGGCGGTCGTGATCTTCCTCTTTTCTACCGGCCTGGTGCTCGCCGCGGGATCGGCCATGGCCCTGCTCCGCCGAGCCGAGCGGGCGGGAGTCCGCGTTTCGCCCGGCTTGGTCCCCGGCCGGATGGCCCTGGCCGCGCTCCTGCTCGGGATGGTGCTGGCCTCCGCCTTGAGCATGCCGGGGCTGGATTTCGAGGGCACGGGCCGGCTCCGTCCACCCATGGCTGAAGGAGAAGGCGCCGAGCGGGACCGCGGGTTCCAGGAGACCGAGGATGATTCCGGCAAGACCTCCGGCGAAATGATCCCGGAGGAGGTGCTGGGGGAAAATCTGCAGTCAGAATCGGGAGAGGCCACAAAGGGTTCCTCTTCCTCTGCCGATTACTTACCCCAGGATGATTTCCCCCTGGAGAATCCGGAGCGTCCGTCCCGGCGCCCTTCCGCTCCGGCTGCCGGATTGTTGAGCCTGCTGGCCCGGATCGGGAAGTGGCTGCTGGTCCCCTTGATCCTGACTCTCCTTGCCGCGGGGATCTGGGGGCTCGTCCGGCTCTGGCCTCTCCTGCACGGATGGAGGAACAAGGGGACGGACCGCTGGCGCTCCCTCCTCGACCGTCTGACCGGGTTCCTCGGCCGCCTGCCCCATCCCCATCGCGGCAGCCCGGCCGCCGATCCCCTGAAGGGACTGGACGGCCTGTTGAGCTGGCCATCCCGCGAGGCCGTCCTCGCCGCGTACCACCGCTTCCTCGCCCTGCTGGAGAGCCTGGGCCACCTCCGTCCCGAGAGGGCGACACCCTATGAGATCCTCGATGGTCTGCCCCCTCACCTCAAGCATCTCGAAGGTCCGGCGCGTACCCTGACCGATCTCTACGTCCTGGCCGCCTACGCCGCCGAGCCGGTGGAGCCCGGAGCGGGGGAACGGGCGGTCACGGCTTTGAGGGAGATTCGGGGGTTGCTGGAGAGGGCGGCGGCGTGAGCCCGGTTTGACCAGGAAAAGTGACAGTTCTGCCGATATGACAATTTGACCATTGCCTCCCTTTTGCAGCAGAGTGTTATCCATGCAATTCAACGTGTACCTGTTTGCGCCGGAGGCACGCGAGTTCGAAGAGGTATTCCGGGAGGGACAACTGCCTCCAGAGGGTCCTTACGAAGAGGTTCCTGTCAAGTCGCCGGCACCTTTTGAGGCTCGCGGCTACTTGCTCCGCAACAAACGGACAGTCCCACCGTGGCTCTCCTTCTTCAGAGAACACTGCGACTTCAGAAACGCGGAGGAGATCTTCAATCAGAGCAACTCGTTCGTATTTGTCCTGAGAATCGACCAGCGCCTGTTCGTCCTCACCCATGGACAGGGGTACCTGGCTCTGAACCCGAGCCTGACGGTCCCGGGCTTCGGCCTTCGCATCGCTCTCAATGCCGTCGACCCGCAGAAGGTCCGCAGCACGGAGTCCCGCAATCTCCGCGAGACAGCGACGCTCAAGCAACTCGTGCTGAGCCGCCCGAGCAGCCTCGATCAGTTCGAGGTCAGCTTCAACCGCGAGCTCCTCTACCGGCTGGAGGGAGGACTCGGGCGTCCCGAGATCGGGACTAGAATCCGCGGATCAGCTTCGTGCGGTGTCGCAACCAGGGTCACCTTCGAACAGTTGGGCGACTGGTGCCGGGGGCTCCTGAAGGTGCAGGCCGAGAAGACACCGCCTTCCATGGAGAGGGCCGACTGGCTCCGCCGGGTCACCGATCCGAAGCTCGTCGAGCACCTTGACAGGCTCCTGGACGACGCTCTTCAAGCGCCCGCCGGTGAGGCAGAGGCCTTGCATCTGAGCCCTGCGAACATCCGTGAGTACAACCAGGTCGAGAAATACCGGCTGCGCAATGCCCACGGCGACATCATCGAGATTGATGACCTGGACATCGCCCTTGTCCTCTCCCATCTCGACGAGCTGATCTCCGTCGACGAAGCGCCGACGGCGATCAGCCTTATAGGAGTCAACGCCGAAGGGGAGGAAGTTATTGCTCAGTCACTCGGTAGTGCAGTGGTCTTTGAGACAACCTACGAAGGGGATCGCTACCTCCACACTCCCGAAGGCTGGGTTTATATCAATCCAAGTCTAGTGAACTGGGTTAATCAACAACTGAGCATCCTTGCCAGCCCTCCGGAGGATTACCGACTCCCCGACTGGCCCGAGGATGCGGACGAGGGCAAGTACAACTCGGAGGTGGCAGTGAAAGACAGTCTTACCTATTTCTGTCTCGACAAGAAGCTCGTCACCGTGGAAGGTAGGAGCCGGATTGAGGTCTGCGACCTTATCACTCGCACTGGCGATCTGATTCACGTCAAGGAGTTCACCCACAGCAGTCAAGCCATCAGCCACCTGGTGGCGCAGGCGGAAGGGTCCAGCGCGCTGTTGCTGAATGACCGCCGATACCGTGAAGGCATCCATAAGCAGCTCACTGGAGATTGGAAGAAACTGATCCACCTCGATCGCACCTCGCCCCGAGATCATCAGGTTGTTCTCGGCATCGGTGCACCACGGGCCCGGAGAATTCCTGACAGCTTGCCATTCTTGAGCAAGCAGTCGCTACTGCGAGCCATCGAATCCCTGTCTATCCAAGGCTTCCGAACGTTCGTCTGCCATATCCCCAAAGCCTAAAAATGCGGTGGAGGATCTCGCCTCCGGCGTTTGGAAAAGCAGTCTAAAATAGCGCGAGCAACGCCGGGAGGAACAACCATGCCGGAGAGCGAAATGCAGAAGGCGGCGGGAGTGCGGAGCAGGCTTAAAGACAAGCACAGGAAGAGCCTCTACCAGGCAGAGCGGTTTCTCGATCACGATACGCGTTGCCGCATCGGCTTGCGGGTGCCTTGCCAGATCTATGTGCTGGAGCTCTTCATGGCGGACGACCCGGGGGGCGGCCTGCAGGATGTCGATCTGCGATGGGAGCCGTCGCTCGGCGACGGGCCGACGAGCGCGCGCCTGGCGGTGATCGATCACGACGGCGACAGCGGGGTCCTGCAACCGCCCGCCCGCTGGAACGAGGAGGCCTTCTCGTTCCAGACCGACGACGGTAGTCCGGTCACCCCGGAAACCCCTTCCTGTTTCCGGCAGGTCAACGCGTGGGCGACGGTGCAGCGGGTCCTCGAATATTACGAGGATCACCTCGGACGGCCCATCCCCTGGGGATTCGACGGCAACCGCCTGATCATCGTGCCGCAGGCCGGCTTCGATCAGAACGCCTTCTACGACCGGCGCAGCAAGTCGCTGCTGCTCTGCTGCTACGGCGACCGGCAGGCGCCCCGCTATACCTGCCTGTCGCACGACATCATCACCCATGAGACCGGGCATGCCCTCCTCGACGGCATCCGCCCTCATTTCCTCGAGACCAGCTCCTGGGAAACCGCCGCGTTCCACGAGTTCATCGGCGACATGACGGCGATCCTGCTGGCCTTCCGCAACAACGACGTGCGAGGTCATCTGGAGAAGACGTTCGGCGTCGAGCTCGAGCGCGCGGATTTCCTGCATGGCGTGGCCGAAGAGTTCGGGATCCATGTCACCCACCGCCCTTTCCTGCGCACGGCCCTGAACCGCATCACCTTCGAGCAGGCGCAGCGGGTGCGCGAGTCCCACCTGTGCTCGCAGGTGCTCACCGGCGCGATGTTCGACATCCTGATGGGCATCGCCCGCCAGTATCTGAGCCCGGAACGGCAGGCGGAGCGCAAGAGCCCGGCCACCCCCGGCAAAGCCCTCTGGTGGGCCGCGGACCGCATGGGCCGCACGGCCCTGCAGCCCCTCGACCTGCTCCCGCCCGCGGACGTGCGCTTCCTCGACTACGCCCGCGCCGTGCTGCGCAACGACGAGATCCAGGACCCGGAGGACCGCCACGGCTACCGGAAGCTGATGTCCAAGGTGTTTCACGAGCGCGGCTTTTGCCCTCGCGGGTGCGAGTCCTATCGTGCCAAAGGCTGTCTGCTCTCTCCGCCGAAGGCGCCGCGGCTGGACATCTTCCACGACATCGCCGAAGCCTCCCGCTCCCGGACCGCCGCCTACCACCTGGTGCACGACAACCGCAAGCAGCTCGGCATACCGCCGGAGAGGGACTTCGTCATCACCGACCTCTACGACTCCGACAAGACGGCGCCCGGCGCCGAGAGGATGCCGCGGCAGGTGGTGATCGAATACCTGTGGCGGGAGGACGTGAAGCTGGAGGAGGAGCGCTTCGGCAGCCTGCAAGGAGAGATGGTGCACCTGCTCTGCGGCGGCACGCTGGTCTTCGAAGACCGCGGCAACCTCCGCTGGTGGACGGCCAAGCCGGGGAGCGGCAGCCCGGAGGGGGAGCAGCGACGCACCGAGTTGCTCGACTACATCGCGTGGCTCGTCAAGCAGGGGCGCATCGGTTCGAAGGACGACACCCCGGCCGCGGTGGTGGCGCACCGGGCCGGCGGCGCGCTGCACCTGGAGACCTCCCTCCGTCTGTGCGGAGGGATCGAGAAGTAAAAGGAAACGACAAGCTTCTGAGGCGCGCTTTTCCCAACCTCCTACACCTGCTCTGGTAGGTGGATTTCTGTCTCTGACCGAAAGGAGGCGTCATGCAGCGTTTCCGTATCAGCCTGTTAATTGTCGCCATGTGCCTGCTGGGCGTTCTTTCCGCGCAAGCCGGGTACATCTGCAGTGAGACCCGCTACACGCCGGTCTACCAGGGCACCGGCAACACCTGCTCCGCCGCGGAGAGCTCCGCCGCCGGAGAGGCCTGGAGGGACATCTACATCGACTGCTACTACTGGAACTTCTTCCTTGGACACTGCGACTCGGAGTTCATCGTGACGGACGAGTGCTCCGGCCTGCCGGGCTGCCACGCCGTGAGCGGTTACTACGCCTACAGTTGCGTCCAGTGCGACCCCGAAGATCCCTGCGTAAATTAGTCCGCTGATGGACGGCGGGAGACCTTGCCGGGTCTCCCGTTCCTCTCGCCTTGGCATTTTGAAATAGGATGATGCCATGCCCTCCCGACGCGGCGCGTGGCTTCTGCTCGCGGTCTTTCTCGGAATCTACGGCTGGCGCAACGGCCTTGTGGTCTGGCCCTGGTTGTTCCAGACTGAGGGTGACTTCGGTAACTACTGGCGCGCCGCAGGGGAGATCCTCGATGGACGCTCGCCGTTTACGCCGACGCTCAACTATCCACCGCTCATCGCGTTCCTGCTCCTCCCCCTGGGCGCCTTGCCGCTCGACGCGGCGCGGGTCTCCTGGTTCCTGATCAGCCACGCATGTGTGCTCGGCGCGGCGGTCGCCCTCTGGCGCCCTCTGGGGAGAGACCTGCGGGCACTGGCGGTGCTCGGCGCCCTGTGGGCCTGCGGGGGGACGCTGCAGGAGAATCTGGCGCTTGGGCAGGTCAATTCGTTGCTGCTCCTCGTGCTCGCCCTGGCGATCCGGTGGGAGCTGGAGCGGCCCGGGAGGGCGGCTGCGATGATCGGGCTCGGAGCCGGTCTGAAGCTCTGGCCGGGCCTGCTTCTCCTTCAGTACCTGGCGCGCGGGCGGTTCCGCGCTCTCGCTGTGGGGGTGGTCGCCCTGGCGCTCTGCGTGACCGTGCCTCTGCTGCTGGTCGCCACCTTCCTCCCGCCGCCGCATCTGCCACAGGGGACGGGCTACTGGATGGGGACGCCGGCTCCATTGAACGTCTCGCTGCCGGCACTGGCTCTGCGCCTCACGTACCCGATCGGCGACGATGGAGACCTGCCGCAAGACTGGAAGACAGGGACCAGCGTAGGCCTTCATCTCGATTCCCGTCGCCGCCAGATCTCGGTCGTGGTGTCCCTGACGGCCCTGGCGCTCGGGCTCGGGGCGCTCGCGCTGGCCCGATGGGGAAAGAGGAGGCCGGACGGGGGGCGTTGGGCCCTGGTGGCGCTCACGGCCTTGGCCGGGCTCGCGGCGCCCCTCTCCTGGTACCACTATCAGCTCCTCCAGTTTCCCGGGCTCGCGCTGCTGGGGACCGCCTACCTCCATCGCCGCGCCTGGCTCCCCCTGGCGGGGTTGGTGGCCCTGACCGCCGGGCTCACCCGGAACGAGATCCGGGATCTGCTGGTGGGAGACGGTGGCGCTGAGCGCTCGCTGGTGATGGGGGCGGTGATCGTGCTCCTCAACACGATCCTGTTCGTGCTGCTGCTGCGAGAGATGCGGCGCGACCGATCAGAACCGACTCCTCGAAATCTGCGCCTGCCCTCTCGAGATGAGCTTGGAGATCCTGCATGCTCATTCCGCGGCTGCCCCCATCGGGACGTCGTTGGCTGATAGCTCCCTGCAAGCGTGCCTCCCCCGGTCTGATAAGCTGAGCTTGTCTGATTTCCGAATATTGCAACCGTGGAGACGAATCAGAGATGCATCGGGCATTGGAGCTGCATTCCGGCTTGCGCGCTTTCGAGTACGTCCGCGTCGAGCGGCCGGAAGACCTCCCTCCCGCTGATCCGTGGGTGGTCGACGTTGCCGTGCTGGACATGAACCATGGCTGGCCGAACCTTGGCCACGATTGCCTGATCTACTCCCTGCTCGATATCGCCTGCGAGGCCTGCGAGCTCCTGCCCCTTGCCGAGGAGACCGGGGTCCGCGTGCGCGCGGTCTCCTTCGACGTGCGCCGTTCCGGAATGATCCCCGAGCCACCCGGGGGCCGCTTCTCCCTCTATGTCGGGACGGGCGGGCCGGGCTCTCTCGATCCCTATGAGAACGACGGCCGCTCCGAGCGCAGCCAGGGCATCCGCGAAGACCCCTCCTGGCAGGAGCCGCTCTTCCGCCTCTTCGACCGCATCCTCGCCGATGAGAGCGCGGCGCTCCTCGCCGTCTGCCACACGTTCGGCGTGCTGTGCCGCTGGTCAGGGCTCGCCCGGCCTGTTCTGCGCGGCCCCGAAAAAGGGGGCAAGAGTGCCGGCGTGCTCGAAAACGTGCTGGCGCCCGAGGCCGCCCAGCATCCCTGGTTCCGGAGGTTCGGCCAGAAGCTCCGCGGAGGGCGGCTGCGCATTCTCGACAACCGGCTCTTCGATCTCATCCCCCGCCCCGGAGCGTTCCCGCCGGGGATGACGCCCATCGGCTGGGAGACCCTCGGGACCGGCGGCCGGCGTGGGGAGGCGATCACCATGATCGAATTTGCCCGCGACCCGGATGGGACGATGCCACGCATCTTCGGCGTCAACCATCATCCCGAGGTCGTGAACCGCGCGCGGCAGTTACAGATCGTCGATCAGAAGCTCGAGCGCGGCGAGGTGAGCGCGGAGTGGGTGGCGGAGCGCCGCGAGGCGCTGACCCGTACCTTCCCCGACGAGGACTCCGAGCAGCTCCTTTTTCAGACCTCGGAGTACACGCTACAGAAGCCGCTGCGCTTCCACCTCTGGCGCCAGGTGCGGCTGCGGATCGAGTCGCTCGGTTTTGCGCTAAACCAGGCGGTGGACCTGCACGAATGATTCCGAAGCTTACGTTTGCCGCAATCCTGAAGAGGAACGGCCGCGCTCTATACTTATCAGGTGACATCCCGAATCCTCGCCCTGCTGGTCCTCCTGCTCGCCCCCGCTCCGCCCCCTCCGCCCCCTCCGGAAACCGAGAGCGTCCGTCTGAAGCAACTCTTTGAGGAGCATTGGGCCACCCGCCTGCGCGAGAGCCCGGAGATGGCCACCTATTTCGGCCATCCGAACGACCGCTGGTCCGACCTCTCGCCCGAAAGCATCGCCCGTGCGTACGAGATCGCCAGGGAGGAACTGGCGGCCCTCTCCGCCATCGACCGCTCGCGCCTGACCGCGCCGGAGCAGGTCGACTACGACCTGCTCCGGCGGCGTCTGGAGAGGCAGATCGAAGGGCGGCGCTTCCACGACATGGGGTCCTACCTGCTGATCGATCACATGGGCGGCATCGACCTGGACTTGGGGTTGCTCCTGGACTACATGCCGACCCGCACGATCGAGGACCATGAGGCCATGCTCGCGCGCCTGCGGGGCTTCCCCAAAGCGGTGGACCAGACCCTCGCGCTGCTCGCCAAAGGGCTGGAGACCGGGATCACGCCGCCCCGAGTGACCCTGCGCGATGTGCCCGAGCGGGTCGGAAGCCTGCTCGGGCCCGAGAGCCCCGTCCTGGCTCCGTTCCGCAGGCTCCCCGAGACCATCCCCGCCGCGGACCGGGAGCGGCTCCGGACCGAGGCCGAGCGGGTCTTCGCCGGGCAGGTGGAGCCGGCCCTGCGCAAGCTGCGCGACTTCCTCGCCGAGACCTACGTTCCCCGGGCCCGGGATTCGATCGCCATGAGAGACCTGCCTGACGGCGAGGCCTGGTACGCCTACCAGCTCCGGACCTACACGACCACCGGCCTGACGCCCGAGCAGATCCATCAGCTCGGCCTCTCGGAGGTGAGCCGCATCCGCGGGGAGATGGACGCGCTGATCGCCTCCACCGGCTTCCGCGGCAGCTTCGCGGAATTCTCCGAATTCCTGCGCACCGATCCGCGCTTCTTCTACGACCGGCCCGAGGAGCTGGTCGCGGGCTACCGCGACATCGCGAAGCGGATCGATCCCGCGCTGATCAAGCTCTTCGGCCGGCTGCCGCGGCTCCCCTATGGCGTCAAGGCCCTGGAAGGGGAAGGCGCGAAATCGGCGCCCGCGGGCTACTTCAACAGCGGATCGTTCGCCGCCGGCCTGCCGGGCTGGTTCCTGGTGAACACCTACGATGTGAAGTCCCGCCCCAAGTGGGCCATGGCGGCGCTCACCCTGCACGAAGCCGTGCCGGGCCACCACCTCCAGTACGCGATCGCCCAGGAGCTCGAGGACCTGCCCGAGTGGCGCAAGTGGGACGTCTACCCTGCCTTCGCCGAGGGCTGGGCGCTCTACGCCGAGGGCCTGGGGAGCGAGCTCGGCATCTATGATGATCCCTATTCGAATTTCGGCCGGTTGAGCAACGAGATCTGGCGCGCCCTGCGCCTGGTGGTCGACACCGGCCTGCACGCCCGGGGCTGGACGCGCCAGCAGGCGATCGACTATTACCTCGCCAACACCGCCCGGAGCCCGCGCGAGATCGAAAACGAGGTGGACCGCATCATCGTCCAGCCGGGAACGGTGCCGGTCTACAAGATCGGCGAGTTGAAGATTCGCGAGCTGCGGGCCTATGCGCAGAAGGAGCTGGGGCCGAGATTCGATCTGCGCGCCTTCCACGACCGCATCCTGGGAAACGGCCAACTGCCGCTCGACCTGCTGGAAAAGAGCATTAAGGACTGGGTCCGGGAACGATAAGACCGCGGCCCGTTACGGTCGATACCCCTTCTCGAAGTCACGCAGCCTTCGCTCGAAGAGAACCTGAACCCGGGCCTTGACGGGCCAGCCGGAACTGCTCGGTGAGGCTGGTGCATGATGCCGGGATCGTCGGTGGCGAGAACCATCGGTACGCGCCGCTCCACGTAGAGCGGCAGGGGATGCTCCGCCCCCGTCACTCCCAGGAGCTGGGCGTTACTCACCAGGTTGATCTCCACGGCGACCGGCGGCTTCCCGGCCATCCTCCTCAGGGCCTCCCCGGAGCCGGTCTCGTAGGTGATTGCGACGCCATGGCCGATGCGCTGAGCGCCCGCCACTCCCACTGCGTCGCGGATGTGGAACCGCAGGTCGTTCGGCGGCACCAGTCCCTCGATCAGCTCGCCCGCATAGAGAGCGCGGCCCGCCTCGGGATGGATCCTTGGGAGGCCCTGCGGATCGGGCATGCGGAAGCTGGGGGAAGGGCCTGTACGAACACAGGAGAGCAGCGCCTGCAATTTCTTCAGCCCTGGTCCCACTATCCCGTTAATACGATCCGCCTAAAACCAGGAGGCCCCTGCTAATGGAGCCGCGCCGGGGATTGGTATCGAAGGTTGGTGTCTCGCGGAGATGTAGTACTTAGCTCAAACGCAATACCCTCAAGAAGGGAAAGCCCATGAGATTTGACGATGTCGAGCTGTCAATCGATGCGCGGTATAGAAGATCTTTTGGACGGATTGCCGGCTATTTGCCGAAACGCCGGAGTGCCGTGGATGCCTGGCAGGGGCAACTGAAGGAGAAAATTGCCGGGCGGCGTACGAAGGGGGATCTGCAGCTCAGCGCGTCCGTGGCGGCGCTTGAGGAGCTTATCCAGCGCGACGGCGTCGTGCGGATGTACGTCACCGAGATGATTGAGCAGGTTCCGCCGAAGCACAAAACGATCGAAGACATTCCCGAATTGCTTGCGGCCCTCGAGCTCATCATCACCACGGCTCCCGAGTACTGCTGGAACCCCGCTCACCAGGTCTTCTTTCCGGTGTCCACCCTGTTCACCTACATGATGATGACCCCGGCTGGCGAAGCCGCCTTTCGCAACCCGGCGTTCAACGGCGCCTTGCGTGCGATCCTCAAGCAATGGTGCGTCTTCCTGGACAGCCCCGAGAGCCGCTACGTCCTTGACACAAGCGAAGACGGGTGGCTCTCGCAGCCTGCCTCCGAGCAGAACAAGCTCTACGAGTTCGTGATCCCCGACCCTGTTGCGCCGCACGGAGGCTTCCCCTCTTTCAACGCCTACTTCCATCGCCAGATCAAGCCGGAGCTCCGCCCCATCGCCGCTCCTGACGATCCCAAGGTAATCGTCTCGGCCAACGACGGGACCGTGGTTACCTTTGTGCGGGACGTGCAACCGCTCGCGAACTTCTGGCTCAAAGGCCAACCGTACTCCCTGGTCAACATGCTGAACGGCAGCGAATACACGGAACGCTTTATCGGAGGCGACGTGTTCCAGTCGTTCCTCTCCGGCGCCGACTACCACCGCTGGCACTCTCCTATGGACGGAGTGGTTCGGAGCACTCAGGTGGTCGACGGGTTGATGTTCAGCGACGCAGTGATCCCGGATCCGACCGCCGCGACCTACTCCCAGGGCTATGAATCCTCTGTCAATACACGGGGACTGGTGTTCATCGAAAGTCCAGACCCGAAGATCGGCATGGTTTGCGTCATGCCGATCGGTATCACCGAGATTTCATCGGTCACCATTGGGGTCCAGGTCGGAGACCAGGTTAAGAAGGGTGCCGAACTAGGTTACTTCAGCTACGGTGGTTCCAGCTTGTGCCTCGTCTTCCAGCGCGGCGCTATCGACCGCTTCACTGTGCCGCCAAATGAAAGTGGCAACCAAGATGATGGCCCCCCAATCTTCGTCAACTCGCAGATCGCGCTCGCTGGCTGAAGCAACCTGAGGAAGGCGTACACATGACCAATGGCACTTACCTAGGGCATCGCGCCTGCGCTCTCGGGCTGCTCGCCGGACTCACTATGGCTGGTGCACACGCGGCTGAGGCTTCGGCCATGATGCCTCCCGCGGAGCCCACGAGGGTCGCGGCAAGCTTCTTCTTCGGCGCGATCGAGAACGTAGACTCGGTCGCCGAGACCTTCACTGCAGACTTTTACCTGCTCCAGACGTGGAACGATCCACGAATCCCGGGAGTGTCCCTCGCGCAGATCGACAGCAACGCGATATGGCAACCCAAGGTAGAGGTGGTCAACTCGCGCGACATCCAGCAGCCTTGGGAGCCGTTCTTCCCGTTTCCCGAGAAGCGCGAGCTGAAAATGTTGAGCCGCTTCCATGGGACCTTCGCCGCACCGATGGACCTCCACGATTTTCCGTTCGATCGCCAGGTGCTTCCTGTTGAAATCGAATCGGCGGCCTTCCCGACGCACCAGGTGGTCTTCGACTATCTGGGAGGCCAGCACAAGGATCGTGGCTGGACCGTGCCACTGAGGCCAGAGGAGGTGCTGGGGAACAGTGTGCGGTTGCCCGAATGGAAGGTTGACGCAGTCCAGGTGCGCGAGTTCGATAAGTACTACAGCTTCATAGACGCCACCTACTCGCGGTACCGTATCGAAATTCTGGTCTCCCGCCGCTCCGGGTTTTATATCTGGAAGGTGATGGCCATTGAAGCGATGATGGTGATCATGTCATGGGTCATCTTCCGGCTGGATCCTGGCGAGCTCGGCAACCGATTGGCAGTTTCCATCACTCTTCTCCTCGCGACGGTGGCGTTCAATCTGGTGGTCAGCGACATCACCCCCAGAGTCTCCTACCTTACCCTGCTGGACTGGTTTCTGCTGGGGTGCTTCGTCTTGATCTTCCTGGCAGGCTTGGAAGCAGTCCTCGTCTATTCCCTGCACCGGAGCGGCAAGGGCGCCGCAATGACAGCCCGGGTCGATCGCTGCTCGTTGGTGGCGTTCCCCGGACTCTTCCTACTGTTGAACGTCCTTCTCTGGGCTCCGGTGCTGGCCTGATCCAGCACCGGGAGAAGGGTACTCGCATGAGCCTCGATGCAGAAGTGATCGTCTTGGCCGCGAGCAGTCCGAGCTTGCGGCCGCGTTCCCCATTCGAGTGGAGGGTAGCCGAACTCTCCGGAGTGAAGTAGATCCTGAAAGGAGAACTGAGATGGCCGTCTCGAAGAACACCGGGAAGGAAAATAACTCCATTGGACTGATTGCAGTTTCGAGCTTGCAGGGTTGGCTGAGTCACAAGCCCAAAACAATCCAGGAGGATGGGGTGGTCTATGAGCAGCCAGGTGCGGGAGCCAGCATTTTGCGGCGCCTTCTGGCCACGCTCACATTCATGTCGCCGAAAAGCGCCTTCGGCTATGTTATCAACGGACACACAGCGCTCATGGCACGAGTCGACGGGGAGATCACCAAAGTCATCGGATACAACCCGAAAGACTATGTCGCGACAGCCTTTCTCAAATACGAGAAAGGCTATCGCATCGTGGTACCAGGGCAATGGTATGACGATATCCGAATGATCGATGATCCGACGGCCGTCAGCCATGAAATCCCTGTGACGCTCGATCAAGCGCAAAGGTTCGCCGAGCTCATCAACAGGCTCAAAGGACGTCCAGATCTCGGCAAGTTTTCACCCTCAAAATTCCCTACCTTCTACAGCTTCCAACCTGCCAGTACCGAAACGGCTGCAGACATTGTCGGCAACTGTGGGAACATGGCATTTATGATCCTCTGCGCGTACTTGTACGAATTGAATCTCGTGACCGAGGCAAGCAAGCTGATCAGTTGGGTTCGCTCAACTAAAAGCACCCGCAATTTCGGCCAGGGCCCCATGATGAGAGCGATAGCGACTCGGTTTCTGCCTCCCAAGCCCAAGCTCTAGTCCACACGGTAGAAATCGCCTCCCTCGTCGGCGACCACGCTGCCATCGGTGTAGTGATAGGAGTTGATGGTCGAGTAGTTGGCGACCGGGTTGGCGATCCCCGTGCTGTCGAAGACGTAGCAAATGTTCAGATCGACTGAGAAGGCGTCGTCGCAGTAGTTGGAGTCTGCCTCGTCCGCGCAGTGGACCACCTTGACAAGGTCCGACGAACTTTGAACCCAGGGGGCCGGCGTCTGCCGGCCCCCTGCTTTCCTTAACTAAATCTGCTCTTTTAGGTGGTGCCTGCCTTCCCCAGGCTTAACCTGGCGCTCAGGCACTTAGTCGGTCGCGGGCGCGCCAATGGCGACGAATGAGAATTGACGGTTGGCAAAATTTCCTTTGTTATCTCCCGTTATGATGGTGCACCCTGTAGACGAAAGCAGCCCAACTGCGGCGCCGTCTTGATTGTTGGGCTGAGGGAAGTTTCCTCCCTGACTGGCGACCACGGCTGGAGTAGACGAAAATACATTGGGGAAGCCAATCGAAAATACTCCCTGCGAGGTGGTCTGAGCCGAGAAATTACCACTTCCCGCAAGGATGGTGCCGTTAGCGGCAACCACACCGAACACTATTGAAGACGTCGTTGTGGACATCTTGCTTCTCCTTTCTTTGATAGATCCTGTATGTCGGCTTAATGGCCTGGCAAAAGATTAAACTGCCTGACGCGTTTGCTTCCGTCCTCCTTTCTTGATAGTTACTTGGAGCTTCCTCCTCATTCGGAGACTGCCCCAGCCAACGGTGGATCACCTTTGGGGAAGATATGTAAAACGATTCCCCAACAGCTTGCGACGAGCCCCTGTAATCTCATTCCGATAGGGCAAACGGTCCTCCTCTTCGGCCGCTGGCGCGGAGCAGGTCGGCCTTGTCCCCATGAGAGCTCTCCAACGGAGGAGCATTCGATTGCTATTGAGAGAGTGAATGTAGGAGCGCTGTAATTGCACGATGCGCTCTGGACGGCACCCTACGCTCTCACCTCCAACCACACTCCTGGTTATCTATGATGGGGAACCCGGTGAAGACCGCGGCCCTACGCCGTCACCGGGCCGGGGATCGCGCCTCGGCTTCCGCCAGCCAGCCGCGGCGGAGCTTTTCCTCCGGGATGCTCGAGAGATAGGGCTTGGGGAAACGAGTACTGGCATGTCCGTCAAGCATGTCGATGCCGCGCAAGAGAGAACCGGTCTTCGAAGGCCGCGACGCGGCAGCAGAGCGCGTCGGAGGTGCGTAGCAGGATCTCGCAAAGCCGCGGCAACTCGGGCTCGTCCTGCCGCAGCTCTTTAAAGATCGTGGAGCGGCTTTAAGCCGCTTAGTTAGATCGGATCTAAAGGTCCTTAGGTCGGATCTAAAGATTCTTAGAGCGGATCTCGTCGGCCGGGGAATCCGATCCAAGGCTCGTAGCTCGGGTCAAGAAGCTTAGGAGCAGGTTGCGTTACTCGCTATTTGAGGTCGGGCCAGATATGCACCTTGGGCTCGGGAGAACCCCCCGGAGGCGTCCATGTGAGGTGAGAACCCGAATACCTCCGGTGGGGATTACCACCACCGTGCCCTGGCCTCTGGACCGTGCCACGGGCCAGCCAGCGAAACGCCCTACTATCTGTGCTGGAGTGAGTTAGTTGGTGCCCAGGACCGGAATCGAACCAGTGACACCGTGATTTTCAGTCACGTGCTCTACCAACTGAGCTACCTGGGCACAAGGGGGACAAAGTCCCCCGAGGGAGGGTGTTTTTAGCAGGGAACGGCCCCGGGAGTCAAGCCCGGGGTTGCCCCTTCTCCACCAGGGAACGGATCTTCCCGTCCTCTTCTTCCAGCTCCAGCAGGCGGTGGCCGGCCCTCTCGCACCAGACGGGCATGTCTTCCCGGATGCCGGGGTCGTCCCCCACCACTTCCAGGAGGTCTCCGGGTTGGAGCCTCTTCATCTCCCTCGCGGCCAGCAGGATGGGCAACGGGCAGAAGAGGCCGAGGACGTCCAAGCGGTTTCGCGACAAAGAAGATCCTCCCTGTCCGGCAACGGCAGGTTCCCTGTACAATAGGTGGAAATGCGACAGGGATTGTACCTCTCCCGGCTCCTTCCGGCAGCCCTCGGACTGCTCCTTCTGCTGGCGGCGGCCCCGGGCCTCGCCTGGACTCCTCGTACCCAGAGCGCAATTGCCCGCGAGGCCGCGCGGCTCGCTCCTCCCGACCTCGCCCGGCAGATCGCGAAGCACAAGGCTGCCTTCGAAGCGGGCGTCCAGGCTCCGTTCCAGGACTCCGACCCCGACCGCCACCGGAAGGACCCCGATGGCTCCGGCTCCCTCGACCAGGCCCTGCTCGCGGAGGTCGACGGCGCCATCGCCGCCATCCGCGCCCACCGGCCGTTCGAGGAGATCGTCCGCCGGCTCGGCACCGTGGCCCACTATGTGGCCGACGCGAACAACCCGCTCGCCGTCTCGGGCGCCGATCCCGAAGAGGCCCGCTTCTTCGTCGACTACCTGCGCTACGCGGAGACCGCAGAGCCCCGGTTCCCCCTGGTCTTCTACGGCGTCCCTCCCTCCCTGGAACGCAGGAAGGACGTCAGACCCCTCATCGCCGAGGCGCTCCGCCGCGGCCGGCAGGTCTATCCCATGGTGGGGCGCGAGTACCGCAAGATCGGCTTCGCCTCCGGGATCGGCCGCTTCGACGACCGCTCCACCGCGTTCGGCGTCGCCTCCGTGGCGTTCAGCCATGCCGTGACGGACGTCACCCTGGTCCTGCGTCACATCTGGATCACTGCGGGAGGAGTCGACGAACGCACCTCGGTGGTCAACGCCGGGACCCGCCTGCTGGTCCTGCCGCGGGCCGAGCGCGCACGCTGAGCAAATCCAGACGCTGCCTCGCCTGCTCCCGGTAGCGGGCGTCCTCGCCTTCAACCTCTTTCAGCGCTTCCCAGCCCCCACGAAGGAGAGGCTCGGCCTCGGCCATCCGGCCCTGCGCCGCCAGACAGCCGCCGAGGACGCTCTCGGCGTCGGCGATCCGCACGGAGGGGGACGGCTGCGCTTCCCGAAAGATGGACAGGGCCTCCCGGACAAGGGGCTCGGCTGCGGCAGCCTTCCCTGTCTCCAGGAGCAGGGATGCGTTGTTGCGGAGCAGGATGGCGCGCACCCGGCTCCGTCTCACCTCCGGGATCGCTTCGACCACCGCCAGGGCCTCGCGGAAGAGAGGCTCGGCGGCAGCGAGGTCACCACGCTCCTGAAGGAGCATCCCCAGGTTGTTGCAGGTCGTGGCCAGATCCATGTGCGGCTCAGGATGGAGCGTCCGGCGCATGTCCAGCGCTTCCCGATAGAGCCTCTCGGCGCCTTGGCCGTCCCCCTGATCCGCAAGCAGGGCAGCGAGGTTGTTCAGGCTGGATGCCACCTCGGGATGAGGGGCTCCGCCATAGACCTTCCTCCGGATGGTCAGCGCCTCGCGATAGAGCGGCTCAGCAGCGGCCAGATCCCCCTTGCCATACAGCAGCCGTGCCAGGTTGTTCAGCCCGCGAGCCACGTCCTCGTGCTCCCTCCCGAGGACCCGCCGCTTGCCGTCCAGAACCTTCCGGTAGAGGGTCTCGGCTGGTTCCAGCTCCCCCTTCGCCTCCAGGAGAGAAGCCAGGTTGTTCAGCCCTATCAAGGTCTCCTCGTGCTCTTCGCCGAAGACCCGGAGCTGGATGTCCACGGCCTCCCGCACCAGGGGCTCGGCCGCCGCGTCGTCCCCGGTCCTGCGCAGGAGGACGGCCAGGGCATGGAGGCTCTCCGCGATCTTGGGATCGTCCCGGTCCAGGTGGGTGCGGCGGAGGGCGAGGGAGCGTTCCAGGAGGTTTCGGGCGGGCGTATAGAGGCCGAGGCTCCGGTAGGCCCGGCCCATCGTGTCCATGAGCTCGGCCTGAAGCTCCGGCTGGTCTTCAAGGTTCTCTGCAATCCCCTCCGCGCCGCGGTCGAGGACCTCCCGGGCAGTGACCGTCTCCCCTCGCGACAGCCCGGGATCGGAGATGGCGAAGAGGTCCTGCAGGAACCCGGCGACCTTTTCGGCCCGCTCCCGCTCCAGCTCCGTCCGCTTCCTCTCCTCCACCGCCTGGCGGTAGAGGACCGTCATGGCGAGGCTGAAGCCCAGGACCATCAGCAGAACCGCGGCCGCAGCCGAGACTCCCAGCCGGTGCCGCCGGACGAACTTCCCCGTGCGGTAGCCGAGGGTGTCCGGTCGGGCGAGGACCGGGAGCCCGTCCAGGTGCCGCCGCACGTCCGCCGCGAGCTGCTCGGCCGAGGCGTAGCGCCTTGCCGGGTCCTTGTCCAGGGCCCGGAGGACGATCGTATCCAGGTCGCCGTCCAGGAGACGGGCCTCGTCTTTCCCCTCCACCACCTCGCTCGGCCTGGGTGGATCGGTCTCAAGGATGGCGCGCTCCAGGGCCTCCCGGTCCTTGACCTCGCCGTAGGGGGACCGGCCGGTCAGCAGGCGGTAGAGGAGCACTCCGAGAGAGTAGACGTCGCTGGCCGTGGTGATCGTTCCCCTCCCGACCTGCTCCGGGCTCGCGGACTCGAGAGTCATGGGGCGGATGCCGAGCTCGGTGAGCCCCGGGTCGTGCCGCTCGGGGTCCAGGAGCTTGGCGATGCCGAAGTCGAGGAGCTTGGGGGACCCACCCGGGGTGACCAGGATGTTGGCCGCCTTGAGATCGCGGTGCACCACGAGGTTCTGGTGGGCGAAGTGGACCGCGGCACAGACGGTACAGAACAGCTCCAGCCGGTCCTCCAGGGAAAGCTTCCGTGCGTGCTCGTCGATGGGCTGACCCTCGACGTACTCCATGACCAGGTAGGGCCGGCCGGTCTCCGTGGCTCCGCCATCCAGGAGCTTGGCGATGTTGGGATGATCGAGGTTGGCGAGGATCTGCCGCTCGGCGCGGAACCGGCGGACGAGCTCCTCGGCGGTCCCCAGCCTCAGGACCTTGACCGCGACCTGCTTCTCGTAGGCGTCATCGGCCCGGACCGCGAGGTAGACCGAGCCCATGCCCCCGTAGCCGATCTCCCGGAGCACCTTGTACGCACCCAGGCGCTCTCCCTCCTCCGGACCATCGGGCTCGTCGCGGTACGGTCCGAACACGGGTCTGGCCAGGAAGCTTCCGGCCTCGGCTTCGGTGGCGAGGAGCGACTCCACCTCCTCCCGAAGCTCCCTGTCCTCTCCGCACTCCGCCTCCAGGAAAGCTGACCGCTGGCCGGGATCCTTTTCCAGGACCCTTTCCAGGGTGGTCTTCACTTCCTGCCAGCGGTCGGACGTCAAACCGTTCTCCTTGCCATTATCCTCAGACGCGAGAAACGGCGGGCAGGCGGGAGCCCCTCACCCCCGTCCCCTCTCCCGTCGCACTCCCTTCCCCCAGGAGAGGGGCGCCCCCTCCCTCTTGATTTCCCCCTCTCCCGGTCGGCGGGAGGGCGATGGGAGAGGGGGCCAGGGGGGTGAGGGGCTCGGTCATTCCTTGCTGAGCTCGCGATAGAGCCAGAGCCGTGCGGTCCGCCACTCCCGCTTGCTCGTGGTCTCTGAAATGCCTAGCATCTCGGCGATCTCCTTGTGCTCGAACCCGAAGAAGTTGTGCAGCTCGACAATCCGGGCCTGCCGGGGATCGATCTTCTCCAGACGTTCGAGGGCGTCATAGAGAGCGGCGTAGTCCGTGCCCTGGTCCTGCGCCAGCCCGAGCGCTTCGTCCAGCGGGACCTTGACCGAGTCCTTGCCCCGCTTGTGGGTCTGCCGAGCCTTGCCGTAGTCGATGAGGATGCGACGCATGATCCGGGACGCGATGGCAAAGAAGTGCTCCCGGTTCTGCCAGTCCGGGTCCCGCTGGTCCATGAGCTTGACGTAGACCTCATTGACCAGGGCCGTGGGCTGGAGGGTATGTCCGGCCCGCTCCCCTTGGAGGTGCCGCCGGGCCATGCGGCGGAGGTCCTCGAAGACGAGCGGGACCAGGCGCTCCAGTGCGGCGGGGTCGCCCTGGCTCCAGGAGTGGAGGAGGTGAGTGAGGTCGGACTCCATTGGCGCCATTCTTGGGGTCGATACTACAAGAAAAGCCGTCTGCATGATCCTTCAGCGGCCTTAATTTCGCGTCCCCCAAAAAGGCCTAATCAGCCAGCCTCAGAATCAAGCCATGCACAAAAGCATCTCCTTGGAATCAGACATGTCCTATCTCAAGCGAGAAACACGTCGGCACGTATTCAGCTTCGTTGCGGGGCTAGCTCTCTTCTGGTCTTCACCAACGGGTGCTATGCAAGGTGTCGTCTTGGACGAAGTTGGAAAAGGCTCAGCTCTTGAGTTAGCCGGCATCGCAGCCGGGGATGTGGCCATGTTGTGGGAACGGCCCGCAACCGCAGCTAACCCGCGACATGAGCAGGACTTACTCATCTCCCCCTTCGATTGGTTATGGATTGAAATCGAGCAGGCCTCACGAGGTTCACTGCTCCTTCTACTAGAGCGTAGCGGTCAAGTACAGCATGTGACAATCAGACCAGGGCCCTGGGTGGCAAAAGTTCGACCGCAGTTGCCAAAGAGCCTCGAATCAAAATATTTGGCCGCTGATGCCGCGGCATCCCGCAACGACAACCGCACGGCCGCCTTGCTTTTCGGAGATCTTGCACAGGCTCTCCATGAGAGGGGTGCATTAAATCTATGGCACAACTGGGTTCGCATGCAGGCAGCAAAGAATTGGATAGCTGCGAAAGCTTACAAAGAGGCTATTTCAGAACTCGACTGCTCGATCCAGGAAACAGCAGACCCATTTGCGCGAGCGGTGCTCTGGGAAACAGTGGCAACCGCACATGAGCAAGCTGGAGACCTTGACTCTGCTAAGGTAGCTTATCAGGAGGCCCTGAAGCTGAAGGAAAGTCTGCCCGGATCAGAACTGTCAACGGCGAGAACACTTCATGCACTCTGCGTTTTGCTTCGAGACGAAGGCAAACTCAACGAAGCACAGAACCTCTGCCAAACGTCGTTGGCCATCCGAAGTCGGCTAGCCCCGGCAAGTCTTGAAGAAGCTGCTGGCCTCAAAGCCTTAGGCAACGTTCTGCTCACTTTTGGAGATACCCTCCGAGCAAGAGATCTCCATGAGCGAGCGCTTGCTATTCACGAACGCATAGCGCCCAACACTCTCATGCATGCGGGAAGCCTCAGCAATGTCGGCATGAGTTCAGCGGACAACCAGAGCGCTTTAGATCATCTCCATCGCGCTCTGAAAATTCAGGAGAGACTGGCCTCCGAGAGCCTCGCCACGGCGGATATCCTCTCAAACATCGGCACCCTGCTCAAGAGTCAGGATAAAGCTGCAGCTCGGCGCTATTATGAACGAGCTCTCGCTCTGCAGGATAAGCTAGTGCCGAATGGCCATGACGCCGCTGCGACGCTCATGAATATTGGAATTCTTTGCCGCGAGAGCAACGAACTAGGGCAGGCCGAGCGCTATCTCTTGCATGCCCTCGAGATCAATTCGCGACTTTCGCCCGGAAGCCTTCATTATGCCAATAACCTGCTGAGTCTGGGGCTTGTCGCCGCAAACAAGGGAGATCTAGATGTCGCGGAAGGCTACTATCTGCGTGCCCTGGAGTTACAAGAGAAGAATGCACCCGGAGGCGAATACGTCGCTACCACGCTCAACAATCTAGGGCTGATCGCATATGAACGAGGCGACCTTCAGCGGGCCGAAGGCTATCACCGGCGAAGCCTGCAGATCAGAGAGCAACTAGGGTCGAGCAAAGTCTCTGGAAACTTGAACAACCTTGGCTTAGTCGCTCTTGAGCGCGGCGACTTGGAAATGGCCAGCGACTACTTCAAGAGATCTCTGAGGCTCAAGGAGAGTGCGCAAGAGGGTCCCGCCCGACTCATACCGACCATAGCGAATCTCGGCCTGACAGCTTGGGCCAGAAGAGATCTGGCTTCCGCTCGTGAACACCTTGAGAGGGCTTTGGCACTTCAGGAGAGGCTGGCTACTGGAACTCTCGACTCCGCGGCAATCTTGACTAACATCGGGGGCATTGCATTCGAGAGCGGAAACCTTGTCGAAGCACGGCAACGCTTCGAGCGAGCGCTCGAAATCGCACGCGCTATTTCTCCTAATAGTATGGAGGCCGGTAGAAGCTATCACAATCTAGGTGACGTTGAATGGCTTGAAGACAAAAAGACACTGGCTGTTGCCTACTGGAAAAAATCCTTAGCCATCTTTGAGAAGCAAGCGCCGGCAGGTCTCGATTCAGCCAATGCGCTCGACAATTTGGCCGAGGCGATGGCCGAGGGTGCCAATCTCGATGAAGCCTTAAAGCTGAGGACGCAAGCACTTGCATTGCGCAGGAAGCTTTCTCCGGGAAGTCTTGGAGAAGCAGAGAGCGAGTTTGGATTGGCTGACGTGCTTCAGAGAATGGGAAGACTGGAAGAAGCTGGGCGACATTTCGAGAACGCTGCAAAATCTCTGGAACAACAGATCGGTCGACTGGGAGGCTCCAGAGAGACGAGAGAAGAATACGGCGCGCACTATCGTCATTTCTACAGACGCTGGATCGAGTTACTCCTCCGGCAAGGCAAAGCGGCTCAAGCGTTTTATGTCTTTGAGAGGTCTCGCGCCAGGAGTTTGCTGACAATGCTCCGAGAGAGAGATTTAGGGTTCGTTGATGCGCCCGAGATTGAATTTGAAAGACAGCGGCTAGCAAGAGAGTATGACAGGGTGCAAGGAGAACTCGCGCATCTCCAGCCTCGGACTGACTGGAAAAGAATTGAGGAAATACAACATCGGCTAAAGTTGATCCGAGATAGATATATTGAAGCCTTAGAGCAGTTGAGGAGGATTTCACCCAAATTGGCAGCGCTGGAGGCCCCAGTCCCACTTACAGAGGGAGAAGCGCAGGAGGCTCTCGACTCCGGTACTATTCTCCTTGCATATAGCTTGGGCAAAAGCAGTTCTCATATTTTCACCCTCTCCGAGTTAACCGAGTTGAGAGTGGCTAGTATTCCTGTGGGAGAAGAGCAGATCAGGGAGGTCGTGCAGGATTTTCGAAGCCTTCTTACAGCTTCGACAGCACGGGGACCAAGCGATCTGCGCATGGGGGCAATGAATACGATTGGTCGACAACTTTTCAACTTGCTGATTGCACCTGTGGCAGAGAATATATCACTTGCAAAACGCGTTCTTGTTATTCCTGACGGTCCTCTCCACTTACTTCCTTGGGGTGCTTTGGTTCGAGACTCTCAGCCTGCGGCCCAAGCACAAAGGAACTGGACACTCTTGGCCGAGTGGAAGCCCATTCATATCGCCTTGTCAGCGACTGTCTATGCTGAGTTGAGAACCGCACGTCTTAGTTCGGTATGGCGGCCGGTCGGCGCTTCTTTAGCCGCATTCGGCGACCCTGCCTACCTCACCTCGGCGGCACTCGAAGCCGAGCGGCCACGCCCGACTGTTGAGCGGAGCTTTAGCTTTAGCCCGCTTCCTTTCACTCGGATTGAAGTGGAACGAATCGCGGAACTCTACCGTAGCGAAAGCACTCGAATTTATCTTGGCGCTGATGCCTCCGAGGAAAATGCGAAGGCTCTCCCTCGAAGTACCGACATAATACACTTCGCTGTTCATGCTTCCATTAATGAATATCGGCCTCTTGACTCAGGCGTAGCCCTCTCCATTCCGACAACGTTGACCGCCGATCGTGACAACGGACTTCTTCAGGCTTGGGAGGTCCTTGAGAGGGTCCGCGTCGATGCCAGCCTCGTCACACTCTCTGCCTGTGACAGCGGTCTCGGTAAGGAGATGGGCGGTGAGGGCCTGATCGGCCTGACCCGCGCCTTCCAGTACGCCGGTGCCCGCTCAGTCATAGCCTCTCTCTGGAAGATCTCCGACCGCACCACCGCCGAGTTCATGGTCCGCTTTTACCGCCACCTCAAGGAGGGCCTCTCCAAGGATGAGGCCTTGCGGGCAACCCAGACGGAGTTCATTCGCGGGCCGATCCAAGTCACGAATGACAAGGGAGAGCAGGTGGAGTTCGATGCCTCGGCTCCCTACTACTGGGCGGCTTTCCAGATCTACGGCGACTGGCAGTAGAACTTGTGTAGCACATCCGCTTCGTTGGCGCCACTCTGGAGCCGCTTCCCCACGGCTCTATCCATGACAAGCTTTCGCTAACAGACTAGCCGACCACGGTTGCTGCGCCCGGCTGGTCCTTTCTGCCTCCGAGTCTCGCGTCCAGAGTTATAGGTCCAAATGAACTGCTTCTCCATCCTTGGACCTGCCACCTAGAGTGGTTGGATCGGTGTCGGAGCTTAGGCTACGTCAGGCATCTCGGCCTGCGGTTGCATGATTTGGCCAATGGGGCGAGCTAATACAGATCACCATTAGTCCGGAGGTGAGGGTATGTGGAAAGCCTTCTGTCTGATTGCACTTGTGGCAGTAGTCGTTGCAGGCTGGCTCTTTGTCTCGCACGAGAAAGATAAAAAGGCCGTAGACGACGCGATTCTTCAGATTGCAAATTCTGACCCCTCAAAGCTTGCAAGCATCGAGCAAGGGTACACGAAGGCGCGGCTAAAAGCTCTGTCAATTCGCTCAACAGACATGCGCAACCGGGCTCTCGGTGATATCGCCCAGCTTCATCAGGAAAGGAAAAGGGCACTTGCAGAGGACGAGCGGTTGAGGGGGGAGGCCTTGGCCCTGATGAAACAGCAGCATGGAGATCTTTTGAGCCTGCAGGCATCTCGCGCAAAGGCCGAAGAGCTTGCGAGCAAAATTCAGTTTGCAAAGGAGGCGAGCGGAGTGCTTGCAGCGGTGTCAAACCTCTTTAATGAGCAGCGTGATTCTATCGTAGCCGAAGAGCGGCGGCGAGCCGAGGAGGAGTTGGCTAGACGGCTTGAAGCTGAAAGGGTAGCTCAAGAAGAGCAGCAACGTGCCGCCGAGTTGGAGGCCGAGTTGGAACAGCAGAAGATAGCGGCGGCTCAGTATCAACAACGGCCTTCAGCCCCAGAACCACAAGATTGCTGCTGCAAGACGAAGGTAGATGTCGGTTTCTTCTTAACAAAGTGGGAGTATCAGTACAGACGTCTTTCGAAGTCGAAGTGCATAGATCCCACGTGGCTTGATCCTCATGCAGAGGGTTGGTGTGTTCCAGATTCGTACTGTCACTGAAGTTGGTCGGTAACCGAGCCAGCGACCAATCCTCCGGCCTCGCTTGGCGGCATCTTTCGAGCGCCCCGGGATGCCGCCTCTTTTTTACTCATGCGCGATCCGCACCTCGTACTCCCCCACCTCCTCCGCCTTTCCATCCTTCACGCCGTAGAGCCGGAGCCGGTAGTCACCCGGCGGCAGCACATCCCGCGGCAGGGCCAGGGTGACCTCGGGGAGGCGGGGGCTAACCTTGAGCCCTTCGCCTCTCCAGACCACCCGGCCGGTGTCTTTGTCCGTGATTTCCAGACGATAACTCGGGAAGCGACGAGTGTCGAACATCGAAAGGAGGAGGAAGAAGAGGTCAACTCCCTCCGGAAGGATGAACTCATCGATCTCTCCCCGGACCGGATCTTTCGGGGCAAGACCTACGAGCGGAACATTGAGCAGGGCCCCCGGACGGGGAGTCTCCTCCAGACGGCGCTCGAGCTCGGCGATCCGCTCCAGGTCCCGCTTCCGGGCTTCCTCGGCTTTCCGTTCCCTCTCGGCGAGCTCCTGGCGGTATCTCTCCTCGGTGGTGCGCAGTTGTCCGGCCAGCCTCTCCCTCTCCTGGTGCAGCTCCCTCTCGGCACGCGCTCTTTCCGAGGCGAGATTGTCCAGCCTTTGGTCCTGCCAGAGCAGACCCCCGGTCAGGCCGAGCGTCACCATCAGGAGGACCGAGGCCGCCAGAGCGTAGGGGTTGCCGAAGAAGTGCGGACGGCGGCGGATCGGGACCACCGGAGCCTTCGTCAGAGCATCGCGGGCGGGGACGATGACATCCTCGATCCAGTCCCGGTAATCGGGATCGGCGTCCACCTCCTCGGCCAGGAGGGAGCCCACGGGCTCTCCCCTTTCCGTCGCTTCCCAGAGGTGCTTCGCCGCGGAGACGTCCTCGGGTGACAGGGAGCCCTCCGCGCGGGGGGCCGCGGCGGCCCGGGCTTCGGGGATCCAGACTCCGAAGGCGCAGCGCAAGGTGAGAGGAGAGACGTAGCCCGTGGCCTCGACGTCCGCGGTCCCCGCTTTGGTGTTGGTATCCGCGGGGATGACCAGGACCTGCCCGGGATGCGCAGGGTCGCGGCCGAGGACCGCCCACTCGACCGGGTGGCCCGCGGTCTCGGGAAAGAGGACGAGCTCACCCTCATGAGTGGCCAAGGACGGAAACCCCCTGTAACCCAGTAACGGCCAGTTTTCCGGAATTGGCGGCGCGGCAGCGCTCCA